>Ga0209702_10006695_pt1 | contig 14623 bp, 16 predicted proteins | sample FRY01_FD_187210 | JGI IMG/M metagenome (GOLD analysis project Ga0209702, IMG submission 187210) | Freshwater microbial communities from Lake Fryxell liftoff mats and glacier meltwater in Antarctica - FRY-01 (SPAdes) (version 2) | ecosystem: Environmental > Aquatic > Freshwater > Ice > Glacier... | reverse complement strand
CACATTGCCTCTGCGCCCTTCCAGAACGAGTCGGAACGGGTGATCGTACTGATGGGCGGGCCGGGTACAGGAAAGACGACGACCGTTGCGAGGCAGTTGATCGAGCGGTTCCAATCGTCTACCGATGTGCGAATCGCGTTGGCTGCGCCCACCGGCAAGGCTGCGGCCCGGATGGCGGAGGCGCTCAGTCGGTGTTGTCAGGCTGAGCACGCCCCAGAGGCAGTGTTCAAGGCGATCGAACTGGCCCGGCCGACCACGGTGCATCGGCTGCTCGGGTCACATCCCCGCCGCGTTCCTCGCTACAAGTTCGGTCCCGACAACCCGCTCTCCTACGATCTCGTGGTCGTCGATGAGGCGTCGATGCTCTCTAGTTCGCTGACCTACCGCCTACTGGCCGCACTCTCCGACTCGACTCGGCTGCTGCTCGTGGGCGATCCAAATCAGTTGGCGAGCGTCGATGCTGGCTCGGTATTGGCTGACATCGCGGCGGCGGCCATTGAGGGCACGCCGCTGCACGGCCGCTCGGAAAAGCTCACAAAGCGATATCGGTTCGGCGAACAGATCGGAGAACTGGCCGATGCGATCCTCGCAGGCGATGCGACCAAGACGATCGAGGTTCTGGGGCGTGGCACAGCGGAGGTGCGTTGGATCCGCCCCGACAAGCAGGGCCTCGCGACAGTGACCGCCGAGGTGGTGGCACACGGCCGCAAGCTGGTCGACCTGGCGTCGAAGCACAACGCGGCCTCGGATGCTGACAAGATGGCACTCGATAAGCAGCGTGAGCTGCAGGTGCTCTGCGCCCACCGCTTGGGGTCGACGGGTGTTGCGGGCTGGAACGCTCGGGTGGAGCGGGAGCTCGGTGTGCTTGGTGGATCGACATGGTACGCCGGCCGGCCGGTCATGGTCACTCGCAACAGCCCCTCGCTCTGCCTCTTTAATGGTGATGCCGGACTAGTCATGAACGCCGGCGGCGAGCGGATGCAGGCGGTGTTTGACCAAGGCGAGCATGTGCCGGTCACACGGCTTGAGGACGTGACAACGGTGCATGCTCTGACGATCCACAAGAGCCAGGGCTCAGAGTATGGCCACGCGATCGTGGTCCTGCCGGATGTGAAGAGCCGGCTGCTCACGCGGGAACTTTTCTACACCGGCGTGACACGGGCCGTGAAGCACGTGACGGTCGTCGGCTCGGCCGACGTGATTCGGTTCGCCGTCGAGCGGCAGATTCGCCGTGCCAGCGGACTCGCCGAGCAGTTGCGTTGATCGCGGCCTCGCCTGTCAGCGAGTTGTTCCCATTCGACCCGACGGAGATAGGAACTACTTGCCGGCACGCCGAGGAGGCAGAAAGATCAAAGTTGAACGCCTCCTGCACTCTAAAACCCGACCTCTCACACTCAAAATCGGGCGAGGGTTAGTCGCCCGCCAGCCCAGAGCAGAAGCCCAGAGTCGAAGGCATCAGAGGACAGAGGATCAGAGAGACAGAGGTCACGACTCGGAAGGCTCACTCAGACAACCGCACCACACGAAATCCGATGACGCTGTAACGGTCCGAGGGGTCGTTGTTGTCTCGATAAGCGGAGCGACAGTTGAACTCGCTGTAGTCCCAACTGCCGCCGCGAAGCACGCGGTCTGAGCCGGCGACTGGGCCGGTGGGATCTTTTCCTCCTGGTAGTTTCTCGTCGTACCAATCGCTGCACCACTCCCAACCATTGCCATGCATGTCGTAAAGACCCCACGGGCTTGGCTTCTTCATAGCTACTTCGTGAGCGTATTCCTCTCCAGCATCCTCGGCGTTTTCTTGAAACCACGCATAGTTGCCCAACTGTGATTCGTCGTCTCCGAATGAATACGCCGTTGTTGTTCCCGCACGGCAGGCGTATTCCCACTGCGCTTCTGTCGGCAGTGAGTATGTCTTCCCTTCTTTCTTGCTCAGCGCCTCGCAAAACGCAGTCGCATCGTCCCAGTTGACGTAAGTAGCCGCATAGTTTGGGCCTTCCTTGGTGTACTCCTTCCCCTTCCAAGGCTCCGTTCCCATCACCGCTTTCCATTGGCCTTGTGTGACTTCTGTTTGACCCATCAGAAACGACTTAGTGATCGTGACGGACACCTGTTGCTCTTCGGCCTGTTCACCCTCGTCGTCACCCTCGTCGTCGTCGGCTTCTTGTTCCGAGCGGCCCATCTTGAACTTCCCTGCAGGAATCAAAATGAGTTTCATCCCGATTGAGTTTTTAAGGGGCTCAGTAGGTGTTGACTTTTTCGCAGCCATCGATTGGTCCCTTGCGGAAATAAATGGGGGCAAATGTTTCGGGTGCTCCACCCGGTTGATTGTCAGAAGACTACCCGCCAGCCGTGGGGACCGATAGTGCCGGGCAGACAGACCAACTCGCCTTCCCGTTGCACTTCTGTCGCCAGTCGAAAACCCTTCCACAACCCGCATTGAGCCGCAGTAAACAAACAAGTCAAAAAATATCGCTTTTAAATACATAAATCCTTTTCTAGAAAGGATTTATAGAGACACCTTCTACACAACCATATGATTGTAAATCCTTGTGCGCAAGGACTTATGGAAACGCATCTTTTGCTGGCTGCACGCCTTCCGGCGCGGCCGCCAACGAGTAAGTGGCTCCCTGGGCCTTTCGGGCGGCATTGACAAGTGGTCTTTGTCTCCTTTGTCCGGTGTTCTCGATCGTTTTCCAGATCTTCGATTCTTTTGGCTTCATCGGGGGGGTCCTTGCCACGAGTAACACCGTGAGCGTTTTGAATTCCGACCCAGCGACCAAGTCTTCGAACGGTTTCTGCACTTCGCCGAGTTCGGCCGCGGCCACTTTCTCATCCTCGATGCGGTCGCGGGCCTGGGTTCCGGTCGTCTGCTCTTGCTGCACTGCGGAGGAATACGATTCCTCCGCGTCGGCGACGGGCGGTAAATCCTCAATGTCCATCGTTCCAAATTCAAGGTTGGCGGGTAAAGCAAAAAGGCTTTTCAATTTTCTGCTTCAAGTTCGCGGTGGGTCCGCTCCCGCCCCTTCAGTTCGTCACACAGCACGTCTTCGCCTCCCTGAACTGGAACCTTTGCGGCTAGCGGTTGGAGTAGCTTCTCCAATTTTGTTCGCTGTGCATGATGATCGCGAAGGGTTATGATAAGCCTGCCACGTTCGGAAGTAGTCAGGTCTACTACTGAGTTTGCCGATGTCCGACGGTGCGGTGAATGTTGGTGTGTTGCGGAAGTTGGATGTGATTCTGTGGACGGAGTCGCGATTTCGCTTTTTGACTATTTTGCCCACCGTGAGGGGGGATACCGAATGACTTTTGGTCTGAAACGAGGTAATCCATATGCATGAAATCATCTGCCCGCATTGTGCTAAGGCATTCACAATCGATGAGGCGGGATACGCCGACATTTTGAAGCAGGTCCGCGACAGCGACTTCAAGCAACAGCTGCGTGAGCGGCTCGAGTTGGCCGAGCAGGACAAGCGGACCGCCGTTGAGCTCGCCAAGGCGATACTTGTCAACGAGCTACAGAAAACCGCCGCGACGAAGGATTCCGAAATCCAAGACCTAAAGGCGAAGCTCAATGCCGGTGATGTCGCGCAGAAGCTCGCGATCACTGAAGCAGTCGGCGTGGTCGCGAAGGAGCGTGACGAACTGAAGAGTGATCTTGAGAGGGCTGAGCTTAAAAAACAACTCGGGGAGAAGTCTCTGAAGGAGAATTACGAGACGCAGATCAAGGACCGAAACGACACGATCGAGCGCCTGTTGGAAATGAAGGCGCGACTATCGACCAAGATGGTCGGCGAAACTCTCGAGCAGCACTGCGAGACCGAGTTCAATCGCATCCGGGCGACGGCATTCCCGAGGGCGTACTTCGAAAAGGACAACGACTCGCGAGCCGGCAGCAAGGGCGACTACATCTTCCGCGACTCCGATGATGCCCGTACCGAGATTGTTTCAGTCATGTTCGAAATGAAGAACGAGAGCGATGGCACCGCGACGAAACAGAAGAATGAAGACTTCCTCAAGGAGCTCGATAAGGACCGCACCGAGAAGGGCTGCGAGTACGCGGTGCTGGTCTCCATGCTCGAACCCGACAGCGAGCTTTACAACATCGGGATCGTCGACGTGTCGCACCGCTATCCGAAGATGTACATCGTCCGGCCACAGTTCTTTATCCCGATCATCACAGTGCTGAGAAACGCCGCAATGAACTCGCTCAAGTACAAATCGGAGCTTGCGCTTGTGAAGGCGCAGAGCATTGACGTCACGAACTTCGAGGAGGAGCTCGAGTCGTTCAAGACCGGCTTCGCTAAGAACTACGACCTAGCCTCCAGGAAGTTCCAGACGGCGATCGAAGAGATCGACAAATCGATCGACCACCTGCAGAAGACGAAAGAGGCGCTTCTCGGCACAGACCGCAATCTCCGGCTCGCCAACGATAAGGCGCAGGACGTGACGCTTAAGAGACTGACGAAGAGTAACCCGACGATGGCTGATAAGTTCGCCGAATTAAAGAGTGTCGACCCTACCGTCGAAGAGTGATCCTTATGCCAGGAGAAATATGAGGCGGGCTTCGACGAGACGAACCGTCAACTGGAAACGACGAGCGACTACATGTACTGCCCGCATCGAGTGCCGCCGATCACCTGCTACTGCCGCAAGCCGCAGCTTGGCATGGGCGTGGCCCTCATCGAGCGATATAGCCTGAACCCAAAGGCGGGCATCATGGTGGGTGACATGAGCACCGACAGAACGTTCGCCGAGAGGTTGGGCATGCGGTTCGTACTGGCGAGCGAGACGCCCGCCAGCCCAGAGCAGAAGCCCAGAGCATCAAGGCATCAGAGGACAGAGGATCAGAGATACCTAAAGTCCCTCTACCCGAACATCACGGCGTGACGAACCTAGCAGAGTGAGCCGACACAGTGCACCGCCACCAGGGCATGCCAGATTCCAATTCACGCTGAACCAATACAGTCCTCGAATCGCTCACGGAAGTGAATTACTTGTATTGAGGTTTGTGCGACTCGGCATGAGTTGCAGGTGCAACACTTCCCCGAAACTATCGCCCACCACAATCTCATCGCAGTCATTGATGGCAACGCACGTGAGGCCGCGCTCACCGTGCCACCAGGTGTCGCCCATCACTGGGTCACGAAGCATCACCGCGCTGGCCTCTCCTGTGATCGCATGTGCTAACTCCACTCGCGGAACAGGACATTTTCGACACTCTGGCACTGGGCGTGGAGGGTGCCGACTCTTCTGTTGTGGTTCTGGCCAAAGCGTCCAGACTTCCCATGCATCGCTCAGCTTGATAAGCACGCTGCTATCGTCTACGGGTGCGACTTCATAGACCTTCTTGTGCTGGTCGACACGAAACACCTGACTCACGCGTGGTGGATTGGATAATTGAACGATGGACACCTTTCCCCCGATATGGCCACAAACGACCAGATCCTCTCGGCTTGGCATGAAGCAGACGCTCATGACGCACGCTTGCATGAAGCCGTCCTCATCCAAGGCGTTGAAGGGCAAGGCCGCGGTAACGAGGGTGCCCGTCTCGGCGTCCCACACCCGGAGTTCGACGGCATGCCCCCAATTACAGATCGTCACAAGTCGACGGCCATTATCGCTGAGCGCATGGGCAACCATCGGCGGCCCCTCGAAAGTGCCAGGCTGCTCCATCCCCGGTGGCGCGAGAGGGCAACGCACAAGCTGCTTGTGATGATGCCACACAATCGCTTCTTCGGCGCCGATCGTGATGAGTCTCCCTGATGCTCCTGCATACGCATGGTCCACTGTTTGGCTCCACGCTGCGGGAGACGCCTGGTGAGCCGCTTGGCGCGAGGGCTCGACGGAGAGCAACTGGGCATCGACAATAATCAGTTCGTCGCTGCAGCCGAATGCGATAGTATCCTTCGACACCGCCATGCACTTCACGTCCGACCCAATCTGCCGCTGAGAGATGACGCTGCCTGTGTCTTGCGTGAGAAGCGTGGCGCCACCTGATGAAGAAGCGATAAGCACGTTCGCTCGCAATAAAGCCGCTCCCATCACCGAGTGCCACTCGGTCATCATAGGTTCGGCTGACGTTGTCTGGCAGTATCCCGCCGTCAGGTCAATGGCCCCGATCCCACCGTCGCTGAAGACGCAGACCACTCCGCCACCCTCGGCCGGAAGAAGACCTGACGGAATCGATTCTTCGTCATGAGACAACGCAACTGTTGTTGCGATCCTTCCAGTGCCACTTTCGATGAGCGTGAGACGGCCTGCGTCACAGATTGCGATGAGCGATATGCCATCGTGTATGACGCCGCAGCATGGGCAAAACGGGCTCATTTTGCCCGTTGTGCAAGGCAGATCGATGGCCCACTTCTTGTCGCGAGATTGCAGGTCCCACGCCGAAAGCGACGCCGGGGCCCCATACGGATGGCTGAAGCTGACTAGCACGTCGGCGTCCAGCAGAGCCAGTTGGTCGATCGGGGCTGTGTGAACACCAAGGCGAGCGATGAACGCATGCGTATCGAGATCCCAAATCGCGACTTCATCCGGAGCGAGAGTGGCGAGTACATTTCTGCGGGCTTCATCAATCACGCATCGCACAGGATCACGGCACGCCGTCCGTCCGGCGAAGGGAATGACGCTCAGAGTGTGTGGGTCGATGTGCAGAAGCCTCCCATCACTCAGGCCAGCGACGCACGGGGATCCCGTTGATACCATCGAAATCGTGACAGGCGTGCCATCGAGTGGCACATGAATAATCGGCTCCGTCGATTGTGATGTCGGTGTCACGGCTCTCAGGACTGGCCAACTGCACCGTCCGCTCTCGTACCAAGCCTCGGCAGCCTGGCACCATGAAGTTGTGGGGGCTTGGTCGAGCGCAAGCTGAAGCATGATCCGGCTTGCCGGCCACAGTGCATGACCCCGTGAGAGCTTATGCGCACTGCTTGTGACGAAGGCAAGCCAGGCCGTCGCGGCGTCACCGCGTTTGCACCCCAGCGCGGAAACGGCCGTGTTGAGGTCGGCTAGAACTTCCGACAGGTTCCCGCCATGCACGGATGCCATGAGGAACTCTATATCGGTGATGACTCCATCCAATGCGGACCAGTCGTGGCTGTTGACCAGTTGCCATGTGAGTTCAAAGGTCTTTCGTGTATTAGCCGCACCGCTACGAGATAGATCGTAAAATGATGGCTGTGCAGTGAAGAACGCCGCAATCCGGTCGTGGATGGCAAACCGTGCTTCACCCTTGATGGCGTAGCGGTCCTCGACTGCTTTCCGGAGGTAGTCGTGGCCGAAACTGATTCGACCGCCGTTCTCGTAGAGCGACTCGTCGAGCGCGTTCTCGATCGCCGCCCACGTGGCCGGTGGGATGTCGGCAATCGCGAGCAACTCATCGGTGTAGAGGCCCGCCCGGCTCGCCCAGATGGTCTCCATCACCCGCTGCACGGGCTCCCGGCCCACGTCGCCTTCGATTCGCGCGAGCACGTGCTCGAAGACATCGTCCACCGTGGGCTCTTCGCCCGGCGCCTTGCTCGGCGGCGGCGAAAGAAGAGCTCTAAGGTGTCGGTCGAGGTCCTCATGAACACCGAATACCCGCAGTTCCTCGAGCACCGTGAGCAGAAAAAGCGGATTGCCCGACAGCGGGTGTGCCTGGAGGGCATCCGCCTGCTTCGGCGTGAGGTGCTTTCGATAACGTCCGAGGTACTCACAGATAAATCCCGCTTGTTCGGCGGGCGTGAAGGGCTCGACGACAAGTTCCCTCCAATCCAGCCGATGGCGGGCAGCTTCAAGCACATCGTCGTCGAGGCATGACGCCACGAGCTTTACGCGGGAAGGGAGTGCCGCCGGAAACCAACGCAGGTGTCTCCGGTCGGCAAGCTTGTCCAGGCCGTCGAAAACGAGGAGGAGAGTCCGATCCGTTCGCTCGGCCCACGCGTTGGCGATTGCGAGCCACTGTGGTAGCTCCTTCAGCTCCTCGTCGGGATCGCTCTTGGGCTTGAACTCGTCGCCCGTGAGTACGGCAATCTCCCGCATGAGACGAATCGCCAGCCGCAATGGATCGGCGGCGTCGGCACCGCAGCCCAGGTGGTGTACGAATACGGTTGCCTCAGGATGATCGGGCACCCAGTGAGCGAGCCAGTTGGCAAGCAGCGAGGATTTGCCGCCGCCTGACTGCCCCCTGATCAGCACCGGTCGTGGCGCCTCGGCTGCAAGTTCGCCATCCATCGCCTCGAAATATCGCTCGCCGCCGAGGTAAAGCCGACGGCGGGTGCTACCGTAGGCCTCGTGCCGTCGCCGCTCCACGGTGAGCGGATCAGGAACGTCAGACTTCGGATACTCCTCATCGATGAATTTTCGAAGCTCGTCCCGCACCTTCTCAGTGAGAGCCTCCGGCGTTGGATAGTTTTCGAGCACGGGGAAGTCGCAATCGCGGATGCGCTGCTTTAGGTCGGCGAGCTTTTGCTTTTCCGCATGGCCTTCACTCACATAGTCCGGCCCGTGCTTCACCGACCAGTTCGGGTCTCGGAAATAGAAGAATGCCCGCCCGGCCATCCGAGGGTTGTTGAGGACGCCATGGAGAACTTCGAGCTCGGTGACACTCCTGCCGTCCGCGTGCTCTTCGAGCCAGGGCTGTTCGATCAGAAGCGAGCGGTCGAACTGTTCTCGCGACGGCACCCAGCCATAGCGCTCACCCAAAAGCCCGATGAAGAAGGGGCGTGCCCTGTCGATTTCCGCGAGACAGATCGGCAAAACCCTGCCCTGCTTGGCCTCATCCTCCGTGATCCCCCACCTGAGATCGACATCGATCAGTTCCACCTGCCGCTCGCGACACAAACGGCGCAGTTCGGGAAACACCTTCCGAACGAGCAGGTCCCGCTCCTGAGCAAAGTCGCGGAACGTCGAGCTGATGAAGATGCGGATGGTCCGGGACGACGATGCGGTCGCAGACGACTTGCCGTGCGAGGGGGCTTGGGGAACGGCGGATGGGGCGTTGCCCCCTGTGTTTCCGATGACTTGCTTTCGACTCGATCGCTTGGAAGGCTTTTTGGCCATACGTCGCCCTCGATGAGTCCTGCCTCAAGACAGGGGAGTATATCGGTGTGAAGCGAAGCTGAAAGACCGTGCAGCGCACGTCCCAATACTCGGAGGATAGCCCGGTCAACGGCACTTCCGCAAGTGTCGGACTGCTGATGAACGGCCTATGATCGTCACACCAATCTTCTTGACGGAATCGACAACGGTCTTGCCTCTCCTAACTCTAACCTCGACCTCCCGGAGTTTGGGATAATCTGCTGGAGCCTGCTCCTTCTTTCCGCGTGGCATTGTTTGCCTCCTTGGGTTTGCAACACACAAGACTTCTCTCCTTGGAAGTGGTGCCGTTTAGGGCAGTTCACAACGCTTGACAATAGATCGGCAAAACCCTAAAATACGAGCCTTTGCCCGTACCGATTTAACGGCATCATAAGCGATAAAATCTCGCTGGAGATTGCAATGGACGAGAATCGGAAAAGCCGTCCGGAGATGAAGCCAAAACTCGGCGTCCTCGCACTGCCGCCCGCCTGCACCAAGGGCGAGAATCCAGATGGAATCCAAATTGATTCCACGTCTTGGCATTGGCATTCCCTGCAACACAGAATGCTCGCTCAGCAGATACGGCGTGATTCTAGTGAAAAGGCCCCGCACGAATAAAACTTGGAGGCAAAATGACTGAGCCCTATAGTATTGAAGATTTGTTTGAGACTGCGGATGTTCTCAGAAAAACCGTAGCCCTAACATTCTCTAAGGAGCCGACCGAAGACCTAGACGAATATATCACTTTACATCAAATAGTATTTCTGATTATGGATCATGCCGTTGGTGCTGATTCTGAAGGGCAGTTTATGATGGATAAAACTAATTATAATATTCTACTTCAAGTCATTCACGAATGGATGTATAATACTGGCCTTGCTAAAATTGCTAGTTCTGGCAGGCTAGCGTGTGCTTGGGACGATGACTTGAACACTATGATCTTTTGGATTCCAGAAGGGGTGGAGAAATAAAAGGAATAACTTGTGGAAAGTGATGAGTCTATAGAACAGTTAGCATACACTGCTTTCTCTCATGCTTATACGTATCACCATGAAGAAGCGAGAGAACAAGAGCAAGCTTATGATCCAGCCAACCTTTAGTCGTTGTCCTTGACGCTAAAACCGCTCGCCACGAGCCAGAAGGCAACGGCTTCAGCAAATCCCAACCTCCCGAAGCAATGGCCGCTCTTGGGACCGAGGTTGCGAAGGGATTCGATACCTAATAGGACTCCGATCAACCAGCAAATGCTTCCGAATGTCTGGAATCTTGTGGGATGGGATGGTGCTTCAACAGGTGGTCACGACGGTTCTCTCTCCGAGATAATTCCCGCCAAGGCGATCTCCAGCATATCCATTCTTGCCAGACCGGACCTCAGTGATTCCGAAATCCCAGACTCGCCCCAATACGCCCCGGCCAACTGCCCGCAGATGGCTCCCGTGGTGTCGGCGTCATCGCCCAAGTTGACCGCCCTCAACACGGCTTCCTCAAAAGTCTCGGCATCGTGAAAGGCCCACAACGATGCTTCGAGACTTTTGACCACCCAGCCTGATCCCTTGATGGCTGGTGGTTTTCTCTTCCGAAAACTGCCCTCGGCAATTTCCTGAATCAGCGGGTGCAACGGCTTGATGTCGTTGAGTTGTTGCAACGACTTCCAGTCCGGCGACAGAACTTCATCACGATCTTCGCCGTGGATCAGAGCGGCACAAACGGTCGCCAAATACCGGCACGCCGCAACGCATTGCTGGCTGGCGTGCGTCGGCAAACTCGATTCCTCAGCCAGCCGTGAAAGCTCATCGAGTTGATCGACGTAAAGATGGCCGTATCGGATTGGCACGGGAGACAGTCGCATGATCGAGCCATTGCCGCTGGCCCTGTCGGATCGGTCGCCAGATGTGAGTGCGTCTTTCTTGGCGACAAAGTTGCCCAAGGCACTTCTGGTGGTAATCCCAATGTCGAAGCAACGCCCGTTCACGGAATACTTCCCCGTCTTCCACCATTGAACGTAACGCTCGGCTTGATCATTCAAGCCCCATCCCGAAGTGGCGATGCTATCGGCCAGGGCGAGAGCCATACTGGTGTCGTCGGTCCACTCCCCGGCATTCAAACCATGCGGCCCACCGTCTCTGTAGCCGACCACGGGTGCGAAGCTGCCAGGGGATTTGAACTCAACAGCGGCCCCCAAGGCATCGCCAACGGCCAAGCCGATTAAGGCTCCACGGCGGCGGTTGTTGATCATCTTGACTCCATTCTCACCATTACCGCAACCACCACGCGCATCGGCTCATGGCAAATGTTGGCAATCGCTTTGGGATCGTTGAACCGAGCGGTGAACACTTCACCGGCAATCGACCCCTGAGACGCGGGCTTGTCTGTTGGAGGGCAAAACCCTAACTTAAGAACTGGCATCATTCATGGGGGCAGGTCAAGTCACTATAGTGTATAACCGGTTAATCCTCCTTAGGCAGTGGTACTGCCTAAAGGCCGTCGCTTCTGTTGGGCTGCGTTATGTTTGACCCATCTGACCTCTGGAGCTATGAGATTTGCTTTCCCGGAGCCATTTCGGGTGAGGCGGAGGTTGCATGCCCGCAGTGCGGTGCTGTGCTGACGGTGGCAGTGGCCGATCCCACTGGCAGTCAGAAATACTGCTGCTCGGAGTGCCAGACCGTGTTTAAGGTGAACTGGAGCGAGTAGCCACTGCCAATGGAGTCAGAAAAAGGCCTGAGCGATGACGCCACGTTCGCTGATCGCGTGAAGCCAAAGCGGTCCGACGTGAACCCGGGCAACGAGCGGACGCTCGGCCAAGGGGCATGCGCGATGTCATGTGCGAGTGACCAACGCTGTCGCCAAAGGACTCAACAGCAAAATCATGGCCATCAGACGCCGTGCCGGGCTATCGGAACATCGAAAACTTCAAGACGGTGATCTACTTCCACTGCGGCGGTTTACGCCTTTACCCATGAAGATCCCGGAAGGACCCGTTTTAGATTGGCCAGCGGTTCCGATCCGACCGAAGGTGAATGCCGAAGGAGCCCTTCGGGCAGGCGCTGACCTACCTGCGGAACCAGCTCGACCACCTGCTCGTTTATCTCGACGACGGCCTGATGTCGATCGACAACAACGAGACCGAGCAACTCATGAAGCAGGTGGCCTTGGGGAGGAAGAACTGGATGTTCATTGGCAGCGTCGCTGCGGGCTTTGGGTGCTAGTGATCTCATGTCGCTGGTGGTGGGCGCTCACCTTTCCAAAGCATCGTGCCGCTGGCCTTGCTTCTGAATCCATTCACACCGAGGGTTTTTCGCAACTAAATATCTGTCGAAAACGCCGCATATTTCTTGAGCGAACTCCTTTTATTGGCCGCCAATTTACTTGAAGGAATACCATGAACGAGATTTTAAAAGAACGGGCTGTGCGCCTTGCACAGCTCTCAGCGGCGATTCGCACCGGCCTCGCCGAGGCCGAGGCCATCCTGCCAGGCATCAATGACCAGCTCTCCAAGTTGGCGGCCGTCGGAATGACGGATTTTCAGATTGAAGGGCCAGTCATCTATTGCCGGCCCGCTGGCATATCGAGTGAATGCACCGATGAATTTGTGATCTACCAAGCGGCGATCGTCACCCTAGGCGGCATCGGTGCTACCGTCTGGAATTCTGACGACCACACCGAGCACACGAGCGGCCCCTACGGCAAGCCGGTCGATCTCTCGCCAAGGTTCTTGCCGTATGACAAGTGCCCCGCGCTCGTCAAGGCGATGCTCGTGAGTCAGGCAGCCGAAATGCTCGACTGCCTCATTCGAGACGTGCGACTGCTCGGCTCGTAGACGCGATGATCGCCGCTCGCACCACGGCCGTGATTTTAGAAAATTGATGCCGTCCACTCTGACGGCAAACGCAACCGCGTGATTCGCTTTTATCTCTCCACCGGCGGCGTGACGACTGGGGCCAACGCGGCTCCAGCGCACGCCACCGGCTTTAACTTTCTCTACCCGAGGCCCCCATGCCGCCATCTAACCGTTCCCGCTCGAAGAAAAACCGTCCCGTTGGAGCACACGATTTACGCCCCAATCAGGCCGACGAGCCATCCGCTTTTGCCGCCACTCCCCCGGATCAAACAGAGCGTTTTCGTCGTCTTTTGGCCGAATTGATCGCTAAGCGACTCCTCCACGAAAGCCGGCGGCAATCCGATCCGCACCATAAATAATATATGAACATTTCGTGTTAACGACTCGCTTTTTGCACTCACTACTTGTTTATTTGTTTACAAACTGCCGCATGGTTTTTACGCCCAAAATAGTACGGAAAGTTTGTTTGCATTTCAAAACCCAACTTGCGACAATGTTGGCTTGGGCACTGCGACGATGGATCGACTCCGACACCAAGGAATGGGACATGCGCCAAGAACAACTGCCACCACTTACCGCCATCGACCTCGATTTCAAGGCGGCGATCGAAGCCGATGCTGAAGTCGAGTTGAAACGACTCGGCTTCGACGACAGGTTCGGCTCTAAGCGGCTCGCCGACCTTATTCACCCGTCCTACGTGCTTGAGCTTATGACCATCGCCCAGATGGTCCGCTGGTTCGAGATCGGGCTCGTCACGCCGCAGGAACTGAGCGTCGTGCACCCCACGACACTCATGATGAATCTCCGCCGGCGGATTGCCACATCGCCGCAGGAGCATGTCTCCTCGCACGCGATGGACTGCACGTTCGGGTGGATGGTGACTTGGTGGCAGCAGCACACCGTCACGTCGGCATGGCGGAGCCTCAAGGCCCACGTCCGCGTGATCGGAAAACCAAGCGATCTCGCCGATGCCCTCGCCGACTTCTTATGGAACGCAGGCAGCCTACTGAACACAAACCTCGAAGGAGAACAACGATGAAAAGCCGACCGAAGAATCGGGGCCTCGTGTATGCGCGTCGCAGTGACGACGGCCAGGAAACGTCGCTGGAGCAGCAATACAATTGGGCCAAGGCCAACTCGGATCTCATCGGTGTGCCCTTCCGGGGCACCTATGCTGATATCCAGACAATGCAGCGCCAGCGACAACACAATTGTCAGGACCTTTATATCGACGACGCCGTCTCTGGTGGTGACATGAGGCGGGCCGGCTTTCTCAAAATTCTGTCCGACGCTAAGTCCGATAAAACCGTGTCGCATGTCTTTGTATTCAAACGCGATCGCCTGGCCCGTCCGCAGGATCTGCTCGAGATGATGAAGCTCGAAACCGACCTTATCAAAAGCGGTGTCACGCTGGTGACTCACGACCGCATCCACACGCCGGAAGAGCTTAAAGTGAACGAGATGGCCTACCTGATCACGGGTCTGGTCGAATATCAGGAGCACGGTCGGTTCTCACCACGACTCGGCGATCGCATCGTCTTCGTGCAGCAGAGCATGGCGGTTCAGGGACTGAGCACAGGCGGACGGGCCCCGTAGTAGCCGTCCATTCTGCGAAAAGAGGTGATGCGTTGAACAGCGATATTTTGTAGAAGACCGGCATGAGAGCGAAGCGTGACAAGGATGTCGAACGTGAGCGGCTGAAGGCCGAGAATGCGGGGCTTC
>Ga0209702_10006694_pt1 | contig 14626 bp, 15 predicted proteins | sample FRY01_FD_187210 | JGI IMG/M metagenome (GOLD analysis project Ga0209702, IMG submission 187210) | Freshwater microbial communities from Lake Fryxell liftoff mats and glacier meltwater in Antarctica - FRY-01 (SPAdes) (version 2) | ecosystem: Environmental > Aquatic > Freshwater > Ice > Glacier... | reverse complement strand
CCCCCCATGCCATTCTACAAACTAGACAACACAGAATTACAAATTGCGGAAACTTGCATTGCAGGGCTTGATCTTGATTTACACATAGATCAAAAAGACACCTACACCTATCCAATACAGGGTTGGCACTGGTTTGATACAGAGGATGCTGCAAGAGTATTTTTTGATCTTCCTCCTGTAATAATTGAAGAAATAGACTTGACTAATCCTCCTGTCCCTCTATAATAATTGAATGAAATTAGAATGTTATAAAATATATGATGATGCACTACTACCTACTTTCGCTACTAAACAGTCGGCCTGCTTTGATTTGTATTCATATTTACCGCTCAATACTAACCTAATTTCGTTTTCGATACAAAACGAAAAAATACTAATACCCTGTTGTTCAATAAGAGACAACAAAAAATTTATTACCATAACTCAAGGATTCAGAGTATTAGTCCCAACAGGTCTTATCTTAAATATAACCCAAGGATACTCTGTCAGAATCCATGCACGATCTGGATTGTCATTGAAACATGGTATGGTTCTTGCAAACGGAGAAGGAATTATAGATTCTGATTATATTGATCCGCTATTTATTATGATAACAAATATTTCTATGAAACCTTATAAATTATTCCATGGTGAAAGAATTGCTCAGGGGGAATTAGTGAAATCACTTGACTATTCCCTCGATGTGATGTATGATAAACCAATTAGAACAGACTCCACACGAACTGGTGGATTTGGATCAACAGGTACATCATGACTTTAGAAGAAATCTTCAAACAGAATTCTAATTCGGACGGAATTCCACTATTAGATGAAAATTCTTGGGCGTATCTTAATAAACATTATAATAAAAGACAAATAAAAGATGGACTTGCTGCACACATCGTCCGATATAAATCAAAGTTTCCATATATTGAAATAACACACGAAGCACTAGAAGAAAAGTTTATAGAATTAAAGAACAAAAACGCATCAGATTTTTTAATAACAAACTTTACAGATGTTGTAGAAAAATACCAAGACTATAAATATCCATTTTCTACACACGGGAAACTAGTCATAGACATAACCAATAGCTATAATCCTATAAGTAATTTCTTTCAACAAGAAAATCGAATGACCTGTAGTTCATATGGGTTCGAGAGTCCTTATACCATATGGAATAGTCAAAAATTGTTAGAAAAGATGAACTGGACATTTTGGAGACTAGGAAATAAAGAACTAAACAAGACCCAATATAGGGGGTCATTTAGACTCGGTTCTTATGTAGCAACCCAGTTTAAACCCAATGTGGCAAAGTGCATTTATCAACTAACTAAAGCAAAAGTGGTCTGTGATACCTCCTGTGGGTGGGGAGACCGCCTGGCGGGGTTCTACACCACGCCAAACGCAGAATCCTACTACGGTTGCGACCCCAACGAAGTGGTATTTGAGACCTATAAAAAGCAATGCCTATATTATGAGAGATTATTGGGTTGTGAAGCAAAACTCATAGAGCACGATGGTTGGTTTGAGTGTATTGGCAAAAAGCATGTTGTTATCTTTAGACAACCCGCAGAAGATGTTATTTGGCCAGATGTAGAATTTGACTGCACATTTACTAGTCCTCCTTATTTCTCAACTGAACAGTATAATAAAGGTGGGGTACACGAACAAGACCAATCATGGGCAAGATACTCTGAATATGACAAATGGAAAAATGGGTTTTATTTTCCGATGATGGAATCTGTTTGGAACAAAACAAAGTCTGGTGGATTTGTTTGTATTAATATAATGGATCCACAGGTAAAAGGAAAACGATATAGAGCATGTGATGACTTGGTGGATCACATGATAGCAAAACCAGATTGTCATTTTATAGGCCAAATTGGAATGAGAATCAAACAACGACCAAAGAACATAGGTACAATGAATCTTAGAAAACATCTTTCTAATATTTTTATAGAAAACATCTGGTGTTTTTCAAAGGATGTGGTATCATCGTTTCACACCCCAACATTAGAACATTTATTCATATAAGGACACCATGAAAAGAGACGAACTATTTGAGCACCACAAAGAACTGACAACCAAAGCATTAAAGTTGATGGAAGTAAAAAATAACGACTATGCAGGTAGTAGTGGAAATACTCCTTTTGCTAATTTCGAAAGATGCGAAGCAATGGGAGTCTGTCCAACATCTGTTGGTTTCATGGTGCGGATCGTTGACAAAGTATCTAGATTGAGTACTTTCACCGCTGATGGGAAACTTCTTGTATCAAACGAAGGCTATGAAGATGCAATAATTGACATTATTAATTATTGCATTCTATTCTCGGCATATACAAAGAGCAAACAACCAAAACCAATTGAAACACTCGGACCAACCAAATATCCCTACAATTACTTCGATCATCTCGACGACGAGGATATTAATCCCCCAACAGACAACTGTCCTTCTAAGAAGGACACAACAACTATTATACATACAGGACCACTTACAGGCAACATAACCATTCCAACACCGCCAGGACCGTCTATTTGGGATCTACGTTATCCGAATCCCCACTCTTTCTTAGGTACTCCTTGCAATATCTCTTCCGTGACCACATCCAATGTCTAAATTTTACACAAATGTATATAATTCCTATGATAAGATTCTAGTTCGAGAAAAGAATGAATTAGGAGTCAGTTCAAAATCAGAAATACCATATAGACCATATGTGTATATTGAGACCAAAGACGATTCTCAATATAAAACCATCACTGGTAAATCTGTTAATCGTCTAGATTTTTCGTCTTATCTCGAATATAGAGATTTTATGAAGGATTATTCTAATGTCAGAGAGTTAGATATTCATGGTGTTATTGGATTTGAATATCAATTCATTCATGATACATACCCAGACATATCTAATTACTCGTTTGAATCATTGGATATTATGTATTTTGATATTGAAACCACTTGCGATGACGGATTTCCGAACATAGAGACAGCAAACGAGAAAGTAATTTCCATTGCAATTAGACGGAAAAACGACAAACGAGTATATTGTTTGGGAAAATATAAACCCTCTAATCCAGAAGTCCAGGCATTTTGTTATGACGACGAAAAGAAACTATTAAAAGACTTCATAGATTATATTCAAGATTCTCCTCCTGATATATTAACTGGTTGGAATATTAAGTTCTTTGATATACCGTATTTGATCAATAGAATCAAACGAGTCTTCTCTCCCAAAGAAGCCAAAAGATTATCCCCATGGAAGATCATAAAGGAAAAAACAGTCAATTTTCAAAATAGAGAGAATACGGTTTATGAAATAGTGGGTATTTCTACATTGGATTATTTTGAGTTGTATAAAAAGTTCACATATATCAGTCGAGAATCTTATAAACTAAACAGCATTGCTATGGTAGAATTAGATGAAACCAAACTGGAATTCGAGTACGACAACCTTGCTGATTTCTACAAAAACGATTTTCAGAAATTTGTAGAGTATAATATACAGGATGTTGTTCTTGTAGAAAAATTAGAAGATAAACTAAAACTAATAGAATTAGCAGTCGCACTTGCATATAACGCAGGGGTTAATTTTTCCGATGTGTTTGGACAAGTTAAAATGTGGGATGTTATAATTTATAATTACTTGTTAAAGAAGAAAATTGTCATTCCTCCCAACAGACATACATCCAAAGATGAGCAATTTGCGGGCGCTTATGTAAAAGAACCAATAGTAGGAATGCATGATTGGGTAGTGTCGTTTGATATTAACAGCATGTACCCCATGTTAATATCGGGATCAAACATTAGTCCAGAAACCATTACCGCCGATGGTAGGTTCAAGATTTCTCCGATAAACATATTAAACGGAGATAAAGACACTTTGGATATAATTAATACTCACAAAAGTAAAGGATTGAGTATAGCTGCAAATGGTACTACTTATACTAAATCCAAAAGAGGGTTTTTACCTGAACTCATGGACACCATGTATCAAGAAAGAAAAATGTATAAAAATAAAATGATTGAATCACAAAAAGAATTAGAAAAGATTAATACTGAACTGAAAAGTCGGTCAGTCGCTTGACCAACTCCCAAAATTAGGTTATACTATACACAATGGGATCGTAGTCCAATTGGCCGAGACATTAGATTTAAAATCTATCCAGTATGGGTTCGAATCCCATCGATCCTACTGATTAATGTCGAGTTTCAAGAAAAATAAGGAAATAATATGATAACAGTTACCCAAATAGATTCTATATCGGATATGTTAGTTACGCATTGGAAATTAAATAACATGGAGAACCATTGTGTTAGTCCTGTTATGATTACTAATGCGATTATACAGCATATTTCAAACAAAAAGACAGAAAAATTATATGCTGCTCAATATGATATGATTTATGAACAAATCATGGATAAATACTTTAGGAACTAAAACATGACTGATATTATAGATTATAGTTCGATGAAAACAGAAGATTTGCTTTCTGTTCGTAACCAAATCCAGAATGAAATATCAAAGTATAACAACTTTCAGTTGGTCAGAAAAATTCAATTGAATTCTGCTTACGGATCCCTTGGCTCGGAATATTTTCGATATTTTGATATCAGAATGGCGGAAGCAATCACATTATCTGGTCAACTAACCATTCAATGGATTGCAAACCAACTAAATGAATATATAAATTCATTGTTAAAAACTACCAATGAGGATTATATTATAGCATCAGATACAGATTCGATATATGTAAAATTTGGGGCAGTTGTAAAGAAATTCTTGCCTGCTAGAACCAGTAGAACCAAAACAGTAAATTATCTGGATAAAGTTGTAGATAAAGCAATAAACCCATTCATAGAGACACAATTTAAGATTTTGAGTAATATGATGAATGCGTATGAAAACCGAATGGTTATGGCACGGGAAGTAATCGCAAACAAGGGTCTATGGACTGCCAAGAAAAGATATATTCTTAATGTATTGGATTCTGAAGGAGTTCGATATGCATCTCCTAAACTCAAAATAATGGGAATAGAAACTGCACGAAGTTCTACTCCACAAATTGTCAGAAAAGAACTTAAAGAATGTATTAATATAATAATGAACAAAGATGAAGAAACATTCATCGAATATGTTCAAGAATTCAAGAAAAAGTTCAAAACTCTTCCTGCTGATCAAATTGCATTTCCAAGAACAGTAAATGGTGTATCTAAATATTCTGATACAACCACGATATACAAAAAGGGTACTCCAATTGCAGTTAAAGGTGCATTGATTTATAATCACAAAATTAAAGAAATGAAACTAGAAAAGAAATGTAAGCAAATTCAAGAAGGGGAGAAAATCAAGTTTATTTATCTGAAAACCCCCAATCCTTTTGGTGGAGTATATGGTGGAGACCATGTTATTAGTTTTCCAACAACTATTCCGAGTGAATTTGGGTTGACTAGTTTTATAGATTACAATCTTCAGTTTGAAAAAACATTTATTGATCCATTGACCAATATTTTAAAGAATATAGGGTGGAACACAGAAAAGAAAAATACATTAGAAAGTTTGTTTAATTAAGGAGAAATATGAGCGATTATTTAAAAAGTATTATTAAAAATTCAGGAAACAAGTACGCATCTATCGTAGAAGATGGATTGAGTGGTAGTGACATAGATGGATTTATGGATACTGGTTGTTATATCTTAAATGCACTTTTGTCTGGTTCGATCTATGATGGAATCGCAAACAATAAAATCATTGCACTTGCAGGAGAAACCAGTACTGGTAAAACCTATGTTGCCATGGGAATAGTATCGAAATTTTTGAAGGAAAACAAAGATGGTGTTGTTTTATATTTCGATTCAGAGCAAGCTATAACTAGTCAGATGTTCAAGGAACGAGGAATAGACTCATCCCGAATAGCAGTATTTCCCGTGTCTGTAGTGGAAGATTTTCGTCACCAACTGATTACTATTATTGATAATCACATTAAATTACCGAAAGACGAACAAAGACCGACATTCATTGTATTGGATTCACTGGGAATGTTGTCTACCAGAAAAGAAATGACTGATACTGCCGAGGGTAAAGACACCAAAGACATGACTCGTGCCCAGATAATCAAAGCAACTTTCAGGGTTCTTACTATGAAATTGGGAGTAGCAAAAATTCCACTTTTGATGACGAATCACACATACCAGTCTATGGGAATGTTTCCGACATCAGAATTGGCGGGAGGTCAAGGACTAAAATATGCCGCATCTACTATTGTGTATTTGTCTAAAAAGAAAGACAAAACATCAGATGGTGTTGTGATCGGTAATATAATTCATTGTAAGTTATACAAGGGTAGATTGACTAAAGAAAACAAAATGGTGGATGTTAGATTGAATTATAATACAGGATTAGATCCATATTATGGTCTAGCAGATCTTGCTATCAACCACAACATATTCAAGAAGATCAGCAATAAAATCGAACTCCCTGATGGGAATAAAGTCTTTGAAAAGCAAATAAACGATAATCCAGAAAAATACTTTACAACAGATGTTATGAAGTTATTGGATGAAGCAGCAGCAAAGGAATTCAAGTACGGAAACCCTACCACAGAAGAAGCAACTGAAGATGAGTGAAACCAAAGGGGATATCAATACTATAATATTGCATAACCTTCTCAAGAATGAAACATATTCTCGAAAAGTTATCCCATTCATCAAAGAAGAGTATTTTAAAGATAGACGAGAAAAAATACTTTTTAAGGTAATTCAGGATTTTATACTAAAATATAACAATCTTCCCACAAAGGAAGTGTTATGTATTATCCTAGATAAAATAGAAATTATAAACGAAGAGGAACACAAAGGAATATTGTCGTTATTGGACGAAATATATGTTCCTATTGAAGAAGTTGATTCCAAATGGTTATTAGAGGAAACAGAAAAATTCTGTAAAGACAGTGCAGTATATAATGCAATAATGGAATCGATTAACATTATCAATGAAACTAGCACTAATCAGTCGAATGCTATTCCTGATATTCTATCTAAAGCACTAGCAGTTTCCTTCGATTCTCATGTCGGTCATGATTACATCGAGGATTCAGAATCTAGATTTGAGTTCTACCACACAGTAGAACAAAAGATTCCGTTTGATTTAGAATTCTTCAATACTATTACTGGAGGTGGAACTCCTGCAAAAACCTTGAATATTGTTATGGCAGGTACTGGAGTTGGAAAATCTCTATTCTTGTGTCATCATGCTGCAAACTGTCTAAAGCGCAATCAACATGTATTGTATATTACTTGTGAGATGGCGGAAGAAAGAATTGCAGAAAGAATCGACGCAAATCTATTGGATATAACAATGGATGATCTCAAACAACTTCCAAAGTCTATGTACAACAAACGATTAGAAAATATATGTGCAGGAGTCACTGGGAAACTTATCATCAAAGAATATCCAACAGCAACCGCAAATGTAAATAATTTTAGATTTCTTTTGGACGAATTGTGGTTAAAGAAACGATTTAAACCAACAATTATCTTCATAGACTATTTGAACATATGTGCATCTGCTAGAGTGAAACATGGGAACAATATAAATTCATATTCTTATGTTAAATCAATTGCAGAAGAAATTCGGGGATTAGCAGTAGAATATAATGTTCCTGTGTTTAGTGCAACACAAACCAATAGAACAGGATTTAAGAGTAATGATGTCGGATTGGAAGATACATCAGAAAGTTTTGGTCTTCCAGCGACTGCTGACTTCATGTTTGCAATGATAACAACAGAGGAATTAGACGAAATGAATCAAATTTTAATCAAACAACTAAAGAACCGATATAACGATACTATTGTTAATCGTAAATTTCTATTAGGAATAGACAGAGCAAAAATGAAATTATCTGATGTACAAAATACATATCAAAGTAATACACCAAATTCTTCTACCAAAACCGACTTCTTTGGAATGAAGGAACTACCACCCGCTGAACTCAAAACCTGGAGATTCTAATGTCTTCATATATTGACGTTAAGTATATTAATCTTATATCTGCTCAACTCAAAAAATTCAAGTGGAAATCTACAACACTTGCAAATTGTCGTTGTCCAATATGTGGCGATTCTGCGACACACAAGAACAAAGCTCGAGGATATTTTTTCAAAAAGAACAATGATTTTTTCTTCAAATGTCACAATTGCGGAATAGGTCATAACCTTTATAATTTATTAGAAATGGTGTCTCCTGCACTATGCAAGCAATATCAAGTAGAACGATATGTAAATGGAGAAAATGGTAAATCGAATTATAAAAAACCAGAAGTACCAGACCTATATCCGATAAAGGCAACTACATTGTGTGAATATCATTATGTAACAATAGATTCGTTGCCCGACTCCCACGAATGCGTTAAGTATTTGATATCTCGTAAACTAACTAAAGAATACTGGAAACATTTTAGATATGCAGAAGATTTTCATGTATTTGCGAAAGACATAAACGAAAAGTATGAAGTATTCAAAGACCCAAGACTTATTATCCCTATATTCAACAAAGAATCGATATTAGTTGGCGCACAAGGAAGGATACTAAAGGACTCTAAACAAAAAACAAAATATATAACTCTTCGAGTAGAAGAAGATACCCCTATATGTTTTGGACTAAATAACCTTAAAACAAGGGAAGAGATAATTGTAGTAGAAGGTCCAATAGACAGTTTGTTTTTACCAAACTCCATTGCATGTCTGGGATCATCCAATTTTCTCGATGTAGAAGAGAAATTTAAACTAAAGGGTATAACTCATGTTCTCGATAATGAACCAAGAAACAAAGCAATAGCTTCTATACTAAAGCAATTGATTGATAAAGGTAAAAAGGTTTGTATATGGCCTACTCAAAATAAATTTAAAGATATAAATGAAATGGTCTTGAACGGCATCGATGTTCATGGTATGATTGTGAAAAATACCCACATAGGGTTGTCTTCTATGGTAGAATTTAACAAATGGAGGAAAATCAATGTCAAGTGATAAATTTAAAAAATTAAGTCAAAAAGAACTTAATATAGTGTCGAGTATATATTTAAACTTTAGTACCAATTTCATCGAATATATTAAAGAACTAGATCCCGAAATGTATAAAAGAGCAGTAGATTATGCGTCGACCGTTGATCCACTAAAAGAATTAAAGAAGGATTAATATGAAAATTTTAGTTTTATATATACTATGTCTGTGTTGATCTAACTTAATGAATACCGAGGAGGTTTATATGTTAATATGTTCTAAGTGTAATCAGAAGAAAGACGAATCATTCTTTAGGTCTAGAAATAAGGATAAATATCGATTTGGTAAATATCGATCAATTTGCCGCGACTGTGCAAAAATACAACAGCGTTATGCTTATGCCAAACGAAAACAAGCCGATCCTTTTACATCACGATATCAAAAAATTAAAGGAGCTAATCCCTCTACGGATTTGACACCTGAATTTCTGAAAGGTTTGTGGACTGGTAAATGCTTTATCAGTGGAGAACCGATACATTTTTATAACACAAAAGAAGTCAATAATCATTCAGATGGTGCTGAACTTGATAGAATTATACCAAATATAGGGTATATGAAGGGGAATGTATGTTGGCTTTCTCGTGAATTTAATTGTAAAAAATCAAATTCGTCGATAGAAGACTTAGAAAAGATACTAAAATGGATGAAAAACTACAAACCTATACATGACAGTTTTTCTTTTATACAAAAACAAAAACAGATTCCATGGAATCGGGGGTTAAAATATACTAACCCCGATGCGGCCGGAGATAACTGTAGCAGTAGTAAATTATCTTCGATTGATGTAAAAAACATCCGAGATGGGTATGTTCCTAAAAGAGGGCGAAATGTAGAATTGGCGAAGCAGTATGGTGTTAATCGAGTAACTATTGATAATATTATAAAAGGAAAATCTTGGAAAACAATACTATAAAATACGAAAAACGAATTCCAGTATTAGACGCAGGGTTTGTAGAATACATATCTCACATGCACACAGATGCATCTGTTTGTAATGCCGCTAGAATAAGTTTCAATAAAGAAACAACCTTGGAGTTGAACAAGGAAAATAGGTCATCTCTTTCCGAAAAAGATTATAAACTAGTAAAGTATCTTGCAAAACATGGTCATTGGACTCCATTTGCACATCCACAAATAACTTTAAGAATTAAAGCCCCTATTTCTATCAGAACACAATGCTTTAAACACAAACAAGGATTTGTAGAAAACGAAATTTCACGAAGGTATGTCACAATAGTTCCTGAGTTTTATTCCCCGAACTGGAGAACTTCTCCAACACAAGGTGCCAAACAAGGAAGTGAAACATTTATGAAAGAAGGTACAGAAAAAGAATTATGCAAGGAGAAGTATAATAGAGCTGCGCAAAAGTGCCTTTCTATATATGACGAACTAGTTAACAGTGGAATTGCACCAGAACAAGCGCGATTTATATTACCACAAGGGACATATACCGAGTGGTGGTGGACTGGATCATTAGCAGCATATGCTCGTTTTTATAAACAAAGAGTAGATCCACACGCACAATGGGAAATTAGAGAATATGCTCAGGCCGTTTCGAAAATAATAGAAGAGCTTTTTCCCGAATCTTGGTACTGTTTGACCGAATCTGAAGTACTCTGATATAAATATCGTATCCCATATTATGAAAAAAGAAATTATACTACCGTCGCTTTATCAGCAATTTATTCATATTTCTCGATACTCTCGTTGGTTAGAATCTGAAAAATGTAGAGAAACTTGGGAAGAGACTGTGGCACGGTATTTTGATTTCTTTGAGAAACATCTAAAAGACAAACACGACTTTATTCTTTCGAAACAATTGAGAAATGAATTAGAAAGTGCAATTCTTAATTTAGAAATACTACCTTCTATGCGAGCGTTAATGACTGCTGGAGAAGCTTTGGAGAGGGACAATGTGGCTGGATATAATTGTAGTTATATTACAGTTGGTAGAGTTAGAGCGTTTGACGAAATATTATACACCCTCATGTGCGGTACTGGCGTGGGGTTTAGTGTGGAGAGACAATATGTTGAAAAATTACCTACAATCACTGAAAGCTTCTCTAATACAGAAACTGAGATTATGGTGGAAGACAATAAGGCTGGATGGGCTAGAGCTTTCAAAGAACTCATCTCGTTACTTATTGCTGGTCAAATACCGAAATGGAACCTTAAAAAGATACGACCTGCGGGAGCAAGACTTAAAACTTTCGGTGGTAGAGCATCTGGCCCACAACCCCTCGATGATTTGTTCAAGTTCACCGTTGCAACCTTCAAAAGAGCGGCTGGTAGGAAACTTACGAGTATCGAGTGCCACGATATCGTATGTAAAACTGGTGAAATTGTCGTAACAGGAGGAGTTAGAAGAAGTGCACTAATATCCCTCTCAAATCTCACAGATGAAAAACTGCGTGATGCTAAAACAGGACAATGGTGGGTAGAAAATCCACAGAGAGCTCTTGCGAACAATTCAGTAGCATATAAAGAAAAACCAGATATCGGTGTGTTTATGGATGAATGGGTTTCTCTTTATAAATCAAAATGTGGAGAACGAGGAATATTTAACAGAGATGCGTGTAAGAAAACAGTTGCGAAACTAGGTGATCGAAGAGATGCTAATTATGAATTTGGCACGAACCCATGTTGTTTAGATGGTAATACTTTAATACAGACAAATTTGGGAAAAGTATCAATATCTGATATTGTCAAGAATATAAATGATTATCTTATTCTAACTTATAATCTAGAAACAGAAAAACTAGAATATCAAGAGATTATTTCTGGTGGTATGACAAGACCAAATGCTGAAATAATACAGTTGCAATTTGTAACAGAAACATCGGAAGTTATAACGATTGACTTGACCCCCGATCATAGAGTTTGGACAGAAACTAGGGGATATATTGAGGCGAAAGACTTATTAAAAACAGATAACATCTTACTAATAACGGAACAATCGTGTTTGTATGTGCTTTATGGAATAGAAATCGTCAAAGTTGACGATAGAAGAGACACATACGATATTCAAACAGTCAATCAGAATTTTTTCGCTAATGGGATTTTAGTCCATAATTCAGAAATTATTCTACGAGACAGAGAGTTTTGCAATCTAACAGAAGTTGTTGTTCGTGATACAGATACTCCTGAATCGCTAAAAAGAAAAATCAGACTTGCTACTATTCTCGGGACATGGCAGGCATCACTTTTGCATTTTCCTTATCTTTCATCTGAATTTAAAAAGAACTGTCAAGAAGAAGCACTATTGGGGGTTTCTTTGACTGGGATTTTTGATAATGAATTTATGCGAACTAATAACAAAGAACTAGAGAATACTTTAACCGAATTCAAACAAACTACTATTGATGTAAACAAAGAGTGGGCGAAGAAACTTGGTATTAATCAGTCTGCAGCTATAACTTGTATAAAACCTTCAGGCACAGCCTCACAGTTGGCTGATTGTGCATCTGGTATTCATCCTAGGCATAGTGCATACTATATCAGAACAGTAAGAGCAGACAGAAAAGACCCATTATGTCAAATGATGATGGATATGAAGTTCCCATATGAACCCTGTGTGAATAAACCAGATTCTACTATGGTTTTCTCATTTCCTATAGTGTCGCCTAATTCTTTCACCAGAAATGACCTTACTGCAATCGAGCATCTTACTATTTGGTTGACTTATCAACGATTTTGGTGCGAACACAAACCATCCATTACCGTTACGGTAAAAGAGTCCGAATGGATGGAAGTAGGTGCTTGGGTATATAAGCATTTCGATGAAATAAGTGGTATTTCGTTCTTGCCACACTCAGATCACTCCTATCGCCAAGCTCCTTACCAAGAGTGTTCTGTAGAGGAGTGTAGTGCGTTGGCATCGACGCTACCGACCTCTGTAGAGTGGATTAAAGAGTTAATGGTATATGAAAAAGAGGACTGTACAGTTGGAGCTCAGACATTTGCCTGCTCTGGGGATAAATGTGAATTGGTTGACTTAACTTGACTTATATATAGTGTATGAGCCAACTATACAAAAAAGGACAATTATATTTAACAGGTACTACATCAGGGTTAACACTAGGTACTATACCAAATCATAAAGCAGTACTATTTAATGCTGTAGCGGATTTAACGGTAACTGGTAAAATGTTCTTGGGTGGTGGAACAGGGGATTCTGGGAACACATTAGAAACTGCCGGATTTACTTTCAGTGCAACTGCTAAAACTAGTATAATACACCCTATACGATATAGTAGCATAAGTGAAATAACAGGAACTGGTAATAGTATCGTATTATTAAATTGATATTTTTGTTAGTTTAAAATATAATTTATTATAGATATTCAAGGGCACTCATATGTTCAGAGTCCTTAAATATTGTTCTATTCTGCTTTTGCTTCTTTTGGTCTGTTGTTCTACTTTGGTAGAAACATCAAAACACCAAGATGCACCAATACAAACAACTCGTCGTGGTTTTGACAATACCACAATAGAAAACGACAGGTATCCGTGTGTTGTTGCTTTGCATAACATTACTTCTTTTGTTGGGAGTGGTGTTTTAATAGATCCCAGTTTTATTCTTACTGCCGGACATTGTATAGATTCTAAGGATATAGTAGAAGTTAGAACTTTTGATGGTAGATCTCATCCTGTCAAGAAACTTATACATCATCCATATTATTCTATAATGGGGTTTGTGTTAAACGATATTGGTATAGTTGAATTAGTAACACCTATTACTAATATAACAATATACAAACTTCACCCAGATCTTTTAACTATACATAAATTTCAAGATCTAGATGTATGTGGTTATGGTGGTTCTTGGAAGAAACAGAGTCAATTAGGAAAATTTAGATTCTATGGTATTTTAATACAGGAAACCAACGAGTTCAAGATACTCCCAGTAGATGGAAGTATATGGTTTGGAGATTCTGGTGGTGGGGTATTTACCATTTATAGGTATGAAATTTATTTGACTGGAATCATGCGAAGTTTCTCTGTTTACTCATCAGATAAGGGTCCAGTAATCATTGAAAATTCTTGCATTCGAGTGGATCGTTATAGAGATTGGATTGGTAGTGTTGTGAAATCTATAAATACTGTAGAATGATAATAGCAGGCATCGATTACAGTTTAAACGGCCCCGCAATTTGTGTTATGGATACTAGTTATTCTTTTGAATTTCAGAACTGTAATTTTTACTTCTTATCAGATATCAAGAAATATTCCAAGACCTTCTTGCACAATATTCATGGAGAAAACTTCAAGGAATACAACGAAGAATCAGAAAGATATGATAGCATTTCTGATTGGGTCATGGGCATAGTTGCAGGAATAGATCAAGTGGCACTAGAAGGATATGCATATAGTGCTCAAGGTAGGGTGTTTAATATAGCAGAAAATACTGGTATTCTCAAATACAAACTGTGGCAAAGTCAAATACCAGTAGAAGTTATACCACCCACTAGAGTTAAAAAATTTGCGAGCGGGAAGGGGAACTCTGATAAGTTATCGATGTATGAAGCATTCACCAAAGAAACTTCTATTCCTCTTATGGATGTAATAAGTCCAGATAAATCAAA
>Ga0209702_10006692_pt1 | contig 14631 bp, 14 predicted proteins | sample FRY01_FD_187210 | JGI IMG/M metagenome (GOLD analysis project Ga0209702, IMG submission 187210) | Freshwater microbial communities from Lake Fryxell liftoff mats and glacier meltwater in Antarctica - FRY-01 (SPAdes) (version 2) | ecosystem: Environmental > Aquatic > Freshwater > Ice > Glacier... | reverse complement strand
CAAAAAAGGCTCGTAAGTTTCTAATTTTGAGTTGCAAAACTTTAAAAAAAAGAAAAATCCGGGCCGATGTCAAAATTACAAAAGAAAGCGATACAGGCAGCCATAAAAAAAGCAGGAAAAAAGTCGGATAGTCCCTTATTTGGTCAAATCATTAAACTCATACCCCGGCATCTGTTGATTAAGTGTGTGGATATGTACCACTCAGATAAACATTATTCAGCTTATAAGACCTATGATCAGTTAGTAGCTCTTTTGTTCGGACAGTTAAAATGTGAATTAGCTGTCTTTTTTTGTCAGTAACACTTTGTCAATTCTTGCACCGTCCATATCTAAAATTTCAATTTCAAAATTAAGCCATAGAAGTGTGTCGCCTGAAGAAGGAATTCGTCTTAGTTCATTTAGTATTAGACCACTGATGGTATTAAATGGATAATCTTCTGCTAAATCGTCCAAGTCAAACTTCCGTAAAAACTCTGTAAGCGGGTATTGTCCGTCAATAAGCCAACTTCCATCTTCTCTATGGATAAACGAAAATTCAGAACTATAAAAATCAGAAACATCGTCAACTAAAGCTTCTAATAAATCGTTCATGGTCACCATCCCTTGCATTTGACCAAACTCGTCCATTACAATTGCCTGATGTGCATTTCCTGTTTTGAATACTTTCAATGCTTCGTAAGCAGATAAATTTTCTGAAATGTATTGAGGTAGCTTAATGTGGTCAGCAATTTTAAAGTCGGGCTCGTTAATATGTTTAAAAAGGTCTTTGAGCAACATAGTGCCTACAACATCCATTTTGTCATTTACAACGGGGTAAACAGAGTGCATTTTGTCATTTACTATTTTGTTGATTTCTCCTGCATCGAAAGTCGTTTTTAAAAATATAGTATTGTTTCGATGGGTCATAAGTGATGCAACTTGCCTGTCACCCAAACTGATAACACGCTCCATAATATTCTGCTCAATCTCGTGAATAGCTCCACCTTCCATACCTTCTTGAATAATTGCTTTTATTTCTTCCTCCGTTACTTTACTTTCGGCAGTAGGTTTTATTCGAAACAGTTTAATAATCATATCAGAAGTAAAGGTCAATAACCAGATAAAAGGAGCGGCAATGATAGAAATCCAATACATCGGGAAAGACAGTAATTTTGAAATCCTTTCGGGCATTGTCAGACCAATTCGTTTGGGAACGAGTTCGCCCAGCACCAATGAAAAAAAAGTAAGCGTAAATAAAATAACAACTATTGCTATGGTTTCGCTGTATTGCCTGAGGAACTCAAACTGATTTAAGTAATTTACTAAATCATCTTCAATTTTTTCCCCGCTGTAAATACCTGTAAGGATTCCTATAAGGGTGATACCAATTTGCACGGTGGAAAGGAATTTTCCGGGATTACGCGAAAGTTCAAGGGCTTTTTTTGCGGCTCTATCGCCTATTTTTGCTGCTGCTTCCAGCCGTGATTTACGCGAAGAAACCATTCCAATTTCAAACATGGCAAAAATTCCATTCAGTAAAATCAAAAGAAAAATAATCAGTATTTCCATTCAACAAAGTTATTGATTAAGTGTTCTAATTGTTTCTTTCCCGTTGTTCCGTTACAATATGGTCTATTTCTCTTTGGTTATCTGTCCAAATCGCTTAATCTTTCTGTTTAATTGTCTGCCAGTTGTGGGTATTATGTCGTCCGCTTCGCTTGCACCTAACTCATTAGTAAAGATCAAAACGTATAACTTATATTCTACAACATATAACTTAATGAGTCGATCTGTGTATTTGTCAATGGAAATTTGACTCAAGAATGGGTTTTTCTCATTAGTAAAGACTTCCCAAAACGTAAAACGTATAACGTATAACGTTCAACTTAATTGGAGTTTGAGATTAAAGTCTTTATTTTGCATTAATTATTTTCATAAACAGGCAAGCAGGAATGAGTGATAAAATTAAAATTGGAATTTCAATAGGTGATCTAAACGGTATCGGTTTGGAGGTGATCATTAAAACTCTGGTCGATAGTAAAATCATGGACTATTGTACTCCCATTGTTTACGGTAATACAAAAGTCGCATCCTTTCATCGTAAAACAATGGATGTCAACGAGTTCAATTTCAATGTAATCAACAGTCCTGAAGAAGCGCATAATAAACGCGCCAACATGATTAACTGCTGGGAGGAGGATGTCCGTATCGAACTAGGTGAAAGCACCCCCACTGGAGGAAAGTATGCATTTATATCTCTTGAGAGAGCGATGGATGATTTGATAGCAGGCAAAACAGATGCTTTAGTTACTGCACCAATTAATAAGCATAATATTCAAAGCGATGATTTCCAGTTTGCGGGTCATACAGAATATATTCAGGCGAAGACTAAGGCTGAGGACTCACTGATGTTTCTTGTTAGTGAAGATATCCGTGTTGGCGTAGTTACCGGGCATATTCCGGTGAATGAGGTTGCAGAAAAGATTAGCAAAGAAAAGATCCTTTCAAAGCTGACACTGATGAATCAAAGCCTTAAGAAGGATTTCTGGATTCAAAAACCAAAAATTGCTGTTTTAGGATTGAATCCGCATGCAGGAGATGAAGGTCTGATCGGAAAAGAAGAACTTGAAATAATTATCCCTGCTATTACTGAAGCAAATGCTCATGGAATATTTGCTTTTGGCCCCTATGCAGCAGATGGATTCTTTGCTGCACATACTTATACTCAGTTTGATGCTGTATTGGCTATGTATCATGATCAGGGTTTAATACCTTTCAAACAGATTGCATTTCATAATGGGGTGAATTTTACTGCCGGTTTACCCGTTGTCAGAACTTCACCCGACCATGGAACCGGCTATGACATTGCCGGAAAAAATCTGGCATCAGCAAGTTCATTCAGGGAAGCATTATTCACTGCAATCAAAATTGTTGAGCGTAGAAGAGAAAGTACCGAACTCAGCTCCAATCCTCTAAAATTAAGCAAATTTTCAAAAGACAGAGATTAAAAAGTCTTCAACACGATAAAAACTAAGCATTTACATTGTCTTATCAGCTCATTTTTAAAAAACTGTTAGCAACTAAATAAATTTTCTTAAATTTGCACCCTCAATTGGCGTGCTTTGAAATCGTTACAGCAATATGGCATTCCGTTTACCGGATTAAAACTTGGAGTTCATGATTTTGAATTCGAAGTGGGTGATGCTTTTTTTAATGAATTTGAATATTCGCTAGTTAAGAGTGGGAAGCTGAAAGTAGAACTTGAACTTGATAAGCAGGAAACAATGATGATCCTGCAATTTCATATTTCAGGTGAGATGAAATTGGGATGTGATGTTTGCCTTGCTGATTATCCTTATACTGTTGAAATTAAGGAGATGCAGATTGTTAAATTGAACGGAAGCGACGATCTGGAGAATGATACCGAAGAGATCGTTGTATTGAAAAGAAATGAAACCGAGATCAATGTCGCAACTCTGATCTATGAATTTATCAATCTGGCTGCACCTTACATCAGCCGTTGTAATGATGAAGGAAACACAGAATGGTGCGACAGTGAAATGATTGCCAAGCTACAGCAATTGGCTCCCGGACCGAAAGAATTAAAAGAAGAAGAAATTGCCGATCCAAGATGGGAAGCATTAAAGAAAATAAAAAAATAATAAATTAATACATAGGAACAAATGGCACATCCAAAACGGAAAATATCCAAATCAAGAAGAGATAAAAGAAGAACTCACTATAAAGCAGTTGCTCCTGGTTTAACAACCTGCCAGACTACTGGTGCAGTACATTTACCTCACCGTGCTTACACAGTTGACGGAAACTTATACTACAATGGAAAGATGGTAATTGAAAATACCTCTATTGCCTAATTAACCTTTCTGATATGAAGATTGGCTTAGATATAATGGGTGGAGATTTTGCTCCCAAAGCAGCAGTTTTGGGTGCAATAGAAGCTCAAAAAGCCTTATCTGCAGGCCAAAAATTAGTTCTTTTTGGTGACAAGAATCAGGCGCTTCCTTTTATAATAGAATCAGGAATAAATCCTGATCTTTTCGAATTTGTTCATACCACTGAAATGATTGGTATGGGTGAACATGGAACAAAATCTGTACTTCAAAAGCCTAACTCAAGCATCAGTCTTGGATTTCAATATCTCAAAGAAGGCAAAATAGATTCCTTTTCATCCGCAGGAAATACTGGTGCCATGCTAGTAGGAGCCATATTCAGTGTTAAGCCTGTTGCGGGGGTAATTCGTCCGGCAGTTGCAACCAATGTTCCAAAATTAAAATCCGGCTTCGGAATAATGTTGGATGTAGGGGCGAATGCCGACTGTAAACCTGAAGTTCTGGCTCAGTTTGGAATTTTAGGCAGCCTTTATGCCGAACATGTATACCATATTCCGAATCCTAAAGTGGGTCTAATGAATCTGGGCGAGGAAGAAGAAAAAGGAAATGTCCTTACTCAGTCAACATTTCCTCTTCTGCAAAAATCAGAAATTAATTTCATAGGCAATATTGAAGGCCGGGATCTATTTAATGACAAAGCAGACGTTATTGTTTGTGATGGATTTACAGGTAATGTGATGTTGAAATTAGCCGAAACGTTTTATATTCTTACACTCAAAAAAGGATTTAAGGATGAATTCTTTGACCGTTTCAATTATGAACAATATGGAGGCAGCCCTATTTTAGGGGTAAATGCACCTGTTCTGATTGGCCACGGCATCTCTAGTCCGGAAGCAATTAAAAATATGGTACTTTTATCGCGAACCATGATCAAAAGTCAGTTCGTAGATAAGATCAAAGAAGCTTTTAAATAATTATTTCCTACCTATCATGTCTAAAGTTCATGCTGCAATAACAGCTGTTAATGCCTACGTTCCCGAGTATATTCTTACCAATAAGGAACTGGAAGGCATGGTTGAAACCAATGATGAATGGATTACCAGTCGCACAGGCATTAAAGAACGCCGAATTCTGAAAGGAGATCTTGGCACATCTGACATGGCTACCCATGCCGTGAATGGTTTGCTTGAAAAACGCGGAATAAGTGCTGCAGAGATTGATCTAATTATCTTTTGTACCACCACTCCCGACTTGGTATTTCCGGCTTCTGCCAATATCCTTGCCCACAAAATTGGTGCTGTTAATGCCTGGGGATATGATCTGAATGCCGCATGTTCAGGATTTTTATACGGACTATCAACAGGTTCGCAATTCATTGAAACCGGTAAACATCAGAAAGTTTTGGTAGTTGGAGGCGATAAAATGTCGTCTATCATTAATTATAAAGACCGCAAAAGTTGTATAATTTTCGGTGATGGATGTGGCGCCGTTTTACTTGAACCGAACACAGAAGGTTTCGGAGTTATAGACTCAATACTTAAAAGTGATGGATCTGGTGGCCCCTATTTATGCCAGAAAGCAGGGGGCTCATTAAGACCAGCAAGTCATGAGACGGTTGATAATGATGAACACTTCCTGTTTCAGGAGGGTCAAGCTGTTTTTAAATTCGCCGTGACTAATATGGCTGATGTTTCTGCTGAGATAATGAAAAAAAATGATCTGAGCTCTGATGATGTTGATTGGTTGGTTCCGCACCAAGCCAATAAGCGAATTATTGATGCTACCAGCAGTCGTTGTGGTATTGCTCCAGAAAAAGTGATGATCAATATTGAAAAATATGGAAATACCACCAATGGGACCATTCCACTATGCTTATGGGAATGGGAAAGCAAACTCAAGAAGGGGGATAACCTAATCCTGGCCGCTTTCGGAGGAGGATTCACTTGGGGTTCTCTGTATTTAAAATGGGCTTATTAAAAAATAAATCAAAATCGTTTCTTAATTTTTTTATTATAATTTTAGATTAAAATCGTCCACCTAAACTAAACAAAATGGATATAAAACAAATTCAGGAGCTTATAAAGTTTGTTTCCAGATCTGGAGTAAATGAAGTTTCTATTGAGCAGGAAGATTTTAAAATTACTATAAAAACTAACCAGCCGCCTACCTATCAGGTTCAGGCTGCACAGCAAATACAGGCGACATCTGCCCCAGCGCTTTTAACGGCACAGGCACCTCCGGCAGAAATCAAGCCTGCCGCCGTACCTGTTAAAGATGACAACGCAAACTATTTAACTGTTAAATCTCCAATGATAGGTACTTTTTATCGGTCTTCGAATCCCGATAAGCCACTTTTTGTAAATGTTGGTGATGAAATTAAAGCCGGACAGATTGTTTGTATTATTGAAGCAATGAAACTGTTTAACGAAATCGAATCCGAAATTTCAGGTCGTATTGTAAAAGTACTCGTAGATAATGCAAGTCCTGTAGAGTACGATCAGCCTTTATTTTTGGTGGAACCTATCTGATTTGAAGATTAACAATTTGAATATTTGAAGATTCATAGCAGGTACTGCATATTTTTCTGAATTTTCAAATTCCCAAATCATCAAATTCCCAAATCAAAAAAACATGTTTAAAAAAATACTTATTGCAAATCGTGGTGAAATTGCCCTTCGGATTATCCGAACCTGCAAGGAAATGGGAGTAAAAACCGTGGCAGTTTATTCAACTGCCGACCGCCATAGTCTACATGTACGGTTTGCCGATGAAGCAGTTTGTATTGGCCCGCCAGCAAGTAAAGACTCTTATTTAAGTATTCCGAATATCATATCTGCAGCTGAGCTAACTAATGCAGATGCTATCCATCCGGGATATGGTTTTTTGTCTGAGAATGCAAAATTTTCAGCAATCTGCCACGAATATGGTATCAAATTCATCGGGGCTACTGCCGATCAGATCAACGGTATGGGAGATAAAGCATCCGCTAAAGAAACCATGAAAAAAGCGGGTGTTCCAACAATTCCGGGCTCTGAAGGTTTATTAGCTGATGTTAAAGAGGGAATTAAAATTGCCAATGAGATTGGTTATCCTATTATCCTGAAAGCTACAGCCGGTGGCGGTGGCCGGGGTATGCGCATCGTATGGAAGGATGAAGAGTTTGAGCCTGCTTGGGATTCAGCCCGTCAGGAATCAGCCGCTGCATTTGGTAACGACGGATTATATCTTGAGAAATACGTAGAAGATCCTCGTCATATTGAGATTCAAGTAATTGGAGACCAATACGGCAAGGTATGTCATTTGTCAGAGCGTGATTGCTCAATTCAGCGCAGACATCAGAAGCTGGTGGAGGAATCTCCTTCACCTTTCATGACACCTGAACTGCGCGAAAAAATGGGTGAGGCTGCCATTAAGGGAGCTATGGCAGTAAACTACGAAGGAGCAGGTACAGTAGAATTTCTGGTGGATAAACACCGCAATTTCTATTTCATGGAAATGAATACTCGTATTCAGGTTGAGCATCCGGTTACTGAAGAGGTTATTAATTTTGACCTGATCAAAGAACAGATTAAGGTTGCTGCAGGTATTCCTATCTCCGGAAAAAATTATATTCCTAAAATGCATGCAATCGAATGCCGCATCAATGCCGAAGATCCGTTTAATAATTTCAGGCCATCTCCCGGACTAATTACTAATTTCCACTCACCCGGTGGACATGGAGTAAGGGTTGATACACATGTGTATGCCGGCTATCAGATCCCTCCGAATTATGACTCCATGATTGCTAAACTGATCTGTGTAGCACAAACTAGGGAAGAAGCAATTTGTACAATGGAGCGCTCTTTAAGTGAGTTTGTGATTGAGGGAGTGAAAACAACCATCCCTTTCCATTTAAGACTGATGAAAGACCCAAATTTCAGGGCAGGTAATTTTACCACTAAATTTATGGACAGCTTTGACCTGAGTGAATAACTAATTTTTGTATGCACTTGATAACCAATAAATTTTTATTTCTTGAAGCTATATGTCACAATAGACGTGATGATTATTAAATATCCACTGAATACCATTCTTAAATAAAATAGAATGGTATTTTTGTTTTAAAATTATGAGTGAGGAAAGTAAAGACCTTGTTAATGCTATCAAGGAAAAAGGTAAAACGATAGAAGCAGAAATGTCTTTTTTTGATCATTTAGATGTCCTTAGGGGACATCTGATTAGGGCTTCTATTGCTATCGTAACCTTTACAATACTTGCCTTCTCATTTTACGATTTCATTTTTGACCAGATTATTATGGGTCCCGGTCGTACTGATTTCTGGACCTATAGAATGATGTGTTTGGCCACTGAAAAATTTAATCTTGGAGCAGACTTCTGTGTTAAAAAACTAAGTTTTAATATTATAAATACTGAACTGGGCGGACAGTTTACCTTGCAGCTCAATTCTTCACTGATGATAGGAATTGTATTAGGTGTACCCTATTTATTATTTGAGGTTTGGCGATTTGTAAAACCAGCTCTGCATGAAAATGAACGGAAATCAGCAACCGGTTTTGTTTTCTGGGCTTCATTATTGTTTATTATTGGCTTAATGTTTGGCTATTACATTATTGCACCTTTATCGATCAACTTCTTATCCAATTATGAAGTCAGTTCAATCATCAATAACCAGATTACCATCTCCTCTTATTTCTCTGTTGTTGCGACACTTACCATCGGAGCAGCAATTACATTCGAACTACCAATAGTAATATATATTCTTTCAAAGCTGGGAATCATGACTCCTGAGTTTATGAAATCATCTAGAAGATATGCCACTGTAATTATCCTAATAATTGCAGCAATAGTAACACCTACTCCGGATCTTGTAACCATGCTTACTGTTAGTTTTCCATTGTTTTTATTGTACGAAGTCAGTATTTATGTTTCAGCAAGAGTAGCAGCAGCAAAGAAAAAAGCTGAGATAGAATTTTACAAGGATTAAGCTAAGATTTAAGAAATGAACAAAAATATATCCATTGCAATTGGAGCCGATCATGCAGGTGTTGAATACAAAAACATGCTTATTGATTTGCTGAAAAATTATACTATTAAAGACTTTGGAACCTACAGCAACGACTCTGTAGACTATCCGGATTTTGCTCATCCCGTTGCTAACGCTGTAGAAAAAGCTGAATTTTCAATGGGTATATTGATCTGCGGAAGCGCTAATGGGGTAGCCATCACAGCCAATAAACATCAGGGAATTAGAGCAGCCATCTGCTGGAATGAAGAGCTTGCCGAACTTGCAAGATCACATAATAATGCCAATGTCCTTTGTATTCCGGCCAGGTTTATCAGTCCAGAGCTTGCCAAAGATATCTGTATTAAATTTATCAATACAGAATTTGAAGGTGGCCGCCATGCCAACAGGGTGAATAAAATCTCCTGCTAATATTTTTAAACTAACCAACCACAATATGATTTTAAAGAAAACAATTTGGGCACTATTCCTGCTGTGCATTTCTACACAGGTATTCGCTCAGGATCCGAATGCACAAAAGTATGCAGAGGAAATTAACATCAAAAAAGCTAAAAAACATCTAAATATCCTTGCATCCGATAAGTTTGAAGGCAGAGAAACCGGTAAGGCCGGAGCAGAAAAAGCGGCAAAGTACATTGCCAAGGAATTAAAAAAATTAAAATTAACAGCACCGGTAAACGGATCCTATTTCCAGGATGTACCATTGGTTGAAACCTCTTTTGAAGTTAGCGCCTTCACTGTGAACAGCAAGTCGCTAAGCATTGGTAAGGACTTTCTATTTACAGGTAGTGGTGATGCGAAAACAATCGATGCAAGTGAAGTTGTATTTATTGGTTATGGAATAGGTGCAGAAAGCTATGATGATCTTAAAAATACCAATATAGCCGGTAAAGTTGTTTTACTGATCAATAAGGGAGAGCCGATGAGTAATGGGGTATCTTTGATTAGCAAAACTTCAAAAGTATCCGACTGGAGTAGCAGTCGGTTTAAACGCCTCCAGTATGTAATGAGTAAAGGCCCTTCACTTATTCTGGCGGTAAGCCCGGATGTAAGTTCTGCCCTGCAATCATATGCCCCGAGAAGTGGCAGATTGAGCATCAAAAAGGAAACAAACGCTAGTGCAAGTAATCGCCCTGGAGCGGCTGCAGTAGTTAATATCACGCCTGAATTAGCAAATCAAATACTGAAAAATTCAGGAAAGAGCTATGAAGATTTAAAATCAGCAATAGATAATAGCGGTACCCCTCAATCTCAGGTTCTGAAATCTGAAATTTCAATGAATTATGGACCGGTAAATAAAGAAGTAAAATCGGTAAACGTTTTGGGATATCTTGAAGGCAGCGACCTAAAGGATGAACTGCTAGTTTTTTCAGCACATTACGATCATATCGGACTTACAACTGATGGTGGTGCAGATAAAGTCAATAATGGTGCTGATGATGATGGATCGGGTACAACGGGCGTCTTAACAATAGCCAGAGCATACGCCAAGGCTAAAAAATCAGGGCATGGCCCGCGGCGAAGCGTTTTGTTCTTATTGGTAACCGGCGAAGAAAAAGGATTATTAGGCTCTGAGTATTACTCTCAAAACCCGATTTTTCCTATGGCCAATACCATCACCAATCTGAATATTGATATGATTGGTAGAACCGGCGAATTATACAAAGGTAGTGCTGATTCTGCAAATTACTGTTACCTGATTGGTTCTGATAAATTAAGTACCGACCTTCATAAGATTAGCGAAAATGCCAATGCTGTTTACACCAAAATGAAGATTGACTATAAATATAATGATCCAAATGACCCTGAGCGGATCTATTACCGTTCAGATCATTATAATTTCGCAAAGAATGGAATTCCAATTGTATTTTATTTTAATGGTGTGCATGAAGATTATCATAAACCTGGTGACGAAGTGAGCAAGATCAATTTTGGATTATTAACTAAGCGTACACATCTGGTTTATTATACCGGATGGGATCTCTTAAATCGTGACAAAAGACCTGTTGTAGACGTCAAAAATGACATGCCTGCAACCAGATAGACAGAATGAGGAAAATGAAAGGCTCCGGATTAAATTCGGGGCCTTTTTTATTTCTGTGCGGAAGAGCTACATTTATAAACAAATTATCAGCTCAATCCTGAATCAGTTTGATAGATAAAAGACTTTGCCAGTTGTTTTCTTTAGCTAGGTAATTCAAACAGTATCAAATGGTGCTGGCAATTACGACCCAAAATGGGTCGAATGTTTATAGAATATCCTTTTAAACATGATTTTCGACCCTGAAAGTGGTCGTATGTGACAAATTTAACTCGATAATAACAATGAAAAAGATACTAATATACTTATTTCTCTTTGCATGTATTTCAGTTCAATGCTTTGCTCAGGACCCTAAAGCACAGAAATATGCTGTTGAAATCAGTGCAAAAAGAACAAAACAACACTTAAAAGTTCTGGCTTCAGACAAATTCGAAGGCAGAGAAACGGGAAAACATGGAGCTGAGATGGCAGCAGCTTATATCGCACATGAGTTTAAGAAACTGAAACTCGCTGCTCCGGTGAATGATTCCTACCTGCAGGATGTTGAATTGGTCGAAACCTCCTTTGTTGTAAATTCTTTGGAAGTAAACAGTATTAAACTTCAACCCGGAACTGACTTTTCATTCAGTGGAAGCGGTGATGCAAAAACCATTAATTCAGATGAGCTCATATACATCGGCTCTGGAACAGAAACTGAGCTTAAAAGTACGGATATCACAGGCAAAGTAGTTCTGATCAGCCTGCAAGGTGAAGCAGCTGAGGTCACAAGGAGATTGAACTTTGTAAAAGGTAAAAAGCCTGTCTTGATATTTGCAGTAAATAGTACCCAAAAAAAATCTGAGCATTCCCATCAATCCGATGTAAGTCTTAGTGTTAAAAATGGAACCCGGGAAAGCATTCCGATGCGGGCAAATTCCCCGGGAGTAATTCAAATAAGACCTGAAATTGCAGATAAGATACTGAGTAGATCTGGAAAAACCTTCGATCAGTTGAATTCCGGTAATACCTCACAAGTGCTCAGGACAACCATTAAATTAGCCTATGAACCTGTAAAAAGAGAACTCCATTCATCAAATGTACTCGGCTATCTGGAAGGATCAGACCTAAAGGATGAACTGCTTGTTTATTCTGCCCATTACGATCATATCGGAATGAATTTAGAAGGAGGAAATGATAAAGTTTTTAATGGCGCTGATGATGATGCTTCAGGAACTTCGGGAGTTCTGGCAATTGCAAGAGCTTTTGCCAAAGCGAAAAAAGAGGGGAATGGGCCAAGAAGAAGTATTCTGTTCTTAATGTTTACCGGTGAAGAGAAAAACCTGCTCGGCTCGGAATATTATTCACTTAATCCGGTCTTCCCAATGGCAAAAACAATCACTAATCTGAATGTGGATATGATCGGGAGAATAGGATTTGATTATAAAAATTCTCCTGATTCAAGCAATTACTGTTTCTTGGTAGGCGCAGACAGATTAAGTACTGATCTTCATAAGATCAGTGAAAATGCCAATGCAGTTTACACTAAAATGAAAATCGATTATAAGCATAATGCTGCTGATGATCAGATCTATTATTGGTCAGACCATTACAATTTCGCCAAAAACGGTATTCCTGTTATATTTTACTATAACGGCAAACACGAAGACTATCACAAAGGCAGTGATGAGATCAGCAAAATCAATTTTGAGCTTCTCGCCAAAAGAGCCCAATTAGCCTATTTTACAGGTTGGGATTTGGTTATGCGTGATAAAAGACCGGCATTAGATATCAAATCTTCTGGGAAGGGAAATTAAGGGTTTTATTTTGCTGTAAAATAATTAATAAAATGCTTCAAGGCTTAGCTAAGTATTATTCTTAAATTCGCACAATGAGTAAGTTAGCCAACGATTTCATACATACTTCTGATACAAAAGCTTTTGACCTGGATCATCGCCGTATCATAAATTATAATATTGGTAAATATCATACCGCCGTTGACCGTGGTTTGTCAAAACTTGCCAATCTTGAAAATTCCAAAAGGAAAGCTCATACTATAAAATGGAAGGTGATGGAAAACCTCGACAAGCTTCTTCCTGAGTTTGAGTCAAATTTCCAGCGTAAAGGTGGCAAAGTGATTTGGGCAAATGATGTAGAAGAGGCACAAAATACAATCCTTGAGATTATTAAAAAAGCCGGTGCAAAAACAGTCATCAAATCCAAATCAATGGCAACGGAAGAGATTCATTTAAATGAATTTCTAGAAAAAAATCATATTGAGGCTCTTGAAAGCGATCTTGGTGAATATATCGTTCAACTTCTGGGTCAAAAGCCATATCACATTGTTACTCCTGCTATGCACCTGAGCAAGGAGGATATTGCGAAATTATTCAATGAAAAATTCGGAACAGCAATAGATTCTACTCCGGAACAGCTCACGATGAAAGCTAGAGAGCTATTAAGGGAGAAATACACATCCTACGATATTGGGATTACGGGCGGGAATTTCCTTATTGCTGATAGCGGGAGTATTGCCCTGACAGAGAATGAAGGAAATACAAGATTGACCACTACTTTTCCAAAAATTCATATCGCTGTAGTCGGAATTGAAAAAATTATTCCAACTATGAATGATCTCGATCTTTTTTGGCCATTACTATCAAGCCACGGTACCGGGCAAAATCTGACCGTTTACAATACAATTCTGGGCGGCCCAAGGCAAGGAAATGAGAGTGATGGACCGGAGGAAATGTATGTTATCTTACTTGATAATGGCCGCACTAACCTGCTTGCACAAAAAGAACAACGTCAGGCCCTGTACTGTATACGCTGCGGTGCTTGTTTGAATGCCTGCCCCATTTATAAAAATATAGGTGGCCATACTTACGAAACTACATACAGTGGCCCGATTGGTTCGATCATCACTCCGCATATGGAAGGAATGAAAGAATTTAAGCATTTAAGTTTTGCTTCTAGCCTCTGCGGAAAATGCTCAGAAGTATGTCCTGTAAAGATCGATATCCATAAAATGCTTTTATTGAACAGAAGGGATTCTGTAGAGCAAGGATTAAGTCCTTATGCTGAAAGGATGGGATGGATAGGATGGAAAACGGGGATGATGAAGCGCAAAATGATGGATATGTTCGGAGGCAAATTCAAGAATTTATTACTCAAAACTTTCTTTAAGAAAAGTTGGGGTAAACACCGTGAGCTTCCCAAAGTGGCTGAAAAATCATTTAGTGAACAGTGGAAAGATAAAGAGCATGATAGAATGTAATTAAATGCACTAATTGGTTTAAATATATTCTCAGAAGCCCTACAAAGTGGCTATTATAAATTGTTTATACATTAGAGTTCGGTAAATTTTACGAAGAGTTGGAGGTTCCAGCTTTCGCTGGAATGACAATTCGTGGGGATAGAATATGGAGATTCCGGCATTCGCCGGAATCTGAGTCGTATCAATTTCTTCTTTTAATTCGAATTGTTGAGGTAAGCAGTTTCTCTATGTTCGATAAATCAGGGGACTAGCTTTTTTAAAAATAGAAAAAAATAGTCTTGAAGGTAATTTACAAAGGGTTATTTTAAAATGAACCTGAATTTGTCTTGATTCTTGGTTCTTGATTCTTGGCTCTTGTGACAGTGCCTAAAAAAAGTTGACACTTTCTTCTGGAGTTCTAACCAGAAAAGAGATGATAAAGAAGCTCACAATTAAACCACATCGTATCTTCAGTGAAGAGTTACGAAAGGAGGTTGTCAAATCG
>Ga0209702_10006690_pt1 | contig 14635 bp, 13 predicted proteins | sample FRY01_FD_187210 | JGI IMG/M metagenome (GOLD analysis project Ga0209702, IMG submission 187210) | Freshwater microbial communities from Lake Fryxell liftoff mats and glacier meltwater in Antarctica - FRY-01 (SPAdes) (version 2) | ecosystem: Environmental > Aquatic > Freshwater > Ice > Glacier... | reverse complement strand
CGGATGTGTAACCAGTGCTCGGCCGGAAAATCGTAGAAAGCGAGCAGCGGACCACGATCTTTGGTGAGACACTCAACGGCCCTTGGATATTTCGCCCCGTACTTCTCTTCGAAAAGTGTCATTGCCTCTTCGGCTTGTGCTCTGCTCTCGGCCATCCAGATCTGGTGCAAGTCAACCTTGGCCTTCGCCCTAGTGCTCTCGGGCAAGTAGTTCATCACGTTTCCACTTTTATGCATCCAACAACGTTGGTGTGTAGTTGAGGGAAAGACTTCCGACAGTGCCGCCCAAAAGCCCATTGCTCCGTCGCCGGTGGCGAGTTTGGCAGCGTTCAGCCCGCGGGCTTTAGCGCCGAGCAACATTTCACGCCAACTCTGGGTTGACTCGCGTACGCCGTCTTCTAACGCAATCATGTGTTTCTTTCCCGTATCGTCCACGCCCATCAATACCAGCACACAGATTTTGGGGTTGTCACCACGGATCTTTTGGTAGATGCCGTCTGCGTAAAGGTAGGTGAAAGTTGTTTCAGAAAGATCGCGGGTCTGCCATTCGTGGAACTGTCTCGTCCAGTCACGCTTCAAATCTGATAGCACCGAAGGGGTGAGTTTCTTGGCCCTTTCACCCAGTATCACCTCAAGTACCGCGGCAATGTCACCTTCAGAGATGCCTTTCAGGTAGGCGTAGGAAGCCCAGGCTGAGATCGACGACGAGCGGCGCAGATATTTGGGAATCATTGACGAAGCGAAGTTCACTGGCTCACCGTCACGTGAGCGAATTCGTGGAACTTCAACGCTCACGTCACCTATGGCTGTGGTGATGGCACGCTCAGGTAGGTAGCCGTTGCGCACCACGTCGACGCCACTGGCGCGCAGTTGCTTGATCAGTGCCTGCACTTCGACTTCCATCGCTGCAGTAATGAGGTCTCTGGCGTGGTCGCGTAGCAGTTCAGTGATCGGGTCGGCCACTTGACGGCTCTCGGTCGTCGTCGTGTCGCAACCGAAGTCGGGGGTTAACATCGTCATGGGTCTGGGTCTCCTTGTGTTGAGTGGATTTGTCAAATGACATTTCAACACAAAGCCCAGACCCACCTAAGGGTTCGGGGGATTACCTCAACTCAGAGGCCAAACACAACTTTCCCTCATATCTCCCATTCCATGTGGAGTCCGCTGTGTGCTATTTTTGGGGACGCATGCAAAAAATTCCCCTCATGGTGCCGTGGCTTGACGAAGCTGAAATTGAGGCGGTGTCCGAGGTAATCAGGTCTGGGTGGATTACCCAAGGACCAGCTGTCAAACGATTTGAGGAGGCTTTCAAGGAACGAGTCGGTTCGGAAGACGCCGTGGCAGTTTCCAATTGCACCACTGGACTTCACCTGGCATTGATCGCGGCTGGGATCAAGCCTGACGATGAGGTTATTGTCCCGTCTTTTTCATTCATCGCCTCTACTAATTCGGTAATCCACGCCGGCGCGGTACCAGTATTTGCGGACATCGCGATCGAGACGGGTAATTTGACCGTTGAGTCAATCGCAAGTGCCGTAACCGATAAAACGCGTGCCGTAATGATCGTGCATCAAGCAGGCGTACCAGCGGATCTAGATGAAATATCCCAGTTTTGTAATGGGCGCGGGTTAACACTCATTGAAGATGCGGCGTGTGCAATTGGTTCGACCTATAAGGATCAAATAATCGGCTCGTATTCCGATCTCGTCGTATTCTCGTTCCACCCCCGCAAGGTTGTTACTACTGGTGAGGGTGGGATGATCGCTACCAGTAACTCGGATTGGGCTTCTCGCCTGCGCAGGCTGCGGGAGCATGGCATGAGTTTGAGCGCCGCAGACCGCCACGCGGCTCAGGGAGTCTCAATCGAGAGTTATTCCGAGCCCGGATTTAATTTCAGGATGACCGATGTCCAGGCAGCAATTGGGATAGTGCAACTTTCGAAACTTGACGAGATGGTTGCGAAGAGGCGGGAACTAGCGCACAGGTACATTGAAGCGTTCTCGTCTATCGACGGTATCTATCCAGTTACCGACCCACCCTACGGAACTACTAACTTTCAGTCCTTCTGGATCAGACTTGATCCGGATCTCGGACTATCCCGAAGTAAGTTGATGTCGGATCTGGATCAAAAAGGAATTACCACACGACGAGGAATTATGACGGCGCACCGAGAGGCCGCCTGCTCTCGATTTGCGAGGAATCCATTGCCGGTATCAGAGAACTTGTCGGACAACTCGCTAATTTTGCCCCTCTACCAGGGGATGAGTCATGCGGAGCAAGATTATGTAATTGAATCATTGACGCAGGTGATTCGGTGAAGACAAGGCAATCGTTGGTGATTCTGGGAGCAAGCGGACTCGCAAAGGAAACGATTGAACTTGTCCGTCTCTTGGATGATCTGGACATCGTTGGGATCTTGGACGACTCTACCGAAAAGCAGGGTTCTTTCCTGCTTGGGGTTCCCGTCGTTGGGTCGATTGAGGCTCACACCTCATTTCCTGACGCCAAATTCATCAATTGCATTGCCGGTGCCACGAGACTTGGTACTCGGCTCGATGTGTGTCGGCGGATGTCGGTGGACAATGAGCGATTTGCGACCCTCATACATCCATGTTCGTCGATTTCCCCGTCGGCGTATTTGGGTAGGGGTTCTATCGTTCTTGCTTCTTGCGTGCTTACTGCCGATATAACGGTTGGCAATCAATGTGTACTTATGCCGTGTGTTGCCTTGACCCACGATGTTGAAGTCGCAGATGGTGTGATCTTCGGGAGTGGAGCAATGATTTCTGGCGGAACCAAGATAGGCGAAAGCGCTTATATCGGTTCGGGTGCACTGGTGCGCGAGAACGCGACAATCGGCGAGCATTCGATGCTCGGAATGGGTGCCGTTGTGGTTAATGACGTTCCGGCAGGACAAGTGTGGGTCGGAAATCCGGCGCGATACCTCAGAGCGGTCCAGAAGTAATCAGTCTTACTACTCTTAATCGAAAGAGGTCGAAAAGTGCGTTATTGCCGAGATCTCGTAGCCCTCTGCCTTGGCCGCGTTAATAATCAAGTCGGCGTGCTCCGCGCACGGCAAAATCAAGTCCTTCACGCACGTGCTGTACCTCGATCAAGTTGGGCAGTCGCGTGAACACGATCAGGCGGCGGCCGGCCTTGGTCTCGTGGCGGCGAATGAGGTTGGGGATCAAACCGAGATCTACGTTGCCGCCAGAGAGCACTACGCACGTGGTTCCAGTTTTTGCTGGGGTAACGCGCCCGCTCAACAACGCTGAAATGCCGACAGCACCGCCGCCTTCCACGAACAATCGTGAGTGTTCCATCAGTAACATCATCACGTCGGCGACGCTGCTCTCGTAAACGGCGACGATTTCATCGATCCATTTATCTGCTAGTGGGCGAGTGATGATTCCCGACTTCTTTACTGCGATGCTGTCTGCGAGAGTCGGCACGGGGCGTTGAGCGGTAGCGGCGAACTGATGTATCACGCCGAAGGTCGTCTCGACCAATGACCTGCTAGTGTTGTCCCTGGGCCTCGAAACGCTGAGCCTGTCGCTGTATGTGTTGGACCGTGAGCAACCGCAACAAGGCCAAGAGCGAAGAGGCTGGGCTCAAGTACTTCATCCTTGGCGGGTTCTCCTCGGCCTTCTTTTTGTACGGCGTCGCGCTATTACTCGTTGGCATCGGGTTGTTACTCGTTGGCTTCGCCTTCAAGGTCTCCCTTGTTCCGTTTCAAATGTGGACGCCTGATGTTTACGAGGGTATACCGACTCCGGTGACGGCGTATCTTGCATCAATAGGCTAGGTCGCCGCGATCAACGAATTAAACAAACCCTGTTGCTGAGCGTCGGTAGCGGCGGCGTCTTCGGGGTGCCACTGCACACCCACGATCCATTTGGCGGTGCGGTGTTCAACGGCCTCGATCACACCGTCAATGCTGTGCGCCACGACCTGTAGGTCAGATACGACCCGATCAATTGACTGGTGGTGGTACGAGTGCCCACCCGTGGGCCTTAAAGTGCCCATGGCTGCAGCGACGCGCGATCCCGCATTCACCTCAACCGGATGATATGTATCCCAATGCGAGTCGCTGTCGGCGATTGTGTCGACGAGATGCTGATGCAGCGTACCGCCGAGGGCCACGTTGAGAACCTGAATACCTCGACAGATCGCCAGAACCGGCTTATCCATCGCAATCGCCGCCCGCATAATGGCGAGTTCGACAGCATCGTGTTCTGCAACGATTCCATAGATCGCGTCGCTCGATTGCGTTTGGCCGTACAGCGTCGGGTCAAGATCGCCGCCGCCGTGAAGCAACACCGCGTCTGCGCGCTCAACGAGCGAATCTATGTGTGAAAGTGTTGACTCAAGTGGTGGCACCGTGAGCGCGACACCGCCGGCGCGAGCAATTGCCTCGGAGTATCGCCTGCCACTCGCAATCGCGGCCTCGCGCACGCCCTTGGCCTCTGGCGAGAGCCGACCCGGTAACAATACGAAAGGCGTCATGCGTTCACGCTAATCTTTTCAAATGCCAAATGCGACGACGTCGTGCCGTGTGTGCGGTAACACCGAGTTGGTTCCCGTTCTTGATTTGGGGGAGCAGTATCTCACCGGCACCTTTCCACGAACCACCGACAGCAAACTCCTCACCAAGGGACCACTTCGTTTGGTGAAGTGCCACGGTGGCGAGTTGGCTTGTGGTTTGTTGCAGTTGGAGCACAGCTATGATCCCGCCGAAATGTACGGCGCAAATTATGGATACCGATCAGGTCTCAATTACCGGATGGTGCAACACCTGAAGGGGAAGGTCGCTCGGATTCTCGACTCCATCGACCTTCAACCGGGTGATCTTGTCGTCGACATTGGCAGCAATGACGGAACCACCCTCGGTTTTTTCTCCGAGTCATTGACCCTCGTTGGCGTCGATCCCACGGCGGGCAAGTTCGCCGACTTTTACGGGAACCACATCCACGTCATTCCTGATTTCTTCACTGGCAACACTATCAACGACGCATTCCCTGGTAAAAAGGCCAAGGTCATTTCATCCTTTGCCATGTTTTACGACCTCGAACGACCTGTCGGTTTCGCGTCCGAAATTCAACAGGCCCTGCACACCGAAGGTATTTGGGTGTTCGAGCAGAGTTATTTACCGTCAATGTTACGGACCACCGCATACGACACGGTATGCCACGAGCATGTGGAGTATTACGGACTCGCCCAGATTGAGTGGATACTCAACAAAGTCGGAATGCAGGTCATCGACGTCGAACTTAACGACACTAACGGTGGCAGTTTTTTCGTTATTGCGGCACAGAGAAATTCGTCGCATAAAGTCAATGAAGTAAATGTCGCGGCGGTTCGAAAAATTGAATCAAACGCAAAACTTGTGTCACTTGATACTTACAGTGACTTTGCATGGCGCGTGGAGCGCAACAGGGATGAACTCGCGACACTCATCAACAAGTATAAAAGCGAGGGTAAACGAGTCTGTGGCATTGGTGCATCAACAAAGGGCAATGTCATCTTGCAGTACTGCGGCTTTGGTGTGGCCGATATCGAGATGATTGGCGACATCAATTCCGACAAATTCGGATCGTTCACTCCTGGCTCGTGGATCCCGATTCGAAGCGAAGCAGAAGTGCTTGATTCGCGGCCCGATGTCATGCTGGTTCTACCGTGGCATTTCCGCGAGTTCTTTCTCTCGAACTCATCCTTCGCCGGCCGTAATCTGCTCTTCCCGCTCCCACAAATTGAACTTGTAACTCCGTAGCCGCGTGCACGTTTTAGATGACGGAAAGATGAGCAAGATGTTGGTGCTGATTGCGACCTATAACGAAATAGAAAATGTCAAAACCATTCTATCGCGTGTGAAAGCTAGTCTTCCGGATGCGAATATCTTGTTTGTTGACGATAATTCTCCTGATGGAACGGGAAAGTTATTGGAAGAACTTGCATTAGTCGATTTCTCGGTTCATGTCTTGCATAGAGCGGGCAAACTCGGCGTTGGTTCGGCCCACCTGGACGGCATTGCGTGGGCTTATGACAACAATGTTGGTGTACTTATCACGCTTGATGCTGACTGCACACATTCGCCGGAAGAATTTTCGATATTTATTGACGCCGTACAATCTGCGGCAATTGTGGTTGGCTCACGGTTCCTCGCACGGGAAGGTATCAAGCATTGGCCGTTTCACCGTCGTGTGCTCACTCGCCTCGGTCATGTTCTCACGCGGATGTTCCTCCGAATCCCGTACGACGCGACCGGCGCATATCGCGCCTACAACCTTCGCCTAATTCCACGTGAAGTATTTGCCCTTGTGAAATCCAAGGATTACTCGTTTTTCTATGAGAGCCTTAAGATTATCGCCATGACAGGCTCCCCCATAACGCAAGTTCCAGTTGTTCTCGCGCCTCGCCAAGGGGGTAACTCCAAGATGCGACCCCGCGACGTTCGTCGCGGCTTAACTTATTTGGTGTCGTTAGGGGCGCGTACGTTGCTTCCAATTGGCGGCCTTCACACTCAAACAAAGAAGATTGCTCAGAAAGTAGCACTTCTGCATCAATAAAAATTCGGCGGCATCACCTAAGCATTGCATGTTTTATATTTGGAACTCGAGACCGTCAAGCGTCTGAGACATAGTTGCCGATGCCGAACTGATTCCATGTTGCGTCGGTGACAGTACGGAACATACCGAACTATTTGCTGACGAGTTGAACGGTTAGCAACGAATTTAGACTAAACGTAAGCGCATGGTGACTATTCGTAGGTTCGTGTCCGCAGGGGTTCGGTTGCTTGACGTGGGTTGAGCTGCGGGGTTCTTTCTTGATGTGGCTGCCGACGAATTCGAGGTTGAGGGGCTTGGACTTTCCCAGTGGGCTGCTGACCAAGCAAGAACCACATTGTTCACAGAAAGCGACTTTTCAAACTTGAATTCAACGAACGTTTTGATGTAATCACAATGTTCGGCGTCATTGAACACTTCTCCAATCCGACCGAGGAAATTGCCGCAGCACAACGTTCTCTAAAGCCAGGCGAATATCTTCTCATCTACACTGGCGACGTTGGGTCACTTGCTGCACGCATCCCGCGGAAGAAATGGTGGGAGTACCAGGGTGTGCACCTACAGTATTTTTCAAAAAAATCACTTGACATGCTACTTAAACGCATCGGTTTTGAAATTGTTGAGCATTGTCTGTAACCCTCGTACTTTTCATTGAAGTCGCTGGCGCAAAGTTTTGACAGATATCCGATTACACGACCCTTGCAACTAATACTCCGAACAAAACCATTGCGCTCCATTCAAATCAAATTGGTGATCAGAGGAGAGATGTTGGTAATTTCTCGGAAGCTATAGATCCTGCGCGAAGGCTCACCCGGTAGCTGGTTACTTGTTCTAGGGAACCTCGCCCTGCTATATTCGAAGTATGGAGGGTTCGAAGTTGCTGAAACAACCTTTGCAAGCTGAGAATTTTCCGTGGAAATTGGCTTTGTCGTCATACTTACTGTCCTATTGCTTCATATTCCTATTTCTCAAATCGTATTTCTGGGACGATTGGTACCTCTACTTCACCTTCTCTGGTGACGGGACAAAGAAATTATTAGATGGGTTTGGATTATCACCGTGGCATGGCTTATTGCAAGTCGACGTGCTCAATAGCCGACCCGAGCTTTTCCGCTTAATCACGATTGTTTGCTTTTTTCTTTCCGGCTGGTGCCTATTTCACATTCTCAAGACCGTCAAGTTTCTGACGGCGTACCAGGTCAAGCTGATTACCATTTTGTTCCTAGTTCTCCCGATCAACTCAGCCCGAGTCTCAATGATTACGTTCGCCTACTCATACTCGTTCTTGTTCTTCTTCTTGGCATGGTATCTCTTGGTTACCAAACGATTTCTGGTTGTGCGCGCATTGTCAGTTCCACTTTTTCTGATGAGTTTCAGCACCCTTTCGTTCCTCGTATTCTTCGCCGTGCCATGCGCAAACTTGCTATATAGGAACTTTTCGATCGCGAATCCAAATAAGAAAAGAGCGTATTTGTCAACGGTATTACTTGCAGCGCTGTCACCCGTTTATTGGGTAGTTAACCGTCGAATAATTCCGCTATCCGATGCAAGGCTGGCTTATCTAACTCCAACACGTTCGGGAATAGCACGAGGCCTACTAATCTTGGTTGTTTGCTTGATCTTCATTTTGTGGTATCTGAAATTGCGTAGAGATAACATTTCCGTTGACTCGAGATATCCAATCATTCTCGCCGGAGTGTCCCTTACCGCTCTCGGGGCGTTTCCATACATTACATCGGGTCGATTAGTTGACGTTTCCGAATGGATACTTAATTTTGTGCCAAGGGCAAGCGATTGGGACTCCCGCCATCAACTGCTTCTCGGCTTGGGTCTTGCTGTAACTCTCGTTGGATTAATTGGTCCGAGCGATTCAATATTCAAGCGTCGCTCAATTAATATTCTCATCGGTTTGTGCGTGGCCTTGAATATTACATACATGCATGGGTACTACCTCGATTCCTTGAAGCAGGACCAAATGATTTCTGCCATCCGCGATTCTGATGCACTGACGGAATCTAGGTTCGTCATGATCAATGATACGACGGATCGATTTAATGCACGTGGCCGCGGGTACCGCTCCTATGAGTGGGATGGAATCCTGGCGAAGGCTCTTGGTGATAGCACTAGAACCGCAATTTACATGGGCTATGTGGATTGCAGCGACTCGCTTGCCCTCGTTCCAGATACTCTGCTCACAATCACCGCTCTGAATGGTCGCTTCATATCAACACTTACGCGAGACGTTGGAATTGAGCTCTCCGTGAAGTCGATCCAACCCTGTAAATAGGTTTGTTTTGCATGAGGGCAATCGGGCTCATCGGCCGATTGACGGTGCAGCGAGTGGCCCTTACGACGATGATATCGGCTTGATGCGCGAAAAAACTGGTGGCTGCTTTCAGGATCTCGATCGTTCGACGACGCAACTCGGGCCTGTACTTCGACGGACGTGCCATGACGACAGTCTCTCCCCGCAGCTCTCCGACCGCGGAATGAGCTGGTATACACCGTGTTTTGTGTAGTCGGATTATTTGATTTCGCTACTGTCACCTACTAAGGAGGACAGTATGGCAAGACGAGAGCACGATCCGGTGCTTCGCCGACGAGCAATCGATTTGCTTGAGAGCGGAAAGGCCGTTCGAGAAGTGGCCGAGGAACTCGGGGTGAGTGGCCAGTCGATTTATGTCTGGCGACGTCAATATCGTGTTGACAGTGGTCAAGAGCCTGGACTGACAACAACTGAAGCGAACGAGCTCAACGCTGCACGTCGCCAGATCAAGCACCTGGAAGCTGATCTAGCGGTTCATGAGTTGGCCACAGAGTTGTTGAAGGGAATCATCAACCCAAAAGCCGGCGGGCGGCCATCGCAGTGGTGGTCGCCCGAGGGCATTCAATTCAACGGTGCTGTCGAATACTTGACGTGCCGGAAAGCAGTTTTTACTCGGAGCGCCGCCGAGTCCCGTCGGTGCGCAGTGTGCGCCACGTATGGCTCACTGATGTCATTGGCCAAGTGCACAGTGATGCTCGTGGCGTTTACGGGGCACGGAGGGTGCATGCGGAACTTACGAAGGGGCTGGGGATCAAGGTGAGCCACGGTACTGTGGCGCTTCTTATGCAACGCGCCAATATTCAAGGCATCACCGGACGGCGCAAACGTCACTATGTCCCACCACTGACCACGGCCAAGGATCTGGTTGATCGACAGTTCTCTCGAGATCTACCTAACCAGCTTTGGGTCACTGACATCACCGAGCACCCAACTCCTTGCATTCCAGTGGTCGTCGCAACACCTGACCTAAGGAGGTTGGCTGTTGTCGGAGTTAGAGAAACGAGAGTTTTTTCGAAGGCTGGATCGTGGTGGCACGGTTCGAGCAGCGGCATTACATGTCGCAGTGAGCCCCGATGTTGGTTATCGATGGATCCATTTGGCGGGTCTGTCGACTCCGCGCGGGCGACCTCGCCTCTACACCGATGAGGAGAAGGCCACGTTCTTTCGATTGCTCAAAGTCAAGGGCAACGTCTCGCTGGTGGCCCGTGAGCTCGGTTTCGTTCGAATCACTTGTTACAAGTGGGCTCATCAAGCTGGTGTATTCACTGGCAAGAGTGTCAGGACGCAGAGGGATAAATTCCTTAAGCTGCGTTCCGAGGGGCTGAGCAAGGCCGAGGCAATGGAGCGAGTTGGCACCGATAAGCGAAGCGCGTCCGACTGGGACAAGGGCATTCGTCAGTTCTACGGCGGTCGCATCTATCCCGATGGTCGCGTGATCAAGTATCGAATTGCGGAGATACTGGCGAACGTGAATAAGCCACGAACCGCCCGCTTCCACGGGGAGAAGGTCGACCTTGACCGACTCGAACGTCCCATCAGTTCTCGATTTCTCGGACTCCGGGAGCGGGAGCGATTGCACGATCTACATCGACGTAGTCATTCGATTCGCTCCATTGCCCGAGAGCTTGGCCGCGCGCCCTCGACTATCAGCCGTGAACTGCACCGCAACGTATCGTCATCACTTGGCTATATGCCCTATGGTGCACACCGCGCGGCCGCCGCTCGTCGGCCTTGACCGAGAATCTATAAGTTGCAGGCATCTCGGCCGCTGCGCGATTATGTGGCCACCAATCTCCAGCGAAGAAGGTCACCAGAGCAGATCAACCATCGACTCCGCAAGGACTTCTCTCACGATGCCAAGATGCGCGTGGCGACCGAAACTATCTACCAGGCGATCTACACGCCACATCCTGGAGCGTTGCAACGCAAAATCACTCCGGTGACTAGGTACGGCCGAACTAGACGTAAACCTCGTCGCCACGCTGCTCGTCGAACAACAAGATTCGTTGACCCCATGGTCTCTATCGCCTTTCGACCATCCGAGGCCGATGGTCGAACTGTCCCCGGGCATTGGGAAGGTGATTTGATAGTCGGCAACTTGAACAAGTCCGCCATTGGCACCCTCGTGGAACGAGCAAGCCGATACGTCATGCTCGTTCACCTAGAAAAAGATCGCACCGCGGAGACAGTGCGCGACGGACTCGTCCACACGATGCAAGATCTTCCCGCACCGTTGCGAAGAACACTGACATGGGATCAAGGTGCTGAAATGTCGGAGCACAAGTCATTCACCACCGCGACCAACATTGATGTGTACTTCTGTGACCCGGCGAGCCCCTGGCGGCGGGGAAGCAACGAAAACACGAATGGTTTACTCAGACAGTATTTTCCAAAGGGAACCGACCTGTCACGTCACAGCGTCGATGTCCTCAAGTTCGTCGCCGACGAACTCAATACTCGACCGAGAAAAGGGCTCAATTGGGACACACCAGCGGAGCGTCTAGATTCACTTCTAGAGTTGCAATAAATCAAAGTGTTGCGACGACCGATTGAATCCACCCAATTCACGTCATGGGGTTTTAGCGAGCATGCCATTAACTATGGGCTTCTGCCCTCGATGGGAACCATCGGTGATTGTTTCGATAATGCCGTTATCGAGTCATTTTGGAGTCGTGTCCAAGTCGAGCTTCTGGATCGTTAGTCCTGGAAGACTCGACTTCAACTCTCAACAGCCATGTCCGATTACATCGAGATGTTCCACAATCGCTAACGACGGCACTCAGCGCTAGGCATGCTGTCACCAGTCGAGTTCGAACTCGAGTTACAATTCAAGCAATTGACAGTGGTGTAATTAAAGAAATCTGCCTACACGAAACACGGTACATACCAATCACTGCATCAAACCCGGGGCGGTTTAATCCCATCCCAGGTACGGTTTGACATTGCCAACGAGACTATTTGGCAGTTACGAGTAACTCCTTGATTTTCCGAAAGGCAAGTTACAACAGTCAAATCTAGAAAGCGCCTGAGGTCTTGTGTCGACCTCGGTCTGCGTGATCATTTGCTCTCCGGTATTAAATGACCAAAGCGAGCCGGCCTCATGTAGCAATCGCTCAGTGTCGGACGTGAAGGTGTCAAACCCTCCATATGGATATGCAAAAGATCGAACACAGGGATGGTCTAGCGATTGTTCTAACCAATCGAAGCTTGCTTTTATCTCGCCCTCTTGTTCGTCAACCGATAGGAGCGACATCGGTCGATGACTCACACTGTGAGATCCAATGATCATTCCGTTTCGCGACATTTCGTTCATCTCTGCAATCGAGAGGTACCATTTCGATACATCGACTGAGAAATTAAGATTTATACACATCTGATCTAGGACGAGCGAGCGATCCTTTATTGCAAGATCGTAATTCAGAATTCGCTTTACATTGAGTGTTGCCACATCGTCATCGTTATTTTTATAGCGGATATTACCAAATTCGTTTGTTGGTTTCAGGTTAAATCTTTTGAGCGCAAGCTCTAACGACTCCAATGCAATAGATCCGCCAAATTTGCCGAGAATTGCATGCGTGATATGAACATCGAGTACTCGCAAATTTAAGAATGGATTTGCGGGTATATAAAACGACCCCCAAAGACCACGTGAAACCAATTCGGGGAACACAAAATCGAAATGATCTGAGAGTCCGTCGTCAAATGTGAGTATGAAACCATCTGCCACAGGTGTGAAGCCGTTCATGATTGAAACGAATTCGTCGCGACTGATTGGTCTATGATTTGAGCAAAGAAAATCTAATTGAGCACGAAAATCATCTAGGTGAAGGTAGCGAAGCCTGGGGACATCGGGGGAAATCGGCCTTACGTAATGATATGTAACTGCCAAAATTGTCATGGCAGTGTGCCGACGCGACCATGGTCTGAGTCCCATCGCCTTATGATTCGATCTGGCGGGAAACATTCACGAGAGAAGAATTTGCCGTTCATTCGCGAACTAGCAACTGGGGGGTTGAGGAGCCAAGGTACTTGGGCGTCTTCCTCATGCACCCAACCATTTTGTAGGAGTACTTCACAGAGCGGGTCATTCCACGACGTCGCATAGTCCACCCAATTAGCTCCGATGGCGCGCATATTTTCTAAAACTGTCTCGGGATCCATTATCTCAATGGCCCTTATCCCGCCATGTTCAAGAGCATTGACAAAACTTGAACCATCTGGTGCGACATGTCCTCGGATTCCGGGCTGGTTCCAATAGTGGTGGCCGCTTGCGGCCGACCATGGGATTTGATTTTTGACTTCCATAACAACATTTTTGGATTTTAACTCCAGATCAACGAGTACGAATCTTTCTAGGCTGGCTAACCCGTGCCATCCCATTTTTCGATACAAGCCCTGAGCGGCGAGATTGACGTTCGTTGTAGCAAGTGGTCCAAATTCGCCCGCTAAGCCATAGAGACGGCCTAGCAAACCCTTTCCCCGCCATTCTTCATCAAGATAGACATTAATTAACCATGCAATGCCGTCGCAGAGATTTACGCCCAGGTGACCGACTACCGAGTCGGAGGAAACAGCGATTAGCGCTACCCCCTGGCCGTCTGTGCCGAATCGCCACTTCCAAAAAGATTGATTGCGGATTGGATGCCCCGACCGATATGCACGTTCGTAGAAAACCGTTAGTGCATCCCAGTCATTCGCATTTGCAACTCTTACGTCTACCATAATCGCCTCTCAGGGTTGGTTATGCGTCTTTGTATCAGAGTCTAAATTATTATCGAGCAGTGATTGCTCCAAGGACGCAATTAGTTAGTCAATTTGGGCTTGGATGCAGGCATTTGTCTCACACTAGAACTCACCCTCGGTTATAGGTCGTTGTCATCGGCCCGTTATCGCGGCGATCTCGTAGCCCTCGGCCTTGGCCGCGCTAAGAATCAAGTCGGCCTGCTCCGCGCCGCGAACTTCAACGGTAATTTGCACGCCGGTTTCCCGCACCGCAAAATCAAGCCCTTCGCGTACGTGTTGCACCTCGATCAAGTTGGCGTCCATGTTCGCGAAAATTGTCAACAGCCGAGCGAGGCCACCTGGTCGGTCGGGCAGTCGAGTGAACACGATCAGGCGGCGTCCGGCCTTGGTCTCGTGGCGGCGAATGAGGTTGGGGATCAAACCGAGATCTACGTTGCCGCCAGAGAGCACGATGCACGTGGTGCCAGTTTGTGCTGGGGTAACGCGCCCACTCAACAATGCCGAAACGCCGACAGCACCGCCGCCTTCAACGAACAGTCGCGAGTGCTCCATCAACAACATCATCGCGTCGGCGACGCTGCTCTCGTCAACGGCGACGATTTCATCGACCCATTTGTCTACTAGCGGGCGAGTGATGATCCCTGGTTTCTTCACCGCGATGCCGTCTGCGAGAGTCGGCACTGGGCCAGGAGCGATCTCGCCGTAGATGTATGGTGCGCAAGACGAAATCTGTACGCCGATTACGCGGATGCTCGGCTTTTCCAACTTGAGCGCGATCGCCACGCCGCTAAGCAAGCCGCCGCCGCCGAGGGGCACAATAACTTGCGCGAGATCATCGATGTCTTCCAAAAGTTCGAGCCCCAACGTGCCCTGGCCGGCGACGACATCGATGTCATCGAACGGGTGACAAAACGCCATCTTCGCTTCGGCACTGCGAGCGAGCGCCATAATGATCGCGCTGTCGACATTGTCGCCACCCTCGAGCACCGTGGCGCCGAACCTGC
>Ga0209702_10006687_pt1 | contig 14641 bp, 11 predicted proteins | sample FRY01_FD_187210 | JGI IMG/M metagenome (GOLD analysis project Ga0209702, IMG submission 187210) | Freshwater microbial communities from Lake Fryxell liftoff mats and glacier meltwater in Antarctica - FRY-01 (SPAdes) (version 2) | ecosystem: Environmental > Aquatic > Freshwater > Ice > Glacier... | reverse complement strand
TGGTTCTTGATCTTGATCAAGTTCACGCTCTGCTTGACGATTATGCCGCTTATGACGATGAACAGCGTGTTGACCCGTGTCTTTTGGGCTTTCGGCAACTTAACCTTAAATTTGTCCAAAAGCGATGAGAAGATATCTTGTTGGTTTTTCACTCTCTCCTAACATGCCTTCCATCGCTTTTGTCAGTTTTGTCCAGTAATCAGATTAATTTAGTCAGATCAATGGCTAATATTCTCTATATCAAATATTTACAAAATAATAACAGCTGTAAGACAATAGCTATCAGCTACTTAGTAGTAGAAGCTTGATCCTTATAACCTTCTATCTGTCGAGCACATCCTCAAAAGATATAGACATTGGGTTGTGTCAGAATTTAGCTTAGGTACATCGACTTTAAACGATCAACATGAAAAGAAAAGATTTTTTAACGAACGGGCTCCTCGTGGGAGCCACGTCAATCATTGGTTCGAGAAATGCGTTTGGTGATAACTTGACCACCAATACTATTGATAAATTGGTGGATGCCGACGGAAACTTTGTACATCAACCGCTGCCCTACTCAGAGAGTTTTTTGGAACCTTACATGGATACTGAGACTTTACACCTACATTATACATATCACCACGGTGGTGCTGTGAAAGGTGCAAATAAAGATCTGACAATGATCAAAAAGGCATTGGATGAAAATAACCTCGAAACCGTAGATTATTGGACGAAGAAACTTTCCTTTCATTCCTCCTCTCACATCCTGCATTCTATTTTCTGGACTAATCTGACCAACAAACAAACCCAACCTACCGGAGATTTATTAAAGCGCATTGATAAGAACTTTGGCAGCTATGACCGACTAAAAGCCTTGATTGGTGAAACGTCTAAAAATGTAGACGGCAATGGGTGGGGGATTCTGGCCTACCAACCATTCAGCAATAGCCTAACAATCTTGCAATGCGAGAACCACGAAAAACTAACCCAGTGGGGCTGTATTCCATTGCTTGTTATTGACGTTTGGGAGCATTCGTACTACCTCAAATACAAAAATAAGCGAGCCGATTTTGTGGATTCAGTGTTTAATATCATTAACTGGGATAACGTAGCTCAAAGACTTAATGACGCTACCAAACTGACGAAATAAAAAGGGTGTATTGGTAAGGTCAGGAGATCTACACATACTGTCTTTGCCAATGCACCCTTTTTACACAAATCTCTATTTACAGTACCTAGATCTAGATTTACCCTACTCTACCAAACGAAATTCCAGGTAGTCGTAATTCATATTGCCATTGGCAACGGTATGGAGGGTTAGTACATGTTTCCCGGCTGGCAAACTCAGGGTCGTTACTTTCACAGCTTTGTTCCAGTGATGCCATTGCTTCCAGGGAACTGGCTCCTTGAAATTATACGTTTCTCTTACTAATACAGGGCCACTAATGTCCTCATCATCTAACGAAAGAGATATTTTGCCATCGGCATTAGCCGTATCAAGGCAACTTCGTAAGTACCTGCCTTCTGAATATCAACGCAATACTTGATCCATTCGCCGGGTTCGGTCCAGCCAACGTATAGCTGATCCATCAGAGGCTCCACTACATTGAACTCATTGTTATCAATACCTCGTTCTTTGGTGTAGGAAATATCCACTCCTTCCTGCATACGGAAAGTATTCAGGAAACTACCATCGTTGGGGTTCAATTTGCCACTACCGTTATTTACAGCATCGGTATCATAGTAAGCGATTCCTGACCCACCTTTATCATAAAGCTCACATTGTATTTTGCCCAGAATAATTTGTGCACTATCCCGCCAAGCCGTACCATTGTAAGGTTGAGCCAAACTTATTTGACCATAACAGGCTATGAGTATCAAAAGTAGATTAAAGTCCTTCATTGGCTTTTCTTTATCGTCGGTAGTATGGGCAGAGAATTCTGATAGCCGGGCTAACAATCTACCACAATCGATGTTTACAGACTGGCAACTTACAGCAATTACCCCTAGCACCAAGTATGGTAAAGAGCTAAATTTACGGGCGCATTGTGCCCAACATGTTTATATTTGTATCTGTTTAAGAAAGTTAATAATAAAATCAACCATGATAAAACCTATCTCACTAGTTGCATCTACTGCTGCACTAGCCATCGGTATTTTTACTGCCACCTTTGCTCAGAATAATCAGGGAAGTGCCTTAGCTCCAATCGAAACGAAGGAAGCCAACTCACCCGAGTACAACGCCGCTTTTAAAGGACAAACCCGGGTGGCTGGTATCAAAACGACTACTCCCTACGAAGCAACCGTGGTGGTCGAAGGCTTGAAGTCACCTTGGGGAATCACTAGCCTACCTGATGGCCGATTAATCCTGACCGAAAAAGCAGGTAACCTCCGCATCGTAACTCAGGATGGTAAATTGAGTGAGCCTATTATGGGCCTACCTGAAGTATACGCCAAAGGCCAGGGCGGATTACTTGGTATTACGCTGGACCCAAAATTCAAAAGCAACCGGATGATCTACTGGGCTTTTTCTGAGCCAACGGACGATGGTAACCTGACGGCCGTAGCCAAGGGGAAACTATCAAACGACGACACAAAGATTGAAGGTGCAACGGTAATCTACCGCGCTACTCCTTACTACAAAGGTAATTTGCACTACGGCGGACGGGTAGTTTTTGACAAGAAGGGAAACCTATTCCTAAGTACCGGCGAGCGTTCTGACCTCGTAACCCGTCCACAGGCACAGTCGCTCGAATCAGGCTTGGGTAAGGTTATCCGGATCACGACCGACGGAAAGCCCGCCAAAGGCAATCCGTTTGTTAGCCAAGAAAGCGCCCGCCCCGAGTTGTACTCTTATGGACACCGTAACGTACAAGGTCTTGCTTTCCACCCCGTCACCGGCGACCTCTGGGAGAATGAATTTGGTCCTCGCGGTGGCGATGAACTCAACCTCATTCGGGCTGGCAAAAACTACGGCTGGCCAACCATCACCTATGGTATTGAGTACAGCGGCAAGAAAGTTGGAGACGTGATTCAACAGAAGGAGGGCCTCGAACAACCACAGTACTACTGGGACCCTTCGATATCACCCAGCGGCATGACTTTCTACACGGGCAGCCAGATGCCAGAGTGGAAGAATAACCTGTTCGTGGGCACACTCAGCGGTATGCACATCGCACGCCTCGTGATTGACAAAGACAACCACATTATCGGCGAAGAGCGGCTGCTAGAAGATGAAAAGCAGCGTTTCCGTGACGTAACCCAGGGCATGGACGGAGCTATTTACACCGTAACCGACCAAGGTAAGTTATACCGTATTGGTAAGAAGTAATCGTTTGTGATCCGGTAGGCTATAATCCTGCCAGAAACGTTCAAAAAAGGAAGTCCCGGCAAAGGGCTTCCTTTTTTGCTTTACTACAAACCTGAAATTATCCTGCAATCTTCTCCCATTCAAGATTTCCTGTGTAGCGGTACGATACCTTACCCAATTCGTTGATGGCGAGTAGGTTCAACCAACCATTGTCGCATAGGTTCCGTACGGAGGTATGCTTTTCCAGAATATCGTTCATGGCATCAATGGGTGCTTCAATGAATACATTTAAGCGCAAAGGCTCATGTTGGTAGTTCTTGCCGTCGTGGAGCGACTGCCAAGGTAATCCTACGCGCAGGTCACCGGAGTATCCTTCCAATACCCCTACTCCTGCTGTTACGTTATGCAAGGTCTTGTTGCCAGAACCAAAACTCTTATTGTCCACCGTAGAACCATAGTATTGCAGGTTAATCCAGCTCGTTACCACCATGGGGGCGGTCATGATGAGTTCCAGCACACCAAAGCCTTCGTCCTTTTTCCAGTTGTACGAATGCAGGAAGGACTTCCCTTCCAGATGAATACCTTGGGTGCGCTCGCGCGGGGCTACCACGAAGGCTGAGCAACCAGCTAGTCCCCATTCTGGCCGTACCTGCGACCAATCCTTGCTACGGGTGGTGATTGCTTTGTCGGCACCCGACTCCACATCCGTGGTCATCCGCAATAATCGCTCGGTCCGGGTGGCATGTCCAGCTAGTTCTAACGATTTTTTAAGTACGGCTAATTCAGCGAGTTCGCTCGCTGGTACATCCATCTCGTTAAAGATGCTCACTTCATCCGTGGTCGTATCGTGCAAACAAGCCAGGAATACCGTATTATCAGGAATTACAATTCCCTCTTTTTGTAGTCCTTCTCTTACTTCCTTACTATTGAGAACTGCTGCGGCTACCCGCGCATTGGCCTCTCCGGTATGTCCACCGCAGGCTCCGCAGTCCAGTCCGGTAGCATACGGGTTATTCACGGTGGTAGAACCATGCCCCACTATCATTACAAATCGGCCAAAGTCTTCGGTGAGCGACATTGCTTTCAAGGCATTCTTACCCATTTGCAACTGCTGCTCCGCCGGAATCCCAACCGTTTCGTGGTTGTGCGTACCTACTTCCAGGCTGATACTTTTTTGGTCTATATGCTTCTTCATCATACCCGCCTGCTCGGGATGCGGCACCGGCCGGGTGAGACCAAAGGAATCAGTAAAGAGTTTGGGCAGGAAGGAAAGTCCCATCGGGCTCACAAAACCAAAACAGGTGACAGCTCCCGACTTAAAGGATTTCCAAACTTGTTGCGTCTGCTGCTTCAGTAAACGACGGTCGTAAGCCTGTTGGTTTTCGTTCTTATCGGCGATTTCTTCCAGAATAGTCGGTCCCGTTGTAAGTAGTACCGGGCACTGTGCTTCGCCCGAATCATGACCAATCGGAACGAATTTGAGTGGGAAGGCAAAGAATCCGGCAAAACCGAGCGTTTCGATTTGGTCATCCACCAGTTCCAGGTTTCTACGATACACCTCTGAACGTACATCAATACAAAAAATAGCCTGCGCTCGGGCTTGGGTAGATTTTACTTGTTTGGCCGGTTGATGACTACGAAATTTCTCAATGACTCCTCGTTGGGCCGCCCGATCAAAGGCTGCTTGCAGGATTAGTTTTTGCGTCAGAGCAGGCGATACAACCTTCATCCCTTCCGCTACTGACATCACAATTTTGGCTTCCTTCCATCGCTCTCCTAACTGTGGATGCTCCGTACATTGTAGCAGGCACGCTTCCCAACAGATCAACACCGCCAGAAACTCTATCAGCTTTCCATCGGTACCGCCGTATAGTTCGCTATCCCAGTCCAGGCGGGCCGCGTAGGCAGACCACCCGCCAACACCCAGCAACAAACGATGCAGGTAAAAGGACGATCCCGATTCCGGAATCCCCAACAGAGTTAAAGCCGCAGCAGTGGCATCCAAATGATTTTGGGGCAGCGCTTTTACCGCCCGACGAAATCCTTTCAGGCCCGATAGCTCAGGGGTACGGTCCACCTCGGCCTCAGCCCGCCAGGCGGCAAAAAGGCCTTCATTCTGATTGGCTACCTTCCAAACCGCCTGACCCACATCAAAATACGAGGCTGCCCAAGCAGAAATCCGGGCCGTGATAAAGCGGTTCCAATCCGTTTTGGTAACCAATGTGGCGGTATCCGCAAGCGTAGGGACCTTAGATGTTTCTTGATCTACCTGACTCGTGGTTTTTACTTTTTCAATGAACGCCTCCACCTCGACGCTGTCCTTTTTTTGTAGGGCAAAAGCTAAGTCCTCCCGGGTGATTACTCCCTGCTCAATTTTTTGAAGATAAAATGATTTGGGTAAGGTCATTTCGATACCGTTTACGTACGAAAGCTCCTGCGCCACGTTTTCAAATTGCTTGTCGATAAGTCCTAGGTAAGGGTTGACGGCCACAAAGCTTTCTAACGGCCATACGGGGGCGATTTTCTTACAAGCGACCCGCATCATGGCCGCAAGATCCTGAGTACTTACCACTTTGTTTTTTGTACTCAGCTCTTTTTCAATCGGTAGATCAATCATTTTCTAAGATTTTATATGCGTTGTTTTTGACAATCAATGAATAGTAATGGGTAGTCTTACACAATTTGATTACCTGGTACGGAGAGTCTGGTCACCGTCGAAGCGTGTTGGCTCAACCTGATTGGTACTTAGGTTAAAGGCCCCTACTAATCGGTCGAAAATGGCGTTTAGATAAAGACCATTTCGAATATGAACCGCCCAGGCCCGGTAGGCAGGTTTGGAGGAAATAGCCGGTGCCATAATTTGTAGCAGCACAACAATTCCAAAAAAGCTGAGCAGCACACCCGTCAGGATTATTTTCGCCAGACTAGGGTACGTCGGAAGAGGTAGCTGCGACGAGAGCATGTGGTGGGTACCTCCTTCCAAAGTAAAGAAGGCGGTGGCTACAAGTATAGAAAGCAGGCAGGCCGTGAAGAAGAGTTTCACGCTACCATTCGAATCGATTGCGGAAGTGAAGATTCTGGATAATCCCATGATTATAATGGCCCCAACGGCTAGCAGAGAGAGATCAGCGGTGAGGTTGAAACCCAACATCAACGAGAAACCGATATAGACACCCAAGGCCAGAAAGATACCAAGGACTATTCGGAAAGGACTACCCAGCCGGGTGGCTTTGATAACTTTGGAGGCCCGGATAACATCAATGACACTTCCGGAAGAAAGGAACGCGTGGGCTTTGTAAAAGGAGTGAGCTACGAGGTGCAGCATCGCCGCTGGGTACACTCCCAGGCCACATACCATCAAGCTGAAACCCATGTGCGCCACGCTCGAATAACCAAGCGCTGTCTTTACCGAGGTTTGGGTCATGAATACTACCGAAGCAAACAGGGCGGTAAACCCTCCGATGGTGATCAGCACCAAGGGAGCATACACACTTGCATCCATCACAAATGCCATCCGAATAATCAGGAAAGGACCTGCATTGAGCAATCCGGCATGTAGTAGAGCCGATACCGGCGTGGGAGTTTCCATGACCTCCACCAACCAACCGTGCGTTGGAAATTGGGCTGATTTTAGCAGAGCGGCAAGTACCAGCAATAGTGCCGTTAACTCGATGGCTGGTAGAGCTACGCTTGCCGATACGCTGCTTTGGATTTGTTGGAAGATAGCTTCCAAGTTGCCCGTTCCAAACTCTTGAAACAAAACGATACTTGCCCCAAGCAGGCAAACATCACCCAATCGCGCCAGAATAAACTTTTTACGGGCGGCGATAACCGCACCCCGTCTTTCTGGATAGAAGAGCAGAACGCGGTGCAGCGAAACACTTGTTAGAACCCAGGATAAGAAAAGTAAGCCCAGATTACCCGAAAGTACCAGTAATTGCACCGATGCCAAGGTGGCGGCCATACGACCGAGGAAAGCCCCTTGCTTTGGATCACCATCCAGATAGTTTTGGCTGAACCTCATGATGATAAAGCCTAGCAAGGCAATCATCGTAAACATCAGGACGCTTACCGTATCCAGTCGGATACTTAGCCCAACGCCATCAATTCCGATCAGCGTGCTTTCCAGTAAGCCGTATGTGTACACAAAAAAACCGCTAATTGCGGCGGTGAGAATACTTAGTAAGGCGGAAAAAATACTGAGCTTTTTGACCAATTTTGGCTGTAAACCAGGTTGAAACCAAGAAGCTAAGGCAGTAGCGGCAAAAAGAACCGGGGACAACAATACTATCAGTGAGAGGAGATGTTCAGGCATAACTGAAAATTTGTTTGAAACTAGTAAAATGGCCAACTAATGCACTTTTTCACAGTTGACAGTACAAATTTAAAGGTACTTATGTATAAATTTTTATTTATGTTTTCTATGTAAAGCATAAATGTTTTTTATACTATTCGAAATATAAAACTATTCCTCTGTATAGTTCTACTCGATTGGGTATCTGTTCGCAGACTAGATTATACAAGTAGAAAAAGGGGTGCTATGGTAGAGTAGATTTGCAACTATTTCTTACTTTCAGCAGTGTTAACTTTCACCCCAACTTCGTTCCAGTAAACTACCCCCGTGCTAACCACCATCAACCCCAAGCTTCCCATGCGGAACAAAGCCGTTACGCACGACTACTACGTCAATACGTTAGGCTTTGAGGTCTACGGGGGTGATTACGATGGGTACTTGATGGTACAAAAGGACAGCGTACAAATCCATTTTTTTGAGTTCAAGGAGCTTGACCCCAAAGAAAACTACGGACAAGTGTACATCCGAACCGATGACATTAATACGCTGTACCAGTCCTTGCTGGATAACAACGTGAGCATTCATCCTAATGCGCCGTTGCAGACGAAGCCGTGGGGGCAAAAAGAGTTTGCCTTACTGGACCCTGATAATAATTTGCTGACGTTCGGGCAAGATGTCTGAATTATCCAAACACCACTTCTATTACTCCCCTACCTTCGGCCCTTTCAACGTTTTACCGTTACGCACGCCGGTATGCTTTCCTTCATTCACGGTCACCTCCCCGTTGACCAAGACATACTTAAACCCAATCGAATAGGCATGCGGGTTCACAAACTCAGCGGCATCAGAGACCGTAGCCTCGTCAAACACCACCACGTCAGCGGCCATGCCGGGCAATAACAAGCCGCGGTCGCGGAGGTTAAATTTCTGGGCGGGTAGTGAAGTCATCCGGCGAATGGCTTCTTCCAAACGAATTACCTTCTGCTCCCGAACGTAGCGGCCAAGTACTCGGGCATTTGTACCGTAGGCTCTTGGGTGAGGCATCCCGGCACCGAAGCGCGTGATGCCCGCATCGGAGGCAATCATATTAAACGGATACTGCATAATACGTACCAGGTCTTTTTCGTCCATGCTGAAATATACCATCTGCGTACGGTTCACAGCCTCTACCATTTCCAGAATCGTCTCGGCCTCCTCCATCGGCTTGGCCTTCCGGCCTTTCAATACGTTAATCTGACTGATGGTTTTGCCGTCAAAAGTACTATCCGGGGCATAGCGAGCTACGAACGCGTAGTCGTAGTTTTTAAGTTTTTTCTTTTTAAGCGAAGCCACCATCTCCTTCTTAATGTTCAGGCGCATGGTCACATTGCTCAGCCGCGCGTTCAGTGAATCCCGTCCGCCGCTGAATGCCCAGCTAGGTACCGTGATATCGAGCGTAGTACTACCAGCTATGTAGGGATATTGATCAATCGTTACGTCCAGCCCCTCACGGCGGGCCTCCTCTACCAACTCGATGGTCTCGACCGAACGTCCCCAATTGGGCTTGTAGGTAACTTTGAAATGAGAGATTTCAACGGGCATTCTGGCCTCACGACCGATCGAGATCGCTTCCTTAACCGCCTTGTCTACGTTGTCGTCTTCGTTGCGAATGTGCGACGCATACACCCCACCATGACGAGCCGCTGCCTTCGACAATGCTAGCACTTCGGGAGTTTTGGAGTAGGTACCCGGCACGTAGATCAGCCCGGTAGAGATACCCACGGCACCTTTCTGCATCGCTTTTTCTACCAGCGCCTCCATCTGCGCTAGTTCGGTGGGTGTTGGGTCGCGCTGGACTTCTCCCATCACGGCCCGACGAACGGTATTGTGCCCAATCAACGAGGCTATGTTAATGGAGGTTTTGAGCGAATCCATTTGGGAAAAATATCGCCCTATATCCAGGTTAGAACCACCGCAGTTGCCCGTTACTACCGAAGTTACTCCATCATAAATAAAATTATTGGCCGTTGGGGTAGCTACCTCGGCGCCTTCAATGTGAGCATGGACATCAATAAAGCCAGGTGCTACCACCAATCCTTTAGCGTCAATAATGCGCTTTGCACTTACTTGCGTCAGTGAGCCAATCGCTATTATTTTACCGTCTTTGATCCCCACATCACCATAGTACCAGGAGTTGCCGGTACCATCGATGACCCGGCCGTTTGTAATGAGCACATCCAGCGATTGAGCATAGAGCGGAAACGAAAAAACAGTGTAGGCTAAAATGAGGTAAAGGATAGCACGCATATTCAGTAGCAAGTTAGATCAGGGGTAGTTAGCAGGCATTAATACTTTAACCAAAAAGTAGCTCAGATTCTTCAATAATCAAAACAGTATTTTGAACTCTCTTTGATAAATCGAGTTCTCTGTCCCTATTGCTAGTAGCCAAAAACGTACCGAATATACTGGTTAGAAAAACTTACTTACCTACTTTGAATAGTGTTTGGTAAAGGGAATCAATTACTACCTCTACCAGACTACTTTAATTTGTTGCTTCATTTTTTACATTAAAAATTTAACACCCAATGACAACGAAACCATTTATTTTACTGGCCTCGCTGGCCCTATTTACCGCCTGCTCGTCTTCCGACAAGGAAAGTACTGATGATAGCAGTATGGACTCTACGGCAGTAGCCAAAAGTTCGCTGGAACAGGTATGGAGCACCGACACTACCTTACAAGTACCCGAATCGGTCCTATTTGATGGTGCCAATAATGTACTTTACGTATCACTAATTGACGGAACACCCGACGGAAAGGATGGCAAAGGGGGTATTGCTAAGGTAAGTACCGACGGCTCTATCATTGATGCCAACTGGGTTACCGGCCTTAGCGCTCCCAAAGGTATGGGTATGGCCGGTGATCAGCTTTACGTTACCGATTTAACCGATCTGGTGCAGATTGATATTCCATCGGGTAAAATCGTCAAAAAGACAGCCGTTGAAGGCTCTGTTTTTCTTAATGATGTAAGCGTAGGGAAAGACGGAAGCGTATATTTCAGCGATATGCGTACCGGGAAAATTCACTTGCTGAAAGACGGACAGGTATCTACTTATCAGGAAGGCATTACTAAGCCAAACGGAGTTCTGGTAGTTAGCGACGGACTACTGTTTACCGAAAGTGGTAAACTGCAAAAACTAGATGCTCAGAAAAACAAAACTACCCTAGCCGAAGGAATGGATGGTAGTACGGATGGTATTGAAGAAGTTGCACCCGGGGAATACCTGGTTTCATGCTGGGCTGGTGAAGTATACCACGTGATGCCCGATGGCACTACCACCAAGCTACTCGATACCAAAGAGAGTAAAACTAACTCAGCCGATATTGGCTACGATGCTAGTAAGAAAATAGTGTATGTACCAACGTTCTTCAAGAAGAGCGTGGTGGCGTATCAGTTAAAATAGGCTTTCGGCTTTCAAAAAAATCGTTAACCGAGAAGTAAGTTCCTCACTTATCATCAATCATTACAAAAAAAGGCACCTTCGTTGATTCGAGGGTGCCTTTTCAAAAGTTAGCCGACGGCCGATAACCGACTAAATGTTCTTCTTCTTCAACTCCTTCACGGCGAAGTCGGCCGCGCGGGCGGTTAGGGCCATGTAGGTGAGCGAAGGATTCACGCAGGAGGCAGAAGTCATACTGGCTCCGTCAGTCATGAATACGTTAGGTACAGCGTGTACCTGATTATTACCATTCAATACCGACGTCTTTGGATCACGACCCATACGGGCGGTACCCATTTCGTGAATCGCCATACCGAGGTAGGAGCCGCGGTCGTAGCTCTTTACGTTTTTCAGCCCTGAGCTTTCTAACATTTCAACGGCATCATTGGCCATATCAACGCGCATCTTCTTCTCGTTTTCCTTCAATTCGGCATCAAACACGGCCAAAGGCATACCCCACTTATCCTTTTCGGTAGCGTGTAGGTACATACGGTTCTCGTAGTAAGGCAAAGTTTCGCCAAAGGCCCCAATGCCCATTTGCCAGTTGCCCGGCTCGGTCATTTCATCTTTGAAGTCGGCCCCAAAGCTAAGCTCCGCAATACCCCGCTTCCAGTCTTCCCGGCTACCGCGTCCCTGATACCCAAAGCCACGGAGGTAGTCGCGCTTATCGTTACCGATATTGCGGTAACGTGGTATGTAAATACCGTTGGCCCGACGACCGGAGTAGTACTTATCCAAATCACCTTCCCACTCGCCAGCTGCTCCGGTACGGAAGTGATGGTCCATGAGGTTATGCCCCAGTTGCTCCGAATCATTACCCATTCCGTTAGGGAAACGGTTGGACTTAGAATTGAGCATAATGGACGTTGAACCCAACGTACTACCGTTCACAAAGATGATCTTGGCATTGTAAATACGCTCTTCCAGCGTCACGGCGTCTACTACGCGTACGCCGGTAGCCCGCTGCTTGTTCTCGTCGTAAATAAGGTTGGTCACCATGGAGTCCGGACGTAGCGTCAATAGACCCGTTTTGGCGGCCGGGGGTAAAGTACACGATTGCGTACTGAAATACGCGCCGTAGGGACAGCCCAACGAGCACTTATTGCGGTATTGGCACGGGGCGCGACCCGAGCCGAGCTGCTCTTTGCGAGCCTCGGAGAGGTTCGCTACGCGGCCAATCGTCATGTTCCGGCCGGGGAAGTTTTTCTCGATCCGCTTGCGGACTTCCTTCTCCACGCAAAACATATCCATCGGAGGCAAAAAATCACTATCAGGCAGCTGGGGCAATCCTAGCTTTTCGCCCGAAATACCAGCGATTTTTTCTACATAAGAGTACCACGGAGCGACGTCCTTGTAGCGAATCGGCCAGTCAACGGCAATTCCTTCTTTCAAGTTAGCTTCGAAGTCAATGTCCGACAATCGGTAGCTCTGCCGTCCCCACATAATCGACTTCCCCCCCACGATATTAGGCCGGTACCAGTCAAAACGCTTTTCCTCTTTGTAAAGAGAATCCGTATCTTTCATCCAGAACTTCTCGGTCATTTCGTTGTAGGGGTAGTCGCGCGAGAGCTTGGGATGGGTTTCTTTTTGATCTTCGGTAAGCTTACCGTTGTATTTCAGCTCCCAGGGAGCTTTGGTGGCAGTATCATAACCCGTTACGTGTTCAAGTTGCTTGCCACGTTCGAGCATGATTACTTTCAGACCTTTTTCGGTCAGTTCTTTGGCGGCCCAGCCACCAGATATACCCGAGCCAATCACGATGGCATCGTAGGTCATATCTTTTTGGGCATCTATATTTAAATAGGACATTTTTTGTTAGGCTGTTAGCAGTTAGGTGGTTATCAATTAGGTCTTTAAGACTTTGGGAAATAGCTGTCAGGTACAATGAAAGATCTGAATAGAAAACACATAACCTATAAAGCCCAGGCTTTCTGACCTTTCTGGTAGGGGATGCAAGCTTCCAGGCGGCCCGGCACTTCCACGTATTCGAGGGCCTGAGAGGCGCCAACTTCGGAGGTAAAGTAGCCCGTTACGGCCAGCTCCTTCATGCTACGGAAAAATGCCTGATCCGTTGTGGTCAGCTTTTTAACCATCTCAATTTTCTGATCATTGCTGAGGGCTACAAATCCTTTGTCGAATGCCGACTTACTGTCGCTATCAAACCTAGCTAGTCCGGCGTAGAATTTCTGCTGATCTTCCATCGGATAGCAGTCGCGCATTACACGTACGATGAACTTCTCGGCTCCGGCGGCTTTCGCTCCGGGCGTTGAGGTAGTAGGGATAATCACATCAGCTATCTCGGCGAGCAGGGCTTCCTGCTGGGCGGTAACCTGTACGCTCTCGCCTAGGTTGGTTTTTTGGCCAAGAATCCCCGCCATAGCCGGGGCCGATAACGCCCCTCCCATTAGCAAACTGATTCTTTGAACGGCTTCTCTTCTATTCATTTCGTTGTTGGGTTTATATAGTACTAAGCACTAAAATACAAATTAGTTCTTCTTTACTCTCGCTCACAAAAAAATCCATGCTTACTGGGTGACGAGTAAACAGGGAAACGAGCCGAAGTGCAGAAAAATTATTCCAGGATAATCCTTTTGGATTCAACCTTAGCTTCTTTTTCTTTGGTAATATGTAGTATGTACGTCCCTTTGGGAAGTTTTTTTACGTCAAATGTTATTTTGCGGCTTTCTTTCGCCTGTTGTTTTGTGCTTTCTTTTCTTAGATCAATAGTTCTTACTGGATCATTACCTCCGTAATCCGATTCTGAAAACAAATTAATTTGTTCGGGTAATCCATCGCTCTCCACTTCTCCTTCAAACAAGATGGTTATTTCTTCACTCGCTGGATTTGGAGAAACAGCATACGCATAATAGCCGCAGGAGTTAGCACTAAATACATAATAACGATCAATACTTCCGCATGTATTAAAGGGAGTGTATTGTACTACAAATGTTCCCTGATAACTCCCAGAATATACAGTGGCACCATTTAGAGAAGAAGAATAAATAGAGGCTCCACTAGAATTAGAGCTGAGAGACCAAGAAGCACTCGTTACCCCACCCACTTCTCCTAACATACTATATTGATCATTTAAACATACATCATACGGAACGTAAGGGGTAATGGTGTTTCCGTATACTCTCATAACCGAGACTGAGGGTGGACCCGCCCAAACGGACTTCGTAGCACTCAAAGTACCGCACCCATTGGCAGTTGTTACGTTTGCTGTTGCATAAGATGCCTGACTGTTTGAGTTTGCCGTTATTTGAACACTATTCGAACTACTACTACCAGAAAGATTGGTAGACCAACTTATCTGTTCACCAGATTGGTTACCAGAAAGAGTATATGTTTTTGTTTGACCTTGGCAGATTATTCCATCGCCTGTAACTAATAAATTAGGAGTGTTGCGAACGATGTTGATATAAACCGTTTGGTAGTGTCTATAAAGGATTGATCATGCAGCGACGGAGTCGCCATATGTTCCTGTTTTGAAATAGTGTTTGTTGATGTACATACCAATGACATTGTCATGAATTTGCTCGTTTTTAGAAAAACATATCGTCCTGCGACTCAGCC
>Ga0209702_10006686_pt1 | contig 14648 bp, 16 predicted proteins | sample FRY01_FD_187210 | JGI IMG/M metagenome (GOLD analysis project Ga0209702, IMG submission 187210) | Freshwater microbial communities from Lake Fryxell liftoff mats and glacier meltwater in Antarctica - FRY-01 (SPAdes) (version 2) | ecosystem: Environmental > Aquatic > Freshwater > Ice > Glacier... | reverse complement strand
ACGCGCCTCAAAATCTTTCTCTATCGCCGTGCTGACCACGCTCGCCTTGAACATCTGAACCCCCAAAATTTATGGAGAGCCTCTGAATCATACATGATTCTTATAGGTCAAGAAAATATGACGGGTGTTAAGTTGGAACATTTCATTCCTTGCGCAAAACCCTATATTGCTTGGTGATGGTACTCCCCCGCCCCTCCGAGAAGATCCGCGAACAACTGGTTGGCCGCGTCCGAGCCGTGTTTAATGATGTGGAGGGCGGCCAAAAACCCGTTCCGCCGTCCGAAAATGCGCTGTTCGAACGCGATTCGCCGATCCGCCTGGTGCATGCCGATGTGGTTTCGATGATGGTCGGCGGGGTACGCGGGCTGCTGCTCCAGATGCTCCATCCCCATGCGTTGCAGGGCGTGCTCGATCACTCCGATTTCCGCAACGACATGCATGGCCGTTTGCGGCGAACCGCCCGGTTCATTGCTATCACAACTTTCGGCGAGGCAAGCGAAGCGGAAAAAGTGATCGGCCGGGTTAATCGTATTCATGAGCGGGTCAGTGGCACTCTGCCTGACGGCACGCCGTATTCTGCGCGCGCACCGGAAACATTGGCTTGGGTGCATCTGGCCGAGGCGACGAGTTTCCTTGAGAGCTATCTCAAATACGTCCGGCCCGATATGCCTCTTGTGGAACAGGATAAATATTTCCGGCAGTTCGCATTGGTTGCCCGCAAATTGGGCGCCGACCCGGTGCCTGAGACCAAGTCAGATGCGGAACAGATGCTCCGCGCCATGCGGCCCCAATTGAAGAGCTCACCAGCTGCCAAAGAGATCGCTCAACTGGTGCTGACCCAGAGGCCCAAGGGAGCACCCATCGCAGTCCAGCAAATGCTCGGCACCGCGGCGGTAGATTTGCTGCCGCCCTTTGCCCGTTCCATGCTGGGCCTCAAGAACCCCGGCCTCACTGCCCTGCCCGCGCGGTTTGCAGCGCAAGCGATGGGGCGCACGCTGCGCTGGGCATTTCGGCAAAACTAACCAGATGCGCGCAGACAGGTGGCTTCATACTTGCCGGCGGGGGCATCAAGCCGATCCGGGCATGGCGTTTGACTGGTTACCAACGCGCCCGGATTTCACGAGAGAGCGCGGCTCTTTCGTAGAACCTGATAAGCCTCGACCACCCGCCCCAAGTGTACTTCGTGGCTGCGGTCACCGCCATTGCGATCTGGATGGTATCGGCGCACCAGTTCTGAATAGCGGCGGCGTAATTTGGGACGGTCGATTTCGACATTGAGTCCGAGCACTTGCAGCGCCTGTACTTCTTCCGCGGCAAACCGGCCGCTCATTCGCATTTCACCCTGCCTTTGCGCCCGAGATTTTATCCTGGCAGCGCGGGCATTAATGGCCTCTAGCGGGTCTTCATAATCCGCCCAGCGCGGCATTGCATCGCCCATTTCATCGGCCCGAAAAGCCCGCGCGGTGCTGGCCCCTCCGGCGACGGGGGATTGCGCGGCGAGGATTTCATCCGCACTCATCCCTTCAAACCAATCATAGTCGGAGTTGAATTCGCGGACATGCTCGAGGCACAGCCATCGGTAGTCACCTGGTCCGTCAAAACTAGAGCCTCGAGGACCGGGAGCACGGAATTCGCCCGTATCCTCGCAACCGGGCGCGTGGCAATGCCGCCCTTCGGTTTCAAACCGTCCGTGGAATCTGTCCATGCGCATGGCTCTTTAGGATGGGGTGGTTTAGGGAAATTGCAAATATGAAAAGGAAATTTGGATGAGCGTGCAGCAGGAAATGGAAGAAATTCTCGCAGAGGCCTTCGCGCCCGAGAAGCTGGAGGTCATTAATGATAGCGCCAAACATTCGGGCCATTCTGGAGATGATGGCAGCGGGGAATCGCATTTTACAATTTTGATAGAAAGTGCTGCCTTTACAGGCCAATCACGCCTGAACCGGCAGCGAATGGTCAATAAATCCCTTGGTGACATACCCGGTAAACGCGTCCATGCTCTGGCAATAAAGGCGATGGCCCCCGGCGAATAGCGGAATGAGCGGGAGTTGCGGGTGCGCCTCTGGGGTCGGTGTAACTTATACTACTTTCGCGAACCTATCGTCCTTCGTCAGGGCTCGCTCCTTATATCCGGCGATATTATGTCTTTGAGGCAGAACTGCTGGGCGACACGGTAATCGAGGATTTTCTGCTCGCCGAAACCGCCTTCGTGCGTTGCCTGCTAAAGGGAGAATGGCAGTGTGAAGTTGCGCCGGGCAATTGGTCTCGTCCTGATAAAATGTTGTTCTTCGGAACCAATGAAAAACCATTCAAAGTACGTGTGCGGGGTAGCTTTAAAGTTGTCGGCTTCGCCATCCGCCCCAGCGGCTGGCACTCCTTATTTACTTGTTCGCACAGCGATTACACAGACAAGCTGTTACCTCTACGACGCGTTTGGGGCTCGTTAGCCGACAAACTCCAATCCGAACTTAGGAATGCTGGCACAGATGAAGCATTGATCGCTGCGATGGAGGTCAATATTTCAGAGAAGATCACCGAATTCGGAAGGCCGGATACTGACCCGGCGACAGCTCAGTTGGAGGCAATTGCGCGCACAGACAGCACTGTTCGGGTGGAAGACATCGCAACAGCAGTTGGGCTGTCGGTACGCCAGTTGGAGCGGCTCTGCCTTCGGCCTGACGACGAAAGCAGTATTACGCCGCAGCCGCTTCCTCGATATGGCCACAGCCATGCGCGGCTTAAGCAGTCCGACCGAGCGGGACTTGGCCGAGCTTCGCTATTTTGACCAATCCCATCTCAATCGCGAGTTTCGCCGTTTTGCACGCATGACCCCCAAACAATTCGAAAATGCAGTCACACCATTGCAAACAGCGGGTTTAAAGTTACGTCAAGAAAGCCTGTTCGAAGATTGAGCGCGCGCATTTAACCCGAAGTAATAGCACCGAAAGCATGATTTGATGATTGCAATCAAGCCAGTTACCCATGACCTCGGCCAATTCGAGGTGCGCCGCGCTTTACCTTCGCGCCAACGAACAATGGTGGGGCCATTTATCTTTGTGGATCAGTTTGGGCCGGGGCAGTTGGATCTGGGTAGCGGAATGGATGTCCGCCCGCACCCACACATCAACCTGGCTACTGTTACTTGGCTATTTGAAGGCGCAATCGATCATCGCGATTCGATTGGCAGTTTTGCGACCATCCGGCCGGGTCAGGTCAATTTGATGACTGCCGGTCATGGGATCGTCCATTCCGAACGCAGCCCGCAGGCAGAACGCGACGCCGGGCCGAAGCTATATGGGATGCAAACCTGGTTGGCATTGCCTGAAGCCTGCGAGGAGATGGGCCCCACCTTCGAAGCCGTGAGCGATTTGCCGGTAGTCGAGGATCAATGCGCCAAAGCAACCGTGATCATGGGCAGTTTGTGGGGTAAAAATGCCCGTACAACGACGTATGCCGACACGATCTATGCGGACATCTTGCTTGGCACCTCTGGCGCCCTTCCGATTGATGTAAGTGCTGACGAACGGGCGCTAATGCTGGTCGGCGGGCAGGCTTCGATCGATGGTATGGCCCTAGGCATGTACGAATTGACCGTATTGGTCCCCGGGCAATCGATGGCGCTAACTTCAGAACTTGGCGGCCGGGTTATGCTGCTGGGCGGCGAGGCTTTTGCTACCCCGCGCCATGTCTGGTGGAATTTCGTCAGCTCCAGCCGAGACCGGATCGATCAGGCCAAGGCAGATTGGAAGTCCGGGAATTTCCCAAAGGTACACGGTGACGAGGAAGAATGGATTCCTATTCCGGAACAACCAAACACAGTGAGTTTCCATGAGTAAGCAGACAATCTGGATAACCGGTGCATCCTCCGGCATCGGCAGAGCGCTAGCGCGGAAATGGGCCAAGCATGGTGCACGATTTATCCTGTCCGGGCGAGATGCCGGCCGGCTGGAAGATGTGGCTCTGGAACTAGGCGGCGAGAGCTTGATCCTACCGTTTGAAGTCCGCGACGAATCCGCAATGAACGCGGCGGTGGCCAAGGCACTCGAATGGTCTGGCGGGATCGACATGTTGGTCAACAATGCCGGAGTTTCACAGCGTTCACAGGCTGTGAACACCGATATGCAGGTCTATCACGACATAATCGCTATCGATTTGACCGCACCAATTGCGCTGACACAAGCATTGCTGCCGCATTTTGTGGGGCGCGGGTCAGGCGCTCTGGTGTTTATGTCTTCTGTTGCGGGCAAGGTCGGGGTGCCGATGCGCACTGCCTATTGCGCGGCCAAGCACGGGCTGATCGGTTATGCCGACGCCTTGCGCGGCGAATTGTCCAACAAAGGCGTTTCCGTGCATGTAATCGCGCCCGGATCGGTGGCGACCAATGTTTCGCGCAACGCCCTCAGTGCCGACGGAAGCAGGCGCGGCATCACTGACAAGGCGATTGAGAATGGCATCCCAGCTGATGAAGCAGCAACGGAAATTGTCAGCGGCATCGCGGCTGGAGAACGCGAGATCATCGTCGCCCGCGGCGGAGAACTGGCGCTAGTTGAATCGCGCCGAACGCCCGAGGCCTTGTTTAATCAGATCGCCGGAATGGTCGCCAAAGGCTATATCGAAAATATGGAAGCGGAGGGATAATCACCATGGGCCAGAAGCGCATTTCTTTACCCAATGGGATTGAGCTGGACGTCGTGGATATCGGGCCGAAGGACGGCGAGGTGCTGATTTTCCTCCACGGATTTCCCGAATCGCACCGCACATGGCGGCACCAGATCGCGCATTTTTCTGACCGGTATCGCTGCATCGCACCAGACCAGCGCGGTTATCGCGGATCATCCGCGCCGCAGGATGTCGCAAGCTATACGCCGGACAAATTGATCAGCGATATCTTTCTGTTGGCAGACGCATTGGGCATCGGAAATTTCACCATCGTCGGCCATGATTGGGGCGGCGCGATTGCTTGGGGGACAGCGCTGGGCGGTCAGGCAAATGGCCGCGTTACCCGAGCGGTTGTCGCCAACGCGCCGCATCCAGCGATCTTCCAGAAATTGCTTTACCTCGATCATACCCAGCGCGCGGCGAGCCAGTATATGCGCGCCTTTCGTGACCCTGGAAATGACGCGATAGTGAAAGAACACGGCTTGGTCGGGATTCTGCTGAAAGAAGTGAAGTGGGACCGGCCGTCGACAATGGAGCAAACAGAACGCGATGCGCTGTTGCAGGACTGGGCCAATCCCGAAACCGCAATGGCGATGCTCAATTGGTATCGCGGCAGTCCGATGGTGGTCCCCCCAATGGATGCGCCATTTGAATTGCCAGCTGATTACCAGCCAATGGCGCTGCCCAATCTGACTATTCCAACCTTGGTGATCTGGGCAATGGATGACCTCGCCCTGCCCCCGTCCAATCTGGAGGGGTTGGATGATATCATCGACGATTTGACCTTGGTTCAAGTCCCCGATTGCGGCCATTTCGTGCCGTGGGAAGCGCCAGAGAAATTCAACGCGGCTTTGGAGGTTTTTCTCGCACGGACCGGCTAATTCCTCAAAATCCGTAGTAGCCTAATACCATTCCACCCATGCCCCATGCGGATGGCCGCACCCAAGCAACGCGGCTTCCTCGCCGCCCGGCCAGAACCGCACACGCAATTCGTGGCGGAACGTCTCGCGGTTGGTTTGCAGCGACACCCATGCCAGCGGACTATCCGCTGTCGCTGCAGCTCCGGCCGCTGACATTGCAGCGGCGATATGGGTCCGGGTTTCCTGCGGGATATATTGCCATACGATCGAATGGAACAACACGCGGGTGACACCCGCTTGCGGCGAATCTGCCAGCATTTCATCCACAAACGGTGCAGCATCCTGATGCGCGATCTGCGGCGGCTGCTCGGCCGCCAAGGCAATGGCCGCATCGATCCGTCCGATCCGCTGATTGACCTCGGGCCAGACATAGCTTTTAAGTTTGAGCGACATCGCCGGATCACCCAGATCAATCGGCGACTGGTCACAGCCGCGAATCGAAACAATCTCCACCGGTGCATCTGGCGGCGGAGAGCCGCGCCATTCAGGATTGATCCGCATCGGCGAATCCCCCGGTCCGGCAGTCACCCCACCAAGATCAAAGTGATATCGGTCCATCATGGTATTCACGCCTGCGCTCGCGCCCAGTTCATACATTGCAAATTTGGGACCAAGCCGGACAGAAAGCCATTTAAGCGCGCTCATAAACGCCCACGACCGGCCCGCCTCGTTGGTTTGCGGCGGCCCGTCGAGCCAAGGTAGGAGCTGCGTGTCGTATTTTCGGACTAATTCCAGCACGATGGCGTCAATCTGGCCTTGATCAGTAAGCAGCCCTGCATAGACCGGTTCCAGCCGCCGGTCCTCGCCGGTAAGCAGCAAATTGTGGAGCGCCCCTGTCAGCCGCAGCGGCAGCGCGTCCTCCACCACCTTGCCATGCCAATTGGCCATCCGCCTGCCTGTGGCAGTGTCGCTTTCCAGGACTTTCAACTGCGCGCGCACCACTCTGCCGGTGCAAGGCGCGCCTGCTTCCTCTGCGTGGCGGGCCTGCCATTCGATACCGCCTGAAACTGTGCTGATATCCATAATTGCATCTGCCATGCCAAATCCCTTCTATGTCCAAACCTTCTATCCATTGCCCTTTGCCGCCTATGCCACTATCTGGCGCGGCATGCCGCAAATGCTTACTTTCGCCGTGCCCAAAGGGCGTATCCTTGACGAAGCCTTGCCTGTTATGGCGCTTGCGGGCGTCGTGCCCGACGCTGCGTTTCACGACAAGGCCAACCGTTCACTCAGTTTCGCTACCACCAGCGACGATATGCGGCTGATCCGTGTTCGCGCCTTCGATGTGGCGACTTTTGTTGCACATGGCGCAGCGCAAATTGGCATTGTCGGCTCCGATGTGATCGAGGAATTTGACTACGCCGACTTGTACGCCCCGGTTGATCTGGCCATCGGTCATTGCCGTCTCTCGGTCGCTGAACCTGTCGAAGGTGCTGGCACCATTAACGGCGCCAGCCACCTTCGCGTCGCTACCAAATACCCCAACATCACCCGCCGTCATTTCGAGGCGCAAGGCATTCAGGCAGAATGCGTCAAGCTGAACGGCGCGATGGAACTGGCGCCCAGCCTTGGTCTGTCGGGCCGGATCGTTGACCTGGTTTCAACCGGCGCGACTTTGAAGCAGAACGGATTGGTGGAAACCAGCCGGATCATGGAAATTTCCGCACGGCTGATCGTAAACCGCGCCGCGCTCAAGACCGACGCGCGGGTAGCCGAGCTGGTCGAGGCGTTTCGTAAAAACGCTCAGAACCGCGAGGCCGCGACCTGATGCAAATGCTCAAGATCACCGATGATGGCTTTGAGAGGGCATTCAAGAAGATCGTCAATGATCGGCGCGAAAGCGACAGCGATGTCGCGAGCGGCGTTACGGCGATCCTGGGTGAAGTGCGCCGCCGAGGTGACGCGGCATTGGTGGAATATACCGCTCGTTTCGATAATCACAGCCTGACGCAAGACGATGATTGGCGTGTTTCGGCGGACACTTGCCGCGCTGCCTTTGAGGCGCTGGACGATGAATTACGCGATGCGCTGGTTCTCGCCGCAGACCGCATCCGCGCCTATCACGAAGCACAAATGCCCACCGACCGCGACTATACCGACGATATCGGGGTCCGGCTGGGTGCGCGCTGGCAGCCGGTCGATACGGCTGGCCTTTATGTGCCCGGCGGCCGGGCGGCCTATCCTTCTTCACTGTTGATGAATGCCATTCCTGCAAAGGTAGCTGGTGTCGAGCGGCTCGCGGTAGTTACTCCAACCCCCAGAGGCATTACCAACCCGCTGGTGCTGGCCGCCGCGCATCTTGCTGGCGTCGATGAAGTCTGGCGTTTGGGCGGCGCGCAAGCAGTCGCCGCATTGGCTTACGGCACACAGCGGATCGCTCCGGTTGATGTTATTACCGGCCCTGGCAACGCCTGGGTGGCAGAGGCAAAGCGTCAGCTTTTCGGTGTGGTCGGGATCGATATGGTCGCTGGTCCGTCAGAAATTCTGGTGATCGCGGATAATAAAAACGATCCGGACTGGATTGCCGCCGATCTGCTGAGTCAGGCTGAACATGATCCGAATGCTCAATCGATCCTGATAACCGATGATCAGGCCTTCGCGTGGCAGGTTGAAGACCGGGTCGATGTGCAGGCCTCTATGTTGTCCACCAAGAAAACGGCCCGTGCCAGTTGGGACGCGCACGGCGTGATGATCGTGGTCGAAACGCTTGATCAGGCAATTCCTCTCGCCAACAGATTGGCCGCTGAACATGTCGAATTGGCGGTTGACGATCCAGAAGCGATGTTCGCGAAAATCCGGCACGCGGGCAGCGTATTCCTGGGCCGCTACACACCCGAGGCGATCGGCGATTATGTTGCCGGGCCAAACCATGTGCTGCCAACCGGACGCCGGGCGCGTTTTGCCAGCGGGTTGTCGGTGCTCGACTTTATGAAACGTACCAGCTTCCTATCCGCCAGTCAGGATGCCCTTGCGGCAATCGGCCCGGCAGGAATTGCGCTGGCCAATGCGGAAGGCCTTCCGGCCCATGCCAAATCCATTGAAATGAGATTGAAATGAACGCGGCTAATCAGGCTCCAAAATCGCAGGCCCGTTCGGTTTCGCGTCTCGCCGCAGTACAGGCGCTCTATCAACAGCAGATGGAAAACACTGCGCTGACACGGCTGCTCAATGAATTTCACATGCACCGGCTGGGGCAGGAAATCGAAGACGATCAATATGCGGATGCTGAGGTCGATTTCTTCGACGATATCGTCACCGGCGTAGATGCAAGGCGCGATGAAATCGACGAATTGCTGCAATCGAAACTGGCTGATGGCTGGAAGATTGCCCGGCTGGACAAGACGATGGTCCAGATTCTGCGTTGCGGCACCTATGAATTGCTCGCCCGCGCCGACATTTCAAAGAGGATCGTGATCAGCGAATATATCGACGTGGCACACGCATTCTTCGACGAAAAAGAAGCCAAATTCGTCAACGGCGTACTGGATGGAATTGCAAAACAAGTTAGGCCCTGAGCGGGCTCGTCACCGCTGGACGGAGCTTAATTTCGAGAATTCGAGAAAGGGAAATCGGCATGTCTGACTATCTCGACCGTCTGGACCCGGCATTCCGGGAAATGATTGAGTTCGAAGGTCCGACGCTGTTCGATGCCTTGAAACAGGATGTGGCGGCGGCACGCGGCGCATCTGCAAACTTTATGGCTCTCATGGCCTCGGCGCGGCCTCCATTCCAAGGCCGCAAGGACGAATATCGGATCGCCGGACTAGAAGACGACCCTCAGGTGCCAGTCGTTGAATTTTTTGCTGAAGATGTACTCCATGATGATTGCATCATCATTTGGCTCCACGGGGGAGGCTATCTGATCGGCAGCGCCGATGACACGGTTGCCAAAGACCTATCAAAATTGGCTCCGGTGGTGTCAGTTGAATATCGGATGGCTCCGGAACATCGCTCTCCGGCTGCCGCGCGAGATGTTTGCGCGGTAATCGAACACATTGCGGCGAGCCGTAAGCCCCGGAAAATTGTCCTCGCCGGGGCAAGCGCGGGCGCTGGTCTAGCGGCAAGCGCTGCGTTGATGAACCGTGACCGAGCGGGGCCCGAGGTTGCCTTTCAATTGTTGATCTACCCTATGCTGGACGACCAGCATGACACTGTTTCGGGCCATATGGACATTCCCCCGACCGCTTGGACACGCGAAGTATCCCGGTATGCATGGTCGCTTTATGCGGAGGAAAACGGGGCCAGCCAATATGCTGCCGCAACGCGGGCGACAGATCACTCCAGATTACCGCCAGCCTATATCATGTGCGGCGACCTCGACCTGTTTCGCGATGAAGACATAGAATATGCCAGCAAGCTGCGCACCTGCGGTGTTCCGGTAGAGTTCGCCATTTTTCCCGGTGCGCCCATGGATTTGATTTTTTTTGCGCCGCAAGCTCAAGTTAGCCAACGCGCAATTGCCTCTATCAGACTGGCATTGGAATATGCACTTGCTTGAACAGTCAATTCTTTGAACGAACTGGAATTCATTGCGCGATTAAGGGCCCTCGCGGTCAATCCCGCGGCGCGCGGATTGGTGGATGATGCTGCGGTTCTGAAGCTGGGCGACGAAACCTTGGTCCTGACGCAGGATTCCATGGTGGAGGGCGTCCACTACCTGCCCGATCAAGACATGGCCGATGTCGCCTGGAAACTGGCTGCTTGCAATCTGTCCGACCTGGCGGCCAAGGGTGCGCAGCCGCTGGGCGTGCTTTACAGCCATATGCTCGGTTCCGGCGACGCGCGCTTTCTTAATGGGCTGCGCGAGGTCTTGGAGGCCTATGATGTCCCGCTGCTGGGCGGGGACACAGTTTCGGCCAATGGCCCGCGCAGCTTCAGTTTAACCGCGATCGGCCGCGCCACATATTCTCCCGTTCCATCGCGCGGCGATGCCAAACCCGGTGACGCCCTTTATCTGACCGGACCAGTGGGGGCGGCAATGATGGGGTTCGAGGCGCTGCGGGATGGTACCACCAGTGACAGCTCCGCCTATCGCCGCCCTGTCCCGCTGCTTGCCGAAGGACGCGCGCTTGCTCCGCTGGTAAGCGCGATCATGGATGTGTCAGATGGGTTATTGCTCGACGCCAGCCGCATGGCAGATGCCAGCAATGTCACCATTTCGTTAGACCGATCCGCTGTGCCCATCGCCGCGCCAGAAAGCCGCCGCGATGATGCCCTGCGCTGGGGCGATGACTATCAATTGCTGTTCACTGGCCCGGCTGACATCAAGTGGCCAATTGCTGTCCACCGGATCGGCCAGATCGAAGCCCGAAAGGGCAGCGCGTTGCTGATTGATGGGGCCGCTCCGGTTCCGGATGACGCCCTTGGATATCGCCACTCGGAATAGCGCAAAGCAAATTGCCAACAGGGTAAGCTTTTAGGGGGCTTGCGCCTCCTCGCCGCGCCCTTATACTTACTTCGCAAGAAGGACCTGTCCAAGCAGGCCGCTTTCTATTCAATCCACTGGGAAGGGGATTCACGTGAATCTTGTACTTATTTCAATCGGGCTGGGACTGCTCGCCATTGTTTATGGCATCATCACCAGTCGCCAAGTGCTGAGCGCAGATGCCGGCAACGCCAAAATGCAGGAAATCGCCGGGGCTATTCAGGAAGGCGCACAAGCCTATCTGAAGCGTCAATATACCAGCATCGCCATTGTCGGTGTGGTTGTAGCTATCCTCGTATTCCTCTTTCTCGGGACGATTACCGTCGTCGGATTTATTGTCGGCGCGATCCTGTCGGGTGTCGCTGGCTTTATCGGGATGAATATCTCGGTCCGGGCCAATGTCCGCACGGCCGCGGCCGCGCAGACCGGATTGCAGGAAGGACTTACCGTCGCATTTCGCGCAGGCGCTGTCACCGGCATGCTGGTGGCAGGCCTCGCTTTGCTGGCAATTTCCGGGTTCTTCTATGTGATGACCACCCAGATGGGCCTCGACCTGACAGTTCTGGCAGAAAAGCGTGAAGTCATTGACGCGTTGATCGGCCTGGCCTTCGGCGCTTCACTGATCTCCATCTTCGCCCGTCTTGGCGGCGGGATATTCACCAAGGCTGCTGATGTCGGCGCCGATCTGGTGGGCAAAGTCGAAGCAGGCATTCCAGAAGATGATCCACGTAACCCAGCCACTATCGCCGATAACGTCGGCGACAATGTCGGCGATTGCGCCGGTATGGCGGCCGATTTGTTCGAAACTTATGTGGTGACTGTTGGCGCCACCATGGTTCTGACGGCGTTGCTGTTCACCGGCCTCGCCAGTGCAGAACTAACCGCATTGATGAGCCTGCCGCTGCTGGTTGGCGGTGTGTGCATCGTTACCTCGATCATCGGGACATATATGGTTCGTCTCGGCAAATCGAACAACATCATGGGAGCTCTGTACAAGGGCTTCATCACCACGGCTGTTCTGTCGATCCCGGCGATTTACTGGGCGACCGATTATGCCATCGGGATGGGTACAAGCTATACCGTCGGCGAACAAACGTTCAGCGGCATGTCGCTGTTTTGGGCGATGATGGTGGGCCTTGCGGTTACCGGCCTGATTATCTGGATCACCGAATATTACACCGGGACGCAATATCGCCCGGTACGGTCGATCGCGAAATCATCCGAAACCGGCCACGGTACCAACGTCATTCAAGGTCTGGCGATCAGCCTTGAATCGACTGCATTGCCAACGCTGGTGATCGTGGTTGGCATCGTTGTAACCTACCAACTTGCTGGCCTGATGGGCATTGCCTTCGCGGCAACATCCATGCTCGCACTGGCCGGTATGGTCGTGGCGCTGGACGCTTACGGTCCGGTTACCGACAATGCTGGCGGTATCGCGGAAATGGCCGAACTGGACGAAAGTGTACGGGAAAAAACCGATGCGCTGGATGCCGTGGGCAACACTACCAAGGCCGTTACCAAGGGTTACGCCATCGGTTCCGCCGGTCTGGCCGCATTGGTGCTGTTCAGCGCCTATACGGCCGATCTCAAGGAGTTTTTCCCTGATCTGCAAGTCAGCTTCAGTCTGGAAAACCCCTATGTGATTGTCGGCCTGCTGCTGGGCGCTTTGCTGCCGTATCTGTTCGGGGCCATGGGCATGACTGCCGTGGGCCGCGCTGCGGGTGATGTGGTCAAGGATGTCCGTGCGCAGTTCGCTGCCGATCCGGGCATCATGGCTGGGACATCGCGTCCCGACTATGCCCGCACGGTAGATCTTGTGACCAAGGCTGCGATCAAGGAAATGATCATCCCGTCGATGCTGCCGGTTCTGGCACCGATTGTGGTCTATTTTGTGATCACCGCTGTGGCGGGTCAGGCCAATGGCTTTGCGGCTCTGGGTGCATTGCTGCTGGGCGTGATCGTTTCGGGTATCTTCGTGGCGCTATCCATGACCGCTGGCGGCGGCGCATGGGACAATGCCAAGAAATACATCGAAGATGGCAATCACGGCGGCAAAGGCTCCGAAGCGCATAAGGCTGCGGTGACCGGCGATACTGTTGGCGATCCTTACAAGGACACCGCAGGCCCTGCCGTGAACCCGATGATCAAAATCACCAACATCGTAGCATTGCTGCTGTTGGCGGCCCTCGCGGCAGTTTGATCGAACTATAGACAACCGGGCCTCAATCGCCTGGCTGACAATTCTGGAGCCGCGGATACCGATGGGTGTTCGCGCCTCTACCTTTGAGTTCATTTATCTGCGTTAATTTTTAATCAGCACCACCCTGCTATTCGCGGACATGCGGCGCAACCTGCCGCGCGATGCAAGGGTTAACAGGTGGCCAGCCTTCCGCTCGAACCGGACCTGGAACAGGATCATGCCTGGCTCTTGCCGGCGGCGCCCGCTGGCGATCCTGATGGCGTATCCGTGGTCGATTGGCGAGACTTCGCCTCGGCCGCCGCCATCGCCGAATGGGAAGAACTGACGATGGGTGCCAGCGATCCCAATCCCTTCTTCGAAAGCTGGAACCTGCTGCCCGCGCTGGCCAATCTGGACCGTGACGGAAACGCCCAGATCGCCATTTATCGCAGCCAAGGCAAATTGCGCGGCCTGATGCCGGTGGCCCGTGCGGCCCGCTATTATGGCTACCCCCTGCCCCACATGCGCAATTGGCTGCACCACAATTCGTTCTGCGGCACCCCGCTGGTTTCGCGCGGATACGAGATCGAGTTTTGGACCGCGTTGCTCGATTGGGCGGACCAGAACCCCGGCGGCGCCATGTTCCTGCACCTGACTAATTTGCCCGACGATGGCGCAGTTTATGCAGCATTACATTCAATTACCGCCGACAAACATCGCCCCTCCGCCGTGGTCCACCGCGAACAGCGCGCCATGCTAAAATCCGACCAAAGTCCAGAAAGCTATTTCGATGCTTCGATAAGCGCCAAGAAGCGAAAGGAATTGCGGCGGCAGCACAACCGCTTGTCGGAGGAAGGGACGCTGCGTTACCACCGGCATGCCGATGATTATAAGATCGACCAATGGTGCGATGAATTTCTGGCCTTGGAACAAGCCGGCTGGAAGGGCAGCGAAGGGTCCGCCCTCGCCTGTGATTCAGCCACAGCTTCGCTGTTCCGGATCGCCATGCACGGCGCTGCCACGCGAGGCCGGGCCGAACGCCTGTCGCTGTCACTCGATGGCAAACCGATTGCCATGCTGGTCAATTTCCTTGCCTCGCCCGGCAGTTTTTCTTTCAAGACCGCGTTTGACGAGAGCTGTGCGCGGTTTTCTCCCGGCGTGCTGTTGCAGCGCGAAAACCTGGCCCTGCTCGGCCGAAAGGACATTGCTTGGAGCGATAGTTGCGCGGCTGCCGACCATCCGATGATCGAACGGATATGGCGCGAAAAACGCAATATTGTCCGTGCTAGTGGATTGATTCCAACGTTTGGAACCCCCGGTTTCGAGCTGCGATGATTTCATCAGGATCGGCTTTCCAGACGAAAGGCTTTGGGTCGTTGGCGTTGTACTCGCGGATGAAGCGATTGATCGCGGCCTGAAGATCGACAAGCGAATGGAAGACGCCATTCTTGAGCCGCCGCCG
>Ga0209702_10006685_pt1 | contig 14651 bp, 8 predicted proteins | sample FRY01_FD_187210 | JGI IMG/M metagenome (GOLD analysis project Ga0209702, IMG submission 187210) | Freshwater microbial communities from Lake Fryxell liftoff mats and glacier meltwater in Antarctica - FRY-01 (SPAdes) (version 2) | ecosystem: Environmental > Aquatic > Freshwater > Ice > Glacier... | reverse complement strand
CGGTTCAGTAGCGCCCCAACGTACCCCTTGTCGAGCATGTGTCCACCTCCGGGTACCACATTAACGTCGATACCCAGCAACCGTCCAAGTTCGCTCACTTGGTCCGGATTGCTCTGCCAATCCAGCGCACCGACGTGTATTTCGCACCGAGTAGGCGGTCTAAATAAACCCGCCTTGATCAGCCCAGAAAGCGCCTCGGCCTTTGGCGGAATGAAATTCATGGAAGTTTCGGAACTGGAAAACTCACCGACGATTGGCGAGAGAAGCAATACTCTGCCCAAAAATGGTTCCATTTGAGCCTGCGCATGCAAAAACAAATATGCGCCGAATGAATTTGCAATTACGCGCGCGCTGTCATTCCAAAAATGGTCTTGGAGATCTGCCGCAACTGTGTCAACCTGATCTTTAAACGGCATGCTCCGGAACTCGTCAACTGTCTCGCGTCCCGCGATGTCCAAGCCACGGGATGTCAACGCGGCGCCCAAGCCTGTTGAAAGCCTACCGCCGTATCCGGGCAGGTAATAAACAGCGTTCTCCATGTTCATGGCGCAACCAATTACCGCAGAATCAGAAGCTGTGGAATCGCGTCAGATCCGCACCACACGACTGCATTTTGGTGAAATCTTCGGCCGAGAGTCTTAGCGGCCTCAAGCGATAGACCAAAAACCAAAAAGCTCGGCTCCCCTGGCCATTCACCCGTGGGGTGCTTGCCCTCACCTGGTAGGTAATTAAGGCTTCGTACGCCAAGCTCACGAAGCAATTGCTCCTGCAGTTTGAGGTTTTCCCCATCGCTAAGCAACACCCCGTTGGGGTTGCAAGCCGTGATGAAAACGCAAGTTTCAGCCCCAAAGGCTTTGCAGAGCTCCGCCAATACTGGATTACGTACATCTATACGCAAGACCAGTGACGGGTCAATCTCGACGCGGAAATCTGTCTCCCGATATGCCTGGACCGTCTCCGGCGAAATTACTGATTCAACTTGCAAAACAACTCACCCCTTCATTTAACGTACAGCTAGCAGCAACAACTACATCATGCATCAAAATGATAGAGTGGAGTGTCTGAATCTGCTAAAGTAGAACCCATACTATTTGAACAAGGACGCATTTGTGGTCACAAAGAGAGTTGCAGCCCAGCTAGACGACCTCTCCCAAGGCCAGCGGGAGCGATTGTCGTTCATCGAATTCAAAGCGTACTTCTGTGCAGACCTGTCCCGTGCGGACATCGAAAGGCGCTTCGGGGTCAAGCCTGCGGCCACCGCTCGTGACCTGGCCACCTACCGCCGCCTTGCACCGCGCAACCTCATTTATGACCCAGCGCAGCGCCGCTACGCCACCACTGACCAGTTCTCGCCGTTGTTCGAACACACCGCTGAGCGCGTGCTCACTTGGTTTAGATCCGGGTTTGGAGATGGCCTAGACCTCAAGCTGCGACGCTCAGTCCCTTGTGAAACCGCCAGCGATCTGGTCAAGCCAGACTTAGAGACACTGGCCGTGCTGACGCGCGCAATTGCCAACAAACGCCAGGTCAAAGTTAGCTACCTCTCTGTTGCCTCAGGCGCATCAGCGAAAACTCTGAGCCCTCTGGCCCTTGCTGACACTGGCTTACGTTGGCATTTACGCGCCTACGATTGCGAGCGCCAGCGTTTTGCCGACTTCTCTTTGACTCGGATCGTCAAAGCAAAAAACCTGAACAAGGCGATACCAGAAGTGCAGCAAATTGAGTCCGACGCACAGTGGGCTCGCATTGTTCGACTTGAGATGGTCCCGCACCCTGGGCTAGAACATCCCAAAGCTGTCGAAGCTGACTTTCGCATGGAAAAAGGGATGTTCAGTATTGACATGCGAGCCCCTTTGGTGGGCTACGCGCTGCGGCGCTGGTCGGTTGACTGCACGACGGACCACAGTTTGGACTGTAAAGAACACCATTTATGGCTGCGTAATCATCAGACGCTTTACGGTGTGGAGAGTGCTGCGCTGGCTCCTGGCTCTGTCACCAAGGTTGGAGCGCCACGTGATAAATGAATTAGAAAAAATCGTCAACGAGTTGAGTTCATTGCAAAGCAAGCTTGTACTTCTGATCGGTCCGCCAAACTCAGGCAAGACGGCATTGCTGCAAACTCTCGCAAAAAGCAGAAGTGTCGAGCTACTCAACGTCGGTGCAAAGCTGGGCAGTCAGCTTGCGAGTCTGCCGCAAAGACAGCGCCGCCTGCAGACCACAACGCTGCTTCGCGAATTAGCCAATCAGCATGTGAGTGGTGGTTTACTGCTACTTGATAACCTCGAACTCTTGTTCGATCAGTCCCTCCAGCTTGATCCCATTGATCTGCTGAGGCGACACGCACACGCTATCCGCGTTGTGGCGGTTTGGCCAGGAGAGCTTCGCAATGGTCGCCTGACCTATGCCGACATGGTGCACCCAGAACACCAGGACTACAGCCTTGCTGGCTTGGTCCCATTTCATATTCAGTAAAAGAAAAGAGAGAACAACATGCGCTATGGCGATCTCATTCAATTTGAACCTATCGAATCGGTCATTCAACTGCTAGATGCCAATCGGCCGAACGAAGCCAAAAAGCTCGTGGCAACCTACGTTATGTCTGACGACATGGCTGAACGGATTACCAAGCAGATCATTCCACAGCTTTCATTCGACGAGTCTGTCGATCACATGGGCGTGTTGGTGGTTGGCAATTACGGCACCGGTAAGTCACATTTGATGTCGGTGCTTTCACTCGTGGCCGAAGACGCGACCTATCAGCCGATGATTCGTCACCCCAAAGTGGCCGAAGCTGCCGGGGCGATCGCAGGCAAGTTCAAAGTCCACCGCATTGAGATCTCGAGCCAGATGTCCCTGAGGGAAATCATCACGCAAGAGCTCGAGAGTTTTCTTGAAAAAAATGGCGTGAGCTACACATTCCCCCCGGCTGACAAAGTAGTCAATAACAAGGCCGCCTTTGAGGAAATGATGGGGGCATTCGCCGAGGTTCATCCCAACCACGGCGTCTTGTTGGTCGTCGATGAGTTTCTTGACTACCTGCGGTCACGCAAGGATCATGACCTGGTGCTGGATCTGTCATTTCTGCGCGAGATTGGCGAAGTCACTAAACACCTGCGGTTTCGCTTCGTGGCAGGTGTGCAGGAGGCTATTTTTGACAGCAATCGCTTTCAGCATGTTGCCGACAGCCTGCGCCGGGTTAAGGATCGTTTCACCCAGGTGCTGCTGGCACGCCAAGACGTGAGCTTTGTGGTCGCTGAGCGCTTGTTGAAGAAGACAGTTGATCAGCAGAACAAGATTCGCACATACCTCACCAAGTACGCAAAGTTCTACAGCTCACTGAATGAGCGCATGGATGAATATGTAAGGCTGTTTCCTGTTCATCCGGAATACATCGGTACCTTCGAGCGACTGATCTTCACTGAAAAGCGGGGTGCACTGGTTACCCTGCGGGACCAGATTCAAGCCGTCCTGAATCTGGACGTACCCGACGATCGCCCAGGCCTCATTGGTTACGACAAATTTTGGGAGACTGTCACTTCGAACTCCGTGTTGCGCTCCGACCCCAGCATCGGCCCCGTTCTCAAGGTGTCCGAAGTGCTGACGGAGCGCGTGCTTAAGGCCTTCACTCGTCCACCTTACAAAGCAATGGCACTGCGCGTGATCGCCGGGCTATCGGTCCATCGGCTCACCACTGGTGGCGACATCTACGTCCCAGTTGGCCCCACCGCTGTCGAACTACGCGACACACTGTGCCTCTACCAGCCGGGCATTGAAGACTTGGGCGGTGACCCTGCAGACGACTTGCTCACAGCCGTCCAGACGACTCTGCGTGAAATAGTGAAGACGGTAAACGGACAGTTCATATCCAAGGCTCCTGACACTGAACAGTATTACCTCGATCTAAAAAAGGACGTCGACTACGACGCACAGATCGACAAGCGAGCAGAGGCTCTTTCCGACGACGCGCTGGACCGTGCTTATTACAGTGCCGTCAAACAGTTAATGGAGCGCACCGACGACAACACCTACGTCACTGGTCACCAAATTTGGCAGTACCAAATTGAGTGGCAAGACCGTCGCGTGGACCGCAATGGCTACCTGTTCTTTGGCGCGCCCAATGACCGGCCCACAGCCCAACCCGAACGCGATTTCTACGTTTACTTCATTCAACCATTTGATCCGCCGCGCTTCCGCGACGAGAGCAAATCAGACGAAGTATTCATCCGCCTCAAGGGCCTCGATGAAGCGATCAAGCGCCACCTTGCGTTCTATGCCGCTGCGCAAGAATTGGCAGACAACGCGAGTGGCGGTGCCAAGGCAGTCTACTTAGATAAGGTAAAGGCGGCTCTGCAAGACATGAGCAAATGGCTCAAAGAGAAGCAGATGACAGCTTTTGAGGTTACCTACCAAGGAAAGACCAAAACTCTCCAAGGTTGGGCCACAGGAGTCAATATTCGGGACAGGCTGCGCCTTGGAGGAGATGAGCGCGCCAACTTTAGGGACATCATCAACGTTGTTTCCGGTCTGGCACTCACCCAGAGGTTTGCTGACGTTGCACCGGGATACCCAACGTTCCCTGTGCTGGTGACTGAGTTGAATCGGAAGCAACTGATAGGCAATGCCCTCAAGGCACTGGCCGGTGGCACACGAACCAAAGACGCAAACGCAATTCTTGACGCCCTGGAAATGCTCGATGGCGATCGTATTGAGCCTGGACGCTCACGCTATTCACAGGAGGTCTTAAGCCGCCTGAAGGCCAAGGGACATGGTCAGGTACTGAACCGCAGCGAGCTGCTAAGTGGGCAAACTGATGTGGAGTATTTCCACCCAGACAAATTCCGCCTGGAGCCCGACTTATTGGTGGCGGTGTTGGGCAGCCTGGTCTATTCCGGGGATGTTGTGCTGGCCATAACTGGCGACAAAGTCGACTCCGGCAAGATCGCGCTCTTGGCCGACCGCTCGCTTGAAGAGCTCAAGCAGTTCAAACACGTCGAGGCACCCAAAGAAATTAATGTCGCAGTTCTACGGTCATTGTTCGAGCTTCTAGGCCTGTCGCCAGGTTTGGCGCAACTGGCAACGCAAGGATCCGAGGAACCCGTAAAGCAGCTTCTGGAAGCAGTCACCAAGCTTGTCAGTCGCGTCTTGACCGCAGGCACTGATCTGCAGGGAAAACTTACGTTCTGGGGTAAACCGCTGCTCACAGAAGATGAGATCCGCGATTGGCGCAACCGCCTGGAAGCGCTAAAGACCTTCACTGAAGGCCTGACACCCTACAACACAGTTGGCAAGCTAAAGAACCTGCGCATCGGCTCAGATGATATCGACGCGCAGAAGAAGAATCTTGAGGTTCTGTCTGCAGTTGAAAAGTTGTTGGATTTGATTGCTGAGTTGGGCAGCACGGCTGCCTACCTCTCACAAGCGGAAATGGTACTGACCAGCGATCACGCTTGGGTAAAACAGGCACAAGCCGCTCGCAAAGAGATTCTTGACAAATTGGCAGTGGATCTAAACGCACAGCACGCATCCGAATACCGCCAGACCCTTGCCCAACTCAAGAAGGATTACCTGACAACCTACGCTGCCCAACACAGTAAGGCACGCCTGGGAGTGGCTGAGGACAAAACCAAGTCAGCCCTTGGCAAAGACTCGCGGTTGGTTGCGGTGCGGGCGTTGGCCACAGTCGCAATCATGCCGACCAGCCAACTGACCGCTTTTGAAGACAAGCTCGGCAAGCTTAAAAGCTGCGCTTCCTTGGTGGACGCCGAGTTGGCTGCAAGCCCCTATTGCCCTCACTGTGGGTTCCGCCCTGCAAACGAACAAGGCGACTTCCTGCCAGCCGCAAGCACGCTGAAACAACTGGACGATGAGCTCGATAAGTTGCTGGATGGTTGGCAGCAAACCTTGCTTGAAAACATTGATGACCCGATTACACCCGTTGACCTTGGCTTGCTGAAAAAAGCCTCCGACCGAGACCTGATCAAGAAGTTCATTGCGTCGAAGAAGCTTCCTGACCCGGTACCTCCAGACTTTGTCAGTGCCATTCAAGAGGCACTTTCTGGTCTGGAAAAAGTCGATATCAGTGGCGACGACATTAAGAAGGCGCTTCTACAAGGTGGCTCACCCGCAACGCCAGAAGACCTGCGCAAGCGTTTTGAGACATTCCTTACGGAACGCTGCAAGGGCAAGGACGCCAGCAAGCTGCGCTTCGTGGTGGAGTGACCGTGAGCAGCCCACATTCGGCGCGACACATACAGAGCTGGATTCCACCAAGCTTTGTGTGGGCAATCGCGCCTGACATCTTCTTCATTGACGTACCTCAAAACGACCCAGACGTCGTCGAGTTCATATCGACGGGCGTTCGCGAGGTCACTGTTCACGGCACAAAGGTAACCGCGCGAGCCATTGCTGCGTTGATTGGCAAAGGCACTTTTCGGGGTCAATTGGAAGAAGCCGTTTGGGATCAAGCCAAACTCAAACCAACCGGCTCTCGAATCAAGGCAGGTACAACAGTTGATGCCTATTGCCACGGAGTGTTCCTACTACCGGGCGAGAAGACACTGTGCTTGGTGGTGGGTCGCACAAAACCCGCTTCTTCGAATACATGGATAGCTCCCACATTGAAAGCCGATATCGATGCGCTGATGCTGGCGCACAAGGCCAAGGTTGCGGAATTCGACGAAGGCATCAAGGCCAAGAAACAAGCTAACGAGGCGCTCAAGGAGCGATACCAAGCTGACAACAGTTTTGGGGCGTGGGGAGATGTAGCGATTGCCGTCGAGGAAATGTATCAACGTCCAATAGTGACTGTTGAACCTCTGCTTCAATCACTGCCGCTTGCTGCGAAATACCCGCAGCCAATATCGGGAGACCCTGACAAAGTCGCACGCGCTGCAACCACTGCGATTGCTGCATCTGGCTGGCTACCCACCCGCGATGGAAACTACGTCGGCATTCTTCCCTTGCATGTAGGTCGCCGAGCGCAGGGCCTTGTGTCATGGGTACCCCACACCGGCTTACCCTCGTACCCCGAGGTCCGTTGGGCAGTTCAACGTAGGCTGCCTTCTGCGTTGAGCAAGCCGAGAAGCCAGACCATTTCCCGCTCCGAATTCGACACAGAGCTCAAAGTACCCGACGACTTGGTTCAGGTAAACGGGTTTGATCCAAACTCGACTGACCTTCAAGACGCCTTGGAAGAAGTTCAGCTCGACCAGGGCGACTTCCGCAGCCGCGTTGACGACGTACGCAAAGCCGCCAAGACGCACGGCTTCGAAGCGATTGCGTGGTATCAGCCGTATCACGTCTGGTCAGAATATACGTGGGGAATTTATTTCGATGCCCGAAAGCTTGATGACCTGGCACTGAGTTTTCTGGACGACTTCAAGTCGCACCGCGTACAGGGCTCACACAGCCTTGCCGCGCTGCTGGCATTTGGCCTGACCTACGCCCACGAGCTGTTCCATGCCCGCGTCGAGGCCGCACTCTCCTGGGCAGAGATCAACGCCCAGCAACCCCGGCACCTGCGCTACAAGGAGCGCGTCTACCAGGCGCTGCGCGAAACCCCTGAGTGGCGCGAAGAGGCGCTGGCCAACTGGTCAGCATGGAACTGGTTCAAGACACCGGGCGTCCAGTCACTGGTCGCACGCATGGCGTCGAACGCAGATGGCCTGGAGCGCGTCGTGGAAGCGTCGCTGGACCTGGCCCCACCGGGCTATCAGGAATGGCGGCTTGGCCATCAGCTGGGCACCTGGCGCACTTTCGCCAACCAGCTCAGCACAGGCAACCCAAAGATCACCACAACCGGCATCGGTCTGCCGCTTGAAAGCGCGCTCACCGGCCCGCTGCCATTTGACTTCTTGCCCGCCGACATCCCGCTGCGCTTTGTAGGCCCTGGCGTCATTGCCGATCGTCTGCAAAGCCACCCAGCGACTTTCAACGTACCGCCGCGTCGCGAGCTTGAACGAGCGCTCAAACATTTCCGCCACAGCCTCGACGCATCGGGCGGCAAAGGCGGTCACCAGAAGTGGACGGGGCCGGACCACCGTGCCTTCATTCTCCCCACGCGAGATCCGGTGAGCACGGGCGTCTTCAAGACGTTTCTGCACCATGTTGGGATCGACAAAGCCACCTACGTGCGCCAGGTGCGCCCCAATCTCTGAATTCGGACTGGATCTATGAACGACCTATACAAAGACCAAAAAGCACCAAGCGGGCCAGTCGACTGTCTGGGGCTCAAATTCCCGAGTGAACAGGCCAGGCGCGAGCACTTCCTGAAGCTGCTGGCCGAAAAACTGAAAGATCCAGCCTTTCACAAAACGGAAGGGTTCCCGCAGGGTACGGACGAAGCCATCCTGGCAATGTCCGACCCACCGTACTACACGGCGTGCCCGAACCCATTTCTAGAAGACTTCGTGCGGCAATACGGCAAACCTTACGACCCAAGCGAAAAGTACAGTCGCGAGCCCCAAACCGTAGATGTGACAGTTGGCAAAACTGACGCACTTTATAAAGCCCACTCATATCACACCAAGGTGCCGCATCTGGCCATCGTGCCGTCGATCCTGCATTACACGGAACCAGGCGACATCGTTCTCGACGCTTTCGGTGGCTCGGGGATGACGGGTGTTGCCGCAAATTGGTGTGGTTTGGCCCCTGCAACCTATCGCCATGAACTGGAGACGGAGTGGAAAAAACTTGGTAAACCTGCGCCTAAATGGGGAGCGCGGCGTGCCGTCATCAATGACTTGTCGCCCGCAGCCACCTTCATCGGTGCCAACTACAACATTCCGTTTGATGTGGAAGCCTTCGCTAAACTAGGCAAGCAACTTCTCAAAGAGCTGGAACACGACATCGGCTGGATGTACGAAACGACCCATACAGATGGCAAGACGAAGGGGCGGATTGAGTACACGGTGTGGAGCGAAGTATTCACCTGCCCGCATTGCGCTGGAGAGGTCAACTTCCTTGATGAGGCATTGGACGAGGAGACCAAACGGGTCCGAGACGACTTTCCTTGTCCGCATTGCGGCGCAGAACTTACCAAGAAGAAGCTCGAAAAGCTCTTTGAAACGACAGTCGACCCCGTTTCAGGGAAAGCCCTCAAAACTGCCAAACGGGTGCCAAGCCTGATCTTCTATGTAGCCGGTGGCAAAAAGTATCAAAAGAAACTCGGCACCTTCGATCGTGAGGTCTTGGGCAAAATTGCAGCACTGCCTTTCCCTGCCACCTTGCCAGCGGACCGCATGATGCATGCCCCGGAGGAGCAGCAGAAATGGGGCGACAAATGGCGCGCTGGATCGGCCTCCTTTTCGCACGTTCATCAACTTTTTCTCCCCCGTGCCGGGAAAGCCATTGGGAAGCTGTGGGAGAAAGCCAATGCAAACCCAGATCTTCGCATTCGCGCTTTCCTGTTATTTATGGTCGAACAATCTATTCCCGGCTTGTCGGTTTTGAATAGGTACAGGCCGACTGGTTTTTCTCAGGCAAGCCAGTACATGACGGGCGTTTACTACGTCGCCTCACAGCATTCTGAATGCAGTCCTTGGTATAACTTGGGTGGCAAACTCGACCGTCTGGTCAAGGCATTCCACGATTACAAAGTCGGCGCTGGCAATACGGCGATCACGACCGGCACGGCAGCACACCTTGGACTACCCGACAGCAGTATTGATTACATCTTCACCGACCCACCTTTTGGAGACAACCTCGCTTACTCCGAGCTAAATTTTATCGTCGAGGCTTTCCATCGCGTATTTACGCATCAAACGCACGAAGCTGTCATGAGTGACAGCCAGCAAAAGGGTTTGCACGAGTACTACCGTTTAATGAAATCTTGTTTTGCCGAATATTACCGCGTGCTCAAACCGGGACGCTGGATGACGGTTGTCTTTTCAAACACCCAGGCTGCAGTTTGGAATGGAATCCGAACCGCTCTACAGGAGGCGGGGTTCGTCATTGCCAACGTTTCTGCACTCAATAAGGTTCAGGGCAGCTTCAATGCAGTTTCAAACGCAACCTCTGTTAAACAAGACTTGGTCATCACGGCCTATAAACCAAATGGCGGACTGGAGGCGCGGTTCATCAAAGCGGGAGGTCAAGTCAACTCTGTGTGGGATTTTGTTCGAACGCACCTGGGGTATCTGCCGTCCGTCAAGATGAAGGGTGGTGAACTTGAATTTATTCAGGAGCGCGACCCGCGAATCATCTTTGACCGAATGGTGGCGTGGTTCGTAAAACACGGTTTCCCCGTGCCCCTGTCCAGCCAGGAATTCCAAGCTGGCCTCAGCCAGCGTTTTGAGCCAAGAGATGGGATGATTTTTCTGCCAGACCAAGCCGCTGAGTACGACAAGAAGCGGTTGCAGGTTGCGGTTGCGCCGCAAATGGAAATGTTCGTTTCTGACGAGCGCAGCGCCATCGACTGGCTATCTGATTTCTTGAAGAAGCGCCCGTCCACCTATTCTGAGATCACCCCGGATTACATGCCCATAGTGGGTGTAGCGAAGAAGAAGGGGGAAATCATTCCGGAACTCAGCCGGTTGCTAGATGAAAACTTTATTCAGTTTGACGGAAAAGGAGAAGTCCCAAGCCAGATTCACAGCTACCTGTCCACTAACCACAAAGATCTACGTGGGTTAGAGAAGAACAGCCCATCTCTGGTGACCAAGGCCAAGGACCGATGGTACGTACCAGACCCGAACAAGGCGCAGGACCTGGAGATGCGACGCGAGAAGGCACTGCTGAAGGAGTTCGAGGGCTACCAAGCAACAACGGGTCGTAAGCTGAAGGAGTTTCGCCTCGAGGTACTGCGCGCTGGCTTCAAGGCGGCGTGGGGCGCCAAAAACTACAAGGCAATCATTGCGATCGCCCAGAAAATCCCTGAAGAAACGCTGCAAGAGGACGAGAAGCTACTGCTTTGGTACGACCAGGCGCTAACGCGCTCGGAGGCCGTGGCCTGATGGCAGAGAGCGGGCATGCCATAGGCGCTTGGTGCTGGCACAGCCGCCAAGCAGTGCCCTGCCGCGTGGTGGACAGGCAAGACATGTGGGGTGAAACCGCTTATCGCGTGTGGCTGCCCACCAAAGACGCTGTGGTACGCGCACGCGCTCAAGATTTGGCCAGGCTAGACAGCGTTCAGCCAACGGCTTCGCACATCCTCCATACCGCGTCGGCAGCCAAGCTACTAGACGCCTTGGAAGACAACCTCCTGCTGGCACCCATTCAGTCCAGCGTGGTTCCGCTGCCGCACCAGCTCTACGCGCTCAACCGCGCCATGAGCCAGCACCGCATCCGCTACCTGCTGGCGGACGAGGTGGGCCTGGGCAAAACCATTGAGGCGGGGCTGATCTTGCGCGAACTGAAACTTCGCGGCATGGCCCGGCGTGTGCTGGTGGTGGCTCCTAAGGGCCTGGTACGGCAATGGCAGGCCGAAATGCGCCTGCACTTTAACGAGAAGCTGCAATACATAGATCCGGCAGAACTGGCCGCTTTTCGGCAATGGCGCAACGACGAGGAAAACCTCTGGCGACTGCATCACCAAGTGATCTGCTCGCTGGACTCGGTGAAACCCATAGAAAGCCGCAAAGGCTGGAGCCTGGAGCAGCTGAATAATTACAACCGCGAGCGCTTTGAGGATTTGATTTCAGCGTCGTGGGATCTGGTGATCATTGATGAATCTCACCGCATGGGCGGCAGCACCGACCAGGTGGCACGCTACAAGCTGGGCGCAGCGCTGGCAGAAGCGGCACCCTACCTGCTGCTGCTGTCAGCTACTCCACATCAAGGCAAGACTGACCAATTTCTGCGCTTGATGCAGTTGATTGACCGCGACTCGTTCCCCGATGAAGGCAGCGTGAGCCGAGATCGCGTGCGGCCCTTCGTCATCCGCACCGAGAAGCGCAACGCGATTGATGCCGAGGGCCTGCCACTGTTCAAGCCGCGGCTCACCCGGCTGCAGGCCGTGGCATGGCAAGACCGGCATGCTGCCCAGCACCGGCTGTATGAGGCTGTGACCGACTACGTGCGCCATGGTTACAACCAAGCACTGGCCGCAAAGCAGCGGCACATCGGGTTCTTGATGATTCTGATGCAGCGGCTGGTGACCTCCAGCACCGCTGCCATTCGGACAACCCTTGAAAGACGCCAATTACTGCTCAATGAGCCCCAACCACAGGCCTCGCTATTCGACGCGACCGAATTGGACGAATGGGCCGAGCTGGACGGTCAGAGTCAGGTAGACATTGCGGTGCAAACGTCTGGCTGGGCGCAAGAGAAAGCCGAGGTAGACATGCTGTTGACCCTGGCTCGGGAAACCGAGGCTCAAGGCACGGATGCAAAGGCTGAGGCGCTGTTGGAGCTGATTTATAAGCTGCAGCAAGAGGAAAACGACCCAGCCATGAAGGTGTTGATCTTCACGGAATTCGTGCCAACACAGACCATGCTTGCAGGCTTTCTGGAAAGCCGAGGATTCTCGGTAGCGACGCTCAACGGGGGAATGGACCTTGACGCGCGCAGCAGAGCGCAGCAAGTGTTTTCAAACGAGGTGCGTATCTTGATTTCGACCGATGCCGGTGGTGAGGGTTTGAACCTGCAGTTTTGCCATGTCATCGTCAACTTTGACATGCCTTGGAACCCAATGCGCATTGAGCAGCGTATCGGCCGGGTGGATCGTATTGGCCAGCGCCATGTGGTTCGCGCCATCAACTTTGTTCTTGAAGACACAGTGGAGCACCGAGTTCGCCAAGTGCTGGAGACCAAGCTAGAGGTTATTGCTCAGGAGTTTGGCGTTGACAAGGCGTCTGACGTGATGGACTCAGTGGAGTCCGAACCACTCTTCGACGAGTTGTTTGTGCATGGCCTGCAAGACCCTGCTTCGATAGAAAAAGCCTGCGACGCAGTGATTGAGCAGGTCAGGGACAAGGTAGCAGAGGAAAGAAAGAACAGCGACTTGCTCACCGATGCGCATACGCTGGATGCCGACGCCGCCCGCAAGTGGCGAGACCACCCTGCACAGTTCTGGCTTGAGCGCGCCATCACCAACGGCCTACCAGCGCGCGGCGGTAGTGCTGTGAAAGCGGGAAATGCGTGGCGCGTGAAGTGGGTGGACGGCAGTGAATCGCCACGGGTGTGCTTCGACGCCAGAACGGCGGAAGAATATCCGGACATGGATTGGCTGACTTTGGAGGATCCACGCGCGCGCGCCGTCATCAGCGAATTGCCACGCTGTGTGGCTGGACAGCCGCTGCCCATCGTCAAAATTACTGGACTACCTGAAGCGGTGCAGGGTGTGTGGTCACTATGGGAGGTTAGCCTTTGCGCCGATGGATTCAACCGCAAGCGCTTCCTGCCCGTTTTCTCAACCGATGACGGCCGCACTTCTGTACCCACGGCAAAGCGCGTATGGGATTTGCTGCTGACCGAGGAAATTGAAATTACAGGAACCACCAGCGTCGAGAACGCGGTGCAGTGGTTCGATGCCTCCGTGGCTGCAGCCAAGACACAGGGTGAGCGCCTATTTTCAGATTTGATGGCCGAGCACCGCACGCGGCTGAAGGCTGAGCGTGAGCGCGCGACGTATGCCTATGGCGCGAGGTCTCAAGCGATCAGCAGAATCGGCTTGCCCGCCGTGCGCGAGCATCGCCGCAAGCGCTTGGATTCAGAGCACGCGGCACGCATGGCTGCTTTGGACGATGCGCAAGCCTGCGTGCCCGATCTCAATGCCGTAATGATGGTACGGGTGGGCTCCGCATGAATGAATGGATAGATCACATCCTGAAGGAATTCCCGTCAGATCTGGCTCGCCTGTGGATTGCCGCTGACCCGGACGACGTTCTACTGGACGAGCAGGTGCTTTCGGGTCTGCGCGAGCGGGGCTTTGAGCTGCTGCCTTTCGAAGATTCGGTGGGTTTTCGTGCAGAGTATGAAGATCGATACCGTAGCGCATGGGACAGAGGCGAGGCTGGCCCGGCCAAGGCCCTGGTTTTGCATCTGCGGGGAACCAACATTGGCGACCTTCCATGGGACTACCTAAGGCAAGCGCGCCGCGTCAGCTTGAGTCTTGCCAATCTCTTCCCCAAGCTCAGTTATCCCGTCGTTCGACAGATCGGCGCTGAACACCACGAGGCGCTGTTTGCAGCGCAGGCAAAGCATGCATCGCAGGCACTGGGCGAGTCCGCGACCAAAGAGTTCGTCCTGACCCACATCTTCAAGATCAGCCCGCACCTGATTTCGCGGCCTGAGGACTTGTGGCGAGAGTTGCTACGCTTGCACTACCGGGGCGCCGGTCTGCCCCTGGTCCTGGCAGACCATGTGGCGCATGTGCTTGGCGACCAAGCGGTGTTCAAGGATCTACCGATCAGCGAGCTGTTCGTATCAAAGAGCACCTTGCTGCGAGTCGTGCAGGACGCGTGGTACATCTACCTGTCACGTCTTGGATTGACGGGCATACGTACCGGCGAACCCACGCCAGCAGACTACTTGACGATGGCCGACGTGCCATTTGAGCACCCCGACGTACGGGTGATCGTGGACTTGTGGCCGCCGGAGCCAATATGCATGAATTTGGCCGGCTTGAAATTGCGTAGAGGTTTTTCCGCGTTTTTTACGCCTATTTGGCGTGAATCGAGGCGCGCTTCAGATCTCGACCTGATCCTTTGACC
>Ga0209702_10006684_pt1 | contig 14654 bp, 8 predicted proteins | sample FRY01_FD_187210 | JGI IMG/M metagenome (GOLD analysis project Ga0209702, IMG submission 187210) | Freshwater microbial communities from Lake Fryxell liftoff mats and glacier meltwater in Antarctica - FRY-01 (SPAdes) (version 2) | ecosystem: Environmental > Aquatic > Freshwater > Ice > Glacier... | reverse complement strand
GGGCTTCCCCTGCGACTCAACTACTCAAATCCAAAATCAAAAATCCAAAATCAGCCGCTCCCTCACCCTAGGCCTCTCCCCCAAAAGGGGCGAGGGGACAAAATAAAGTCCTTCTCCCCCGCGGGGGAGAAGGTGGCCGACAGGCCGGATGAGGGGGCTTTCCCCTGTGATTCAACCGAAAACTGAACACCGAAAACTGAACACTGAAAACCCTCTGCCTCCGCAGGTTCCCCCATGAAACGCCAATCCAAAACATCGGCCCCACGCCTGCACCGCCCCGGTTTCTCGCTGATCGAGCTGCTCGTCGTCATCGTCATCATCGGGATCCTGATGGCGTTGATTCTGCCTGCGCTGGCAGGTGTTCGCACACGAGCGCGAGTGGCTCAAGTGGGCGTTGAAATCTCTCAATTGGACACCGCGATTGGTAAGTTTAACGGCACATACAACATCGATCCGCCCAGCAGTTTGGTGATTCCAGGTCAGAATGGAACTTGGTTGGCAACGGAACGTTCAAAAGTAAGAGCGATATGGCCGCAGTTTGAATTTCGCACAGACGATCCCACGCAACCGATCGTCGCGAATAAGCGATGGAATGGTGGACTGAACAACGCTTCTTCGATGCATCTCAATGGGGCTGAGTGTTTAGTCTTCTTCCTTGGTGGTCTCCAAGATGCTTCCTCAACAATGGTAGCTACCATCGGCTTCTCAAAAAGCCCACAGTTTCCTTGGTCACCATCGGGTGCCAATCGGGAAGGGCCCTATTTTGAATTTGACTCCGGACGCCTGGTTGATTCAGACGGAGACGGATTACGTGAATATGTTGATCCACTGCCGGATCAATCTGCCCCGTATCTGTTTTATTCCAGCCAGGGTAAATCTTATATAGTAGACAACTCGGCAGGCGCGGATGCTTTTGATGTGTTCGTAGATGCGTCGAAAAATCCTTCAAAGATCTACCTAAAGACTGAAAAGATCGTCGCGAATCCGAGTACTCGAAATACACCACATCGAGCTGAAGGATTTCAGATTATCTCGCCAGGGCTGGATGGGGCATACGGTCTTGGAGGTGTGTATACGGACGGAAGTGAATTGACCGCCGCCCGAGCCGCAGAGGCTGACAACATTACAAACTTTAGCGGCGGCCAGCTGAAGCGATAACACGATACTCTTCAACTTCCCGGAAGAGGAGGTCAGATAATGCGACGTTTGCATCGTAATAGATTTTCGACAGGCTTTACGCTGATTGAAGTTCTGATGGTGATCGCAATTATTGCGGTTTTAATGGGCCTTTCACTCAAGGTTATGTTCGGGCTGACAAGCCAGGCACAAGAACAAGCAACGATCGTCACTGTTCGAAAGGTTGATGCATTGCTTCAACAGAAGCTCGAAGCGTTTGATCGAGCTTACCAGGGAACCAGAGCGCGGGCCGCAGAGAACGCGGTGGTCGGGATTTTGGCCAGTCAGAATATTTTCGGTGTGAGGGAAAGTGTCGTAAAACTTTTAGCTAAGAAGGCAGCTGTTCGTACTGCATTTCCACAGCGGATGGCTGAATTACTGGCAGTGCCTGGGGAAACTCAGATTGCCGTGCCAGGTATGGCTGACAGCTTTTTTAAGGCTGTCGCGGAGCCTGGTGCCAGAACGCAACAAGCACAGCAGGGCTTGCCGACTGATGACGCGTCGGTACTGACTCGTGCACAACAGAATTGGCAGGTACGGCATCGCCCCGAAACGGAAAGTGCCGAGTTACTGTACTACTGTCTTGTCGTTGGTGATAGCTTTGGTTCCAGCAGCGTCGACTCCGATCGGTTCACCGAACGTGAGGTCGCGGATACGGACGGTGACGGATTGCCGGAGTTCATCGATGCCTGGGGAAATCCATTGCGATTCTATCGCTGGCCTACGCGCCTCATTGATATTGATGCACCGAGTCCGTTTGCCCCTGTTCTTATAAACCCGAATGACCCAACGGACGTTCGAGTTGTTATTGGTGATGAGAGGCAGATAGCAAATATTATGTTTCGCGGACTTTCTCCTGCACCAATTTCAATGCCTGACGGTTCGGCTGCTAGGGATATGCTATTGATCGATCCTGATGATCCTGTGGGGCTTCTATACTCTGAGTTGGAGCGACTAAATGGCGACCCTCTCTTTGCTGCTGAATTTAACGAAGCGAAGTATCACACACCGGAAACCTACCATACGCCTTTGATTGTTTCCGGCGGACCTGACGGTATGACTGGGATCAGGGAGCCGAATGATACACTTCTTACGGCCGGAGCTGAACATTTTGGGAATTTGGCACAGCTCGAGGGTACAAGTGTGGCATCTCCTGCGCCAAGTGCGGCAGTACTGGAGAAGCTTCAGGATAACATTACGAATCGGAACCGCCGGGCAGGAGCAAGACGATGATTGCTTTACCTTCACGTCGGAGAAAGTCAGCGGCTGTTCGAAGAGGGTTTACACTGCTGGAGCTGCTGATCGTTGTCAGCATTTTGGTTCTTATTCTTGCGATGACAGTCGCAGCCGTGCGGTTCACGCGTGATGGCGACCGCATTTCAGCAGCTGCGTCTCAGGTGCAGTCATTTATCAACGGCGCTCGCGATCGGGCAATTTTTTCCAGAACGCCCGTTGGAGTGAGATTTTTTCTAGATCCTGACAACTCGCGTGCCATTACTTCAATGGCATATATTGATCCGGCTGGGCTGGAGAACTCAGGGACAATTCGGTTGTTTCGCTGGGACCCTCTACTAGACGGACAAACTGATGCGAGAACAAATGCGTTGGATATTAACGGGGACGGAATCACTGTCGACCCGGAGGATTTTCAGCCGGGCGATAATCCTGCAAAAGTTTGGATGGTAGTTGGGGACAGCCAGGCTGGAGACGGCGTTCGATGGTGGGAGCTGAAGCGTCGGGGACTTTTATTTGATGGAATGAGAATCCGGATTCCGGCAGGCCCGAACGGGAATTGGTACCCAGTCAATACAAGGTTGATTAACGTGTTGAGTCCACCAACGAGGAATCAGATCCTGATTTTGGGTATTCCATATCGTGATCCCGGTGACACGCCTGTCGGACAATCGATGGCCTTTAGGTCCGGTGGCCCGGAAACCTATGAACTGCAACTAGCGCCCCGAATGTTGCCGAATGAACCATCCATTCTGCCGGAAAACGTGGTGATCGACCTGGATGCGTCGAAGGTTCCCGATGCCTGGAGGCCTTCCACAACACCGGACCAAGCAGGTTCTGGGAACGCAATGTACTCACAATATATTGATTTGATCTACTCTCCACGAGGTGGACTCCTCGGTGAAGCGGCCGCAGGTGGACTGATCCATTTTTACGTATGCGATAAGGAGGAATCATTACTCCTCAAGCAAGAATTCGCAGCGCCCCTTGTTGCGGATTCCGGCGATCCAGTGAGCGCCGCAGATCTCGCGGAGCTCAATGTCCGAATTCGGTCTGGGGTTCGGTTTGTTCCTGCTGATGAACTGCGGCCTTCGACTGCACCGTGGAGCTCAAATATCGCAACGGAAGACAATCCCTATCTGCCTCGCGACCGGAGGATTGTCAGTATTTTTGGCCAAACCGGGTCCGTTTCGATACATCCTGTGAACGCCATTGACGCGAACCTTAATGGATTGGCTGATGATCCGTACTACTACGCCGAAGTCGGAGAGGTGGCCAAATGAGACACTCATCAAATCTTTCATATTCTCCTCGAATGGGTAAGCGTCAGGGCGTTACGCTTGTTGAAGTGTTGATGTCGTTGATGATCATGAGTATCGGTGTATCATCAGTGATGGTGCTCTTTCCGATCTCGGTTCTAAGATCCGTTCAATCCACGCAACTAACAAATGCGGCGATACTGAAACGCAATATTGAATCGGAACTGCGGAGCGATCCAAAACTGATTTTCGATCCAGACGGCAACTATGATCTGGCAGCAACTGACGTTCTGAGGGCCTCGGCATTAGCAGAACATTTTCAGGGGGCTGCAAATCGTAATTACGTGATTGACCCGGCCGGCTTCTATGCCCTGTTCGGCCAGGATAACGATGGGAACGGCACGGTTGAAATGGCTGACGATCTGTTCGCACGCTCACTAGGAAATGTCGGCGCGGTCGCTGGCTACACTGTGGGCGTGGGAATGCCACCGGTCCAGCGTTTTTTGCCTAGATTCGATGGTCGTGTGATGAGCGGATTTCTTAATAATTCTACGGCAACGTCTTTCTCCCTGTCTTCAGGTCAACTAAGTGCTCTGGCTGAGCTTGGGCTTCAGCGGTGTAGGCTGGGCGACGGTCGAACCGTGCAGCTTGATACATTTTTCGCTAATTCACTCAGTCGAAATCTTCCTCGTGGGACTTACGGGCCAGCAGGTCCGTATTTGGTCGGCATTCAACTCGTTAATGATGTTGCCCCCGATGACCTTAGCCAGATTCCTGTGTCATCCAACTCAATCCCCGGGAACCTCATTGCGGACCCTGAAAATTCAGAGATCGTAATATTTTCCGCTAACGGAAACTTCAGTCAAACATTTCCACTCACGCACATTGACGCCACTCGCCGTGCAGTCTTTTGGTCGGAATATGATGACAATCCTGCGACAGCATGGCGGGATTTCAACCGCAACAGTGCTGAAGATGTTCGCCCGCTACCGCGAGAATTTCAGAACACAGCGGGACGTATTGTACTCCGATCTCGCCGCGCAGCGGACTTCACCTGGCTGATCACAGTTCGAAGAGCATCCGACGGGCGTGTTAGCGGTGCTGATGTGGTTGTGCGGCATAATGTGGGCATCTCTGTCGAGGATGAGCGAGTGTTTCCTGCCGTTTTTACCGCCGGCAGTACCTTCGTCGGGGTAAATAACTGGCCGGATGGAACTGCGCCAGTGATGAAAAGGGGACAGTTCATTCTTGATCCAGTCAATGCGCGTTGGTACCGGATCGCAGCAGTCACTCTTTCGTCATCTTCAACGCCGTTATCGCCGTGGTCCAACTTCGCTTATAGAGTGGAACTTGAGAATGCAGCCATAGCGTCTTCCGGTTCGCTTCCAAGCGGGGGTAACCCAATGATTCCAGGTGCAGCGATCGTCGTGCCACATATCATCGATGTCTATCCGCTCGGTTCTATGAGCTTTCCAGAAACCTTTTAGGAGAGGCACCCATGAATCGTGCAGCCACTAAGCGACAGGCCCAACCATCAAGGCCACAAGGGTTTACACTGGTCGAGATGCTCGTCTCAGTCACGCTTGTTTTGTTGATGATGACGATGTTTGCCTCCATCTTTCAAATGGCGACAGCAAGCATCACTAAACAGCGTGGGATCTCGAATAACGATCAGCGTGTTCGTGCGTTGTCGACCATTCTACGCAGTGATTTTGCGCATCGAACGTTTCGTTATCCTCAACCATTCTATCCAGGTGAAACTTCTGCCACGTCGGTAACTCCCTTTGGTGACCGCGCAGGATATATCTACATCTCCACCAACGATCCTTACAGCTCAATTGATGATCTCATTCAATTCACAGTGAGTTCCGACATCGTTGTGGAAGATCCAGATGCGACCCCCTATACGGGAAAGGCTTCACTATTAGCAGATCGAGTAAATGGCACTGCTTCAGTGCTGGCAATCAACACCAATCAGCCGGAGTCAGACGATGGAGCGCTGACTATAAACTCCACAGGGGGATCTTCTGCTGCAGAGATTTGCTATTTCGTGCGTAACGGAAATCTTTATCGAAAAGTTCTGCTGCTTCGAGAACCATTACCGGTTGCAGGTAAAGATCTCGATGAACAACCTACGACCGTTCGCGGAGCGAATTTCTTCAACAATGTAGATGGGAATTTCCACGTCGTGAATGTTGGAGTGGTAAATGACTTCTGGAAGCACTTTGACTATTCCGCCATATCCGCCTATTCCTCCATACCCACGACTCCGCCTAGTTGGATTCAACGCGCAGCGTTTGTTGGAGCATCCTCGCTTAGCAATGAACAAGGAGCGTCTCGTGGGCCAAATGTCTCACTTGGAAATCCAACGAACCGTTTCGGATTCAATCCACCTTCAGTCTTGGACTCTTCAAATAACATCGTTTCTACTTCGGGATTGTCGCGCGAACATACATCTGCCGCAACACCATATTTCATTGGTCGAATGACGCATTCCGAGACATCGGCTACTAACTTCAACTGGCCGCAGCAAAGCAGCGTGGACTTCGTATCCGGCACTGTGCTTTGGTCCGGAAATCCAGTGCCAGGGAATCCGTTCGATCTTCGCAATAGTGTAAACTTAAACACAACAACTGGTGTTCTCGATGAATTCTCACAGGGAGTCCGAGGCGGGGATCGCCGTATGGAAGATCTTTTGCTCTCTAATGTCCATGAATTCAAAATTGAGATTTGGGACGAACGGCTGCAAAAATACACGACCCCTGGTCATCAGGAGGCTGCCAACTACACGTTTCTAGACCCCAATAGTGGAACTCCCATAAGCGTTGCTATCGTCGGCGATTATCACGCCGCTCGAATGATGAGCGCCGTTTCTCCCGCAACCGTTGCACCGCCTTCTCCATTCTACGAGAACTGTGAAGACTATGGACCATTGGGAGATCTTCCACCGGCGGTGCGACCGACGTGCGCCGTATTCGATACGTGGCATCCAAATGTCAATCGTAACAAAAATGCCCGGCCCGACGCTCCGCCGTGGTGCGCGTATCGGTATCTCCCACCGGCGTTTCCGGAGGGTCCTTCCAGCAATGTAGCTGTAATTAACGACGTGGATCGGGTTACAAAGAGAGCGGACAATAGGGCGTATTGGAGAAGGGCTACGACTGCAGGTGACTATCAGCTTGGTGATGTCGCTTTTGCACCGTGGGACGACTCGGTGCCTGCTGGAGGCAATGGTGATGGAGTTTTCCAGTACAGTGAGATGCCCGAACCCAAATTTAACATTGCTTATCGCGTTGTCGGGCTTCAAGGCGACGGACGCACCGATAATGTACCGCCCACGTTTCCGACGTCCCCAGGCAAACGATTTCGCGAACGAAATAACGAGATTGAGTGGGAGTCACTCGATAATCGTAGACCATTGACGTCCATCCGGTTGACGATTCGGTTTCTGGATCCCGGGTCAGAGACGTTACGCCAACTGACTCAGGTGATACCGCTCGTGGATAAGAAGTGAAAAGTATTTCGGACGAACTTTTGCGCCTTGCCCGTTTTCATTTCCGTCTGCAACTCAGTGACGGTTGATCTGCAACCTGGTTAGCAGATTTGGAGTGTACGACAATGTATAAATCTCATCAAATTCAGTGGTCCATCCGTGATCCCCGCAAGGGCTCGACTCTTGTCATCGTGATTGCGTTACTGGGCCTGCTTTCATTCCTCGGGATCGTGTTTTTTACGTTTGCCTCACAAGAACGAGCAGCCTCTGGCTACTTCAGTGATGCGGCAAAATTTGCCATCGAAGAACCGCCCAATGTGTTTGACCATATGCTGCGTCATGTTCTTGTGGGGCCGAACAATTCCCCGCAGGAACGACTCAGCATTCTTCAGGGGCGAAGACATTCCCTGATTGTCAATATGATCGGTCGTGATCTAAGCCCTTATTCGGGGAAAGGTGTTCAGGTTGTTGATTCCGGTGGCGGGATCCCAGTCTCTCCGCTTGACCAGAATGGCAATCTCACTGACTGGCTTGAGTTCGTCGATTCTCCTTACGCGCGGTCTCATGCGATGGCGAACTATACGCTGCGTGGTTCGGAATCACTACAAATCACGCTGCCTCCTGAGCCGGATGTTGATTACACGTCACCTGATATTAATTCACTTTTTCTAGCGTATAAGGGCACCGCAATTCTTACGGATTCGGCTGGTGATATTCAGCCGGTCCCGGTGATCATTCCATCGTTCCTTCGTCCTGCATACATGAAGACGAGCACAGCAAATCATCCAAGCGGGAATAGTGTTCCAACTGATGCAGACTGGCTGTCCTCGTTCGACGGCATAGATCGGAACACCGCAAAGTTCTCGGCACGCTCGTTCCGGCCGAATCCTCAACATCTGGCAGGCCGTCTACCGGATGGGACGCCGATTTTCCGTTACGTTACCAGCGGCGAGGCTGCAGGTTTGAGCTTAACCGGTGGTTTTCCTTTTATTCCCCTTCGTGATGATCAGTCGGGCCCTTTTGATCCCAACGGGAATGGTAGATTTGGTGAAATGGGTGTTTGGACTGGTTCAATTCCAAGTGTATATGAGCTTGACACAGACAACGACGGAGACGGAACTCGCGACGGAATTTGGCTGGATCTGCATTATCCTGTTCAGGAAACATCATCAGGGAAAACATACGTTGTCCTGCATTCAGTGACCATTTACGACCTGGACTCACTGATCAACCTCAATGTTCACGGAAACCTGGCTGGACTGGATCGGCTAGGTGACCTTAACTCTGTTCTCCCTGGCTTGGTACGTGACGGGACTATCCGAAATCAGTTCACGTCGCGATCAAATCAAGGAATGGGGCCACATGAGATTAACCCGCAATGGGCTCTGCGGCGTGGTGTTCCATCCGCTCCTAACCCACAGTTTACGGGAAACTACGGTTACGGTCGCATTCCCGTTAATGAAGTTGAGCAAGCGAATTTAGAGTGGATCTGGTTACTGGCCGGGCGCGCAGAATTTGACGCCGGCGGCGGAATGAAAAATGTTCTGCCGGGCAGGTGGGGCGAAGCGGAAAAGGTTTATAGAACATTCCGAAATCCCGGTGGCTCTCGCAATATGGCAGACCTGCCACGCCCGGGAATGAGTGGTGCCTCTAGTCAAATGATCAGCAATGGAATGCGATTCGGTGGTACGTTTACCGGGAATGGTAGTCAAGGCTATGACGACAATGGGGATGCGATGGATGGCGAGACGAGTCCCGTCGTTGGTCGGTTACGCCCGTTTGGACAGCCCATGGACTTTTCCGGTGCTGGCCGCACAACCGCCGCTTTTCCGACCGGATTCGCGGGCGGCCAGTTTACGCTGAATACCGCAACAAATCCGCTCCGCGCGATGCTTCATCACGATCCGTTGTCTTCCGGGCCTGAGAGATGGCTTCAGTACAACGGGTACTCAGTGAACCGAATGTTGGCCACAGCAGTGCCACGATACATTTTTGGACAGAACGCTGTTCACGAGGAAGGGGTGTCCTCAACGGACGACCTGAATACTGATCCCATATACGACTCGCTCCTTGACGACCCTCTGGAAACTATTTTTGATTCCGAATTTGCACAGGGCAAGTTTGATCAGATCTTTTCGCCGGCTGACATGATTGAACTAAATATTCCAGCGTCGACTGTGACTGTGGATTCGATATCTAGCAGGCTTTCGAATCTCGCCCCGTTTGCACTGGAGAGAGTCGGTGCAAATCCACTTCGGGAAAAATTCACGACGCTCTCGAATGCGTTACGCCGCTTTCCAATGTCGCATGACCTGGGACCCGATCTTCTGTTCGGTACTGCCGATGATGGTCCACGCGCGTGGGAGCATAGCGCCGACACGGATGGGGCAGATCAGGATGGTGACGGGTTTGCAGACGGAGATAATCCAAACAGTGTGTCCCCGGCCAGCGTGGGCGAGTTTCCACCGAAGTTTTTCACGGATATGAATGGGGATGGAATTCTCAATGCCGGAGACATACCCGTGCAGCCATACAGTGCGCTGGATCCTTTTCGGCCTCAGGTTCGACGCATATTGACACATGAAGTCGGTGAATCGCGAGAATTGATGGGGCAACTCCCGATCAGTCTTAATCATATTCTGGATGTAGAACGGAACGCTCAGACTCCAGATGAAACGGCGCAGCCCATTCAATTCCTGAGGTATATGCAGCGTGCCGGTTTGCGATTTCGTCCATTAACAGAACACCCGTCTGTCTCTGAGGGTGCTGCAGTTCTGCAGATGACGACAGTGCCGCAATATGACTCGATGTCGCCGGTCCCTTTTCCACCATCCACACCTGAGCAGCGGGAGTTTTGGGCTAGACGAGACCGGCAGAAACTCTGTCGCGACATCTACGTGCTTCTCTACACCATTGGTGGGGCACAGCCCGATTTAGCAGATCCTACAAAGATTCGCGATTATCGGCAGACCAATAATCCAGATGATGTGTTGGGCACGGCGCTGTACACGCATGCACAACTGCGAGAAATGGCTCAGTTCGCCGTCAATCTGGTTGATGCGATGGATTCCGATGATGTGATCACAAAATTTGAGTACGACAAGAATTTAGGTGACGGATGGCAGTTGGATGATGATCCCTACACGCTTGAGGGCATCTCGGTATTGGAGAACGATGCATCGTTTGACAACATCACGGATTTCGGGCGACATCGTGAGGATTCCGTTGACCGTGGGGTTGTATACGGCGTGGAGGCTCAGCAGCTGGCGTTCAGCGAAGTCCTCGCAGTTGGCGCTATAACTCCAACAGCAACGGGCGATCACGCAGCCACGCTCTATAATGACGCAACAGGGCGTAAACACTTGTTTGTAGAACTACAAGGCATGGTACCAACGCCTATATCCCTGACCACGCCAGAGTCAGACGATATGAACACTGCAATCTGGCGAATTGTTAGACGCGAACGCAAAGCGCCTCTTGTTGCATCGGATCCTATTGGAGGGACCCTAAATGGCGGCCTACTATTTCGGTCTATGGCATTCCGATACTCAAACACAGTGACTCAAAAGATCGATGGTGGGTCACGGTTTGTTATCGGCACCGCTTCTGATTCCACAGTTGCGTCGAGCGACTTGTTCGTGGATTACAATCTGGACAACACCTTTGAACTGATCGCGCCTAACACGAGCCCGGGAACTTTACCCACCGTGGGGGTAATGCTTACGGATCCAGCAGAGCCGTCGTTACTGCCTCGCTGTGATCTGGATCTGATCCACGACAATCACGCGAATGCGTTTGTGATGCATAATGAGACGCAGAATGGCACTACGACGAAAGGTGATTTCCTAACGGACCTCGGCCCTTATGTAGGGAACGATCCAATGAGCGGCTTGAAAGGTGGTCCATTCGGTCCCGTTGTCGCTGGGTTTGATCTCGTTTTGCAGCGCCGTGCGAATACCAACCTTCCATCCTTAGATCATGGCATGATCGTGGGCGAAGATCCCAATCCGTGGATTGATGTCGACTATGTTCGAGCCCAGTTCCGGGATCTTGGCATAGTGTCACCAATGGAGACTGCCATGGATCTGCAGACGAGTCGACTGCCGGCCATCTTGAGTGATGAGCGTGAGGAACCGCTGAATGACGGTACGCGACGCTCATTCTCAGGAACAGCGGCCAACTTTTGCTACAACACCATTAGTGGAACTAATAGTTCAACGAACCCGTCGACGGGTTTCCAACTTTGGCAGCCTCATTTTGATCGCGAATTTGCATCTCCGGGCGAAATTTTGAATGTACCACTTTTCCCCCCGATGCACGTGACACAGATGCTGGATCGTGCTCGGTACTCGCCCTTCCATCAGGCGTTCGATGATGAGACTGCTCCTCCATTACCACCAGACGGGCTCGCTAAGCCAGAGTTGCTTGCTGGGGCCGCTGCAAAATTCCTGGAGCCAGACTTTCCCGGCGATACGGCCATGGATAAGCAGACGTCCATAGAGCGTGCGAAGGATAATCGTTGGTACCGATTGTTTCAGTTCGTCGAAGTGCCATCTCGCGTGCATCGCATGCTTGGTAACTATGTGACACTTCAAAGGGTGCCTGGCAAATTAAACATCAATACCCTTCGTCATTGGGAAGTTTACGCTGGCTTAATCGATAATGCCACGTTGTTGGACCGTGAAACAGCTGCAACAAATCGGCGTGTCACTGTTGACCGCACGACCAATGAAATCGGCACGTCTGTTGATCGCGATCGATGGATCGAATACCTGCGATCGCGAGACGGCAAGATTTCGACAGTCGATGCGGCTAACAATGTCGTCGATCTGACCGCTCCAGGTACATTGTTCGCAAAACCATTTCGGTCACCAGGGCATCTTGATGAGAGCACCTCGGGTAATGGGATCGGCTCAACGTTGCTGCGCCAAAATCCAGAGGATGATGGAAATGCCAACCTCGAATGGAATCGACAGTTGCTCGAGATCGGAAGTCAGACTCAACATGCCACGGCGAAGATCAATTTAACGGGCGATCCTTCGCTGCCGACAACCGTTCACCGCCATCAAATCCTGTCGAAAGTGATGAATAACACGACGACAGTGAGCAACACGTTCATCGTATTTGCAACGGCTGGATACTTTGAGGCGGTGGAATCGCCATTAGGTTCGGGGATGATTCGAGTTGGCAGTCGGATAGATCTCAACCTTGCTGACGGGTCACCACCGTTTGGAGGCGAAGGCTGGCAGCAAAAGGCTGTATTCTTGATCGACCGCACTGAAGCGTTCAAGGCGTTGAATTCGGGAACGGGCGACGTGGATTGGAAACGATTGATTAAAGCGAGAGTCACGATCGAATAGCTTTCCCAGCCGCGATAGGGAGCGATGTCGAAGAATTGCTGAGCTTGCCAGGAGTTCAACATATGACGCGACTGGACGTATGACAAATTGTTTTGATCGCTACTCGCGAGGCGGCTGTCGAGGATTAAAACGCGGCGGCACATTCCGTAGTCAATTTTGCGTTGTGTAATTTTGGGCCTTGGGCCCTACGTTGCGAGTTGCAGGAGTGTTGCAGAACGCTGCAAGTCGGTTTGGTAGCAGCGTTTTGAGACAGTCTGAGGTTGCTTGTCAGAAAAGCTGAGTGTATTGTTCAGGGATGATAACTGATAATTTGCTCGCAAATTGGGCTCGTTTTCGAAGGTTTTGATTTTTTTTACGGAACTGCTCCGATATTTGCGTTACTGATACTGTTCGTGGCTGGCTCGGCAGGGAAATCCTGACGTTCCAGGGGTGCCTTTAAGAATATTGCTTTCCATTGGTTGCATGGGCTGAACTTGCCCAGGTCTCTGTTTCTGGCTGTGTTTTCATTTTCAGGCCGTGTCCTTTCAAAATCCTGCTTTTCGGGAGTCAAGCTCATGCAGACGCGTCGTTCACTCATCCAGTCGAAGCCAAGTCGCCGCGGATTCACCCTCATCGAATTGCTCGTGGTGATTTCCATCATCGCCACCCTGATGGCTCTGATTCTCCCTGCGATCCAGCAGGCGCGTGCGGCGGCTCGCCGGACCCAATGCCAGAATAACATGAAGAATATTGCTCTGGCGGCTCACAACTTTGCATCTGCAAAACGTGGCAAGTTGCCCGCACTTGGAGTTTATGGCCCCGACATGTCCCAGACTTCTACGCCAGTTCTAGGACTTCGAAGCTGGGTAGTGGACCTACTTCCCTTCATGGATCAGAGGGGCGTCTACGACAGATTCCAGCTCGATCAAAGATGGGATAGCGGTGCTAATAATGCGGTGAATAGAACCTACATTAAAGTTCTCGCCTGTCCTGATGACGAATCAGCGATCGGGATTGATGGCGGCTTGAGCTATGTTGCCAATCATGGCTACGTGCTTGAAACTCAAATAGCGAATGTCTGGGTTGAACCAGGAGTAGACTGGAATGGCAATACCTTCATTAGTGCCACTAGTGCTGCGGATCTCGACTCTGCTGATTCGGACGCTCACCGCAATGCGGGTGTTTTCTGGATGGATATTCAAAAGGCTGGTTTTCCAAATACTGTTGGCAACACGCGTGCTCGCGCTGAGCAAAAGAATACGCACTCTATTGACGGCGCCTATGACGGCGGTGGGCAGACAATTATGTTTTCGGAAAACATATGGGCGGGCGGCGAAGGTAGTTGGGCCAACCCTGCGTGGACGAATGTGGGTTTTGTCTTAGGACTTGACGGTTCAGGTGGCGCTCAAAGTTATGCAAATCCCTCTTTCAGCGGGTTCGTACAGCCCGGAAAGACTGCTCAGAAGACCACGATCAATGGTGGCACTGGAAATGGTGGCGTTGAAGCCTCTCCGGGAAGTCTAAGTGGACGTCTGTCAGCCGCTCCAAACTCTCAGCACTTCGGCGGTGTAACCGTTGCTTGGGTCGAGGGTTCCGTAGGCTTTCTCTCGCAGGATATAGACCGCAATGTTTACGCCCGGTTGATTTCGCCAGCAGGCAGTAAACTTACCAATGCCAATTCACAGGCACCGCTTGGGGAATCCGACTTCTAACCGTGATCTGTGAACAGCAACTTGACTCGCCGCCTGGTTTTGGCCTGAAACCAGGCGGTTTTTTTGTTGCCAGTGATGGGCGTGGGTTTCAGAATCTTTGAATCGCCAGCTCGATCCTGCTGGGCTCGATTGTTGTGTGCTGCCCACGGAGTTGCCGAGGTTTACGTGACGTAGGAAAATCCTCGCCTCTGAACGTGCGTCAGGTGTTTATGCACCGATGCAAAAGTTTCATTGTTTAACCGTTAGCCGACAGGCGTACGCGGGGAGTTATCAACGTACGCCTGTCGGCTGACGGTTAAACGCGTTCTGCCCGATTACTTCTGCGGGAGTACTTCGACCGCCTTTGCACGAGGTGTTGCGCGTGTGAGCCCCCTCATCCGGCCTGTCGGCCACCTTCTCCCCCGCGGGGGAGAAGGACGGTTGTGATTGTCCCCTCGCCCCT
>Ga0209702_10006682_pt1 | contig 14655 bp, 18 predicted proteins | sample FRY01_FD_187210 | JGI IMG/M metagenome (GOLD analysis project Ga0209702, IMG submission 187210) | Freshwater microbial communities from Lake Fryxell liftoff mats and glacier meltwater in Antarctica - FRY-01 (SPAdes) (version 2) | ecosystem: Environmental > Aquatic > Freshwater > Ice > Glacier... | reverse complement strand
CCTTTTCTTCATCGCTAATACAGTTTCTCGCCCGCGCGCGCGAAAGGCCAGACCATGACCAGTCGTAAACAGCGCATCGACAGCATCACGGCTCACGTTGAAGTTATGCAAGCGGCGCTGCACAACATAGCGCCCCCGGCACACATTCCATTGACGGAAGCGGACGCGCCCTTCTGGGCAAACATAATTGCTGAGAAAGCCAAGGCGGAATGGACAGCGCACGATCTTGAGATAGCAGCGATGTTGGCGCAGTCACTTCGCAAGCTACGGGACGAAGAATCCAAGCTGGATATTGAGGGTTCAGTTGTCGCAAGGCAAGGAGGCAATGCGGTGCAGAACCCGCGCTGTAGAATTGTTGCTGACCTACATTCTCGGGCGATGAAATACCGGCAGACGTTGGGCATTCATTCACGCGGCAAGGATGGCGAAAAGCGGGACGTGGACAAGCGGCGTTCGCAGGCGTTCGCAGTTGAGCAGGACAACCCGCTAGACGATGACCTACTGGCAAGGCCAACTGTCAATTGACGGACGGTGAGTCTATTTGTTCATTTATCGAAAAGTTTTGCAGGGTGCCGGAAGGCGCGATGGTGGGCCAGCCCATTAAGCTAGCTGACTTCCAGCGCAAGTTTATCCTTGCTGTTTACGACAACCCCGCAGGAACGCGCCGGGCATATCTGGCAATCGGACGCAAGAACGGCAAGTCTGCTTTGATCGCATGCCTTGTGATAGCCCATCTGGTCGGCAAGGTCGCCAAGCAAAACAGCCAGATTGTGAGCGGCGCTAGATCGCGTGACCAAGCATCTATCGTGTTTAAGCTGGCATCAAAGATGGTGCAGCTTTCTACGGCCTTACGAAGAATGATTCGGATTATCCCATCAAGCAAAACGCTAATCGGGTTGTCCATGAACACAGAATATAGGGCGCTAGCGGCTGAGGGGACTACGGCGCACGGGCTTTCGCCGGTTCTTTCGATCCTAGATGAGGTGGGCCAAGTTAAAGGCCCGCAAGATGATTTTATTGACGCGATAACCACGGCGCAAGGCGCGCACGAAGAGCCATTGATGATTGCGATTTCTACGCAAGCGCCGACTGATGCGGACTTGTTAAGCATTTGGTTAGATGATGCGGAGCGTTCGGGTGACCCGACAATAGTTAGCCACGTTTACGCCGCGCCCGATGACTGTGAATTAGATGACGAAGAAGCATGGATGGCGGCAAACCCCGCAATTGATATTTTCCGTTCACGCAGGGACGTTGCAGAACAAGCGGCGCAGGCGCAGCGGATGCCAAGTTCCGAAAACACCTTTCGTGTTCTAACGCTTAACCAGCGGCGGAACATGGTGGCGGCGTTTGTATCGGCTAACGTGTGGAAAGCAGGCAACCGCGCACCGGCTGAATTCGCCGGCCTAGTTTACGGCGGGTTGGACCTTTCTGCAACGACCGATCTAACCGCGCTGGTTTTGACTTGCCGGATGAATGGCGTTTTGAATGTGTTGCCGTTTTTTTGGATGCCTGAAGATAGCGTAGCGGATGCTTCAAAGCGTGACCGTGCGCCGTATGACGTTTGGGTGAGGGATGGCTTGCTGCGGACTACGCCGGGCAAGGTGATCGACTACGATTTTGTGGCGCGGGATATTGGGGCGATAACGTCCGGCATGACCGTGGCAAAGATAGGCTTTGACCGATGGCGCATGGACCGGATGCAAATGGCACTTGATCGACAGAATGTGCAGCTACCGCTTGAGCCGTTCGGGCAGGGCTATATCTCGATGTCGCCCGCTCTTGATGCGACAGAGGCGGACTTGTTGCAAGAAACTATTGCCCACGGCGGGCACCCGGTTCTAGCAATGTGCGCCGCAAATGCAGTAGTCGTTCCGGACCCTGCGGGAAATAGAAAACTGGACAAGTCAAAGGCGACCGGCCGCATAGATGGTCTGGTCGCGTTGACGATGGCTGAGGGTGTAGAAGCTATGGCAAAAGATGTCGTTCCGTCACCGTGGGATTCGGACCCGGAATTTAGTTTGGTTGATGTATAATGTGGCCTTTTGACAAAATAGAAAACCGCTCAGTGACGCAATCAAACGACAATTTTCTGGAGGCGCTGTTCGGCAACAACGTGAACTTTTACGGCTATGGCGAATCCGCCTCGGGCGTCACAGTCACGCCGGAATCTGCCATGCGCGTTCCTGCTGTAGCTTCGGCGGTTAACTTCCTGTCTGGAACGCTGGCTGGCCTGCCGCTACATGTCTTTCGCCGGTCGGGCGAGGGGCGCGAACAAGTCAACAGCGCACTAGCAACCACGCTGCACGATGCGCCGAATGATTTCACAACATCGTTCGAGTGGCGCAAGCAAATGTTCACCGCCAAGCTAACCGGCGGGCGGGGGCTTAGCTATATCGAGCGCAACGCCAGCGGCGCGGTTGTTTCGCTTTGGCCCCTTGACGCTGACCATGTAACAATCAAGCGTGACGGCTTCGTCAATTCCTATGAATACAAGATGGGCGACCGCACGTTGCGCTACCGCGCTGACGAAATCATCGACTTGCCGTTCATGCTGAAGTCTGACGGATTCTCGCACCGTTCGCCTATTGCAATGGGCAGGGATGCAATCGGCCTTTGCATTGCGGTGAATGAATACGGCTCCAAGTTCCTAGCTAACGGCGGCGTCCCGCCCTTTGCGGTCACAGGTCAATTCCAGACCGGCGCGGCGCTAGATCGTGCGGGCGATGACCTTGCAAAAGCAATCAAGAAGGCGGCGAAAGAAAACCGCCAAGCTCTAACGCTACCTGCGGGGCTGGAAATCAAGCCAATCGGTTCCAATCCAGAACAATCACAGATGATCGAAACGCAAAGATTCTGCATTGAGCAGATTGCGCGGCTTTACAACATCCCGCCGACCTTCCTGCAAGACCTGACGCACGGGACATACAGCAACACAGAGCAGCAAGACCTGCACTTTGTGAAGCACACAATCAAGCAACACATCGAGCAGTTTGAGCAGGAACTTAACCTGAAATTGTTCGGGCGCACATCCCGCGTTCGCTACGTTGAAATGAACGTAGACGGGCTGCTACGCGGTGACTTCAAAACTAGAATGGATGGCTGGGCAAGCGGCGTTCAAAGCGGTGTTGTTACACCTAACGAAGCGCGCCGCGCTGAAAACAGACCAGCCAAGGAAGGCGGCGATGAGTTGTTTATTCAAGGGGCAACCGTGCCGATCAGTTCTGCCGGACAAGGAAACGAAAACGATGGATAAAGAAACCCGCTCGCTAATGGTGGCCCCCAAACTTCGGGCAGACGGCGAAAAGAGTATAGTGGGCGGCTTTGCCGTGCGGTATAATTCGGAAACCATTATCGGCGGCGAGTTCCGTGAACAATTCGCGCCGGGTGCATTTGCCGAAGCCATCAAAGGCGACGTTCGCGCTTTGTTCAACCACGATAGCTCCAAGGTTTTGGGCCGCACCAAGTCGGGAACGCTACGCCTAAGCGAAGGCGATAGCGGGCTAACCTATGATCTAGACCTGCCGGACACCACGGTAGGCCGTGACCTGCGCGTTTCGATGGACCGGGGCGACATTGATGGCTCTAGCTTTGCATTTAGCGTTATCAGGCAAGAATGGGACGACAGCGGGGAAATGCCGCTCCGCACAATCCTAGAAGCTGGCCTTGCCGAGGTTAGTCCTGTGACGTTCCCCGCCTATGCGGATTCAGCAATAGCGCTGCGCTCACTAGACGAAGCCCGCGAGGATGCCAAGCCGCCGGAAGCCGACAAAAAGGCTGATGAATACTATCGGCGCAAGGCTGAAGACGAGCAAAAGTTCCGCAAGATTTAACCTAATCCCGGCGACCCCGGAGGCTCGCAGTGTGCTGATACGCTGCAACGATAGCTCGCCATTCCGGCGGGCTTTTTTTGTGAAAGATTAACGCTATGTCTACTCCTACAATGCAGGAGCAGCGCGGTCGCTTGGTAACTCAGGCACGTGAAGCTCTAGACGAAATCAAAACCAACACCGATGAAGCCCGTTCGGCTGAACTCGACGCACGGCATGATGCTATCATGGCTGACTTCGACAAGATCGACAAGAACATCGAGCGCGAAGAAAAGCTGGCCGCAATTGAGGCCCGCGCTAATGAAGCCGAAGAACGCGCCCGCGAAGCTCGCCGCCCCGGCGCTGTTGGTGAAGCTGCTGCTAGCGATGCTGGCGATGCAATGTCCTACCGCTCCGCCTTCCATGAATACCTTCGCAATGAAGGCCAGGTCGGCGCTATGTCACCTGAAGGCCGGTCGGTTCTGCAGTCTGGTTATCAGAGTGTCGAATCTCGCGCTCAAACAACGGTCACAACGGCGGGTGGTTTTACTATCCCTGAGGAAATGATGCCTGAGCTTGTCCGTTCAATGCTCGCCTTCGGTCCAATGTACGACCCCGGCGTGACCCGTGAAATTGTAACCAGCGGCGGCGGCGCAATGCCGTTCCCAACTGTGAACGATACGGCTAACGCAACCAACGTGGCGCACACCGAAGGCACATCGCTGACGGATGACGGCGGCGCTGATGTTACGTTCGCTGAAAAGACCTTGAACGCCTTTGCATACAACACTGAGTGGTTGCGGGTTTCCAAGGAATTGGCGGACGATAGCGTTTTTGCTATTGAAGCTTTGCTCGGCTCGCTGCTCGGTGAACGTCTTGGTCGAACGGCCAATATTCAGCTAACGACTGGGACAGGTTCCGGTGCTCCAAACGGCATCGTGACGGCTTCCGCGCTAGGTGTTACTGCCGCAGCCACGGCTGCAATTACCTATGACGAAATCATTAACTTCGAGCATTCGGTTGACCCTGCATATCGCACGGCACCTAGCGTCGGCTTCATGTTCAATGATTCGACATTGCAGGCTATTCGCAAGCTAAAGGATGGCCAAGGCAACTATTTGTGGCAGGCTGGCAATGTCCAAGGCGGCGTTCCAAACACGCTGAACGGTCGTAACTACAGAATCAATCAAGCGATGGCTGGCCTTGGAAGCGGCGTCAGTTCAAAGGTGATGCTGTTCGGTGATTTCCAGAAGTATATCGTCCGCAAAGTGGGCGCACCTTTGATTGGAGCAATCCAGTCTCAGGCGTTCTGGCCCGGCTTCGGCGTTGCAGGCTACATTCGCTTCGACGGCGAATTGGCTGACACCGCAGCCGTCAAGCACTTGATTCTAGCTGCTGAATAAACACTACGGGCGGGGCTTAACGGTCCCGCCCATTCTTTTGACATGGAGGCCGCAATGAAGGTCAAGCTACTCACAAGCCTAGCTACGGCGTCCACTGCTTACAATGTGGGCGATGAATACGAATGCAGCGCGGCGGAGGCTGGGCGGCTATGCGAAAAGGGCTTCGCGGTTCCTATTGCTGAACAGAAAATTGAACGGGCTGTCAAAAAGCAACCAGCGAAAGAAACGCGGTCCAAGCGATGACAGACCTGCAAGGAGATCCAACAGAGGTCGTCATCACATTAGAGATTAGATGCGCGGCAACGGCCCACAAGCGGCACACTGACGGGCCAAGGATCCAACCGTAACGGGCGGGGCGCAATCGAACACAACCCGCGCTTCCAGCGGCATTCTTGTTGGCGCGGGCGCTGATTTAATTGGGGCGTCAAGCATTGGGGTCGTCTCCAAATCAACGGTGGGTAGACCTCTAGGCGCTGTGTCGCCTGCTAGATCGAGTGAATCGGGAGCGGACAGAACAAGCGCCGCATCACCGGCAAGGCCAAGCGCCTTTAATTACGGGAAAAGATAAATGGGAATCAAGCGCACAGTTGAACCGGCAACCAGCCCGGTCACAACCACAGAAGCGAAAACCCATTTGAGGGTGACGACTAGCGACCACGACACAAGAATTGCCCAGCTTATTTTAGCTGCGACTTCGATCATTGAGAATAAAGCGGGCGCATCCATTATCGCGCAAACTTGGAAGCTGACGCTAGATAAATTTTCTGACGCAATCGAACTTCCACGCGGGCCGGTTCAATCGGTTGCATCCGTGCAGTATTACGACGCAGCCGGAACGCTTCAGACGGTTTCAGCCGCAGATTACACGCTAGACGATCAATCCGCCCCACAATGTATTGTCCGCAACCAGAACGCTACATGGCCAGCCACGCAAGACCGTATCAACGCGGTGGAAATTACCTATGTGGCGGGCTTCGCTACATTGCCGGACGACATTAAACACGCGGTTCTCTTGCTTGTCGGCCATTGGTTTCACGACGCGGAAGGCAAGGACTTCCCGCACGTTGTTGACCTATTGATTGCCAACTATCGGGCTGGTTGGGTGGGCGCATGAGTTTATCCAACCGCAATCGTTCAGCGAGGCGCATAACCGTTGCGGAGCGTGACCGGCTAATCACAGTCGAGCGCAACGGTGGGGCAACCGAAACCGCGTTCGGTGAAATCACCGCAAGCTGGACGACCTATAGCACATTCTACGCAAAGATTATGTACGGAACCGGCGCGGAACGGCGGGCAACAGCGATTGAAGGGGCGGAGCAAACCGCTACGTTTTATCTGGAGGAAGGCGCAACGGCAAACGCCATCACCACGGCAGACCGCATCAATTACGACGGCGATATATGGGACATTTTGAATGTCTCGCCTTTTGAACGCGCCAGCGTTGACCTGACAGCAAAACGAAGGACCGAAGCATGAAAGTTATTACCCTGAAACCGCACGGCAACTGCCACGGCGACACATACGAAAAGCAAGTCGGTGACGTTTACGACAACCCCAATCCACAAGCAGAGCTAACCCTCGGAAATGTAGAAAATGAAAACAACAGTCAAGCTGGTGGGGATGCGGGAAATCGAACAGAAGTTGGCGCTGGTGAAAGCGTCGACAGCAAAAAACAAGATGAGGAAGGTTCTAAAGGAAGCGGGCGAGCCTATAGCAAGAAGGGCTAGATCACTGGTCCCGGTGGACGATGGGGCGCTGCGGGAAAGCATTGACGTTGGCGTAAAGCTCAACCGCTCGCAGCGCTCGCAAAACCCCAAAGGCTCATTCGCGGACCTTGAAATGCACATAGGCCCAAGCGGTCTTGTGCAAGGCGTTGTGCAAGAGTTCGGGACGTTCAAGATGGCAGCGCATCCGTTTATGCGCCCTGCATGGGAGGGAATGAAAATGAAAACCCTCGACACCATCGGCTCACTTGCATGGTCATCAGTCAACAAGGCGGCGCGCTGATATGGAAGAGGCACTTCTTGCACGGTTGCGCGATGATGCAACCATCACCGCCCTTGTCGGAACGCATAACAGCCGCGCCGCGATTGATTGGGTCGAGCGTCCTGAAGTGCTGCCCGCATTGACGATGCAAGATATTACGGCGGGCAAGATTTATGCGCACGATGGCGCAACCGGCCTAGCTAATCCGGTCATCCAAATTGACTGTTGGGGCAACACCTACGGCGCGGCGAAATTGCTTGCCCGTGCGGTGATTGCTGAAATGGAAACCGCCGAAACAATTGGCGGCATAGTTTTTGAAGAATCATTCCTCGTGGCATCACGAGCGATGAACCCGGATGATCTTGGGAACGGGACCAAGGTTTTCAGACAAAGCCTAGACTTTAACGTCTGGTTTGCCCCCGTCTAACATACAAAAATAGGGAATTGCTTTATGGCTCAGTCGTCTTTCGGCGCAACTATCTCCGTGGGCGGCGTTGCCTTTACGGAAGTAACTTCAATCGGCGTTCCTTCGCTTACCGGCGAAGTCATTGACGTATCAACCCACGGTTCAGTTAACCGCTGGCGCGAATTCATTCGCGGTATGCGCGATGCGGGTGAAATCTCGGTGACAATGAAATACGCAGCGGGTTCGACAATTGATGATGCTTGCGTCGCGGCAATCAACGCTGATGTTGGCACTGCAATTTCTCTTGTGGCTAAAGCAGCTTCCGGCACAGAAACCATTACGTTCAGCGCATTCGGAACCGACTATTCAGTGAACGATCTGGAAATTGACAATGACCAGACCGCTACCCTGACACTGAAACCAACCGGCGCAATCACTCAGGCAGCGACAGTTTAATGTCTAAGCTGGACGGCAAAACGACAGTTGGAGGCTATACCCTAGCATTCAACGTCAACACACTCTGCGACCTTGAAGAAACCTTCGAGGCCAAAGACGTGAACGAAGTCCTGCAGGTTATCCAAGGGCTGGAATCAAACCCCAGCCTGCGGGTAATCCGCAAGATTTTCCACACTGCATTTTTGCAAAACCATCCGGACATCACATTAGCGGAAACTGGCACCTTGATTTCAGACGTTGGAATCGAAGCGGCGGTTGAAGCCTTGTCGGTGGCTGTTGGTATGGCGTTCCCCGACCAGTCGGACGCGGGAGAAGTGGGAAACGTGAAGAAGGCCCCGAGCAAGACTGGCGTTGGGAAAAAGTCTTAGGGCGATGGTGTGCGGCGGGGCAATTGGCCTCGGATTTCGGAGTTCAAACCCCGCGCACTATCGACGCCGTGCTTACCGCTTGCTGGAAAACCAAAGAGTGGCAAAACGAAAGCGCGTTGACTCAGGCATGGATGACCGCAAGGCTGTCCCTTACAGACCCCAAGAAGTTTCCGACACTCGACAAGCTATTGGGTAAGTCAAAAACCCCTAAGGCAATGGACCCCGAAGCCCTGCTTGGCGCGGTTCGTTCGCTTAAGTCTATATTGAAAGGGGATACCCCAAATGGCTAGTGCAGGCATCGGCTCCCTTCGGGTTGATCTAGGGATGAACACCGCCGCCTTCACGGACGGCATTGATCTTGCAACGCGCAAGATGAATAAGTTTTCCAACCAAATGAAGAAAACTGGTGCCAAGATGAAAAGTCTCGGCAAAAACCTAACGCTTGGGCTGACCGCGCCCATAGTCGCGATGGGCGCGGCCAGTGTCAAATCCTTCAGTGACTTTGAAAAGTCAATGTCGAACGTATCAACCTTGATCGACACGAATACCGAAAGCCTAAAGGCAATGGGCGATGAGGTCTTGGCAATGTCCAAGGAACTGCCTGTTGCCATAGATGACCTGACGGCCAGCCTTTACGATGTGCGGTCTGCGGGCATTTCCGCTGGCGATGCTATGGAGGTTCTAGATAGGTCCGCAAGGCTAGGCGTTGCCGGACTTGGTTCTACTAGCGAGGCCGTCGATATTGTCACATCTTCCATAAACGCTTTCGGGCTTGAAGGGGAAGATGCAGACAAGGTTTATGACAACATCTTCAAGACCGTCAAGAACGGTAAAACCACCATTTCCGGATTGGCGCAAGGCTTCGGCGCGGTTGCCGGAACGGTGGCAAATGCCGGGATAAATTTAGATGAATATCTGGCATCGGTCGCAGCACTTACAACGACCGGCCTCCCAGCGGCGCAGGCGCATACGCAGATCAGGGCGGCAATTGCCGGACTGACTAGGGAAACCAAGGAAAGCGCTGCGGTCTTTGATTCGCTGGGCGTCAAGACGTTCCCCGAATTGATCGGGAAATCCGGCGGCATGGTCCAAGCGTTTGCCGCTATCAAGGAAAAGCTAGGCGGGAATGACGCCGCCATGCTTAAACTGTTCGGATCAACCGAGGCGCTTAACGCTGTTCTAGGTTTGACCGGCAATCAGGCAGCGGTGTTCAAATCTACGTTGGAGGATATGCGCGGCGGCGCTGATGCTGTTGGGGATGCGTTTGACAAGCAGGCAGGAGGAACCGCAGCCCAAGCGCAGGTAATGAGGAATCAGCTAGAGGCTGTGGGCGTTCAAATCGGGCAGTTTATCGTTCCCGTTGTCATAAGGCTGGCGGACGCACTAAGCGATCTGCTGACAGAATTTCAAGACCTAGACCCCGACACCCAAAAGTGGATTGTCGGGCTGGTTGGCGTATTGGCTGCAATCGGGCCTGTTGTTTACGTTGTCGGGTCGCTGGTGACTGCGGTCAAGGGCATGGTGGCGCTTACGCTTGGCGTCAAGGCGTTTGCTTTGGGGTTAGCGGGCATCGGACCCGCAGGCGGCGTTGCTGCCACGGGGGCGTCTGCGGCTGGGCTTGCCATAAGGGGACTCACAGCTTCTCTGCTTGGCCTTCTGCTTAATCCGGCGGTTGCAGCTTTTGCCGTTGCCATTGGTCTTATATACCTAGCGTGGAAAAACTGGGACAAGATCAAGCCTATCATCGACCGCATAGCTAAGGCGGTGACTGACTTTTGGAACAAGCACGTCTCGCCGGTCTTCAATTTCATATGGGACGGCCTGAAGCTGGTGGTCGGCGCTTGGTTGGGGATGTATACGGGCGTCTGGAACGTCCTGAAAAAGCTTGGCTCGGCGATTAAGGAATGGCTAGGCGATAAGCTAGGCGCGATCTTTGACGGGGTGCGCAAGAAGCTGAAGTTTGTTGCCGATCTGTTCTTCCAGCTTTACGACGCCGTAGTCGGTAACAGTTACATACCCGACATGGTTGATGAAATCGGTCAGAATATGGACCGCCTTGAAAAGCTCATGGTGGACCCTGCCGAAAAGGCAACCAAGAAGGTTAAAGAAGCCTTCCGCGATATGGCCAGCGATGCCCTGTCATTGATGAATCAGCTTTTTCCGCTGGCGGCGCAATTGCGCGACATTAACAGCGACCTTGTAAGCCTTGATAAATTTGAAAAAGCGGGCCTGATTTCAGCAGCGCAAGCGGCGGACGGACGGTCTGTCCTGCTAGAGGAAAGGGCCAAGGCTAGGGGTGAAGTGGACATTTCCACTGCCGTGCAAATCGGCGGCGTTGCGCCAATCTTCGACCAAACCAAAATAAAGCTGATCGAGCTAGAAGAAGTCGTTCTTAAAATTCCCCCCGCCCTTAATCAGGCGCAGGAAAAGATGGTCGAATTTGCTGAATATGTTGGCGATAGTCTAATGGGCGGCATCTTTGACGTGCTAACCGGGCGCGGAAGTTTCAAGAAAGTATTTTCCGACCTTCTAGGGAACGTCCTAAACGAAAGCATCCGCACCGCAATGCGGAGCCTTGAAACCAATCTGTTTGGTGAAAAGGGCTTGGGCGGTTTTCTCGGTTCGGTTCTTGGCGGTCTATTCGGCGGCAAGCGCGCAGCGGGCGGGCCTGTGTCAGCGGGCAAGACCTTCTTGGTTGGCGAAGAGGGGCCAGAACTATTCTCGCCATCATCGGGCGGAAAGATTACGCCCAATAGCGCACTAACCGGCGGGGGGGGAATGACGATCAATGTGGACGCCAGAGGCTCAACCGACCCTAACGCAGTCCGGGCTGAAGTTGAGCGCGGCATCCTTGAAGCTGCCCCGCATATCGTTGCTGCGGCGCAAAGCAGAACAGTTAGAACATTGCAGCGACCAAGGCTGGCGGGGATGGCAAGATAATGGCGACAATCACACTGCCCGCCACACCGCAGGCTGCAAGCACCAATTGGCGGCTAGTTATGCCTGCACAAACCAATATCTCCGGATGGACGGGCGCAAGGCAAACGCTGGCCAGCGGACGCGGTTGGTGGGAGTGCACATACCAGTTGCCGGTTATCGCGGGCAAGGCAAACGCAAACCCGTGGCGCTCGTTTATTGCCCAAATGCGCGGCGGCGCTAATGATGCAGAATTCCCGATTGACGGTGTGCCGCAGGAGCCGGATGTTGCGTTGCCTACCGACGGCGCGGTTTTGGCGCTGGATTTCGTGGCGCGTGAATATGTCTCGCAAGGCGGCACGAGCACTTTTGGCGCGGCTTATGTTAATGGTGCAGCGCAAACGGGCCGCAGCCTTATCACCGCAGGCTGGCCGCAATCCGATACGGTATTAAGCGCGGGCGAGCATATCACAATCAATAACCAGCTTTTGATCCTGACCGCTGACGTTGTAAGCGATCTAACCGGAGCGGCCACCATTTCCTTTGAGCCGCCTATTCGCGTCAGCCCAGCTAACAACGCCGCAATCGAGTTCCGGCGGCCTTATGCGCTAATGTATTTTGCAGAACAGCCATCCGAAAGTTATGAAACCGGCGTGTTTTACGGCTTTTCCTTTGAACTTCGGGAAGCGTTCTAATGGCGGTCGATACCACCACACAAACGGCACTAGAAGGCACAGTCCTAACGTGGCGTGTCCTTTGCTATGCTGACTTCGTGGGCGATGTATTGCGCGGCACCAGCGGGCTTTATGACAAGGTTATTGCGGCGTCCGGCGATGCGGAACTGGATGGCACCTATGAGACATACGATCAAAACCTGATCCAAGTTGGCGAAGTCACCAAGCAGGAAGAGGGGACCGACACCGTAACAATCACTCTCGGCGGATTGATTGTGAACGACGCTGCATTTCTGACCTTGATTGGCGACCGGTCTAATTGGCAAGGGCGCATTGCGCGGCTTTGGTTTTATTGTGTCGATCAGGACGAAACGCAAGTCGGTGAAATCATCCCATATTACACCGGCTATATGAACGATATTAACATTTCCGGCTCGCCCGAAACGCAAAGCGTGGCGCTGACTATTGAGAATTATCTAGTGAGCCTCGCAGGCGCGCAAAACAAGACCTATCTTTCTCAGTCACTTTTCGACGCTGGCGACACTAGCGCAGCGGCTTCCATCGCTGCTGGCAATGGTATGATCGAGGGTGTTATCAGCGGGTCGGGCGGAGGGGGCGGCGGTGGAGGCCGCGAGAATTTGCCTTACGGGATGCCTAACTTCTAATGGCCCTGCGCACAGGCGATTGGGAAACCAAACTTTCCGAATATATTGCGAGCAAGCGCGATGTGCCGTTTGAGTATGGCGCAAACGATTGCAGCACATTCGCGGCGGGCGCTGTTGAGGCCATGACAGGCGCGGACCCTATCCCTGAATTTCGCGGCGAATACGACAGCTTGAAAAGCAGCATCAAGGCGCTACGCAAAATAGGCGAAGGCGACCTTAAAAAGACACTCGATGCAAAGTTCAGCGCAGTGCCTTGCGCCTTTGCCCAGCGCGGTGATTTGGCGTTCTTTGCCGACAGCGTGGGCGTGGTCATGGGCCGGTTTGCGTGGTTTGTATCCGATGACGGCTTGGAGCGCGTCCCCACCACTGACTGCGACAAATCTTGGAAGGTGGGCTAAATGGGTAAAATCATCAAGGTTATCATTGCGCCTATCAGTTTAATCATTGGCGACAAGGCTACCCGTTTTCTGCTTAACATCGCGGCCTTGATTCCCGGTCCGCAGCAGATGTTTGTTGCCGCAGCCGCTGCTGTTTTTGGTTCACTTACAAAGACCGGGCCTACTCCGCCAAAAACACAACTATCCCGCCTGAACGTGCAAATGGACGTTGGCGCACAGCGCAAGGCCGCGATGGGAACAACCGCCTTTCCGCTGGATTTACGCTATCACGAAGGCACCGGAACCGATCAAGAATACATTCACTATATCATCGCCCATGCCGCGCATAAGGTCGCCAGCATTGATGAAATCTGGTTTGAGCAGGACCAAGCGTGGACCTCCGGCGGCGGCGTAACGGCCAAATATAGTGGCTACCTAACCGTGACAACGCGGATCGAGGGTGCATCGGGCAATGAGGTCACGATTAGCGGCAATTGGGGAACTGGTGAAAGACTGACCGGCTGCGCATATACCTACATCCGCATTAAGCGCACCGGCAATACAGAAAAGTCTGAAAGCCCGCTTGTGTCCGGCCTGCCGTCGCGGGTTACGGTTGTTGGTGAGGGCGCGTTGCTATACGACCCTCGTCTTGACAGCACTGTCACGGGCGGCGCTGGGGCGCATAGGGCCGACGATCAGACAACGTGGGGCGCATCCTACTCGCCAGCCGATAGTTATGACAACCCAGCTTTGCAGGTGCTATGGTGGCTGCTTGGATGGAAAATAGGCGGCAAGCTATCTGTTGGCAGCGGCGTTCCACCAGCCCGCATTGATCTTGAATCGTTTATCGAAGCGGCAAACATATGTGACGAAGCCATTGCGCTAGACGGAGGCGGGACACAAGCGCGCTACCGTTCAAGCGGCACCGCGTCTGATGGTGATGACCGGATGGCCGTGATCGAGACGCTGTTGACTGCATGTAGTGGCACCCTGAGGGATACGGGCGGCAAGTTGTCTTTGGTCGTTATCAAAAACGATCTTGCCGATTACGTTCTGGACCTTGAAGATGGCGACCTACTAGGCGAGTTCAACTGGCAGCAAACGCGTGGGCTATCCGATAGCTATAACGTAGTGCGGGGCCGGTTTGTTGACCCGTCCAACAACAGCCTCTATCAAATGGTGGACTATCCGGAAGTGACCATCACGTCACCGGATGGCATTGAGCGGGTGCTATCGCTAGACCTTGGCTATGTCGAGGAAGGCCGCAGGGCGCAGCGTATCGCCAAGCAAGTCTTGCAGCGCAACCAATACAGGGGGACATTCTCGGCTACGTTCACGGCCAAGGCGCTTGGCGCTGATGTTGGCGAGGTTGTGCGTCTTTCGTTTGAACCGCTAGGCTGGACGAATAAGCTGTTCCGCGTCATCACCAAGCAAATCAGCATGAACGGCCAAGTGCCGATGACGTTGCTGGAGGAAAACGCGGCGATCTATGCGTGGGATGCGGAGGAAAGCGCAGTCGTCACGGCAACAGCGCCCACGGCCTACGACCCACTCAACAGCCCGTTCATCCTTGCTGATATTCTGGCGCAATTAAC
>Ga0209702_10006681_pt1 | contig 14656 bp, 17 predicted proteins | sample FRY01_FD_187210 | JGI IMG/M metagenome (GOLD analysis project Ga0209702, IMG submission 187210) | Freshwater microbial communities from Lake Fryxell liftoff mats and glacier meltwater in Antarctica - FRY-01 (SPAdes) (version 2) | ecosystem: Environmental > Aquatic > Freshwater > Ice > Glacier... | reverse complement strand
ATCAGATTGTTTCCTGCCCGCACTACATGCATCTCGGCCCGTGGATGAAAGAAGTGATCGCCCAGGTCAATAAAAATTTGGGATAAACGCCCGCAACGGGTTCTGTTCGACTTTGATGGAACCCTGGTCGACACCATGGAAGGGCATTACTTGGCTAGGAAAGCAGTGTTAGCGGAGGTCGATGAAATAGTGGACCGGTTTGCAGACCTCAGAAACTTAGTTGCAATCAAGAAAATCCTGGACGCAAGACAATCCCATGCGTGAATTCGATGCCCTTTGTGGCTACCCCGAACCAAAAGAACCCAGGCATGTTCATCCAAAACTCCGGACGATCCACAACCGGATCATCGCCTCCTATCGGGACAGGGAATTTTATGACGGGAACCGCAATAACGGATATGGTGGGTTTAACAATGACGGGCGCTGGGCACCCATCGCCCAGAACATGTTGCAGGGATATTCTCTGAGTGACCGATCGTCCATTCTGCAAATCGGCTGTGACAAAGGCTTCTTGCTCCATGAATTTATTCAGATCTGCCCCACCATCACCATAAGGGGAACAGAAATTTCAGATTATGCGATTGACTGCGCCCTGCTTTCGGTCAAACCCTTTATTCAGAAAGCTTCATTTACGGAACTGCCGTTTGCCAACGGGGAATTTGATTTCATCGTCGCTATCGGAGCGGTCTATTCCCTGAACTTGCGCGATGCGATTCAATGCCTGAAGGAAATTCAGCGAGTTGGGAAAGGAAAGAGTTTCATTACCCTCGGCGCCTACGATACGGAAGAAGACCTGCGCCACTTCAGATATTGGACCCTGCTGGGGTGCACGGTTTTATCAAAGTCAGACTGGATAGAGGTCCTGAATCATGTGGGTTACACAGGGGATTACAAGTTCAACACGGCCCAATCACTAGACTTGGTTGAGAAAACCTAACCACCGTCTATTTTCAGATAGGACGGGACTGCCTATGGGAAACAAATTCGGACGCGTCATTGAATTTACCAGCTTTTGGAACGAAGTCGTGTCTAGTGGTGAAATGCCAAGTCGATGTCCGGGCGTCACGTCGGTACAATACGAAGAGTTTGCTCGTGAAATTAACGAAGGCAACTTTGATTACTTTGCATCTTTAGCAGAAAAACTTAAACTGGGTCACGTTTTGATTCTGAAGGAAGCCTTATCAAAAAACATAACGGAAAAGATAAAATCAGAGACGGTTAATTTCTGGAATTCTCGACCAAGCGAGTTTTTTTAAATGCTTGAGGGTTGCCCTAATTTTCATCGTGTTATTGACGAGGAACTCGCCAAAAAATATTCGGTGACAGCAGTTAAGCACAGCGCATATGTTTTTCCATGGAATGATGATCTTTTGGGCCTGAGAAACGAAATAAACGCTCGCTGGAGAGTGATTAAAAAATTTAGTGGTCTTGCACCCTTAAAGTACGAAGATAATACTCCAAAAGCAGGGGTCGTAGACAGAATTCAGGTCTGTCTTTACCCGCCTGGGGCTGGAGAATTGGAGAGGCACACAGATCCTTTTCATAATCAATTGACCTTCATTTCCGGTTTTTTAAGTACTCGCGGAGAAAAGGATAGTTACGATGAAGGTGGATTTTATGTGATCGGCGTCAACGACGAAATTGTAGATTTCGAACCATTTGTAAAAGAAGGTGATATGGCAATCGGTCCCGCGACGGTAGAACATGGCGTGCTCAAAGTTGACTCAAGCTATTCGGGACCTATCGATTGGTACGGAAGACGAGGCCGATGGTTTCTTGGTCTGTACAATAACGATAGTGATGAAGTAGGTAAGAGAGAGACTGCTTACCGTGGAAAAACCTGAGTAAGGTTGGAAGCGTCAAATTATTTGACGCTCGTTGAACTAGATCATTCGCACTGTGTCTGCCATTGAAATGAGTTGGTGTCGCTGCAGGACACATAATGAACGTGCTGTTAGAGATATAGACGTAAAGAGAGAGAATTATTTATAGAATCCTTGAGTCCGGTTGAAAATGACAAGAGCCCCAAAGCTGGTTTTGGATGCGTAACAAGCGAATCGTTATAACAGGCGCTTCCAAGGGGCTTGGTGCCGTCGCCGCACATGCCTTTTCCGAGCGCGGCGCGCGCCTTGCTCTCATCGCCCGGTCGAAAGACAAACTGGAACAGGTTCGCCAGTCTTGCAAGGATCCCGAACGGCATGTGAGTATTCCTGTTGATCTACTGGAAATGAATGCTATCGAACCTGCTATTCAGAAAGCGCAAGCATTCTTGGGTGGTATCGACGTGGTTCTTCATGTGGCAGGCGGAGGCTTGGGTCTAAAGGACGATTTTCTGAAGCATGAGGATTTTGCGAAACTTTTCGCCCTGAATCTCGGAGCCGCTGCGGAGATCAATCGGCTAGTGGCTACTGCAATGCAGGAAAGGCGCTCGGGGAATTTGGTGCATGTCGGGTCGATTGCCTCGAATGAAGGCGTTGGATCGGTTGGTTACAATACGGTAAAAGCGGCGCTGGCCGCTTATGTGCGTAGCCTGGGTCGTGAATTGAGTCGTTTCAATGTTATTGCAACAGGCATTCTGCCTGGAGCATTTATCTCGCCAGGTAATGCGATGTCCCGGCTGCAAGAATCCAATCCATCTGCTTACAAAGCGTTTATCGACGAGCGGCTGCCTCGCCAGGTCATGGGTGATGCCAAAGAGCTGATTCCAATGCTCGTCCTTCTCTGTTCCGAGGATGCGTCCATGATGGGAGGATGCCTCGTGCCGATTGATGCTGGTGAGGGACGGGCATATATCTAATGGCATCCGATTCATACATCGGCAACTGTCGGGATCACCCCATGCATGAAATGGCGGCCGCTACAATGGTGTTGCGCCGCGACAGAGCTGCGCTGTTGCAGCATCGGGACGATAAACCTGGTCTGCGGAATGCCGGGATGTGGGGGCTGCCAGGTGACCATGCCGAATCAGGCGAATCGATGCTTGATTGCGCGCGACGCGAACTGCGCGAAGAAACGGAATACAATGCTTCAGACCTGCGGTTTCTCTAGTCTTTTGACGATACCGCCGAAGGCTGGCCTGCATGTTACTTAACGTTTTTTTGCTGTTGGTACGATGGAATCCAGCCCGTCGCCTGTCATGAAGGGCAGGCATTGGCTTTTATCACACGTTCTGCAGCTGAAAATTATCCAATTCCTACCTATCTCTTCGACTTTTGGGATAGCGTACTTTTGAATAAAACCATAATCACAACCACGGAAAAAACACACCCCTGATCATGTCTTCTTACGCCGTGCCCTATTCCGCTTTGGCAACCGAAGCCGCCCTGGTGAAAACCGAGATCATGCGGGCCGTCGAAGACGTCCTGGATTCGGGTCGTTACATACTGGGTCCGGAAGTTGCGGCGTTTGAGAGCGAGTTCGCCGAATACTGCCAGACAAAGTTTGCTGCCGGGATCTCGAATGGAACCTGTGCTCTGAATCTGGTCCTCCGTGGCATCGGTCTTGACGAGGGTGACGAGATAATCACCGTTTCCAACTCATTTGTCGCATCGGCTTCGTCAATTGCGCTAGCTGGAGCTAAACCGGTTTTTGTAGATATATGTGAAGACGGGAATATGGATCCGCAAAAACTGGAAGATGCAATTTCGGATCACACACGCGCCATCGTCCCGGTACATTTGACTGGCCGTCCTGCGAAGATGAAAGATATCCTGGAAATTGCACGGCGGTACGATCTTTTTGTGCTGGAAGATGCAGCGCAAGCTGTCGGCGCATCTCTGAATGGCAGGCGTGTCGGAAGCTGGGGCGATGCGGCTTGCTTTAGCTTGCATCCGCTTAAGAATTTACACGCATTCGGCGATGGTGGGATGGTTACAACACAGGATCCCGACCTTCTCGCCCGGCTGGCAAAGTCGCGCAATCATGGGCTAGTAAACCGTGAGCAGTGCGATTTCTGGAGTTTTAATTGCCGATTGGACGAGATCCAGGCGGCAATGCTGCGTGTGCAGTTACGGCATCTCGATGCATGGACGGAGACGCGACGAAGCTTGGCTTTCCGTTACAACGATCTGCTGCGCCCCTACGTGGAAGTCCCCGACGAAGGACCGGGGGAGCATTGCGTTTTTCAAACATATGTCGTGAAGGCAGAGAGGCGCGACGAGCTCAAACAGTATCTGAACGAGCATGGGGTGGAGGCACTAATTCATTATGCAACGCCGATTCATTTGCAGCCTGCGGCGAAGGACTTGGGCTACTCTGCCGCCGATTTTGCTGTGACAATGCGACATGTCGGACAAATTTTGAGTCTTCCCTTATACCCGACGCTTACGCACGCACAGCAGGACCGCGTTGTCGAGCTTATTGATTCTTTTTATCATAAAAATTGAATTTTGAAACTTAAAAACCATGCAAGTTAAATACTCCTATCTTGATCAGCAGTTCGCGGAAGTCGAAACGTACTTCGATGATTTGCGCAAGCTTGTCTCCAGCGGCGAGTTTACGCTCGGACCGTTTGTCGAAGTCTTCGAAAAGAAATTCGCTGCCTACATTGGCATCAAGCATGCAATCGGTACCAATACCGGAACCGGGGCGCTCATTCTTTCCCTTAAGGCCGTCGGCGTCGGACAGGGTAGCGAAGTGATCACAGTAGCCAATACCTTCATCGCAACGGTGGGCGCAATAATTGCAGCAGGCGCACGCCCAGTATTTGTCGATTGTGACGAGCGTTATCAGATTGATGTCAACAAGATTGAGGCCGCCATTTCGCCCAGAACAGCGGCGATATTGCCTGTCCACTGGGCCGGTTGTCCGCCCGAAATGGACGAAATTATCGAAATTGCCGATCGCCACGGTATTCCAGTAGTAGAGGACGCGTGTCCGGCTGTTGGCGCAAAAATAAACGGGCGGTTTGCCGGCACTTTTGGGAAAGTTAACGCCTTCAGCATGCATCCATTAAAACCACTCAACGTCTGGGGCGATGGCGGGATCATTGTTACCGATGACGACAAAGCCGCAGAGTTTCTCCGCCTGTACCGCAACCACGGACTTCTGGATCGTGACCATGTCGAAATATGGGGGGTTAACGACCGGCTGCAGCCTTTTCAGGCGGTTGTTGGGAGCCGGGTGCTTGATACGGTCGAAGGCTTGGTCGAGGCGCGGATACGGAATGCGCGACTGTTAGACGCTGGTCTGAAAGGGCTCGAATCCTCCATTCGTCCACCCCATCGCCCGGCAGGCTATCGCGAGGTTTACCAGCTCTATCTAGTTACCGCTTCCCGCCGCGACGAGCTTGTCAAATTTCTGGTTGGCCGTGGGGTCGAGGCCAAAGTACATTATCCGATTCCGATTCATTTACAGAATGCGGCGCGGAACCTGGGTTACAAACGCGGAGACTTCCCGGTATGCGAGCGTCAGGCGCAAGAGGTCGTCACGCTGCCCGCTCACCAGCACATCACCGAGGAGCAAGTCGACTATACGGTGTCAATTATTCGAGAGTTTTACCGCTAATTGAGCATTGTGAGCGCGTCAAGTTTTATTGAGCGGCAGATTGCCCAGTGTCGGACAAAGCCGACCTAACAATATAGTGACACTAATCTATGATCGTCCACCAGTAGTCACCTGTGTATCCTGCCTCGTCAAAGAGGCGAAGCCATTCATCTGGATAGTCATGATACTGTGCAGTGAGCACCCAACTTTCGAAGATCTGCTTTTGATCCGGTGTTCGATAACTGTCAACCTTGACGAATGCATTACCGTTTGACACCCGTTGGATCTCAGTAAGCGCCACCCTGGCCTGGTCGAGTGGAAGGTTGTGGATCGTGTCCAACGAGATCGCACACTTGAAACAACCGTCGGGAAACGGGAGCCTGACCGCATTGCCCAGATGCAGACGACCGATAACATTTGGATGACAGTCCATTAGTGCATATTCGGAGATATCTAACCCGTAAGCATCCAAGCCTTCAGTAAGCACGTCGTGTACAAGGAAACCCTTCGCGGCGCCAACGTCAAGCACCCGATCCCCATGTGACAGTGAGAAATGCTCAATGATGTCACGGATCACCTGCTGCCATCTACCGTCATAGCGATAGCCGCCATATCCGTAGTCACGAGAACCATCGAAATATTACTGACCGTACTGTCGTGATATTCGGATATGTTCGTCAGCCTTGGCGCTGGCTCGCTCGGCAACATTACGCTTCGATCGTGCGATCGAGCGGAACAGATTTACCTCGGCTCTCATGAGTAGACATCGCTCAGAGTCGCGAGGGTGATCTCGGGAAAGGCCTCACGGAGGAGCGAGTTGTCAAACGCTCGATAACCGTTGTGCGGCATTGGCGCGGTACGTTCCGAAGCCTCGATAGTTGACGCACTATGGAGGTTGTTAACGATCATCGAGGCAATTTCGCGAAAGGAGTTGACTTCACCCGTGACCGCATTGACCACACCAGCACTTCTCTTGTACAGAATTCCGGTGATGATTGCCGTCACATCATTCACCCAAATATGGTCCCGTAATTCCTCACCTTCTCCAAAGAGTCTGATGGTTTTATTACTTACTGCTTCACGTTTGAAGCGATTTGGACCGTAGCCGTTGTGAGGATCATCATCGCCGAAGACCATAGTTGGCCTTACGATCGCGAGCGGAGATTTGACCGCTAGTCCGAGCATGATCTCGCGCGCAAGGTGCATGACACCATGTATCGTCGTCGGCGTACAACAGGAATCCTCGCTGAGGACCGATGATGAATCGGCATACACGGCATCCGAGCTGATATAGACGACGTGCAGATTGTCCATCTCGCCGATGACAGCGGCAATCGGGTCGAGCATTTGGATGTTGCACACCAGCACGGACGAGTTTTTGCACGGGGCTTCGGCTAACGCTACGACCAGGGCATCGGCGCCTTTTACAACCGATTGAAATTTCACCGCTGACGAAGTCTCGAGAAAGTCGATTTCGCGTCGCGAGATGGGCACGGTGTTCACTCCGTCATTCATCAGGGCGCGGGCAACAGACCCGCCGATGAACCCGCCGGCACCGACAACAACAACCTTCTTCGGACGCGCTGGCTGAGGATTTAGATGGTGAAGTTTCATGCCCGATCTACATTAGTTCAGCGCACACCAAGCGTGATGTACTGCAGTGAAGTTCGCGCGACATCACTCGGTCTCATTACCCCAAATGGATCAATGAGCAACGTGCCACTCATGATATCTTCCAACACTTCGGAGTTGAGTTCTCGATACTGGGGCCACGGAGTCATGATTGCGACCACATCGGCTCCGCTTGCAGCCTCAAGGGTGGTGGAAGCTTGTCTGGCGTTGTATTCATTCTGATCGATGAGCACGACCGGATCATGAACTGTAATCTTGGCTCCTTTGAATGCTCGCAACAACTCTAGAGCAGGCGAATTTTTCGTACTTGCAGTGTTCTCTTTGTACGCGAGCCCGAGAACACACACGTGCTTTTCGGTCCAGTCAGTTGGAAACATATTCTTGATGACCTGAGTAACCCACGTCTTGCGATTGTTACTGTTGGCCATCCATATGTCAGCAAGATTTACGGCTGCTCCGGTACGTTCACCAATGCGACGAATCGTTGTGACATCACGTTCAAGATTTCCCCCTCCAATACCAAGCCCAGGAGTCAGGTAGGCGTGAGGACCGATTCTGGCATCGAGACGCAGGGCGGGAACGATGTCTGCCCACGTCGCGCCAATTAGTTCACAAATATCCGACAGCATGTTCGTGGTTGAAATCGACGAGACAAGAAATAGATTGATGGCGATTTTGGTTAATTCGGCACTCTCGTATGACATGTGCAGTACCGGACAACCAAAACTGTCAAGAAACTCGTGCAAAACACCTGGTAACGGCTGGTTTGAATCGCTGCTTCCGACAGTGAAACGTTCAGGCAACGTCGCACGTTCCAGCGCCCGCCCGAATACCAGCGTTTCAACTTGGTAAATGAGTCGCGATTTATCAAATTCCAACGACCTGGTAAAACCCGGCGGCACCTGGCACAAAATGACAACGATGGCATTCTGATTGACGGACCGTTTGATGAGCCGAAAATGGTCCAATATCGGATTGAGATCGCTGTTGCCCGTACTGTCAGTTGGTACATCAGCCGACAAATAAACGATGTCGCACGATTCAAGTGACCGCAGGTCGCTTGTGAAGGAGATTTGTGCTCTGTGCTCGGTCGCGGCATTTTCCAACCCTGGTTCGCTGACTGGAAACCTGCCGGCGACTAAGTCGTCAATCAGCCGCTCGGACTGATCAAAACATACGACGTTTCTTCCCTTGGTTGCCGCCGCAATGGCCGACACCAATCCAAGATGCGTCATTCCGACAAAACCGATTCGTGCTAGACCGATCATGTCGAAGCCTTTTCCACGGCCGACTCACCCAATGTTCGAAGCAGTCGGTTCAACCACAGATCATTTGACAGGTCGGTCGTCACCCCGTCTGCGCACAGTTGCCTGAAATGCCGATATTCGCTCGACCAAGTTGGATCTTGTTGTTCTATTGTGACAACATCTTCACTCGGCCGACCACTTGGAAGAACCCGCGTTCGGTGAATGAACGTCGTTGGTCCCCACTTGCACAGAGAGTCAATATGAGCGCTTCCATTTTTGGCAAAAACATCACATCGGAAACTGTTGCGCCACGAGAGTAGCGACAGTTCGATTTCGACCTTTGGGTCAACCGACTCCGATCCGAAGACGACATGATCGGGGGCACGGTTTTCGAAACAATTGCTCGAATACACTGCGAACTCATCGGACAGGTCGCCAAACCAGAACCTCGTCGTATCCAACATGTGGCTTCCCAGATCGTGAAGCACGCCCGATCCGTGGTCTCTCCATTCTGAGTCCCTCACGAGACGCGCCGTCCCATTCCCATAAAACATGCGACAGCGGTACATCTTCCCGAGCACTCCCGAACGGATGAGATCTCGCATCCTGACGAAGTGAGGCTCAAAGCGATGGTTGTAAGCGGTGTAACACACGCGGTTTGCGGAACGGGCAAGTTTCTCCAATTCAACTATGTCGGAGTCGGTTGCCGACCAAAGAGGCTTTTCGACGAGCACATGCTTGCCGTTGGCTAGTAAGTACCGGATCATTTTAACCTTCGGTTGGTCAGGAACGCACAACAACGCAGCATCAAACGACGCAAGCGGAATATCTTCTAGGCGTAAATAGTCGGCTCGACCAGGCACCGAATCGACGGTTGCGACACAGTCACGACCAGCAATCCGCTTCCTCTTCTCGCCCTGAACACCGATTCCAACGACGATTACGCGCACGTCACAAGTGTACGGAAATCGAGCGTGCTTCAGTTGAACGTTGCTTGCCTCTCGATCATGTTGATTTTCGCTTGTATATCGGTGATTGCTATCGGAATATTGCCATCCAGTTCGCATTCGCACGCTGCTGCAATTGAGCCAAGTATGGTCGCCTGCGTCGCCGATGATGTGACAACCATCGTCAAGGTCGAGTATGCGAGAAGCGCGTCACCGGCACCAACCGCATCGACGAGATTGCCTACGAAGCTGTCAACCACCAACCACTCATCAAGAACCTCGGGATGCGAAGCGATATAGGTGAGGACCCCTCGATCGCCGAGTTTCAACATCAGCGTCTTGCATCGTGCGACCTCAAACAAATTAGACGCCAATGCTCGTATCTGGGTGTCTTGGTCACCCAGTGCAAAGCGTGCCTCCCGCTCGTTGGGGGTGATCAGATCGAATCCTTTGAAATCGGTGATGTTCCCCCAGCGACTGGCAACCTGGCTGTCGGCTACCCTAAACGCTGTCGCCGGGATTGCCTCGATCAATCTGCTTGTCGTGCGGCGATTGAAGATACCGTGCCTGAAGTCGCTGAACACAACCGCTTGCGAATTGGTTGAGCGCACTTCACCTATCAACTCATCTAAAATATGGTCATCGATTGGGCGATTATCCAGAGTGTCAATCTTCAACAGTCGATAACCGCCTGCGACTATTGCGTTCTTATTGGTAGTTGGTCGTGACCGATCGACCACGGCTTTTGTTGAAATGCCGGATGCCGCGAGATCATTCACGACAAATTTTGCATAGTCATCATCGCCGAGCACTGTCGAAAATTTCACCTCCGCTCCAGCAGCGCGGAGATGTTTGGCCACGATCCCTGCGCCTCCAACGAAGTCATGCTTCGTCTCGTACAGCACACTCATTGTCGGTGTCTTTGCCTGCCCGCCTATCATGATGCACTGGGTATAGGTGTCGACGATGGTGTCACCGACGACGTGAACCGAGACACCCTTCATTCGATCCAACGTGTTTCGCAGGTCGTCAAAGGTGATCGATTCACGATCCATCAGCGAGAGCAATTTCTCGAATTTGATTTGCGGTGGTGCAAGATTAATCAGCCGCGATGACGAATAGATGATGTCACCCGGTGAAAAAATCACTTCACCGCCGTAGGAACCCACGGCATCCAACTCCTCGGCTGTCTTGGGACTAATCCCGCTTGCGCTGTATTCGTATCCCTTTGCAAAAAAGTCGGGTTGAATAGCCTTAATATTCGAAATCGGCGTCGCCTCGTTGTCAATGAGCACATAATCGACAATCTCGAACGCCGCAAGGTTCACCGCCCGGAGATCCTGCGGCACATACGGGCGGTGGTCGCCCTTGGTAATGTGTCTGTCCGCTGTGAGGCTCGCAATCAGGATGTCGGCCTTGCTCTTGGCAAACAGCAAGTGCCTCAAGTGTCCGGGATGAACTATATCAAAGGTCCCGTGGCACATAATCACCTTCTTGTCGCGTGGACGCGCCCCGATGATTGATTGCAACTCCGTTAGAGTTTTGATTTTGTGCGAGTACAGACCTGTCAGCGAACTCGTCATTATTTGCTTCCCTTAGACATGTACTTGAACCACGTTGAAGTCGCCAAAGCAATTGATTTTGGATCCCACAGAGGAGCGTCTTGCCAATGCTCAATTTCCTCCAACATCAATCCGGCTCCCTGCTCAAAGGAGACTCTAGGTGCCCATGACAGATCGCGTGTGATCTTATCGATGTTCGCCCAGGTGCAATCCGGCTCGCCAGGTCGCCGAGGAACATGCTCGACCGGTCCACCAAGAAGTTCGACGAGGCGATTGATGCTTTGTGGGTTTCCGCCGCCGAGATTCCAGACCTCGCCCACCAGATCGGTCTTGGCCGCACGCAGAAAGCCGTCGGCCACGTCCGACGCATAGGCAAAGTCTCGTCGTTGCGTCCCGTCACCAACAACCGTGAACGGTTTACCCTCAAGTTTCTGCTTGAAGAACACACCGAACACGGCCCCGTAGACACCAGTCGTGCGCACTCGGGTGCCATAGGCATTGAAGATACGAATTGAGTTTGTCGGAAGTCCATAGACGCGGTGCCAGTGGAACACCGCTTGCTCACCTTGGTACTTTGACAGCGCGTAAGGATATTGAGGATCAATCGGATGTTCTTCAGGCGTTGGTGTGCTCGCCAAGCCGTAGCACGAAGATGATGCCGCATAGACGAACTTGGAGATTCGTGCGTGACGGGCCGCCTCGAGCACCCGCGTGGTTCCCAGAACATTCGTCTCCATGTATTGAAGTGGCTTCTCGATTGATGGGACGATGTCACCGATACCAGCAAAGTGAAAGACGTAAGATGCGCCACCGAATGCCGAATGATCAGCCTCTATGTCCATGATGTCGTCCGTACAAAGACTCAATGACTCCTGATTCGCTAGATGGGTTAGGTTGCTTTCGCGACCACCCGTCAAATTATCGATCACGCGAACGATGTGCCCTTCCGCCAACAACAGTTCAACCATGTGGCTACCAATAAATCCGGCACCGCCCGTGACTACCGAAACTGGCGATCGTGTCATTTGGCGTTATGTGCCTTCAGCGTTCGCACATTGTAGTAGGCGTCATTTGTCATCGAGTTCTGGAGGTCATCTCGTTTGAATGCCTTACACAAACCTCGCACGGCATCCTCGACTGAGTACCTTGGCGAAAATCCCAGCACTCGCTTAATCTTATCTGAGTTTATGTGATACGACCTGATGTCATTTGTAGGCGCAGTTTCAACGCCAATGTCGCCATGGTCGAGAAATTCTTCCTCGACGATTCGCTTTACCACCAAAGCAATTTCTGCAATCGACATGTTCTGAAACCCGCAGTTGAAGATTTGTCCGGCGATTAGTGCGTCATCGACACTCAGGAGCATCTGGTACAAGTCGCACATGTCCTGTACGTGCAGATTTGGCCTCAACTGTGAACCACCAAAGACGGTAATCTTCTTATTGTTGACCGCATGATTCGTGAGAATGTTGACTGATAGATCAAGTCTTTGTCGTGGCGCATAACCGCACAGCGTTGCTGGCCTAATTGTGACGCAAACAAAGTCCTTCGATTGGTGCTTGAAAAGCAGCGGCTCGCACATACCCTTGTACTTGTTGTAGAGGGTAAGCGGCAACAATGGGTTCTCTTCGGTCACATTTGGTGAGTCCGACACGCCATAAACCGAACTTGATGATGCATAGATGAACCTACTGACACCCGCCTTCTTTGCCGCAATGACCATCGGCTCGAATGCATCAAGATTGATGGATGTACTGAGATTTTCATCTAGTTCGAAACTAGCGTCGTTGGAGATACAGGCGAGATTGATGACCGTGTCAATACCGTGGAACGCGTCTGCCAATCGCGATGTATCTCGGATGTCACCCTTGACCAGAGTGAAATTCGGATTCGAGATCGGGAGAAAATCTGACCCGAAGAAGCAAATGTCGTAGGCCGTGACCTTATAGCCAGCCATCAACAACTGCGGACAGAGGAGACTGCCGACATAACCTGCCCCACCGGTTACCAATACGTTCTTCATGCGTAGATTTCACTTTCTGCATCCGCATGTCAACGAACGCAATGCCTTTGACTCTTAGTCAATAGTGTAGCCAGCGGCCGCTGCGTCGGAATAGAACATCGAAACCGTCTCAAGAGAGTACTGGTCTAAGTCTTTGCCGATGAGTGTCAATTTTGCAAGCACGTCATTGGTGATCGTGATGATGTCACATCCAATCTCGTTTGCTTGGAAGATGTTAAGCAGCTCTCGAGGGCTTGCCCAAAGCAATTTCGCATTGGGGAGGCTGGAGAGAATCTCCTTTGCAATCCTCATGTGCGGAACCGGATCGACACCCGTGTCGGCAACGCGCCCTGCGAATACCGAAACAATGAGCGACACCGATTTCGATGCGGCAGCTGCGACATGACGAACCTGGTCATGTGTCATGATCGCTGTCACATTTAGAACCACATCTTGATGGGACAGCCTGTGGATTAGATCGAATGCCGGCTCGCCCCTGGTGTTCGTTACCGGAATCTTCACATTTACGTTCTCCCCCCACGACGCGATTCTGAGGGCCTGCCGTTCCATTTCATCGAACTCGTCCGCGAACACTTCCAAAGACACAGGGCGATCAGTGATGATCTCTAGAACCTCACGTGCAAATTTCTCGTAATTCTCGACCCCAGCCTTGTGCATGAGAGTCGGGTTTGTCGTGAACCCTTTGATGAGTGGGTTCCGTGCAATCGCCGTGATGCCTTTGATGTCGGCACCGTCGGCGAAGATGTGAATATTGAGATCGGATAGTAGCGATGTCATCGAACTATGTGTCTATCACGGCCCGACTGCTGATCCGGACCCGTCAAGAATCCACGCGACTGCGCCACTAAGGTGTAAAAACTTTGCGTCACAACCCTCTACCAGGGGCTCAGCGGTGTAACCCCTATCGATGTAGACGGTTCGGCAGCCAGCGGCTTGGCCAGCCTGGATGTCAGAGAACCTATCACCGACCATGAAACTCGCCGAAACATCTATGTCCCATTTTTTTACGGCATCCTCGAGCATCCCAGGAAGTGGTTTCCTCCGTCGACAACCATCGTGCTTGGTGTGGTAACACACCTCAATGTCGTCGATCGGCACCAGTTCGCCCAGCCGTTTGTGCATCGTCTCGATCACCTCAAGATCTACGAGACCCTCACCAACATCTGGTTGGTTCGTCGCGACGACAACAATGAATCCTGCATCCTTCAGGCTCTGGATCGATGCGGGTACATCGTCGTAAAGGCGAAATGTTTCGAGTGATCGTGGAGCATATGATCGTCCGTCTCTAAATTCTGGAACGACAACAACGCCGTCACGATCTAAGAAGGCGGCGCGCCGCATCACCACTTTGTCAATGCAACCTGCAACACCGGGTGTGAGACCAGGCAGTGCCAAACAACTGCCTGAAAAGCCTCCGAATAAGGGGTCACCAATTTCTCGTCAACAACGGGTACCACAAGAACTTCATCCCCGTACAGCGCGGTATATCCATCCTGACGACCTACTATGCCGTACACCTTGGCGCCAACCTTGCGCGCCGCATCGACCGCTCCCACAAGGTTCATGCTGATATTTTTTGCAGCATTGCCGCCACCGACCGAAAAGATCAATAGAGCGTCACGTGCCGATAAGCGACTGACCGACAGCCATCCGGAAAACACCGTTTCCCATCCTTCATCATTCGTTCTGGCAGTCAACTCGGATACATTGTCGGTCGGAGCATAAGCCTCGATTCCGCACAGTTTCCGAAAGTCATTCACC
>Ga0209702_10006680_pt1 | contig 14657 bp, 17 predicted proteins | sample FRY01_FD_187210 | JGI IMG/M metagenome (GOLD analysis project Ga0209702, IMG submission 187210) | Freshwater microbial communities from Lake Fryxell liftoff mats and glacier meltwater in Antarctica - FRY-01 (SPAdes) (version 2) | ecosystem: Environmental > Aquatic > Freshwater > Ice > Glacier... | reverse complement strand
CCATTCCGCCTATTCGCTGTTCCAGATCATGACGCTGGAAAGCTGGTCGATGGGCATCGTGCGGCCTGTGATGGTGATATATCCCTATGCGTGGGCGTTTTTTGTGCCGTTCATCATGATGACCACATTTGCAGTGGTGAACCTGTTGGTGGGTTTGATCGTCAACTCCATGCAAGACGCGCACAACCAGGCGGAAAATGAGCGGACAGACCAGTACCGTGAGGATGTCATCAACCGGCTGGCCGCGATTGAGAAAAGCCTGATAGAGCGGGCTGTCGCAAAAGAGTGATCTTCACGCAAAAGTCAGAGTGATCTTCACGCAAAAGTCATGGAAGGGTTCGGCCAAATCCCTTAAGAAAGCCGGGAAGCAAAAACACCGGTCTACGGGAAGATGAGGCATTGAATGCGGGCGCTACGACTGATTGCGGCACTGTTTGTGATTTTGGGCCTTTCTGCCTGTGGCGGTGATCCCAAGTTCCGCACCTATAATGGCCCTGCCGTAACCAAGGTCGTCGTCTATAAGGGCGAACGCAGGATGCAGCTGTTCAACAATGATAACGTTCTGAAAACCTATACGATTGCGCTGGGCTTCGCGCCCGTTGGACATAAGCAGATCGAGGGTGACGGCAAAACGCCGGAGGGGCTTTATTACATTGACCGCCGCAATCCGCGTAGCAAATTCCATTTGTCGATCGGGATCAGCTATCCCAACGAGGCCGATATTGCCTATGCCAAATCCATCGGCAAAGAGCCGGGCGGGGAAATCTTTATCCACGGCAAAACCGGGTATCGGGGTGACAATAAAGGCGATTGGACATGGGGATGCATCGCCGTGCCTGACCGACAGATGGAGGATATCTACGCCATGGTTCGGGACGGCACGCCGATCTACATTATACCTTAAGGCCTTCGCGCGATCAGGCGCTTGTCATCATCAAGCGCCCGTGACCATCGTCCACCAGATTTTGCCCGTTGGTTCCTGAAACCATGCAAACCCAAGCTCGCGGGCTTGCGGGTCCATGATGATTTCGCGGGTCGAAGGCTCTGACATCCAGGCTGAAAGTGTTTCAAGCTCTGTTTCAAATGTTTCAGAGATGTTCTCGCCCACCAAACGGCCGGTATAGCCGACGCGCCCGACCCGGTCCAAAGGCGACGACCCGTCAGAGCCGAAGTGCCATGGGCGGTTTTGCACCGCCATATCACGCGAATGGGTTGCGGCGGCGGCGTTCAGCTGGGCGTTGAATTGCAACGGGTTGGCGCCTGCGGCGGCACGCAACGCATTGACCGAATCAAGCAAACGAAAGGAAATTTTATCCTCTTCTGCGCCTGAAATTTGGTAAAGCTGCGGCAACGGGCGGCCGTCACTTCCCACCCTGATCTGGTTTCCTGTGGCGCAAGCGCTTAGCGCAAACGCGGCGCATACGGCGACAACTGACAAAGCTTTCATTTCATTCCCATCCGGAGCAAGCACCCTGTCTTTAGCGCTTTGTTCCGGCGGGAGCAAACGCAACTCTGCGTGACTCCGCCGATCAACATCACTGTGATTTGAATTGCGGATAGAAAAAGGCTACCAAGCACGCATAATTCAAAAAAAGGAGTCCGTCGGATGAAAACGGACCGCGCCCACAGCTTGAACCGCCGTCTTTTGCTTGGGGCCGCCGCTGCCAGTCTTGGCATGCAGGCCGTGCCCGGCTTTGCGCAGAGCAATTCGACGGAGTTTGAGACACCCAACACCGGCTCGACCCGCAACAACGTGTCCAGCTTCCGGATGCTGGATTGGCGGCCCTATTTCAGCGACACCAAGAATGGTGCTGTTTTGGTTGATACAACTTCCCGCGCGTTGCACTTTTGGTCGGAAGATCAATCGATCTACAAGCTGTACCCCACATCGGTGCCCCTGACCGAGGATTTGACCCGCCGTGGACGCACCGAAATTGTGCAAAAGGTTGTGGGCCCCACCTGGCGCCCTACACCGGCCATGAAAGAGCGGAATCCCGAGTGGCCTGATTTCGTGCCCGCCGGCCCGGAAAACCCGATGGGGACGCATGCGCTGCACCTGTCATGGACTTATTACCGGATTCACGGCACCCATGACACGCGCAAAATCGGGCGCAGGTCATCAAACGGCTGCGTTGGCCTGTATAACGAGCATATTGCCGTTCTGTTCGATTTGACGAAGGTGGGAACGCAGGTTTTGCTGATTTAACGGCCGCGCTATTGTGGCGTTTCAGGGGGCTTCGGCCCCCTTTTTTAATGGCGGAGCCAGCCAAGTCGAAAGCCCGGCGAAATAAAGGGCGCTTTGTGGCGCTGTAGTGTTGCTAAATTGACGATACCGACAAAGAGCACGAGTGATTTTCACAAGCTAGATTGCAATCCCTTTACCAAGCTGGTTAGAAAAAAGGCACGAGGTATAGTCTTGGGTGCGCGGTATCGTCCTCTGAAAAAATTCGGTGGCGCGCTAAAACTGGAGGTTACTATGAAGAAACTTGCACTCGCAGCGGTTCTTTCCGTTGCTGCATCGACTGCTTTTGCTGGTGGCATGGCTGAACCGATGATGGAACCGGCTGTTGTTGAAGCGGCGACTTCGTCGTCCGCTGGCGGCATCGTTGTTCCGTTGCTGCTTCTGCTGCTTATTGCAGCTGCTGCATCGTCGTAATCCCAACCGGATTGCAGCGAATTGGGGCGGTAGGGTTAAACCTACCGTCCTTTTCTTTTGTGGGGGGCCGGGGTTATTTCACCCAGCCAACAAGGTTTTCGCGAATAATCGTGACTAACGCGTCAATATGGGCGTCGCCATCGTTCAGGCAGGGGATATAGGTGAATTGCTCACCGCCTGCGTGTTCAAATGCCTCTCTGATTTCGCCGTTGATCTCCTCCAGCGTCTCGATGCAATCGGCGGAAAAGGCGGGTGCGATGACGGCGATGTTCTTTTTGCCCTGGCGGGCCAGTTCGGCCACATGTTCCACCGTATAGGGCTTCAACCATTCCTCGCGGCCAAAGACCGACTGAAAGCTGGTATCGATTGCTGATTTATCCCATCCTAACTTTTCGCGGAGCAGCCGCGTGGTTTTGGCGCAATGGCAATGGTAGGGGTCGCCCTCCATCAAATAGCGAATCGGCATGCCGTGATAGCTGGCGACCAGCACGTCCGGTTTATGGTCGAGTGCTGCATAAGCCGTTTCAACCGATACGGCCAAGGCGCTGATATAATCGGGGTGCTCAAAGTATTCCGGTACGATTCGCGCCGTGGGCTGGCGCTTTTCCTTCATCAGGGCGGCAAAGAAAGCATCATTTGCCGTGGCCGATGTCGCCCCCGCGTAATGCGGGTAAAGCGGGAAAAACAGGATTTTTTCGCAGCCTGCCGCGACCATCGCCTTGACCTTTGATTCGGTTGACGGATTACCATAGCGCATACTGAAATCCACCAGCACTTCCCCGCCATAGACCGCCGCCATGGATGCGCTGATTTTTGCGGTCTGGGCTTTGGTGATCGTCAACAACGGGCTCTCGTTCTGCTCATGGTTCCAGATCAATTTGTAATTCGCGCCAGATGCAAAAGGGCGTTTGGACAGAATCACTAATTGCAGCAGCGGTTGCCAGATCCAATCGGTGATATCCACCACCCGCTTGTCAGACAGAAACTGATTCAGATAGCGCCGCATGGACCAATAGTCATATCCATCGGGCGTTCCAAGATTGGCGACCAGCACGCCGATCTTGGCGGCCTTGACCGGGGGGTGATCCGCGGGTGCATGGGCCAGCCGACCGTGACCGGGGGTAATATCGGGTTGGCTGTATTTTGCGTCCAGCATCATGCGTTCCTTATATCATTGCCTTCGCACATAACCTCTTGGCGCGCAGGGTCAAGTTTCGCCCTTTGTCGCAGGCAATGAAATTTCGGGGGCATTCAGCGCATCCGCCAGGCGCTGAACGGCAGAACCGGGGCGCAAAGGCTTTTGCTGGCTGTCATGTGGCACCCATCCGGTCAGGAAAACCATCTCGAAGCTGGCTGTGATTCGGTCGCCAGCTGGAAAATTGATTTTATATCGAGTGGCGGCATCAGTGAACACTGCGCAGCGTGTGGGGGTGCGCTTACGCGCGTCCAGCGCATTGCCTTCGCCCATGGCGCGCAGATCCTGCATCAGGTGCCACAGGTCGCGGTAATGCACGGTCCGGGTAAAGCTGTCCGCCACCGGCAGCGCAAAGCCCGCGCGTTGCAGCAAGCCCCCAAGATCGCGGATCTCTCCCATCGGCAGCACACGCGGCGACAGGCCGCCGGTTTGCGCCGCTTCTGCCTCCGCGAGACAGGCGCGCAGCTCGTGCAGGGTTTGGCCGCCAAACAGCGCGCCAAGGAACAGCCCATCGGCTTTCAAGCTGTGTTTGCACTGGATCAACTGCCCCACCGGGTCATTCGCCCAATGCAGCCCCAGCGCATGGATCACCAGATCATGCGCGCCGGGGTCAAGCGCCAGCACCTCATCATCCGGGACGATTTTGGCTTCGGGGAAGGCATCGCGCCAAAAATCTGCGAAACCCGTCACAATCGCGATGTTTGTAAACGACCTGTTAACCTCTGTCAGCCTTTCCTTAACCTCGCAGCACATGTCGTCGTGCAAGAACAATGCCGGGTCGCGCTGGGCGCGCGTGCGGTTGCGGGTCAGGGCGGCTGTATCGGTCAATCGGGGCATTTTCATGCGCCGGACAATAGGAGGGATGGATGGGATTGCAAGCCATGCTGCAAGCGGTTTATCCGCCGCAATGCCTTGGCTGTGATGCGCAGGTAACGACAGATTTCGCGCTATGCGGCAAATGCTGGCGCGACACGCCGTTTATCTCAGGGCTGGTTTGTGACAGTTGTGGCCTGCCTTTGCCGGGTGACGATGCGGGCGGCGTGGTGCATTGCGATGATTGTCTGGTGTTGGTGCGGCCTTGGTCGCAGGGGCGAGCGGCGATGATGTACCGCGACAATGGGCGGCGCATGGTGTTGCAGTTGAAACATGGCGATCGGCTGGATCTGGCACGGCCTGCGGGGGCCTGGCTGTTGCGCGCAGCCCGCCCCATGTTGCGACCAGGTATGCTGGTGGCCCCCATCCCCTTGCATTGGGTCCGTTTGCTGCGCCGCCGGTACAACCAGTCTGCCTTGCTGTCGGCGGCGATGGCGAAACTGGCCAGGCTGGACCATTGCCCCGACCTTTTGCAGCGCCGCCGCGCCACCGCCAGCCAGAACGGCCGCGACCGCAATGCAAGGTTTGAGAATATGGATGGCGCAATCACCGCCCACCCGCGCCGCGCGGCCCGGATGCAGGGGCGGCATGTGCTTTTGGTGGATGATGTGATGACCTCGGGTGCAACCTTGGCCGTGGCTGCGGATGCTTGTCTGGCCGCGGGCGCGCGCGATGTTTCGGTTCTGGTACTGGCGCGCGTTGCGAAGGACGCTTAAATCCCTATAGTCCGGTTGACCAAAGGGGATACAGCCATGAAGCCTGTCGAAATCTACACCTCGCCACTCTGCGGTTACTGCCATGCGGCCAAGCGCTTGCTGACGGCCAAGGGTGCTAAGTTCACTGAACATGATATTTCGCGCGATCCGTCCTTGCGCGGGATTATGATGAAACGGTCGGGTGGGGGCCGCACTGTTCCGCAAATTTTCATTGGCGATCTGCATGTCGGCGGGTCCGATGATCTGCACGCCTTGGAAAAAGCAGGCAAGCTTGACGCTGTGTTGGCGGAATAGCACATGCGTGTTGGTCTTGTGCAACTGACTGTCAGTGATGATCCGGCAGCGAACCTGCCCGAGACGCTGGCGCTGATCGGACAGGCCGCCGCCGGGGGTGCCGGTTTTGTGCTGACGCCGGAATGCACCAATGCGCTATCCTCCAGCCGCGCGCATCAGGGCCGTGTGTTCCGGCCCGAGGGCGATGACCCAACGCTCGCCGCTTTGCAGGCCGAGGCGCTGCGGCTTGGAATTTGGCTGCTGATCGGATCGCTTGCGCTGCTGACAGGCGACCCCGATGGGCGCTTTGCCAATCGGTCCTTCTTGATCGACCCGCAGGGCAATGTCGTGGCGCGGTATGACAAGGTGCATATGTTCGATGTCGATGTGTCCGCGACCGAACGCTACCGCGAATCTGAAGGGTATCGGCCCGGAAACCGTGCCGTGATCGCGCCAACACCTTTTGGCGTGGTGGGGATGACCATTTGTTACGATCTGCGCTTTGCCTATCTGTACCGCCAATTGGCACAGGCGGGCGCGCAGCTTTTGACCGTGCCCGCCGCTTTCAATGACACCACGGGTGCGGCCCATTGGGAGGTGCTGCTGCGCGCCCGCGCGATCGAGACGGGGTGCTTCGTGCTGGCCCCGGCGCAAACCGGCTTTCACGCGGAAACCTCGGGCGGCAAGGGCCGGCGTACTTGGGGGCACAGCATGGTCGTGGCCCCTTGGGGGGAGGTGTTGGCGGATGGTGGCACCGAACCGGGGGTATGTTTTGCCGATATTGATCTCGCGCAGGTTGCCACCGCACGGGGTCGGGTTCCATCGCTGTCCCATGATCGCCCGATCGGCGGCCCGGCGTGAACGACCGCGCCGAAGACCTTGCCGTCACCTTGTTCGGTGAATTGTTCATGGCCGATCAGTTGGCCCGCAATCGCATTTCCAAAGTGCTGCCGCGGGGGATGGAATTGTCGCATTTCGCGGTGTTGAACCATCTGGCGCGGATCAATGATGAACGCTCGCCCGCGCAACTGGCACGGGCCTTCCATGTGACGCGCGGGGCGATGACCAATACGCTGGGCAAGCTGCAATGGGCGGGGCATGTGCATATTCGCCCCGATTGGGATGATGCCCGGCGCAAGTTTGTGGCGATCAGCCCTTCGGGGCGGTCCGCGCGGGATGCGGCGGTGCAGGCTGTGGCCCCGTTGATCGCCGAATTCGTGACCGATCTGGGGGCCGAACGGGTGAAAGTGTTCATGCCCATCTTGCGGGAATTGCGCGTGCGGCTTGAAGGGAATGAGTGAGCCTTTTCTGGTGTTGGGCGCTACGGGCCGGATTGGCCAGGCGATGCGCCGCCATGCGCCTTTGGACGGGTTGGATGCGGTTTGGCAATCCCGCCTGCCCAGCCCCGGTTATCTGGCTTGGGATATTTTGGCTGGGCGTTGCCCTGAAGGTACGGCGGCTGGCGTGGTTATGTGCCTTGCAGGCGTGATCCACGGCACGGCGGCAGAATTGGCCCTGAACACGGATCTAGCGCTTGCTGCTTGCAGCACAGCACAGGCCATCGGCGCGCCGCATGTGTTTCTCGCCTCCTCGGCAGCGGTATACGGGCCGTCAGGCCGTGCAGTGCCGGAAGATGCGGCCCTTGCCCCGCCGGGCGCTTATGGTGAGGCGAAACGGGCGATGGAGCAGGCGGCGCTTGCAATGATGCCGCAAGGCCGCCTGACGATTCTGCGGATTGGCAATATCGCGGGGTTCGATACGCTTTTGGGGGGGCTAAGGCCAGGTGTTCCCGCGCGCCTTGACCCGGTTGAGGGGCAGGCGGGCGGGCCAATACGCTCTTATATCGGGCCGGTCACTTTGGCGCGGGTGCTGTCGCAATTGGCCACGTTGGCTGCTCAGGGGGCAGCACTGCCGTCGGTTCTGAACATCGGAGCAGGCGCGGTTGCGATGGGGGATTTGCTGGACGCTGCGAGTGCGGAATGGACGTTTGGCCCGAAAAACCCAAAGGCCATTCCCCGCGTGGAACTGGACATCACCTGCCTGCAAAACCTTGTGGACCTCCCGCCAGATGCGGGGCAAGCCGCGACCATGGTGGCCGAGTGGCGGAGGTGGCGCGCATGAGACCAAGCAAGCGGCTGGTGGATTTGGTTTTGGCGGTGGTCCTGTCGGCTATTCTGGTCATTCCGTTTTCAATCTTGCTGGTGATCATGCTATTTCGCGAAGGCTTGCCGTTGTTTTATGTGGCGGAGCGGATGAAAGGCCCGGGCCAGCCTTTTTGCCTGTGGAAACTGCGCACAATGACCGTGGTGGGCCGCGAGGAAGGCGTTTCGGGTGGTGATAAAAGCGGGCGAATCACGCCTTTGGGGGCGTTCATCCGCCGCGCCCGCATGGATGAGGTGCCGCAGCTTTGGAACGTGTTGAAAGGGGATATGAGCTTTGTCGGCCCCCGCCCCCCCTTGCGTGAATATGTCGAACGTTTCCCCGATATTTACGCGCAGGTGCTGCAAAGCCCCACGGGAATAACCGGCCTTGCCAGCCTGCGCTTTCACGACCGAGAGGAAGCGCTGCTGGCCGCCTGCACCAGTGCCGATGAGACCGACCATGTTTACGCTACCCGCTGCGTGCCGCAAAAGGCGCGGCTCGACCTGATTTATCAGCGCAATTGGAGCGTCTGTTTCGATCTGTCGCTGATCTGGGAAACCGGGACGGGCATTTTGATCCGCCGTTTTTTCAAGGGCGCAAAGGGCTAGCGCCGTTCGCGTATCTTTTCGCGCACGCGCACCCACCCGCCGGGGCTGACGACGAAGGACAAAAAGAACCCGGTGAAAAATCCGGCCAGCTCTGCAACCCAATCCCAGCCGCTGCCAAAGATCAGGCCAAACAGCAGTTGAATCCCCATCAGCACCCCGATCAGGGAAAACGCGCGGTATTGGTTGGTTTCGGTGTTTGCAAGATTGGTCCAGAGCAGGAAGGTGAAGGCCCCGATCAGCCCGTAGACTGGTGGATAGCCGCCAATCAGGGCAGATTGGATGAAGGGCATCGCGGTATAGGCAAGCGCGCCCGCCATTGCCGCGCCGAAAAAAACGGCCAGCACCGCCCAGGGGCGAAACACCTCGCCCACCATTTTGCCAAGCGCCAGCAGGAACACCACCACAAAAGCAACATGGGTGAAGGTAAGATGCACGATAGGATAGGTTATCAGCCGCATCAGATGTTCGGGCGGATAATTGCCGGTGGTGATCATCTGGCGCATGAAATCGGGGGAAAAAGCAAAGCGCTGCACCGCGTCTTGCCGCCAGCCGATGCCCGTGGCCCCGCCAATGAAGCCGGAGGCGGCAAGGTTCAAAACAAGTTCCATCCCGATGATCGGCAGGGCAAGAAGCCAGACCACAGCGGGTAGCGGGTTCAGGGGGGCGGCGTTCGGGTCGGTTTGCATCAAGCCTCATATCCGGGGGAATGATTGACGCCCCATTGTGGCAAGGGTAAGCGGTTTGCAACGCAGTTTCCAGATGGAGTTATCGCCATGGCCGAGCCGGTCCAAACGCCTCATGCCTTTCCCACGCGCATCTTTTCGGGGATTCAACCTTCGGGCGGCTTGACCCTTGGCAATTACCTGGGCGCGTTGAAGCGTTTTGTGGAAAAGCAGGATGAGGGGATCGAGACGGTGTATTGCCTTGTCGATATGCATGCAATCACCGTGTGGCAAGACCCCGCCCGCCTGCGCCAGCAAACCCGAGAGGCGGCGGCGGGCTTCATTGCGGCGGGGATCAACCCTATGCGGTCCATTCTGTTCAACCAAAGCCAAGTGCATGCCCATGCTGAATTGGCGTGGATTTTCAACTGCGTGGCGCGGATGGGCTGGATGGGCCGGATGACGCAGTTCAAGGATAAGGCCGGGAAAAACTCTGAAAACGTGTCACTTGGGCTGTTCGCCTATCCGGCGCTGATGGCTGCGGATATTCTTGCCTACAAGGCCACCCATGTGCCGGTGGGCGAGGACCAGAAACAGCATCTGGAGCTGTGCCGCGATATTGCCGCTAAGTTCAACAATGACTTTGGCGTGGATTTTTTCCCGATCACCGAGCCTATAATTGAAGGCGCCGCCACACGGGTGATGAGCTTGCGGGACGGGACCAAGAAAATGTCGAAATCCGATCCGTCCGATCAAAGCCGTATTAATTTGACGGATGATGCCGATACGATTGCCAAAAAGATCAAGAAGGCCAAGACTGATCCGGAGCCTTTGCCAAGCGACCTTGAAGGGCTGGTGGACCGGCCAGAGGCGCGCAATCTGGTCAATATCTATGCGGCCCTTGCCGGGATAACGCCTGAGGCGGTGATCGCCCAGCACGGGGGTGCAGCCTTTGGCAGTTTCAAGCCGGCGCTGGCGGATCTGGCCGTGTCGGTGATGTCACCGATCACCACCGAGATGAACCGCCTGATGCAAGACGTGGCCGAGATTGACCGTATTCTGGGTGAGGGCGCTGCCCGCGCCGATGCGATTGCGCGGCCCATCGTGAACGATGTTTACGATATCGTGGGCATGATCCGGTCACGCAAAAGCTAAGAAAGTATTGCGGTCTGTTGGCTGCTGTCACCAAGGTAACAGCGCCGGGCCGCATGCCCTGTCATACAGGCCTTACGGCAAATTTTGGGTCGTGTCGGTTCGGTCCCCCCTGCGCAAGCAGGTAGAGCCGGCTTAAAATTACACCCCCGGATCTGTCCTTGGGTCCGGGGGTTTTCCAACGCGCCTTTCCAAAGTGGTGTTTTTGATCGGTGACCATTCCAGTGGTTGGTGCCATCTCCCTTTCAGGCATCGAAAACCATTGGGATGTGGGAGGCGGCCAAAATACTTGTCCCTAAGCATCGGCCTGTCCAGCCGGTTTGGTTGCTTCCCTTTTTCGCGCCCTTTCCCGTGTTTTTGGGAAAGGGCGTTTTTTTGGGTGTATCCCGGCGCACCATACCCGTGCGGGGGGATGGAAATACGCGGCTGGACGTGGCAGCCCTGTTAGCGGAAGCGGCCTGAGACTTTACAGCCTTGGCGATCCGCCCTACACCCCTCGGTTTTCGGGTGATGTAGGGGGCTGGAATGGCGCTGGTGTGTGGGATTGACTTCGGCACGTCCAATTCGACGGTTTCGGTGATGTCGGGCGATGCCGCGCGCCTGATCCCGCTGGAAGGGACGGCGCTGACCATCCCCTCAGCGGTGTTTTGGGACAGTGATGGGGCAGCCCCTGTGTTTGGCCGGGCTGCGATTGCCGCTTATGTGAATGAGGAGGATGGGCGTTTGATGCGCGGGCTGAAATCCGCCCTCGGATCCAGCCTGATCCATGAGAAAACCCGTGTGGGCAATCGCGCGCTGGCCTTCACCGATATTCTGGGCCGGTTTTTTGGCCATTTGCGGATGTGTCTGGATGCGGTGCAGCCCGGCACGCGGCATGCGGTTCTGGGCCGCCCTGTGCATTTTGTGGATGACGATGCGGCGGGTGACCAAGCGGCGCAGGATGTGCTGGAGGCGATTGCGCGCAGCTATGGCTTTGATCACATTGCCTTCCAGTTCGAACCCATCGCTGCCGCCCTGCATTATGAGGCGAGTGCTACCGTTGAGGAATTGGTGCTGATCGTCGATATCGGTGGCGGCACGTCGGATTTTTCCATTCTGCGCGTTTCGCCCACGCGGCGCGGGATGGCGCAGAGGGATGGCGATATCCTGGCCAGCCATGGCATTCGCCTGGGCGGGACTGATTTTGACAGGCTCCTGTCCTTGGCGCAAGTGATGCCCGCGCTGGGCCTTGGATCGCTGATCAACAAAGGCAAGAATCAGATGCCTTTGCATTATTATCATGATCTGGCGACCTGGCACCGGATCAATCAGGTCTATGCTGGCCGCGCACTGTTGGATTTGAAGCAAATCCGCTTTGATGCAGACCAGCCAGTGCTTTTGGACCGCATGATCCGGGTGATCGAGGGGCGGCGCGGCCACGCCATCGCCATGGCGGTAGAGGCAGCGAAGATTGAGTTGACCGATACCTTGGCTACGCCGATCCGCCTTGCGGATGTCATCGGGATGGATACGGGGGCCAGTCGCGCGATGTTCGAGGCGACGGTGGACAAGCCTGTGGCCCGGATTGCCGAAGCGATTGCCGAGGTATTGGCACAAGCGGGGATTGGGGCCGGTCAGATTGGCACGGTGTTCATGACAGGGGGGTCATCCAGCCTGCCGGTGTTGCACGGCTTGGTGCAAGCGCATTTGCCGGGGGCGCGAATTGCCAAGGGCGATATGCTGGGCAGTGTCGGGACCGGTCTTGCCCTGGATGCGGCGCGTCGCTTTGGCTAAGGGCGGATGCGCTCCGCGCGGGGATATTTAGAAACAGATGAGGGGGGGGTCAGCCGGTTTTGATCCCGCTTTTTTTCAGTCGCTTGGAATTGGCCCGGGTAGCGTTGCGCATGGGCGCGATGGCCGCCGCAGTGATTTCATCGGCAGAGCCGCCCCGTATCGTGACACGTCCCGAATCGGTGGCAGATTTTAACATCGCTTCCATTTTTTCAGTCACCATGCGGGTATTCTCTTGCGGTGACACCGACCATAGCCCAGCCATCCCCATCAGGCGCATGGAGATGACAGATTGTGCTTCCATCATCATCATGCTGATTTGCGTGGCGTTGCCCAAAAGGCTGGGGGCTGGTTTTCTGGACATTGGGCGCTCCTGTTTTCTGACATCTTGTAGCATGCTGCAGTGCAGAAAGTGGGAGTTAATTCAGGTTTACACCTGTTTGTGACAAATTAGGCGGTGGGGACATGCGGTGCGGTGTTCATAAAACCTTCATTCCGACGTCACGCAATTGTTTTTTTGCGGGCTCTAGGGCTTTGGCATCTTCGCCCTGCTGCTGGCGCGGATCATTTTGGTTTTGCCAAAGGGATGCTGCAATGAACAAAGACCGTCTGTCGTTTGATGATCGCGATGAGTTGATCAATCCGTCGCCTGCCACCACCCAATTTGATCAGGTGGTGAAAACCACCCTGTCGCGCCGCGGGTTTCTGGGCGGGGTCATGACCTTGGGTCTGGGCACTTTTTGGTCGGCACTTCGGCACTGACCTGCAGCGCGCAGGCCATGACCGACCGGTTCGGGTTCGAGGCGATTGCCGCAAGCACGGAGGATACCATCATCGTACCGCAGGGCTTCAAATGGGAGTCAGTTGCGCTTTGGGGGGGGACCTCCTGTTTTCGGATGCGCCCGCTTTTGATCCAACGACCCGGGGCACGGCGGAAAGCCAGGGCCGCGCCTTTGGGGACAACAATGACGGTATGTCGGTGATGACGCGGGATGGCCGCGTCGTGTTGGTGGCCAATAATGAATATATCAACCCGGAACATATCTGGGGAAACCGCGGGTGTGCGAATGCTGAAGGCAAGATGGAATATCTGCCGGAAACAGATGATGATGATGTGGTCAAGGGCATGATGGGGCATGGCGTGACCGTGGCTGAAATTGCCCAAGTGAATGGCAAATGGCAGGTGGTCAAGGACAGCCCCCTGAACCGCCGCATCAACCCGGTGACCGAGATGGCGATCACGGGGCCGGTTGCAGGCCATGCATTGGTGAAAACCGGGGCGGATGCTGCTGGCACAACGGTTCTGGGCACCTGGAACAATTGCGGCAACGGGCAAACCCCTTGGGGGACCTATCTGACCTGTGAGGAAAACTTCAACGGGTATTTCTATGCCCCGGAAGGTCACGCGATGCCCGCCGAGATGAAGCGGTATGGCGTGTCCATCGACAGCCGTTACGGCTGGGAGCGGGCCGATGTGCGGTTTGATCTGACCCAAGAGCCGAATGAGCCGAACCGTCATGGCTATGTGGTGGAGATTGACCCTTTTGATCCCACAGCCACCCCGAAAAAGCGTACGGCACTTGGCCGTTTCAAGCATGAAAATGCCGATGTGGTTGTGGCCCCGGATGGTCGTATCATGGTCTATCTGGGTGATGATGAGCGGGGAGAATTCTTATATCGCTTCATTTCTGAAGGCAAATATTCGGCCACGGGCGACAATTCTGACCTTCTAGAAAACGGCACGCTTTATGCCGCGAAATTCACCGCCGATTTGCGCGGCGAATGGGTGGCGTTGACGCCGCAAACCACCGGGATGGAGATGGCCGAGATTTTGGTCCATACACGGCAAGCAGGATCAAAGCTGGGCGCGACCACGATGGACCGTCCGGAATGGGTGGCATCGAACCCGCGCCGGGTGGAAAGCTATGTGGCGCTGACCAACAACAGCCGCCGCGAACCCGGCAAGACCAATGCCGGCGGTGATGCGATGGAGGCCGTCGAAAACAGCCCGAACCCGCGCGACAAGAACGTCTATGGCCAGATCCTGCGCTGGACGCCGGATGGCGCGGACCACACGTCCGATACCTTTGGCTGGGATTTGTTTGCGCTGGCGGGCAACCCCACAGTGCATGACGGTTTGATGGGCGGGTCGGAGAATGTGAATGCGGGGAACCTGTTCAATTCCCCTGATGGGCTCGGGTTTTCGGAAAACGGGCTTTTGTTTATCCAGACCGATGGCAACTATTCCAACGAGGGGGATTTTGCCGGGATGGGCAACAACCAAATGCTTGTGGGCGGCCCCACGACAGGCGAGATCAGGCGCTTCCTGGTGGGCCCGCGAGAGGCCGAGATTACCGGCCACGCCTGGTCGCCAGATCGCAAGACGCTGTTTGTGGGTGTGCAGCATCCGGGCGAGGATATGGGATCAAGCTGGCCGGGACCAGCAGGGTCTGTACCGCGGTCGGGGATTGTGGCGATCACGCACGATGATGGCGGCATGATCGGTTAAACCAGCGCTGGCACTGGACGTGGGGCGGGCAGAGTGCTTAACTCCGCCCGTTTTCGCATGGAAGGGCAGCGCATGGCATTCGGCACCAATATCCGCACATA
>Ga0209702_10006678_pt1 | contig 14668 bp, 16 predicted proteins | sample FRY01_FD_187210 | JGI IMG/M metagenome (GOLD analysis project Ga0209702, IMG submission 187210) | Freshwater microbial communities from Lake Fryxell liftoff mats and glacier meltwater in Antarctica - FRY-01 (SPAdes) (version 2) | ecosystem: Environmental > Aquatic > Freshwater > Ice > Glacier... | reverse complement strand
CATCTGAACCGAGTCCATGTATAAAAACTATGAGCTTCTTCGGTGGGTTATTTAAAGCTTCTATTTCAGGATATGGCAGAATTTCAGTTTTTATCATTTTGTTACTCTATTTTTGTTAATGCAAAAGGCTTGATAACACTACCAGCTAATTATACTCGTTTAACTTGAAGAATTGGCATTGTCGCTTCTGAAGTTCGGCGCATAATGTTTTCAAGTGCGTTTAAGTTATAGGGCTTCAAAGCTCCTAGCTCTTCTGCAAGTTAAACTTTGTCTACAACTTTTGAAATGCACAAAGTATAAACATGTATTGTTAGAATAATATAATTTACTTCAGATTTTATGCTGAAGAATATTTTAACTTTTCTATTTATTATAGCATAGGTTACTATAAAACATCAATACCATTAGTTGAAAAATAGTATAAATTAAATTTCTTTGTCATCCATAGAATGAGATCGTCGTCAATTTGGTAAGTATTTCCAGCGATAACATGCTCATAATTATATGTTATACCTAGTCCATCAGGAACATAACCGCGTTTTATATAGAGTTTTTGGGCTAATCCATAATCTTTATATAGTCCAACTCCTAAACCTACAATATTATTCCTTGTACTTGCTATATTTTCTGCTGTTTCAAGCAAATTTGACGCAATACCTTGAGTACGAAAATGCGGTAATACATTTAGATCCATAATTTCAGGAATTTGTTCTTTTAAAAATGGTTTATATAGAGACTCCCATTTCAGTGTAACATAACCAGCAAATTGTTCTTTATTATATGCAACCCAAACAATTCTGTCTAAATTATTTTGTTCATATAAGTATTTTTCAAAAATATCGACAGATTTTGTCCAATTAGCTAAAGCAAAAGCCTTAACTATAACTAGGTATATCAAAACTATTAAAAAATCTTATTGTTATCTGATCATTCATAGAATCTATATAACATAATTGATAACATAATTAGCGAGAGAAAATGGTGTAACAAAAAAACCAGCATTTAGCTGGTTTCTTTGTAAATTAATCTGCTGTTTATGAATCTTAGTTTCTTCTGTTACCTAGAAATCTTAACATATAAAGAAAGAGATTAAGAAAATCCAAATATAACGTAAAGGCTGCCATAACAGACATTTTTTGACCAAGTTCTCCGCCACCATACATGAAATACATGGATTTAATCTTTTGAGTATCCCAAGCGATTAATCCTATAAATACTCCCACACCTATAATAGATGTAGCAAAATATATCGCAGAGCTTTGCAAGAACATATTAACCAAAGATATAATTACTAAACCTACAAGTCCCATAACTAGAAAGGATCCAATTGAAGTCAAATCTTTTTTAGTGGTATAGCCATATAAACTCATAGCGCCAAAAAGAGATGCACAAATGAAAAAAGTCTGCGCAATTGATTCACCTGTATAAATGAGCCCTAATGATCCTAAGGATAGGCCAGTAAGCCCAGCATAGACCCAAAGCAATATCTTTGCTGTATCTACACTCATTCTGCCTGCACCGGAAAAGAAATAAAATGCGATAGCAAGCGGGGCAAAAGTAATAATATAACCCAAAGTGCTGCTACCCATAAATTGACCGCTTGGACTGATGTTAAACATCAAATGTGTTAATGGGGGGAAAGATAAAGTTCCAAATGCCATTATACCAGTTAAAGCCAAAGCCACAGCCATATAATTATAAGTTTTTAACATATAATCACGCAAACCTTGGTCAATTGTGCTTTGGGTGGCTGTAAACCCTTTTGTGTAATCAATCATAAGCTACCTCGTGCCAATTAATTATTATAATACTTTATAGTATAGTGATTTTATTATATAGTTTCAAGTAGAGATATTAAATATTTAAATTCTAGAATATAAAATTATTCAGTTAATTTTATACCATGGTGTAGTTCATAATTACCAAAAACCCTTTCTACATCATCGTTTTCTTCTAATATATCAATGAATTTTAGTAATTTCTCTGCTGCTTTCAGATCTTCGATTATAATAGTATTTATAGCCTTCCAACCAATATAAGATTCCTCTGGACTGCCATATTTATCAGTTAAAAATGCTAAGCATTGAGTAAAATTAGCTATCTCTGTGTAAATATAATGATCCATTTCATCTGATACAACATCACTTGCGCCAGCCTCTATAGAACTTTCTAAAATTGTATCAATCGATCCTATATTAGCCTGATAGGTGATTATTCCTAAATGTTGAAACATAAAACTTACGCTACCTGTTTCAGCCAGATGACCACCAAATTTAGTAAAAGCTGAACGTATTTCAGAAGCACTACGATTCTTATTATCCGTTACTACCTCAATAATAATAGCAATCCCTGGTGGCACAAAGCCTTCATAACGTATTTCTGTATAATTTTCATTATTATCATCATCATTCGCTGCAAGTATTGCTCTATCAATACGTTCTTTTGGTAAATTTTGTACCCTAGCATCAGATATAGCATTCCTAAGACGTGGGTTATTGGTAGGATTTGTTCCGCCAATTTTTGCTGCGCTAATAATTTCTCTAACTAACTTTGTAAAAACTTTAGCTTTCTTTCTATCTTGTGCATTTTTACGATGTTGAATATTCTTAAATTTTGAATGACCTGCCATAAATTAACCAGCTTAAATTTTATGTTTAGCACCAATGGAGCGTAATATGTTGCATGTTTCAAACAAAGGAAGGCCCATCACATTAGAATATGATCCTGATATAAATGACACAAAAGATTCAGCATATCCAGAAATCGAGAAACCACCAGCTTTGTTTACACCTTCATCTAAACTACAATAAAGTTCTATATCAGCAATAGTTAATATTTTAAATTTAACTATTGATTGCACTAATTTTTTACTTATTTGCATTTGATCTTTTGTTTTTTTTATAATGCATAAGCCAGTATAAACTCTATGGCGCTTACCAGATAATTGTTTTAAACAAATTCTTATATCATCGCTAGTCAAAGCCTTTGGTAATACCTTCCTTCCAATTACTGTAATTGTATCAGCTCCAATGATAATACCGTGATCTACTTTGTTTGCAATAGCGCTTGCTTTTTCAAATGCTAACCTTGATACCAAAAAACGTGGTAATTCTTTTGGTAATTCAGATTCATCAATATGGGCTGGATAAACTTGATCTGGAGAAAACTTAATGCGTTTTAGCAATTCTAATCTTGCCGGTGATTGTGAAGCTAAAATAATAGGTATTACTGACATAAATCTATGATTATTTAATGGCGATGAACGACTCGTCCTTTTGTTAAATCATATGGAGTCATTTCAAGTGTTACCTTATCTCCTACAATTATTCTAATACGATTCTTACGCATCCTGCCAGAAGTATGAGCAATAATAATATGGTCATTTTCTAGTTTTACTCTAAACATCGCATTAGGCAATAATTCTAATACGACACCTTCAAATTGTAATAATTCTTCTTTAGCCATTAATCCCTTGATAATTCTTTATAAAATATAAAGAATTAAATTACATGAAAAGACTGAAGAAAGCAAGAAGAGAATATTGGAGCCAAAACAGGGCCATTAAATTTTCCTGAACAATGGATCTCCTTCAAAACTAAATATAGTTGATGAGCAACTTTGTCAATAGCGACTGCAGTTGATGAATGTATCTTGGATAGTAAGAATATAGCCAAATTACGTCTTGCTAAGTTGATTCGCTGTGATTTATGACAAATAATATTGTAAGTATCCTCCTTAAAATGGCTGTATTTACCACGATGCAGCTTATTCTCTTGAAAACATAAATATTTTTTAAGTTTAGAATTATATGTTATAGTGAAATGATTTTCTTTAAGCATTTCGTTTTCTATGATACAAATTTTCAATTATAATACTCAGAAAAAACAAGCTATATTGGCTATTAAAGTTAAAGCTGGCGCTAAAATCAATTCAATCGGTAAATTTGTTGTCATTCATGATAGGCAATATTTAAAAATATCTATTAAAGCAGCGCCTGAAATGGGTAAAGCTAATAATTCTATAATTGATTTTTTATCCCAAGAATGGCAGATTAAACAAAATAATATAGAGATTATCAGCGGTCATACAAATAAGTTTAAAATTATAACGCTAAAAAATTTAGCATTTGACTATTTAAATTTAATTTTGAGCAACTATATGATAGACAACTAATCTTTACAAGGTTCACCATGACTCAAGAAAAAAAGAAATTCGACGCTGAAGTAGGCAAAATATTACATTTAATGATTCATTCTCTTTACACTAATAAAGAGATATTTATGCGTGAGTTAATATCTAATGCTTCTGATGCTTGTGATAAACTTAGATATCTATCACAAACTAATCAAAATCTTATTGCAGATGATACAAAATTTAAGATTACAGTTAAAGTAGATAAAGCAAATCGAAAAATTATCATAAGAGATAATGGAATCGGTATGAACAAAGAAGATTTAATAGAAAACCTTGGCACAATAGCAAGGTCAGGCACTCAAAATTTTCTTCAGGGTCTTTCTGGCGATGATAAAAAAGACAATATGTTAATAGGTCAATTTGGTGTGGGATTCTATTCATCCTTTATGATTGCAGATTCTATTACAGTAACTTCAAGAAAAGCTGGAGAGCAAAATAGTTATGTATGGGATTCCGATGGTCTTGGTGAATATACTGTTACAGATACAGATAGAGAATTCTCGCGCGGAACAGAAATTGTAATTCATGTTAAAGAGAGTGAGGATAGCTACCTAGATCATTATAGATTAAAACATATTGTAAAAACTTATTCTGATCATGTAGTAATACCTATATATTTCATTGATGAAAATGGTGACAATGAAATTCAACTAAATTCTTCTTCTGCTTTATGGACTAGACCAAAATCTGAAGTGACAAAAGAACAATATCAAGAATTTTATAAAACATTGTCATATTCAGTTGATGAACCATATATTACAATGCATAATAAAAATGAAGGCACAGTTGAATTTACTAATTTATTATTTATTCCATCTGCCAAGACTTTTGATTTGTTTCACCCAGATCGCAAGAGAAGAGTTAAATTATATATTAAACGAGTATTTATTTCAGATGAAAATATTGATATAATTCCTTCTTACTTAAGATTTCTTAGGGGTGTTGTTGATTCAGAAGATTTGCCTCTGAATATTAGCCGTGAAACACTGCAACATAATTCAACGTTAGAAAAAATTAAAGCATTAATTACTAAAAAAGTTTTAGCTGAATTAAAAAAGAAAAAAGACGATTCGAGAGAGGAATATGAAGTATTTTGGAATAACTTCGGTGGTGCTTTAAAGGAAGGATTATGCGAAGCAACAAGTGACCAAGAAAAATTGCTTGAAGTTTGTATATTTAAAAGTGCATTGCATAATAAGATGATAAGCATTGATGAATATATCAGTAACTGCAAAGATGATCAAAAAACTATATATTATCTGAGTGGTGACGATTCTACAAAATTACTTTCAAGCCCTCAGATAGAAGGGTTTTTAAGTAAAAATATAGATGTATTACTTTTTACGGATACTGTTGATGATTTCTGGGTTAACGTTTATAATAATTACAAAGATTATGAAATAAAGTCAGTAACTAGAAGTGATATTGACCTAGAGCAAGGAACAAATGAAGAGGCTATCAAGGAAAAAGAAGATAATAATAGTGATCAAACATTTTTAGAATTAATTCAATATTTTAAAGATGTGCTTGGTGCCTCAGTAAAAGATGTAAGGTTGTCCAAAAAACTTACAGCAAGCCCTGCTTGCCTTGCTGTAAGTGATGGTTCTATGGATATTCGTATGGAAAGATTCTTAATTGAACAAAAACAACTTCAATCAGCTACTTCTAAAATACTTGAACTTAATCCTAAACATAAGATTATTGAAAAAATTAATAGTAATATAAAAACTAGCAATTTAGGTGACAATGAACAACTAGTTAAGTTGATATTTGATCAAGCTTGTATTATCGAAGGAGAGCCAGTGAATGATGCTGCAGACTTTGCAAACAGAATGAATTATATATTACAACGGGCAATATTATAGCAATTTGATATTGAGGAACATGCGCACTTATTGTCATTGTCGAGGAGGCGTCAACTCGAGTTACGTAAACAGCTGGTGTTTTACCTCTTTAAAGACTAGATTGGCAGCTTCGCTCGCAATGGCTCATATGCGTGGTGACGTAAACGTGATTTGAAATATATTTATGATTAATGATTTCAATTGTTTAAAACGAGATTTCTTTGCAAGGCCTACCAATATTGTTAGCCAGGAATTATTGGGAAAATTATTATGTTTTCAAGATAAAAAAGGAATCATTACAGAAACAGAAAGTTATATCGGCGATGCTGATCCAGCTTGTCATGCAGCTAATGGCCGTACTAAACGAACAGAAGTAATGTTTGGGCCAGCTGGATTTAGCTATATATATTTAATATATGGTCTACATTTTTGTTTAAATATTGTAACAGAAGAAGAAGGCTTTCCTGCTGCTGTATTAATTCGTGGGGTTTACGCTATTTCACCATCAGAACAATATTTGAATGGTCCAGGTAAATTATGCAAATTCTTTGGTCTCAATAAATATTACAATAACTATTGTATTACTAATAATAATCAATTTTTTATAAAAGATATAGGTATAGAATTTTCTTTTTCCACTACCCCTAGAATTGGTATTAGTAAAGGGTTGGATAAATTATGGCGTTATGTTATCGAAAAAAATAATGAAGCTAATGTAGAAAAGATTAAAGATGCCATAAATCTCTTTTGATAATTGGTAAAGAATGGTTTGTAATTAACCTAAATAAACTAGGAGAGATTCACCCAAAATCAAAGAAAAAATTGAGAATGTTCGTGCGTGAATAGATACGCAAATTAAGATAATATATTATCATAGGAATTAATAATAAATATGTCTTTTGCGAAATGCTATTTCTTAAGGTAATTTTTTGTACGCTTATGCGTTATTGCAAGCAAAGCTTAACAATTTAGCATCTTTGCTCAAGTTGGAGCGTTAAGGTTACCGCATAGAATCTCATTTTAAGAGACACATTTGCTATTGCGCCTGGTTATTTTGATAAGGCTAACGATTTGCCTGCTGCTCTTATAATTACCAAGCCTTTGGTATTAAAGACATTATTTTAATAAGTTCCAGCAATTGCTTTCTGACCTTAGGACTTTGAACTTCGCTAAAGGCCCTTACCAAAGTTACAACCTCTCTTTCTGTTACGTGTGTTTTATCATCTGTTTTAGAATGATATTTTTCATTTTCTTCAGCAACATTATTCAGAGATATAACATTATTGTCTTCATCAATTTTATCAAAAAAATAATTAATTGGCACTTTAAGTATCTTAGAAAAACTATATAATTTACCAGATGATACGCGATTAATCGCCTTCTCATATTTCTGAACTTGCTGCACACTTACGTCAATAGCCTCACTAAGTTCTTGTTGACTTAAGCCAAGAACTATCCGACGAGTTTTAAGACGTTTACTAACAAGATGATCAACGTGATCAGCCCTTCCTTTTCCTTCTGTATAATTAGACATTTATCAAAAATATTAAGTTGTTTATGTTAAGTAAAATAACGCCAAATCTTAGCATTATGATTTTGAGAAAAACACCCAAGGGGTGACATTATAACACATTATTAAAACTTAATCAAGCCATTTATATAAAATTAGTTATTCTGGCGCAACAGTTTATTATTAGCTGTAATATTGCTACCAGCAATAAGGGTATAAACATTGTAATATCCCCAAACTGTGAATATATTGTATGAAAACTTAATTTATTAGGAATTTTGTCATCTATGTAATTAACTTCATTCAAATCAAGTCGTCTTATTATTCTGCCCATAGGATCAATTATAGCTGTGATACCATTATTAGCTACCCTGATCATAGGAATACCATTTTCAATGCTACGCATACGTGAAATATGTAAATGTTGATATGGTCCAGAAGATTTTCCGTACCATCCATCATTTGTTACATTAATGATAAGATCAGCATCTTTGTTTGAGGTCCTAACTTCATCAGGAAAAATTGATTCGTAACAAATCAAGGCTTTTATGGAAAGATTAAATTTATCTAATTTTACTAGCTTTCTCTCACCTTGTGTATAATCCAAGAACCCATGAGTTAATTTTTTAAAAGGCAATATGGATTTGAAAGGAATATATTCGCCAAATGGTACTAGATGTGATTTATTATATTCAAATAACATATCTCCATTTGAGTTAATAGCATATAAACTTGTGTAAAGCTTAAGGTTATTACCTTGTTTATTATTGTCTGTTATTCCTCCAGTAATTAGAATAGATCCGGTTTTTTTTAGCATTTTTAGGAGTTCAGTTTTAATTGCTTGATGTTTATATGATGCCACCATTGCAGCTTCTGACCAAATAATTAAATCTGGATTTCCATCGCTTGAAGATAATTCTATATGTAGATTTAAATTATCCCAAAATTCTTCAATATCCCACTTGGCTACTTGCGGTATACTTGGTTGAACTAATCTGACATGTATATTTGATAAATTTGTTGGATTATTTTCTAATCTTAAGGAACCATATATAATAATAGTAAATATAATAATTATTGAAGTAAATGATGATATTTTTAACGCGTTATATTTTTTTGTAAATACGTGGTAAAAACTACTAGAAATATAGACTACTATAAAACTTAATCCAAAAATACCAATAATATTTGCAGTTTGAATTAATAAATCGGAAAAAGATAGTGCGTAACCCAATAAGTTCCATGGTAAACCAGTGAAGATCCATGATCTAAGCCACTCGAAAAACACCCAATTGCTACAGAACATTAATTGATAATATGGTTTATTTCTAACAAACCAACTAAGAGAGCAAGCCCCAGAAATAAAAAATGCTAGAATTATAGGTAGACCAAATAAAGCGAATGGTATAAACCACCAAAATTCTTCAATATAAACACTAACGCCAATAGCAATCCAGTATAGACTAGTTAAAAACTGCCCAAAACCAAATATAAAACCAAGAATACATGATTCTTTAAAGCTTTTAGAAATTTTTATATAATAACAAAGAATAGAAATACCAAAAAGTCCTGGTGTAAAAAAAACAGGAGCAAAAGCGAGGCCACTAACTAGACCGGAGATTAAGCATAATAACTTAGGTGAGGACATTATACCAATAAGATAACGTTTAAAAATGTCGCGATAGAGAACGTAATACGCTCATCACTCAGAGTGCAGCCACAAGCAAGCTACACGCAAACCTATGACTTGCTTGCCATGACGACTCTTTACTGTTTTCGCTTAAAAATTATTTACAAAAATATACATCATGCTATTGTTTTGGCAACAAACTTTTAAAAATTAATTTAATGGAAAATATATGGAAGCCGGGGTTATAGGTTTATTAAATGGAAAGAAAGGTCTAATTACAGGTATTGCCAATAATATGTCAATAGCTTGGGCAATTGCTAAATTAGCAAAAGCCCATTCTGCCGATCTTGCTTTTACTTATCAAGGAGAAGTTCTACAACGCAGAGTAATACCTCTCGCAGAAGAACTGGGATGTGATTTCGTCTCAGAATGTGACGTGACCAATGAAGAGTCAATGGATAAATTATTTGACTCTATAGACAAAAAATGGGGGAAACTTGATTTCCTTGTCCATTCTGTAGCGTTTTCTGATCGCAATGAATTAAAAGGTCGCTATATTGACACAACACTTCCGAATTTCCTAAATACGATGAATGTATCATGCTATTCATTAACTGCTCTTGCAAAACGCGCAGAGCCTTTAATGAAAGATGGTGGTAGCATAATTACCTTAAGCTATTATGGTGCTGAAAAAGTTATGCCTTGCTATAATGTCATGGGCGTTGCCAAAGCTGCTCTAGAATCTAGTGTTAGGTATCTAGCTGCAGATATGGGCGTTGGTAACATAAGAGTTAACGCAATTTCAGCTGGGCCAATAAAAACACTTGCTTCTTCGGGTATTAGTGATTTTAAATCGATGTTATCTATCCATGAAGCAACTTCTCCTTTGCGCAGGAACAGCACTCAGGAAGATGTTGCCGGAGCTGCAATATATTTTCTAAGTGATTTATCGAGGGGTGTCACTGGAGAAATTCATTATGTGGATTCTGGGTATAATATAATGGGACTAAATTTAACAAGGTCATGAGCGACTGTTGCATAATTAACACATCCGTAATACAAATGTGAATTACGAAAGGTAAATATCGATTAAGTTCTATACTAATTAAAAGTCATGTGATATAAGTGGCGTCACTAGTCTATAAGAACAAATTATAGCCTTAATAGCTTTATAGAGCTGGTTTTGAATGGTTCAAACGCTCTGTAATTATTTTAATTCAAAGGAGAATTTATATGAAAAAATTACTTTTAATAACAGCTGCAAGTGCTGCTATTCTATCATCAACAGCTTTTGCTGCAGAAGAAAATACATTCTATCTTAAAGCTAATGCTGGTATCAATAAAATGAACCAAGTTAAATTTGAGGAACATAAATTAAAATCAAAAATTGCTCCTATAGTAGGTTTTGGTGTAGGTTACTATATCATGGATAATGTGAGAACTGATTTAGCTCTTGATTTCCTTATTAATCCCCAAGCGAAGAAAACTTTTTATGGAGTAACTGGAAAGAGTAAAGCAAACATTACAACATTAATGTTGAGTGGTTATGTTGATATGTTTGATGTTAGCGTAGCAAAAATCTTTGCTGGTGCTGGTGTTGGTATCTCTAAAGTAAAAGAGAAAAGAACTGCTTCAGGTACAGATACAAGAGGTGGTGAAGTTGTATCATACTCAGAATCAAGTAAAAATAAAACTAACGTAGCTTATCATGTAACTCTTGGTGCTGCTGCGGAAGTTGCTCCTGGTGTTAATGCTGAACTTTCATATAGCTGGAAAGATTTTGGTAAAAGCAAATTCAAAGGACCAAATACAACAAAAGGCGCTAGCTTCAAAGGACATCATGTTCTAGCTGGTGTTAGATTTGATCTCTAGTACTAATCTGTTATTACGAACCGTCATTCAAGCTTGGTCTTTATAGGCCAAGCTTGAATTCTATCCAAATAGAAAAAGACTCTTGTATTGTCACTCGCTCTGAGTGACATTCTTCTACCACACGCTGGTTGTGAAAACAAAAATCGCTACATATATTTCCCAAAGGCCTGACCTTCTGCATATTTAGAGATGACATTTAAATATCACATCATAGGATTGTGTTTTCTATATGCCTCTTTTTAGCAGTTTCTATACATCAACCATGCTGTAAATCATAACTATATTACATATGGTTTAATCTTTAGGTAAATTAACTTTTTTTATTGGTGGAGGATTCATTGCTATACTGATCGCCTTAAACGACTGTACAAAAGGGGGGTGATTTTAAAATGCTATAGCTTTTGCCATCATGCGGAGCACATGTTTCTATAACCAGCTAATAACTTCACTTTAACATTAGTAACACAATAAGTTTTCACAATGAGAGGGGGGGTGTAATATAGTTAGACCCTAAAAACCGATTGGGTAATCAGGGCCTTTGCAGTGATTAAGCTTTAGGCTTAGAATTAGAAGGAGGTGTTGAACAAGTTTTGTTCACTCCAGCAGAGACAGATTGGCTAACTAAAGCAAAAATTTCTATAGAAGCCTTGGATGTAAGGTCTAAAATTTCCTTAGCATTATTCATTGAATTTTCAATAGTACATTTAACATATTCACGATGTGATTCAGCAATCTTATTAACATCACCAGTAGAAGTTGCATCTTTTACTGCATTAAACATTTCAGAAGCCTTAGTTTGCAGTAAATCAGTATTTTTTTTCACCAAGGATTGTATATTTTCATTAAGTTTTTGGTTTGTAGCAGCGACAACTTCAGCATTTTTCTTCATTGATTCTGTAAATAATGAATGATCAAGGGATGCATGGTTTTTCATAGAATTCATAAAAAACTCAGGATTCATGCAGGATTTCATTAAATCAAAAAATTGATTAGTATTATTAGTCATTAGGACAGCTCCATAAATAGCATTGTATTAAAATTTTTCCCTTAACAAGAGACTTAGATACTATAATGTATAAAATAATAGATCAAGTCATTATATAATAAATGTATAACTTATTTATTGTAATGAATTCTACTTTACTACAATTTTACGTTACAATAATACCATATTACATAGATTCTAGACAAATGTGATATTATTTATATATAGAAAATCTAAGCAAACGCTCTATATTAACGTCTTGCATATTTTCTGAAATCATTAAAGCGGTTTCACCATCACTATTTATTGATTGCAAATCGATACCGCGCATGATTAAAAATTTTACTAAATAATAATTATCAAACATTACAGCATGGTGCAAAAGCGTTTCATTATTCTCACCTTTTTTCTGCAATATAGGATATTTATCAATTAATGCCCGAAGGCGGAATAAACTATCTTTTTTTATTGCATCTAAACTGTCATAAAATGGTTCGCTTAAGTGAACTTTATTATCAACATGGAAATTATGATCATAATTCTCTAAAAAGCTATCTACAACCATTCGCTTATCCAATTGCACTTCTTGCTCTTCGAATTTTTGAAATAAACTCATATAGGAATGAGCATCCATTTGCTCAATCTTTATATTCTCCAATAATTGACCTAAGACTATTTCATCATTCGGTAATAATAGCACCTTAGCCTCATCATTAACAAATCTGGTCTGATCCATAGTTATTTCTTTATTATTTGAATTATCTGATCGTTTTTCGCTTTCTTTCTTTATTATTCTTTTGGATTCATTCCTTTTATCAATAGTTTGTTTATGCCACTGAGTTTCAGCTTTTGGGGCAATAGCTATGTTTGGTTCCTTAAGTGTTGGCAATTCTTTTGGTATATTTGTATTAACAGCGACTGGAGGGACTAACGGTAGTATGACAGGCTTTGTAGGCTCTTGTGCTGGAGGATTATCTAGAAATGTAACATTAATATCTGGTTTAGTTGATGGCTCCATTTCATTTTTATTATTATCGACTTTCTCAATATTATCTTTATTAGCATTAACAAGCAATGGGTCTTTATCTGTTTTTTCTGGTAAATGTTCAGAAACAACTTCTTGCCCTTTAGCGCTAACATTGGGTTCAGTTTTTGCTTTCTCTTCAGATATCTTTATGTCATCTGGTTTTTCTGGTAGATGTTCAGAAACAACTTCTTGTCCTTTAGCGCTAATACTTGGTTCGGTTTTTGTTTTCTCTTCAGACATCTTCATGTCATCTGGTTTTAATTGTTTGTTTTCTTCCTGAAATCCAGAAGGCAAAGTTAGAGCTCCATCTTTTCCTAAATTTTCATGTTTAAGAGTTGGCAATTGGTTTGAACCAAAATCTATCAATGATTCCTCTTGGGTTGTATCATTTTGTTCTTTTTTTGCTATTATTGTTTGTTTTGGCTTAACCTTTTCTTTATGGCCAAATAAGGACTTGATCTTTTGAAAAAAAGATTGGGTCTTTTTAGTTTTAGAATTTCCTGTAATTTCTGTATCTTTATTTTGCTGCTTACTATCTTCTATACTTGGTAATGGTGGAAGGGGTGCGGACACCGCAATATAAGATGAGTTAATAGAAAAAAATAGTAATAATATTATTATAAAAAGTTTTTTTATAAAGTTCATTCTTCCTCATGTGGTATAAGACGTTTTATCTCTTTTTCCACTAGTTCCTTGACGAGTAGTGGTAAATTCTCATCTAACCATTGTTTAAGTTGTGGTCGCAACATTTCAACAACCAGCTCCTCCACTGTTAGAATCTTTGCCTTCTTAGATTCTTTCACTACAGATTTCGCTTTATCAGCAAATTGTTTTAGAATTGAAGACGTCTCCAAAGATGATTTATTTGACATTAGATTTTCTTCGACTACATCCTCTAAATCAAGGGGTGGTTTATCATCTTCTAAGCCAACTATATCTGTAAGTTCAAGGACATCATCCTCTACATTTATTTCATTTGTATCATCATCATCGTTACGCTTATCTATTATTCCCTTAATAGATTTCAATATATCTTCTACAGACATATTTTGCATTTTTCTATCATTACCCATCACTAAAACCCTATTATTAATTTAGATTTAATTTTTTTGAACTCATGTTCAGGAGAAAAGTATGAATTTTTTAATTTTAAACTTTTTGCGGTAAGCTGACCTATTAATGATTTAATTTGATAAGCATTAAATATATAAGCTACATTAGCATCAACATTTTGGATTTGCGCTTTTTGTAATTGTTCCTGAGCATCAAGAACATCAAGGATTGTTTTGGTCCCCACAAGCTCTTCTTGGACGCTTCCATCATATGCTGTTTTACCGTATTCAACACCTTGTGAACTTGATATAATTCTTGATTTTGCTGTATTAAAAGTTTCCCAGCTTGCAATGGCATTAGAATATACAATTTTTACTTGCTCATTTAACTGAATAGTTGATAATCGTGTTTGATTTTTAGTTTTCCTAATTTCTGAATATTCAGCTCCACCTTTTTCATAAATCGGTATCGTCATAGAAACACTAGAAGTAACACTATTAGAATTTACAAGACTAGTTCCACGTGGTTTAAGATCATAATAGGATCTACCAGT
>Ga0209702_10006675_pt1 | contig 14673 bp, 2 predicted proteins | sample FRY01_FD_187210 | JGI IMG/M metagenome (GOLD analysis project Ga0209702, IMG submission 187210) | Freshwater microbial communities from Lake Fryxell liftoff mats and glacier meltwater in Antarctica - FRY-01 (SPAdes) (version 2) | ecosystem: Environmental > Aquatic > Freshwater > Ice > Glacier... | reverse complement strand
ACCTTGTAATTTTGTTGTCTGGTACCTTAACAATCGGAATGGCGGTGTTCTTTTGATTGGTGTAATGCACAAACTCGTACAGCTCAATTGTGTGTGCGGTATTAGCATACAATCCGGTAAAACTCATCTCTTCTCCGATATTGGCGAGGTTACCCGTTCGGGTAATGTAATTGTTTACGGATGTACCAGTATCCACGTACGAAATCACCAGGTTTGCGTGAAACTTGTCCGAAAGACCTACGGGAATTATCGTGTCAGTAGCGTCTAATCTAACGACGATTTGTTCCGAATTCGCGGACCTCGGAACAAGGGTCGGTTCCTGGACCGGATCCCCCGCAGGCACGTTACCAATGGCAAGTCGTGTGTAATGATCTTCCCTTTTATCATCGGTGACGTTATAATACTCAAAATTCATGACGTAACTCGTAAAATAATTCAGGTAGCCGGGGTAGTGTGTGCCTTGTATAATCGTCAACGGGGATCGGTCGACGTGTGCTGAAATATTAAAAATATTGGCTTGTGTTACTTGAGTAACGTTGTTAATAAACGTAATCCTAAGATTGTATTCCCTCGAGTCGTCCCTCTTAAATGTAAAGTCGGGTAAAATGATATTTTCGACATTCCCTTGGTCGTCCAACAAAGTGGTGGACACGTTAATCGGGTCAAACTCTGACCGTATGTTCGCCGAAGTGGTCGACCTTGTAATTTTGTTGTCTGGTACCTTAACAATCGGAATGGCGGTGTTCTTTTGATTGGTGTAATGCACAAACTCGTACAGCTCAATTGTGTGTGCGGTATTAGCATACAATCCGGTAAAACTCATGTCTTCTCCGATGTTGGCAAGGTTACCCGTTCGGGTAATGTAATTGTTTACGGATGTACCCGTATCCACGTACGAAATCACCAGGTTTGCGTGAAACTTGTCCAAAAGACCTACGGGAATTTTCGTGTCAATAGTGTCTAATTTAACGACGATTTGTTCCGAATTCGCGGACCTCGGAACAAGGGTCGGTTCCTGGATCGGGTCCCCCGCAGGCACGTCCGGTGAAACGTCGATGTACAAACTTGTAATTCCTAATACAGTGTTAAAATAACCGAAGTTAACCGTGTAAGTATAAAAATATCCCAAAAATGTTGCATGATCTTCGAATACAGTATATGGTATCGTTAATAGGCCCGGGATTCCACCGGGGTTCACACGCTCCGGTGGAATATCTACATAGAATACTTGGCTATTTCCATTTCCATTAAACGTAACTTTCAACTGATAAGCAGCATCGGTACCTTCGCGGTTGAAAATAAAGTCGTTGAAGGTTACATCCCCGACCAGTCCATGGACACTGCTTATGGAACTGTAACTCGTGGTTATGGAACTGTAACTCGCGCTCACAATAATGGACGCATCTGTTGTGATAGTTTGTATAGGTGGGCCTTCGAAAACTAATGTACCGGAGGAGTGCCTAAAGTCATCGATCGTTACAATATATGTAGTAGATGGAGTCAATCCATTAATTACAGCATTCGTGGTGGTAATGTAATCACTACTTTTATTCCGAATCTGAAAAGTCATATCCCCAGCGACAATATCAAACGAATACGAATTCCGAACTGGAATAGAAATATCCCTAAAAGTCATCGGAACGGTTATGGTGGTGTCGTTTGCGCTAAGAGTGCCGAATCCCACTGGGATGGGTAACCCGGTTCCAGTCAGAGACCCCCCGTAGTGATTTGAGTCTATGAGTTCTCCGGTCGTTTTATTAAAATAATTGAACGTAATTTGGTATGTTCTGAAATAATATAGTCCAATGTCCGTCACAGATAAGCTTGTACCCCGAGTATGAGCATGAATATTTAAACTTGTTATCTCGAGACTTTCACCAACAACGATCGATGTAAACTTTATTTTCAAATCATAGTGGTAAGTAGGGGTTCCTTGAAATTCAACGTCCGCAAATGTCACATTGGCATGACCTGCTTCATCGACCAATGTGCGCGAAACCCCGCCATTGACATTAAAATGTACAGCGTCACCCAATGTAGATCCGGCAATTCGAGGATACGGTTCTTGTATAATCATCTGTAAGCGATCCTTAAACGCCAATGGTTGGTACGTCACGCCTATGAATTCAATAATGTAGTCCTGATTGGACATCAACTCTCGTGGTGTGGTGAACTGTTTGAAATTAACAAGCTCACTGATACTGACGTTTGATCGATCGAAAGGAATATTTGATCGACCGGCTCCAGAATACCGGAAGAGTGCGGTGAAAGAAAAAGCGGTAACCAATATACCACCCAGTAAGTTTTGTATAGAGTCAAACCCCTGAACACTTCCCAATGCAAACGTAATTGAGTTAAGGCTATTCCCAACTTCTGTGAGGGGTTGATATTCTAGAACCCATGGGGCGGATCCTTGCAACGTGAACTCGCTTTGATGTTCGTGCTGTGTACTACCTATGTAATTCACAACAACGTCGTAGTTCCAATGGTAATTCAAGGGAGTGTTGTTGAAGAAAAGCGTGGTGTTGTACACCGGCGTCGGATCATGGGTGTAAAACGGAAATTCGAGGCTAGAATACGCCACAGGACCTGCGCGCGTACCGGTCGTGTTCGCGTGAAAATTCAATTGAAGGCTATAGTTTGTGCTTATTGTATATGCGGTGAAATTGATGTTCGATAGTTCGATGTCCGTTAAACTGAGACTATCCATGATTCGTGTGTGGATAATAAATATTGGATTAATGAAACTGGTATCTCGGAGAGTAGTTCCCCGAACGGCTATTGCGCTTACGGTATCGAAACGAATTGCAGACTCTACACCACTCTCACTGAGATACTTGAAATTGATCAGTTTCAAGTCGTAATTCTCTTCCGGTTTTAAACCGGAGAATCTAAATTTGGTATTCGCGCTACGTTTCAGATAGTCACCGAATGTGAATTCGGTGCTTGAAGAATTTAAAAGAGAACCGACGTATTTCGAACCACCAACGATTGTAAATTCGACATCTCCGGAATATAGACTAGAGTTGTTTGTTAGGGTACCAAACACGTTTTCGATGATGTCTTCGTTTGAACCAGTGTACTTCACAGTAATTCGGAGACTGTCCTGGTCCGTGTTCGTTACATAAATGTCGGGGAGAGGTAACACTGGCATACCGGTAAACGTTCCGTTCTTTATATTTCTCGATTCTATTTGATCCGTAACATTAAAGACATCAATTTCGAATGTATAATTATCGAAATATAATACAGACATCCCCAGAGTATCAATAACCAATGGACCGGGACCCGGAATCCGAATCCAACCGGTATCGCGAGTTATCGTGTTCGTTAAACGTACTATCATATTGTACTCCTTCTCCGGTGATAATGTGTTGAACACAAAGTTCGGAAGAGTCAAACGATCGACTTCGGCGTTGCTGTTTATCATGTTGCGCGACACGTTGGCGATATCGAACGTAATCGATAAATTGTCCGACAGGGTATCGAACGCCGCGTTCGCCGTGGGCGCTTCGAACACTATATTCGTACCCTCGTGGCTCCATGAATTTAGATGAATGGTGTACTTTGTGGATGGTGCAAGGTTCCCTAAAGGGAATTTGCGGTCCCACTTTCCGTATTCCAACGTAAAGTCATCGGATGTTCTATCATTGTATATGAGGAAAGATCCCGTAAAGTTATCGGAGATGTTCGGGTGTGGAGTAAACCCGTCAAGGTAAACGGTAAGGCTTTCCGCCGTATTCGCTTCGAGTCGAAGGTGTGTCGGTGCAGGGAAGAAACGGTCCGTACCAAGAATAGAAGCGATTGTAGCGGTGTTAGTTGACGATATATCAATACTATCGGTACTGTTAAAAACACTGAAAGTAGCTGCAATATTCTTAAAATAATCCAAGGCACTGTCTAGCTGATCGACCGTAATCAGTAAAGCACCTGGTGTGTGCTCGTCAATATCTGTGTGCACGATTCTAGATTCGTTTTGCACGATTCTAGATTCTAGATTATTCAAAGTGATTCTTAGATTATACTTTTTGGTCTGTGCGTCCGTGGAAAACATAAAATTTGTGAAACGGACGTACGCCACATGTCCGTACGAGTTCAGTAGATCGGTCTCGATGTTTTCGTAATATATGTTTACATTGTCTGTTAAAGTATTCTCTGTTATATTCGCACCGAGTCCCGAGAAGATAATCGCCGATACACTCGATTCGTCGCGCATATGATTGAATTGGACCAACGTAAATTCATAGGAATAGTTGGGTACCAAATTGTCGAATTGGTACCTCAAATTACCACTATCCCCCACAAACGGCGTGTATATGTCACTCTGTTCTCCCGATAAAGTAACCACTCGAATGTTCGCGCGATAAAGATCGTTTTCTAGTTCGCTAACATGTGTAAATTCCAAAGATAGTTCGATGGACTCGATGTTCGCTTGTAGGACGCCAATCGCCTGAGGCGCGGTGAACGCGCGCTTGGCCATCGTCTCCGGGAACTCATACTCGATCACGTTTCCGACCGGGTCTATAATTTGCTGGCCTTTGTAGAAATATTGAATCGAAAGGGTATAATCATTATACACGTCCAAAGGAATATCAAATAGTTCAGGCGCGAATTCCAAACCTTCGAAACTGTTAAAGGACGTGCCTTGATGTAATGTAATGTAGGTTGAAAAACCGGCTGAAGTGGTGAAGTTAAAGCGCACGGTATAGTTAATTTCGGAGTACGAAAAATCGTTGAGCGCGACCGACAGATGCCCTTGGTCGTTCACCAAAGTGGTTTCGACATTTGACAGAGACACGATGGGTTCGATAAACACGAGCGTTTGGTTGTTGTCCACGTTACTCGGTAAATCTTGCGAATTGACGGCATCTGGGTTGTTGTAGTTTGAAAAAGTGAACAAACTCACTGTGTACGTATTCCCCGGTAACAAATTTGTAAATGTGTATTCGATGTCTCCAATATCGCTCGCCGTGATGTTATCGTACGATTTCTTATTTGTGTCAGACACTTTGAATTCTAAATCGTACATGTCCGTTTCGACATTTATCGGTGTGTAACTATCAAACGTGACCGTAATAGTCGTGTATCCCACGTCGGTTACATCAAACATGGGTATACGGAGATAGTCGGGGGGGTCCGTGTTTACGTTTGCAAGATTCCCCGTGGGCGTTTCAAACAGTACCCCACCCACGTGGTCCCACGTTTCCAGGTAGATGTCGTACCGCGTGGACGATTCAAGGTTCGGTAAGGAGAATTCTCCACCCCACCTTATGTACTCGAACGGGTAATTCTTTGCGGTTTCGACAGGAGTTTCGACGCGGAAAGATGCCGTAAAGTTATCGGAGATCTCCGGGTGTATATCGGAAGCAAACTTAATAATTATAAAGTCCGGACCTATCTCGGAGACCTCTAGTTGAGGACTCTCCAACGGCGGTGCACCTGGCAAAGTAAACGAATTCGTGATCGATTGGCGACTTATATTTGTGACATGTATGTTCCCGTGTGTGTAGTTTCTGTACGTGAGGTCGACCGTATACCCGGTGAAATAACTTAACCCTATTGGGTTCACAAAACGCAACTCGGCGAGGCCCATATTAATAAAAACGGTATCACTAAAAACAGATAAACCAGTAACCAGTTGCTTAAAATTGATATTTACCAAATAGTCGTTCGTTATATCCGTTTCGAACACGAACCCGGGTAAAATAAGCACACCAATGTCTCCGTTGTCGTTCATTAGATTGCGCGACACGTTGGCGACATCGATAGTCCCATGGACATTGTCCGAGCCAGTGTCTAGTTCCGTATTGGCCGTGAACGAACCGAAAACGATATTTCCTCCCGGATCCTCCGCGTGTCCGAACTCGACCAGACTCAACGTATACGTTTTGTTCGGGATTAAGTTTTCAAACGGATACACCGCGTCCCAGTTACCACCAAAGGGTCCCACTGTAACTTCGTCGTACTGTAACTTCCATGTGTAGTTGTTCGAAATAGTGTACATTGGAAATTCAGTAAATTGCAAATTAGCCGACGTGACACCCACGTCGGTCGAAGTCAAACCACGCGGTGCGTCAAAGCTATCGGGTCCGACGAGTTTAACACCGGAGTACGTAGTTACCTTTTCTCCTCCGGAACCAGGATTCGATACAAAAACGTCTTCGTCTTGTTTCTTGTACCTGACATAGACATCGTACGTGGTGTGTGCGTTCAAACCGGGAACGATACCGATATTTGACAAGTTCCCTTCGTCCACGACGTGGTTGATATTTGGGAGTCCCGCGTCAGGCATGAAGGTGAAATAAATGTCATAATCGTAGCTCGCAAAGTCGACCGCATTCTTTACAAGGGTATAGTTGGTAAGCTTGACATTGACATTTCCCGATACGTCAATCTCGTCGGAGGACACGCCGGTCAAATTCAAAACAATATTGTCGGTTAACCCGTATATAGTTACTTCGTTCGTCGCGTCGGACAACGGAATCAAACTGTTAACAACGTTGTGTACGAACGACGAGATTTCCGCCTTGTACAACACATCCGGTTTTATAATCAGAGCTTGCGTGTTGTCAAATAGGTGTTGTTTGTACTCACCCGGTCCGATAGTGATTTCTACGTTGGCCTTTTGAACCCAGGTACTGGAGTATTCAGAAAAACGTAAATAGACCACAAAATCACCCGTGATGCTATTGACAAGGTCTACTGGGATCGTAAAGTCGAGATTCGCCACAATGTCCATGTACTCACCGCGTGTTAACGTGATAATCGGAGGCTCCAACGGCGGTGCACCTGGCAAAGTAAACGAATTCGTGATCGATTGGCGACTTATATTTGTGACATGTATGTTCCCGTGTGTGTAGTTTCTGTACGTGAGGTCGACCGTATACCCGGTGAAATAACTTAACCCTATTGGGTTCACAAAACGCAACTCGGCGAGGCCCATATTAATAAAAACGGTATCACTAAAAACAGATAAACCAGTAACCAGTTGCTTAAAATTGATATTTACCAAATAGTCGTTCGTTATATCCGTTTCGAACACGAACCCGGGTAAAATAAGCACACCAATGTCTCCGTTGTCGTTCATTAGATTGCGCGACACGTTGGCGACATCGATAGTCCCATGGACATTGTCCGAGCCAGTGTCTAGTTCCGTATTGGCCGTGAACGAACCGAAAACGATATTTCCTCCCGGATCCTCCGCGTGTCCGAACTCGACCAGACTCAACGTATACGTTTTGTTCGGGATTAAGTTTTCAAACGGATACACCGCGTCCCAGTTACCACCAAAGGGTCCCACTGTAACTTCGTCGTACTGTAACTTCCATGTGTAGTTGTTCGAAATAGTGTACATTGGAAATTCAGTAAATTGCAAATTAGCCGACGTGACACCCACGTCGGTCGAAGTCAAACCACGCGGTGCGTCAAAGCTATCGGGTCCGACGAGTTTAACACCGGAGTACGTAGTTACCTTTTCTCCTCCGGAACCAGGATTCGATACAAAAACGTCTTCGTCTTGTTTCTTGTACCTGACATAGACATCGTACGTGGTGTGTGCGTTCAAACCGGGAACGATACCGATATTTGACAAGTTCCCTTCGTCCACGACGTGGTTGATATTTGGGAGTCCCGCGTCAGGCATGAAGGTGAAATAAATGTCATAATCGTAGCTCGCAAAGTCGACCGCATTCTTTACAAGGGTATAGTTGGTAAGCTTGACATTGACATTTCCCGATACGTCAATCTCGTCGGAGGACACGCCGGTCAAATTCAAAACAATATTGTCGGTTAACCCGTATATAGTTACTTCGTTCGTCGCGTCGGACAACGGAATCAAACTGTTAACAACGTTGTGTACGAACGACGAGATTTCCGCCTTGTACAACACATCCGGTTTTATAATCAGAGCTTGCGTGTTGTCAAATAGGTGTTGTTTGTACTCACCCGGTCCGATAGTGATTTCTACGTTGGCCTTTTGAACCCAGGTACTGGAGTATTCAGAAAAACGTAAATAGACCACAAAATCACCCGTGATGCTATTGACAAGGTCTACTGGGATCGTAAAGTCGAGATTCGCCACAATGTCCATGTACTCACCGCGTGTTAACGTGACAATCGGAGGCTCCAACGACCTTCCGGTATGTGTATCGAACGTTTGTGAAACGATATCACCATCAAGTCCGTCGAGAACTGCCACGGTCGAATTTGTATAATAAAAATCCAACACGACATTTTTACTTGCGAAATAGTCAAAATCGACTATAGAAAACGCGTGACTCGAATTTCCAATATCAAAGTCTTCGGAATTGGCATCGGCCGTCCCATTGACCGTTCCAGTGACCGTAATACGCGCACGGTACTTTGCATTTTCCAAAAGTTTCCCAGTAATTTCCAGGTCTTTGATAATAATTCGGGTCTCTTTTCGATCGTTGAGTAGTATGAACTCTATGTTCGCGGGGTTTTCCAGTACGAACGTGTCGAACGTCGTCGTTTGCGTCTTGGTCTCGTTACGAAAGTCCGCTATTACGATTCCAGAAACGGAATTGTCCACTTTCAAGTGCTGGAATTTATCGTACGATATCGTGTAAGTCCTCGACGGAAACAAATCGGTAAATTGGAAAGTAAGACCACCGAAATCGGTGGCCGCGAGTGTGTCTTCGACATTCGCCGCGGTAGTGTGGTCCCGCGGTGCCACCGCTTTGACGACATAACGGTACTTGTCGCTATTTAGAACTATGTTGGGGTTGTAAGTCTGAAATGTACATGTGATACTCGTAGCTTGAGACCTTGCGACCCCAAAAGTCGGTACGTTCAGAGGAAGTCTCGTACCGATATCGATGGGGTCGTATATAACGTTTCCAGAAGGCCCGTCGAGCACGTCGACACCGTCCGTGGTGTTCTTGTACGCTAACGTAATTTTATACGCCTTGAAATAATCGAACCTGTATCCCAATTCACTATTCAAGTTTATCGTATCAGAGACGTACGCGTGAATATCCGTGATATTCCTGGTATTCGTGGTGATATTCGTTAGGTCGGTGATGTTCGCCAACACATCGTAACTCTTCGCTCCCGTTTTTGTGAATGAAAATCCTCTAAGAACTACGTTCATATCACCGTCGTCGTTTCCTAACGTTGTTTGAACGTTCTCGTACACAAAGCTGACGTTGTCCGATGTGGTGTGAATGTTCGCGGCAGGGAAGTTACTGTCAAACTCAATACTACTGACACCTGAATTGTGAGAAAAACTTGTCATACGCACACCGTACAACGTATTGGGTACAAGACCGGTAAATACCTTTGGTTGGAACGTCTGGTCTATATCAAAACCACCAAACGCACTTTCGAATACCATGTCATACACGTTCGACATACCACCAGCCGGGTGGGTATAACGAAAATTGACAATAATTCTATCTGGTGCATTTGCCACATTACTCATCTCGATCGTCGGCAACGGAAATGGCTCAAGGTCGTACAACTTGGAAAAGTAGGTTTGAGACACGTTAGCCCCACCGTTTGAAACCGTCACCGGAACACCGTATGTCGTGTTGGTGTACGTATGTGTCAAGCGGTACTTCCCGAAGGACAAACCTGTTGGTTGGATCGTATCAGCGATATTCCCTTTAGAAACGTTCACAGTCAAGATATTTCCAGTTAAATTATTTTCCGAAATCTCCTCAAACAATATGTTAACCTGGTAATTTTGTGTTGACGCGTTGGTATTAAATACCACGTTTTCAAAAACAAACCCGGCGTTTCCGTTATTGTCAAGCACAATCGGTATAATCAAAGAGAACGACACCGATACATTATCAGTAGGTGTGTTAATGGTACCAGATTTAGGGATAAACGGTTGGAAAAACCTACTGACAGCTGAAGGATTGTGTAGCGATCTCAAGTGTGTGAACGACAATAGGTCAATCACATAGGTTGAATTGGGTAAAAGGTTGTTTAATTCGTAAATGATATTGTCCGAGATATTCATCCCGGCTTCGATCGGGATATTAATCAAATAGTGGTGCGTGGTGTTGACGACATTCGCCTCGAGAGTGTAAAGGTTCGTAAGATTCCGATGGGACACAAAGTCCCTGGAAATTCCGGGTACGGAAAAGTCCACCCGATCCGCGGCTTTGATCAAAAACAAAATCTTGGACACGTCGATCGTCGGAAGGAATGCTTCGGAAAATAATTCCAACGCGTTGATATCTAGCACATTCCTACCGTCGGTTACCTTCGCTGTAAAAGTCTCTACGGCACTCGGGAGGATATATCCGTTCAAAGAGTCCCAGTTCACGTTGGAATACACGAACGACACATGGACGTTCCCTTTATCGAAATAAAATAGCGGCGGATCAAAATCTTCCGGTTCGAACGTCAGCGTAAAATCGTTATTAAATTTCAAATCTTTTTTCAATGAGATATAATCAGTAAGATCGCCCTTGACCACAAACAGGACGTCGTACACCAAATCGATCGAGTCGGTCTGAAAATTAATGTTCGGTAGAACGAGTCGGGTTAGACCTTGGTCGTCCAAAAGTTCTTTTGACGCCGTACCAACGACGATGTTTACGTTGTCCGAGCTAGTGGTTTCCTCATAATCAGACGACTCATAATCAGACGACTCATACGGATGAACCTGAACTTGCTTTGGGTATTTAGTGTGGTCGAATTTGAGTATCTCATTACGATTATTAAGGTTATTGTAATTTTTAAATGTAACAAATTTAAAATCGTATGTATTATTCGGTAACAAACGGGTGTACGTAAAATCGTACGCGGTTTCGAAATTGGACTGACCCAGAAAAATATTCGAATCATAAATATTCGTATCATTCATACCGATATTACACTCGAAAATACCACTCGTTTGTACGTTCGCTTTGTCCGTGAATATGTTGTCCCAATACGTCTCGGAAAACGCCGGGTGTTTGATCGCAAGCTTAATCCGGTTGTGGGTTACGCTCCGCTTCACCATACGCGTCGGGAGATGTAATTTTGTCTCGAGATGTGAAATGGTGTTGTTTAGATTATTAAACGGGTTTGTCTTTTTTACGACCGCCGTATTGCCAAATCGACCCTCGTCGGTTCCGTCTAAAACGTCCACGTTGTCCGTCACGTTAAAGTATGAAAACTCTATTTTATAGTTATTGAAAAAGTATCGAGTAGTATTGATAATTCTGTTTTCCAAACTCGTCGTGTCGAAACGGTCAGAGTCAGTGTCGTACGTAAGGCTGTTCATATTCAACTGATAGGTATCGGACTCAACGTGTATATTCAGTCGATACCTTTTGTCGACAACTTTGTTTGTGGTAAAGGTGATACCGGAATCCAAACTCGGGAAAATCATCGCCATTTGCGCGGTTATACCGTTACGAATCTTGAATCGGGTAAGTTCCCTGGCGACTAGTAAGAGCACTTCGTCGTCGCCCGTGTTGAATTGTTTTCCAGAAGAGTAAGCGATACTGCGGAAAATATACGGATTGTAAACGGTGTTTCCTGGGTTTAGTCGATCATAACGGTCAAACCCGGCAATGTTCGATACTTGGTACCGCGTATTCGGAACCAAATTCGTCCATATAACGTTCGCTTTCCAATTACCGGGCCTAGGTTCTACTAATTCAAACAAGTCTACATTAGAATCTTTCGATAATCTTGATCGTTCAACCATTTTATTTATTAATTGAGTAAATAATTAAACAGGTTCTGCCGTTATAATAACCCTAAAAGATTCCTCGGGTTCTATAGATCCCGCAATACCAATACTATCTATACTTACCGCCACAGAAGTGGCGTTTGACAATTGAGTGTTTACTGCATTTACGTTTAAGAATGCTCCCAGAGTTATTGTCCATATCCCTCCCACGGGTATATCAGCCACGAACCATTTGATCACACGACCGCTACCATCTTCTAGATCGGTCGTTTTTATATACCCCGCGGTTGTGTTCACCAACATTAAACCAGCTTGATACTCTTTAGCACGGTCCAAACCTAGACCAGTCCTATGATAAAATTGTTCACCGATTTGTGTAAACATAGGCTCACTAAAAGCGATAGAATGGAGATTACCACCACCAGCTTTTATGTGTATATCTGTAATTCGCAAAAAGCCTTTGGTGTTATCCAGTGGATTGTGTCCAACGAACCTGGGTGTTATAATTCGGTTTGTGAAATGTGTATCCGGATCCACGTATGCGGCATCCTTTTCAAAAATAAAAAGATATACATCGAACCCATGTGCATTGGCTACAATGCCCGGAGTACGAAACCCTAGTGGATTTGATGTTGGTTTGCCGTTACCTTCTAAAGTAAACGACTTTGGACCTAAAAACGTGTTATACGCAGCCGTAGCGGATGGTGTATTGAAATCGATTCCTTGACGCACTCCTCCAAACCCCTGGTGTGATATGTTGGACAAGTCGTCTTTTCCCGTTTTAAATCTTAATTGCCGAGTTGCCGACTGGTCCGTCGTCCACCAGAATCCACCAGTATTAGATAAAGGTACTATACCCGATACAGAGGCTGGGTTCATAGATTCATTACCAGCACCCAATACATTCACCCATGCACCTGCAACATATCTAGACAATTTGAACGTCAATCTGTAAATTTGATCCGGTATTAGATCTTGTACTACGTATGTGGAGACGTTCGTATCAACTGCGTTCCCGGCAGACACTATACTTGCAAATGTATCGACAATAGGGGTAGATTTCGAACTGGGGACTGGTGGGCTCAGGTAATGGCTCACAATCGCAGCATGGGTCGAAAACCCGAGAATAGAAGCCGCCATTTAAGTTTACTCTTACACTTACATTTTTTTACACGGGTAATGCATAGGCTATAATTTGGTACATTGCGCTGGGATCGTCTTCCGACTTGTCGTTGTTAACGATGTCCTTGATTCTAAACCAAACACGGTTAGCTTCTACGTTCGGTACGTTCAAGTCTAATATAATCCGCGTAATCACAATCGGGTTGTATCCCGTCAAACGGAAGTCCTCCCCGGACGAGTACATGATACTTGATTCGTTTCTAGTTTTGTACACATTGAAGAATATGTAATAATAGCGACTCGCGTACACTTTCACACTATCGGCGGTCGCCAATAAATCGTTCTTCATGGGAAAGTTTCGGGACACGCCGTTTTGGAACACCAACATCTCGGTCACTTGGACGTCCTGAACAGTTTGATCTACCGGGCGCGGGCCTAAATTTACCACATGAAACGTCGCGTACAACAAGTCTCCCTCGTATTCAGGAAAGAAGAGGACGCCTTCAAAATCCAGACCACTCGGTTCGGTGTACTTGTAGTTGCTAAATCGCGTGACCGTCTTGTCGATAATACCGCCTTGCGCGGAAAAAACCGGCTTGTTTTGGGCGAAAAAGTAAACCGGCCTGTTTGTGGCGACGACCGCTTCTGGGTCGTCGACGTTTGCAGAAAAACGGTCGTATTCTACCGCCTCTAGACGGTAACCAACATCCCCACGAGGAGGAATGTCCTTGATACGGTATTCGTTCATATATTAATAACAAATGGAAAAACACCTGGAAATTTACGTTTCTATTCCGCAGACGACGTTCTAAAACGACGGGGTGGGTCGAGTATTTCTAAACCCGTGTATATATTTATTGGTGGTGTTGGTCGCTGTTTTTTTCGACTATTGTCATTTACCACCGGTGTGATTCTTTTTCTAACCCCATCCGCAGACGACGTTGGATTATAGAACGTTGTAAAACGGCGGGGTGGGTCGAGTATTTCTAAACCCGTGTTTATATTTCTTTGTGGTGTTGGTCTCGTTGGTCGCTGTTTTTTTCGACTATTGTCATTTACCACCGGTGTGATTCTTTTTCTTGGATTTCCCGACCCGGTTCCTTGTAGATTTGCCGACCCGGTTCTTTGTGGAATATTTCCTGTTTTCTTTTTTAAAAATCGACCCGCTCGCGTCGGTTGTCTGGCCGTTTTCGACGACGATGCCCGCATGTTATTATTATTTACCACGACAGGTTGTACCTCCGGTGTGATGTTGCCTACCGGTGTATTTAGAGTTGGTTTCTTTTTTGAACCCGCTCGCGTCGGTTGTCTGGCCGTTTTCGACGACGATGCCCGCATGTTATTATTATTTACCACGACAGGTTGTACCTCCGGTGTGATGTTGCCTACCGGTGTATTTAGAGTTGGTTTCTTTTTTGAACCCGCTCGCGTCGGTTGTCTGGCCGTTTTCGACGACGATGCCCGCATGTTATTATTATTTACCACGACAGGTTGTACCTCCGGTGTGATGTTGCCTACCGGTGTATTTAGAGTTGGTTTCTTTTTTGAACCCGCTCGCGTCGGTTGTCGCTTTACAACCCCCGCCAACTGCTTCCCCTTGATTGCCCGCGTCGCCAACTCCTTTTCTTTTCTTTCCCTGGCCGTTTTTGACGACGATGCCCGCCTGTTATTTCCCATGTTTACCTCCGGTGTGATTATCGACGACGACGATGCTCGCCTGTTATTTCCCATGTTTACCTCCGGCGTGATGTTGCCTACCGGTGATACTCGCCTGTTATTTCCCATGTTTACCTCCGGTGTGATTATCGACGACGACGATGCTCGCCTGTTATTTCCCATGTTTACCTCCGGCGTGATGTTGCCTACCGGTGATACTCGCCTGTTATTTCCCATGT
>Ga0209702_10006671_pt1 | contig 14677 bp, 17 predicted proteins | sample FRY01_FD_187210 | JGI IMG/M metagenome (GOLD analysis project Ga0209702, IMG submission 187210) | Freshwater microbial communities from Lake Fryxell liftoff mats and glacier meltwater in Antarctica - FRY-01 (SPAdes) (version 2) | ecosystem: Environmental > Aquatic > Freshwater > Ice > Glacier... | reverse complement strand
GATCCCCGTCGATGTTCCGCAAGGATCACGCCACGTTCCTCGGCGTCCAGGTGCTTGTAATGTCTTTCCATCGCAACATCCTATGCCCTCTGGGCTGTCGGTGTCGCACTTCAAACTTGAGCCTAAGATGCGCTTGCGGCAGATATCAACGGTTCTCCGTCCGGACAGGCTTCTTCCCCTATGCCAATCTTTGACTTGACCCAGCAGGCGGAGGTGGACCGACTAAAGAAAATGGTCAGCGATGCTTGGGCGGCTGCGGGACCGGTGAAGACACCGGCTGTAGTGGCAGTCGCGGGGAATGATGAAGACAAGGATGACGACGACGAAATTATCCCACCGGAAAAGTTGGAAGTTCCTGAGAATACGGACCTGCTGGGGATAGATCCGACTGTCTATCGACAGATCAACGCGGCGCTAAAATCGGGCAAGCAACATATTATGCTATATGGCCCACCCGGTACAGGAAAGACAACGCTCGCGCGTTGGATCGCAGCGACTTTGACCGGAGGAAAATGGACCTTGGTCACTGGTTCATCGGATTGGAGTTCGCAGGATATCATTGGGGGTTATCAACCAGTTGGTAATGGAGGTGTCGCCTTCATCCCTGGTGTCCTGCTGCGGCGCTTTGATCGCCCCCTCATCATTGATGAGTTGAACCGTTGCGACATCGACAAGGTGATTGGTCCGCTTTTCACAGTTCTAAGCGGGCAGCAGACCACTCTACCTTATCGCCTGAACATGGAGGATGTAGCCAGCCCGCAATACGTGATCCTGCCGGAGAGCAAACCTTCAGCCGCGGCGCATGAATTCGCACCGGGTCCACATTGGCGGTTAATCGCAACTATCAACTCAATCGACAAAGCGGCACTCTACCAGATGTCTTACGCCCTAAGCCGCCGGTTCGGCTGGGTCTATGTAGATGCGCCGCGCGATACGTCTGGTTTTGTCGCCGACTATCTGCGGAAAGCTGATCCCACATGGGAAGGCCCCGCGCCGGGTGCGCCTTGCCCGCTCGGTGCGTTTTGGGCTGCCATCAACAAGGTCCGTGTCCTCGGTCCTGCCCCAATAATTGACGCGATCAAAGCCGTTGAGGCGATGGAAGATTCGCCAGATTTCTTCGTCACGCCATCGCCCTCGATGCGAGAAGCGCTGCTTGATGCGGTCGATATGGTTCTTCTTCCCATGCTGGATGGGATTGTCGTTCAAGACGCAGAACTGCTTGCCGAGGCTGCGGTCGTGGCATTTGCGCTGGACGCTGGAGGTAAAGACCGTATCGGGCGCCGGATGGCATCGGTTGCCGTCTGATGCCGGGAATCGACAGAGAGATTTCCGACTATGCTGCTGGGATTTTTCTTAGAGGCCGATCCGAAACTAATCACACAAAATCAATGTGTTGCGTTTAACCAACGCATCGAAATGCCATCATGGCAGACAAGATCGGCGGCCCAAACATCTGATTTTTTTGGGTTTGGGTGAAGGGCGACCAGCAAACGTTGCGCAGCGCATCAAATGCCATGTGTCTGAAATTGTTGCGTTAGTTTCGAATCAGACTCTTAGACACTTTCGTCCTGGCGGTCTTGTTGGTGCAGATACTCCATCGCTTGATCTTGCCCGAGATCTTGACCTTTTACGTGCACATTGGGCGATTTCTTTGCCTGTTAGGGAGTTCCTGCAATATCTCCTGGCGAACAGGCACGAGGCGCAAGCTTTGCTGCAATTCCAAAGCCGGACTGATGATGCGGTCGCCCGTGGCCGAATTAATGCTCGCTCTTCGGTGATTGCGCGCCGAGTCTCTGGACATCCTTCGTTGATCGTATCCGAAGAGCCAGTAAGGTCCTTCAATACGGGACCAAATCAAGTCGTTGCTTGGGTTGTTCAGACGGCGGCTACCTACGCGCAACGGCTCTTTGCAATGCAAGCAAAGAACTCAGCCTATTCCGGCCTGATCGAGGCTGCCGTGGCAGAGATTTCGGCAGTAAAGCGGCTTGATTCGCTACGGGAGCCGCTGAAGCACGTTACTTCTGGGCGCAGGCCCGGACCCAATGCACTACGAGATTCCACAAGATCACGACGGCTAATCTATCGACATGCAATTGCAGCCTACACGACGCTGACAGGAATAGAGGCGGGTGACGAAGCGGCGTTGGCGCGGGTGCTTCACAGTACTCTCATCGGGCCGCTAGAAGAGTGGCGGCGTTTCGAACTGGCCGTTGCAACTGGACTTGGGGAAGTGCTGTCGACCGAAATCGGCCTGCCATTGCGCCTGTCGATTCTCAATGCCAGTCCAAGGCAGCCGATACTGCGATGCGGGCGGTATTCGCTTTACTGGCAATCCGGCGGCGGTCTTTACTTGCCACCCGCCTTGGAGCCCTCGGAACAGCGCATGGAAACGCTGCTCGCCGCCTATGGCATGTCGGCGTCGGCAGATCGCCCCGATCTCGTTTTGGTTGATGAAGAATCTGCTCGAGTGACAGCTATCATCGAGGTCAAATATCTCGCAGGGGACACGGCCAATACCCGTTTCCGTGAAGCAGCGCGGCAGATCGTCCGATATGGGCGCGGATACAGCACCGAACTTGAACTTGCAGCCCTAATGCGACGATCCCTGATAGCGTTAAGTCGCGATGCCCCAAATATAATTGATGATGCAGCGGCTGCGCCGCGCGTGGTGGACTTCGAGGGAATTAAGTCGGGTGCTTTGCGGCAATGGGTGCGGGAACGACTGAATCCCGCGCCCTGACTGGAATCAAATAGCTGCGCGACGAACCGGTTCGGCTGGTACGTCTTCTGCAATCTTGCGCTTCATCCCTGGAGGACGATCCGCCCCACCATCTGCAAAGAGGGGCACGTCCTTTTCGTCGACAGGCCGAGCGCAAGGTGAAGAAATTTCATACGGTAAACCTCGCTCTTTCGGAAGAGGTTGAACCGATGGAAGAAAGCGCGCTTTCGCACCCATAAGGTACTCTTCAGAAAGTTCGCAACAGACCCAATGACGGCGAAGGTTTTCTGCCACAACGCCGGTTACGCAAGACCCTCCGAACGGATCAACCACCAGATCGCCGGGATCAGTCAGAAAACGGACAAAGTATTCGGGGAGTTGGGCGGGAAAGCGTGCGGGATGGATGGCAATATTCTCGGCGCGGCACTGATCCTGATAGCGGCCATTGGACTCGGTGTTGGCGATGGCAAGTAGGTTTGGGGGAACCGATCCACCGTTATCCTTGTTGAACTTGTCCGAAATGTCATGGCCGGATGGTCGCAGCTTCGCGGTGTATCCGTTCTTCAGCAGGTGCTCCATCGACTTCGAATAGGGTTGCAGAATGCGCTTGTTGTTGGCTTTGGGGTATGGAGTCTTGGCGAGCCACCAGACAGTGTTTACAGCGTCCTTCACCCGCACGCGTCGCACGTTCACCCATTCGGCAGGCGTGGGCAGCTTCGACGGGTTCCACCAATAGTGCTCTTGGCATAGATGAAAGCCATACTCCTCGACCAGCATGACCAGAAGCTTGAAGTGATATAGGCTGCGGGTAGGCTGGCCGGGCTTCCAAGCGCCACCAATGTCGATGACCAAGCTTCCACTGTCCTTGAGAACTCGGTGAAACCCCTCGGCGAATGGCCGAAACCAGTCACAATACTGGTCGGCATCTTCGTTGCCGTAGCTCTTCTTGCGAACGAGGCCGAATGGCGGGCTGGTCATTATCAAATCGACACTGTTTGGCTTTGCTTTGCCAAACAGGTATCCCCTACTGTCACCCCACAAGATCTGGCCCTGATCCGTGGACAGGAATGGCTTCACGAGGGATCCCGGATAAACTCGAGCGTTCGCCTTGTGCGCACTGTCCCGGCTGGTTTCCTTGCCTAGGTTTTCTGAATGAAGGAAGCGGATATACTCGCTGACGTTCTTGTATCCCCTCACCGACGCCGCATCTTCGAAGGCAGCCCGCTCCTCCTCAGTCAGGCGGATATTCGTAAATTTTGTTCTCGGATTCTCTACTCTTGGGCGCGCCATGGTCAATTCCTTCGTAACACGAAAACACCTTAGGTCAATGATTTCCGTAACACAACAACCAAGAGGTTAAAGCGTGACACAAAAACGTCTATGGTGCATGAAATGTATTCTCATGTAATTTTATCCAGTGGCAACATTCGGACTTGAGAAGGCTCCGGCCTGACGATCCCACTCTAGCGGGAATGGCTCCATAAGCCGAGCGAGCGTGATCTCAGGGCCTTGCCGTCCGTCCAAGATCGCTTCCAGAATATCCGGTCCAAGGTGCGTAAGTCTAAGAATGCGAGTTATGTACGAAGGCCCAATCCTTTCGCTGCGCGCAAGTTCATTGATGGTGGTGAACTCGCCGGTTTCGAGTATCCGCTTCCAGCGAAACGCTCGGGCTAGCGCCTTGACGAGGGCGTCATCGGTCTGGTGGGGCTCACGTGCGTTGGGCGGCAGGATCATCTGCTTGCGCCCGCCGCGCTTCACGATCCGGAACGGGACATGGATGGTGACGGTCTCGGTAACTGCCTTTGTGCGGGTCATGCAGCTTCTCCAAAATCATTGGTCATGTCATGCGCCAGCACAGCCAGACCATCCATTCGCAACCGAACTTTCATTCCATCGGTGCCGATGTCGACCCGTTCGACCAGCAGCGCGACAATCCGTGCCTGTTCGGCGGGGAACAACTCGTCCCACAGCGGATCGAGGCGGGTCAGTGCGTCACCTGCGTTGGCTTCGGTGATCGCGTCATCCTGCACCCGCGCAGCTTTCCAAGTCCCGGCCACGATTTCGGGCTGGCGGAACACGGCGCGCAATTGGTCAATCACGGCAGCCTCGATCTCGCCCGCAGGGACGCGGCCGATGGGGCACGAACCAGCGCCATGCTTCAGCACGGTCTGGCTGACGTAATAGCGGTAAAGCCGACCACCTTTGCGAGTGTGTGTGGGCGAAAAGGCTGCGCCATTCGGGCCGTAGAGCAGGCCCTTCAGTAGCGCGGGCGTGTCGGCGCGAGTCCGCGCGGCGCGCTTGCGCGGGCTTTCGGTCAGAATGGTGTGCACCTTGTCCCACGCCTCACGGTCAATGATCGCCTTGTGCTCGCCGGGATAGCTTGTCCCCTTATGCACGGCGTCACCGATGTAGACGCGGTTGTTCAGCATTCGGTAGATGAACTTCTTGTCGATCAGGTGGCCGTGACGGGTAGTGACGCCGCGCTCGGCCAATTCGCGCGCCAGTAATGTGCCCGAGCCGATCTCTATGAAACGGGCAAATACCCAGCGGACATGCGCGGCATCTTCGGGGTTCTCCAGCAGCTTGCGGTCCTTCACCATGTACCCCAAGGGCGGGCAGCCGCCCATCCACATGCCCTTCATCCGACTGGCGCGGACCTTGTCGCGGATCCGTTCGGCCGTCACCTCCCGTTCGAACTGGGCGAAGCTGAGCAGTATGTTCAGCGTCAGCCGCCCCATGGAAGTTGTCGTGTTGAATGATTGCGTCACCGAGACGAAGGTCACGCCATTGCGGTCGAACACCTCGACCAGCTTGGAAAAATCCATCAGCGAGCGGGACAGGCGGTCGATCTTATAGACGACGACCACGTCGACCAGTCCATCCTCGATGTCGGCCAGCAATCGCTTCAGGCCGGGGCGTTCCAGCGTTCCGCCGGAAATGCCGCCATCATCATACTGGTCGCGAACCAGCACCCAGCCTTCGGATCGCTGGCTGGCGATGTAGGATTCGCAAGCTTCGCGCTGGGCGTGCAGGCTGTTGAACTCTTGCTCCAGCCCTTCTTCGGAGGATTTCCGTGTGTAGACCGCGCAGCGCAGTTTGCGGACGATGGGTTTGTTCATGCGGTCCTCCGGTGGTTTTTCAGCCCGAAGAACACCCAGCCGTTCCAGCGGGTGCCGGTGATCGCGCGGGCGATGGCCGAGAGCGACTGGTAGGGTCGCCCCTGCCATTCGAAGCCGTCCTGCGTCACGGTTACGATCTGTTCGAGGCCCTGCCATTCGCGAATCAGCCGGGTTCCAGCGATTGGCTTCCGATCGGCCCGGGTGCGGCGCGTGATGATATTGCCGCCGTCAAGCTGTTCGCCGAGCGATTCCAGCCGCCTGACGGTTTCGGGCTTCAGCCCGCCATAGGTCAGTTCCTGGATGCGGTAGGCCAATCGGCTTTCGAGGTAGCGCCGGTTGAAGGGCGGCGGCTCGCTGGCGAACAGTTCTCGCCATTGCTGCTTCAGGTCCGGCGTCGAGGTGGTCTTCAGCACAGCCAGGCGCGCGGGAATGGGATCGTGGTTCGTCATACGTCTCTCCGTTGTGTTGGAGTTGCATGACGCCATTGGTCGGGCGGATAGTGTAGGCAACTTTCTCCAGTCTCGTCAGAAGGTTCGCCCTTGTCCCGCATCCGCATCCGCAACCGGATCAGCCCGAGCGCCAGCAGGCCGCACAGTTCTGCACGGCGTTCAGCGGGTGACATGGCCGAGGGTGGCAAAGGGTTTGGACGTTTCATGAAGAGCAATTCCCTGAGGTCTTACCCTTCTTCTACTCACTGCCTCGGGAAACCGTCCCACTGACCATGAACTGGTGGCATGCGCGATCACCGGGACTCGACTCAGGGTTGATCTGGCTGCTAGAACGCAACCAGAACAAACGAGTCTGTAGCGAGGGTGCACCATGGGTTATGACATCAAGAGGTTCATCAATCCGAAGTTCATCAAAACCATTGATGTCCGGCTCATGCGGGAGCTTTTCGTCCGGCATTTCGGCGAAGATGCCATGCCGGTGGCTTTCGACGGTGATGCGACGACTATCCGGTCGGCAATGACAACGTATTTCGGCGAGCCAGTCACGGACTGGAAGGAGGGGCTGGTCGCCGACCTGCACCGCGTCGCGGAATTAGGCGGCAACGAAGGGATGCAACTCATCCTGAATGAAGCACGCCGCCAAGGTGTGATCCTTTATCCCGACCCCGATCCTGAAGACACGCAATCCGCGCCGATCAAGCATGACGCCAAACATGTGGCGCTGCACACCTATCTGCATCATCACCACATCTTCGAGGCGGCGGCCGATTTCCAGGCGCTGCGGGCGCCGACGGCAATGGCAGAGTTTCGGGGCCCTGAACGCGATGTGGGCGCTGACCTGACAGAAGCATCGTCCGCAGCTTTCAAGGCAGCCATCGTGAAACTGTTCGCGCAGGACCTGCAGGGCGGTTACTGCCGCCTTGGCCCCTATGAGGAGGACGGCGAAATCAACTTCGTCGTCAGCCACGGAGCACCGGTCACAACCACGCCCGTCGTGGCAGGAGACCGCGAACAGATCATCACCCTGCGCGCAGTGAAGTACGCTGCCTTGCGCTATTCGTCCAACGAAGGGCTATTGCGCATCGGCGGCGTGCCGAATGCGCAACAAGCCGATGTGGCCGCAATCTTTGCTGAACACATCCTCGGCCGGCCGGGCTTCTTTGCAGGCAAGGACGCACGTGACCTGTACACGCTCGATCCGGTCACGGCTTTTGGCCCCGATTTCGTTTTCAGGCACGCCTTTGACGAGCGGATCCTCGACGTGCGGATCGTGGCGGCCGCAGCCGATTTCTTCGCCGAGGATGAAGATGGTGTGTGGCGGTATGTGCGCACCTGGGAGTCGAAGGACGCATCCGGCGCTGCGCTCCGGCATTTCAAGGCCAGCGAGGTTCGCTTCGGCCGTGGCTGGCGTCTCGGAGAAATCACGTTCCGGGCGTTCTTCAAGACTGATGCAAAGCGGCCTGCCAAGGTTACTGTGCGGCTGAAGCCACCAGGGACGCTCGCTTTCCGCCGAACGCGGTTCGAGAAGGCAATTCACATGCTGGTGGCGCGTAACGGGCTCGAAAAGGACCGAAAACGAGATGATGACGTGGTTGTGGAAGCGGCTGAGTGACGGCGGGGCGGAGACCACAGTCTCTGGTCGGGCGCTGCGCCGGTTTCCAGATCGCGACGTCGACCACCTTCTCCGGGCGGGGGTTCTGATAGAGCAACGGAAAGCTGACTGTTGGGCCATCTGTGAACATTGCGATTGCGGCCTTGATGCGCGCCCGATCCGAGAGATCGGCGACGCATTCCATGCCTGCTGCCCGCATGATGCCACAGAGGACTTGGTTCTCAACGCAGACGACCTGAGCCGTTATTCCATAGATGCGGAACGTCTGGCGGGTAAAATCGCGGCATCCGGTGGGCTTGCAGGCAGCGTGGCAAGGATTGGCGACGGCGTTTGGCTGATCGGCAGGACGCCTGCGGGCCACGCCGTCGTGCTTTGCAGCGACTGCTACTTGCTGGAAACGCCCGGCATGATCTTAGCGATCAGGGCTGCTGTGGGCGGCGAGCGCGTAACCGTGCTGGCCTCTTCAATCAACGCAGTCGTCGCAATCCGATGGCAGGAAGCGGGAATCTCAGCAATGGAACTTGGGAAGGTGATGATCGGTGACCAGCACGATTTGGATCGCCTGGCACCGGAGCGAATCTTTACCAAGCCACAAGTCGAAGACCTGACAGCGGATGCCGCCGCCCGGCTCCAGGTTTCCCGGTCGCGTCGAACCGTGCGGCTGGATGGTCGCGATTTCGTTCTGTCGCTAACCGAGTTTGACGCTTTCCTTGGAGCAGCCGAGAAGGTTGCAGTTGGACAGGTCATGCTCACCTATCAGGAACTCTATGCTCTGACCAACAGGGCGACGCACCGCGACGTGATCAACGAGATCCGCGACAAGCTGCAAAAACAGGGGCTGACGCGAGAGCAGGCTTTCGATCTGGTCAAGACAGTGCACGGGCGGGGCGTGACGATTGGCTTGCCGGGGCCGGACATCGACATTCGCGACTGACGCGACCCACGTTTCACCCACGATTTTCCCACACCATTCCCACCAATAGCAGTCGGCGAGACGGCAGTCTTGGAACAACAGCAATGATGTTCCGAGGCTCCACAACATGTACCACCCTATTACCCCCGCCGACCTTGCCACACTGATCACTGAAGCCGCATTGGCGGCGCGTCGCTTGCACCGCAAGATGGTGTTGCCGGCCGCCGATCTTGACGATTTGCGCCAGGACCTGTTGGTCGACCTGATCTGCCGTCTGCCCGGGTTCGATGCCCGGCGCGGCAGCATCGGTGCCTTCGCCAACATCGTCCTGCACAACCAGTCCTCGCGGATCGCGATCCGGCACCATCGCCAGCGGCGTGCGCAATGCGGGACGATGTCGTCGCTGGACGCGCCCATCGCTGGCGGGACGGAGCCGCTGGGCTGCTTGTTGGTGGAAGCCGATGGGCTGGCTGCTTGGCACGGCCAGGACCCGAGATCGACCGAGGATGCGGACCTTCGCCACGACCTCGGACGCGCGCTGGGCGATCTGCCCGACGACACGCGTGGGCTGTGCATCGCACTCGGCACATGCGCCATCGCCGACATCATCAGTCGCACTGGCACCTCCCGCTCCGCCCTTTACCGGCACATCGCCCTGCTGCGTCTTGACCTCGCGATGCGCGGGTTCGGGGCCCGGTGGGACGGTTTGCGGGCCGCGTGAGTAGAGGACCCTCATGGAGATGTTCATCATGCCCCCCACCGCCTTCACCCCGGCAAAGCCGCGGCCGTTCACCGATATCGAGTTCTGCGCCTGGATTGGTCAGGCCCTCCCCGGCGACCGGCTCGAATATCATCGCGGGTTCCTCGGCATCGACACGACCGCCATGATCTCGACTCTGCCAGAGCCCGAGCGTCGCAGAGTCGGAGCGCTCGCCAGTGCTGCGCATCGGGCCTTCGAGGCGGCTCTGGTTCATCTGGTGCAGGTGCGCGTCGGACCGGATCGCTTCGCCTACCTCGCGATCGCGCGGACCAAACCCCGCCATGCGCCGATCCCGTTTTCCCAACTTATCGCCACAGAGGAGGCCGCCTGATGCGCGCCGTGCTTGCCTGGATCGGGGATCGGCTCCCGCCCTCCCTTTACTTCGCCTTGGCCGGGAAATTGGCCGAACCTTCGACAGGAGACAACGCCATGGCCAAACTGCCGAGCCTGATTGCACGCCTGCGCCGTGCATTTCACAGCCTTGAGGAATTGCCCGACACGGTCCCCGCACCCTGGCGCGAAGGCAACGAGATCGAACCGCTCTCCATCGAGGTGGCGACCATCGACGATATCGCTTTTGCCGTCGTGGCTGCCAACGCGGATGCCTCTGCCGCGATCCGGCTTTCTTCGGCACTTGAGAGACTGCACCGCCTTGCCCGTGAAGCCGGTGCTGTCGGGACCGACCGCGCCGTGGATGCGGCGCTGAAGCGGGAGGGACGATGATGTCTATTCCGTTCCCCACCACTGATGCTGCGGCCGGGCCGCAGCTCGGCAACGCCCCCGGTTTTGTTGACATTGACCGTCTGTCCATAGGGGAAATCGCAGCCTTGCCGCCCGATCTTCTCCTGACGCTGCAAGAGGCCGCCTTGGCCGAGTCGGCCCGGGTCAAGCGCCTGCGCGACCGTCTGGAGGCCGGGATCGCCCAACGTTACGGGGCTGCGACCGAGGCCGAACGGACCGCGCAGGGCAAGACTTCAGGCACAGTGCGGATCGAGGACGCAGGTGTGGTGGTCATCGCCGACCTGCCGAAGAAGGTCGCTTGGGATCAGGACCGGTTGGCCGCCATGGCCGCCCGCATCGTCACGTCAGGCGGCAATCCGACCGAATACCTCGAGATCGCCTATCGCGTGTCGGAGCGCCGGTTTGGGGCCTGGCCCGAGGCGATGCGGGAAGGCTTCGCCGCCGCCCGGACCGAGACCACCGGCAAGCCCGTGTTCCGGCTCGAAACCCGAGACCGGTAACGCGCGGCGGCGGGACGCCCGAACGGCAACGCCGGGCAGGTTCCCCTTCGGCACCCGGTCACCCCCGCCGCCGCGCCCCTTTCAATTCATCGGAGAAACGCATGACTTTCCGCATCATCACCGCCGACGAACGCATTTCCTCGGCCGAAAACAAGACCTCGCTGGCGATCTTTGGCCCGCCTGGCGTGGGCAAGACCACGCTTCTGAAATCACTTCCCGCCGAGGAAACCGTCTGCCTCGACCTCGAAGCCGGGATGAAGTCGGTGCAGGACTGGCGCGGTGCCTCGATCCCGGTGCGCAGCTTCACCGATTTCCGCGATCTGGTGGTGTTGATCGGCGGGGCGGACCCGGCACAACACCCGCAGTCCTGGTACGGCACCGAACGCCATGCGTGGTTGCAGGCCCAGCACCGCGATAGCGGCATCGAAGGGTTTCTCGCCAGCAAGCGCATCGTCTTTGTCGACTCGATCACCGATCTGACGCGGCAGGTCATGGCCTATGCCCGTCAGCAGCCCGAAGCGTTCTCGGATCGGACCGGCAAGCCCGACGTGCGCGGGGCCTACGGGCTTCTGGGGCGCGAGGTGATCCAGGCGCTGAAGCACCTGCAACATGCGCGCGGCAAGACCGTGATCTTCGTCGGTGTGCTGGAAAAGGTCACGGACGATTTCGGGACGGTTACCTGGCAGCCGCAGATGGAAGGCGCGAAAGCAGGCCGGGAACTGCCCGGCATCGTCGATCAGGTGGTCTCGATGCAGCTGTTCGCCCGCGATGCCGAGGGTGGCTGGCTGCTGGATGAGACCGCCACCGAACGCCGCCTGGTCTGCAGGTCCGGCAATCCCTGGGGTCTGCCCGCCAAGGACCGCTCCGGTCGTCTCGACATGACCGAACCGCCTGATCTTGGCGCGCTGCTGTCCCGCATCGACGGCAGCAGCCCCGCACAACCCGCATTCTCTTCCTGATCCCTGAAAGGACACATGACATGAGCTACGATCTGAACGATGCCCAACCGCAGATGGCACCCATCGGCGAACTGATCCCCGATGGCACCTTCGCCAAGGTGCGGCTGACCATCCGTCCGGGTGGGGTGAATGGCGCAAGCCCGATGGATGCAGGCCTCTTGAAGGCGTCGCAGTCCAGCGATGCGCGGATGCTCGATTGCGAATTCACCGTGGTCGATGGCCCCCATGCCCGGCGCAAGTTCTGGCAGAGTTTCACGGTGGCGGGCGGCAAGCTGGACGAGAAAGGCCAGTCGATTGGTTGGAAGATCTCGAAATCCACCTTTCGTGCACTTGTGGACAGTGCCCTCGGTCTTGATCCCAAAGACGAAAGCCCCGCAACTAAGGCCAAACGGGTGCTGCCGGGGTTGCGCCATCTCGAAGGCATCACCTTTGCCGCACGCCTTATGGTCGAGCCCTCCTCCAACCCGCAATACCGCGATCAGAACAGGATCGCCAACGTCGTTCTGCCCGACGAGCCGCAACATGCCGCGATCATGCGGGGTGAAACCGTCACGCCGGATCCCGTCAACGCCCCGCCGCGCAAGGCCGCGAGCGTCCCGGCACCGGGCTGGCAAGCCCCGGCACCGGCTTGGGGTGCGGGGCAGCCGTCGCCTGCCGCTCCGACCTGGGGCGCGGCCCCACAGCCCGCCGTCGCGCCCGCACCTGCCTGGGGCGCACAGGCTGCACCCGCAGCACCACCAGCACCGCAGTCGCCCGTACCCGGCGCACCGGGGGCTCCCGCGATGCCTGCGTGGCTCAATGGCTGAAGTGCTGCGGACGCGGCGGTCCCGCAGGTCTGCGCGATCGCCAACCGACCAACATGATGGGGCTGGGCCGGGAGACCGGCCCATGACCCCGGACGAATGGCAGGCGCATGTGACACGCGCCGCCGCGCTGGAGATCGGAAAATGGCTCGAGGCCCGAGGAAGACTGCACCAACCCATCGCAAGCCTTACCCTCGGCGACCTCGAGGCAATGGCGGTCAACGCTATCTCGCGCTGGATCGTCCTGCAGTCGGAACGCCTGCACCGGCTGGACTGGCCGCAAGAGGACCCGATCGCGATGCTCTTGCTCGGGTGACGATCTGCGCGGTCTGCGTGCGCGAAGCCGGTGGCTTTGGTTACTGCCACCGCCTCCAGCACGACCGCTATCCCTATTACCGCTTCTGCTCGCGCCGCTGTCAGGACGTAGGCAGCGCAATTGCCCAAAGGAACAATGGCATGATCGACAAGACCGCCCGCGAAACCCGTGCGATCCGCGACGCGCGGACGCTGTTCGCCGAAGCGCTGACCGACCTCGGGCTCATGCAGCCCTTCTTCAACCGCACCGCCGCCGACATTGATCGCCTGATCGAAGCTGCGGTCACCGGTTACGTCGACAGTATGCTGGCGCAGGGGGCGATCAAGGAGCGCACCGGCACCACGTACGACGATCCAATTCCGTTCTGAGAGGACACGCCATGATCGACCTAAATCACGCATCGGGCTGCCTCTACGGCCAGCCACTCCCACCCGCGACCATTGGTACGGCAGTGTCGGCCGCCATCGATACAGCCCTCGTGGCGCGCAATCGCAACGAGCGCCCCCGGACCTATGTCAGTTCTTCGGGCCTTGGCCGCGATTGCCTGCGCCAGATCCAGTACGACTTTCTGGCCGTGCCCAAGGACGAGGGTCAGGAATTCGCGCCCAAAACCCTGCGCATCTTCGAGGCGGGGCATCGGGGCGAAGACATCGTCGCAAACTGGCTGCGCATCGCGGGATTCGATTTGCGCACCGAACGCGCCGACGGCCGCCAGTTCGGGTTCGCCGCACTTGGGGGCCGTTTCAAGGGCCACATCGACGGTTGTCTCGTGTCCGGCCCCGTCCCAATGGACTACCCCGCCCTTTGGGAAACCAAGGCCCTGGGGGCGTCAAGCTGGAAGGACGTCATCAAGCGCGGTGTCAGCATCGCGCGTCCGGTCTACGCCGCCCAACTTGCACTCTATCAGGCCTATCTCGATCTGCCGAAGCCTGCACTTTTCACGGCGCTGAACCGCGACACGATGGAATTGCATACCGAACTGGTGCCTTTCGATGCGCGGCTGGCACAGGAAATGTCCGATCGCGCCGTCACTGTGGTGCAGGCATCCGAGGCGGGCGAATGGCTACCACGCGCGGCAGCTGACCCCACGGCGGTTCTGTGTCGGGGCGGTATGACGGCCGGGAAATGGTACGCGCCCTGCGCGTGGGCAAGCAAGTGCTGGGAGGGGCGGGCATGATTCCCGATGCTTACGCGCTGAAATGCATCGTTCGCTCCCATCGTGCCCGGTTCTGGGCGGCCGAGCTGTTGGACGGCTTTGAATTCGCGCCGGTCTGGCGGTTCGAAGACCAGGAGCGGTTCGACGCCGACGATGTCGATGCGCTGGCCCGTCGCCTTGCGAAAGGACCACAGCGGCTGCCCCATCCGCAAACGATCTTCGAACTGCGTGATCGCGGCCCCGATATCCGCTGCCAGATCGTCTATGCCAGCCAATGCTCCGATGGCATCGAAGCGGTCTGGCTCGCGCTCTGGCGCAATCCACGGCGCTGGACAGATGTGTATGTCCGCCTGCGCATCACGGACGGCGGGGTCGCCGAGTTCGTGTCCAATCCGGTGATTTCGGACACGGAGATGGCCGAACAATGCGGCGAGGCCGCTTCTGCCATCGTCTGGCGCGCGTTGGCGATCCTGGCCACTTCGGCGGAGGTGAGCGAACGCCAGGTTGCCCCCTCGCGGCGTGCGCCCTTTGCCCGTGACGGTGTGCGCGGCTGGGTCTGGCGGCAGGTGGCCATCGATCCTGAACGGCTCCGTGTTGCCTCCGAGGGTCCGGCCGGCAGTCATGCCAGCC
>Ga0209702_10006667_pt1 | contig 14685 bp, 14 predicted proteins | sample FRY01_FD_187210 | JGI IMG/M metagenome (GOLD analysis project Ga0209702, IMG submission 187210) | Freshwater microbial communities from Lake Fryxell liftoff mats and glacier meltwater in Antarctica - FRY-01 (SPAdes) (version 2) | ecosystem: Environmental > Aquatic > Freshwater > Ice > Glacier... | reverse complement strand
TATCACCATTCCGATAACAGCAGGAAATTTAAGTGTTTGTGCCTACGGGATCAACGTTTTTGGGGGCGCTAATTCATCCCTCGGCTGTTTGGTAACTGGAAGTCCTTCTGGTTACGTCGATTTTTTGGCGGGGAACTCAAATTCAATTTTGGTGAGTGGTTGGGCCGTCGACCCTGACACCGCAGCGCCAACCCAGGTTCACATTTACGTCGACGGAGTTGGTCGTGTCGTCAATGCCGATGTTCCTGGCCGCACCGACCTGCCGTATTTTGCTCGATATGGCGATGCTCACGGGTTCAACGCGGTAATCCCCGCGAGTCCTGGAGCGCATCAAGTATGCGTTTACGGCATCAACATCGCGGGTTCGGGCAGTAACAGAGAGTTCAAGTGCCAAAATGTGATGGTCTACGGGAACAATCCGTTTGGATCGGCTGATGTGATTCAGGGTGGCCGTAAAACCGTGACGGTGGCCGGCTGGGGTCTTGATCCGAATACCGACCTGCCCATTCCGATCCACGTCTATGTCGGTAACGTCGGTCGCCAAATCATGGCGGACGGAAATCGAACCGATGTTGCGGCGGTGTTCCCCGGATATGGAGCAAAACATGGTTTCAATTCAACGTTCGAGGCATCGCCAGGTGTTCGCAATGTTTGTATTTACGCCATCAATCAGGGCACTGGTGCAAATCAGTTAGTGAGCTGCAAACAAGTAACTGTCCAGAACGATGATCCATTCGGAGCGCTCGATGTCGCCGTAAAGGGTTATGGGCATGTTTGGGTTGCCGGATGGGCGCTGGATCCTAAGACGACAGCATCAACGCAGGTGCACGTTTATGTCAATGGCCAAGGATTCTCAGTCCCCGCCAACCTGAACCGCCCCGATGTCGGATCGGTGTTTGGGATGGGATCTGCTCATGGCTTTGATTACATCCGGCCAATGGTCGGCTCGGGGCCACAGAACGTCTGTGTGTACGCGATCAACACCGCGCCAGGTGGCGTAAATACGCTCATCGCCTGTCGGACGCTTTAGTGCAGTAGCGAAATTTCTGGCCTGACCACCAAATCCGCGTCATCACTCTGAAGAGATGCGAGGATTGCCAACTATGGATGCAGGGGAGCAGGACCGATGAAGAAGAAAGTAGCGAGCGCGGTCCGGCGGGCCAATGATGTCCTTCCCACTGGTACCGCCGTTGTTGGTGGCGGTCTCGCTATTTCTGCTTTTTTGTCCTACGGCTTCGTCATTATTGCACTGAACTCGCTGGAAGGTTCAGCGAAGGCTTCCTTCTCCGCTTTTTGGGCAGTTATCTTCATCGCCGGTCCGGGCTTCTTTTTGCCAATTGAACAAGAGGTGGCGCGTGCTGTTGCGCATCGCAAAGCCCAAGGAATTGGTGGTCGACCTGTTGTCGTTCGTGCCGCTCAGATCGGTGCCATCATCTTGGGAGTCCTTATTGTCGCAGCAATAGTCGCCACTCCATGGCTGTCGAGTGCTTTTTACGGCGGAAACACTTTCTTCACGGTCAGTTTGTGTGTCGGATTGTTGGCCTTCGCTCTACTGCATCTCACGCGTGGTGTTTTGGCAGGCGAGGGTCGCTTCACTGGTTATGGAGAATTGATTGCGCTTGACAGCGCTATTCGATTTGCTCTGGCAATTGGTCTTTGGGCGACAGGGGTCGAGTCAGCCGCACTGTTCGCGTTGTGCCTCGGTTTGTCACCGCTTCTTACGTTGCCGTTTGTTCTCCGTGGTCAACGCCGAGAACTCGCTCCTGGTCCCGACGCGCCGCTTTCTGAATTATCGGTAAATCTCGGTTGGCTTTTGGCGGCGTCAGTATTCGCGCAGGCCCTTGCCTATGCGCCTCTTTTAGGTGTGAATCTGCTGGCGACAGATTCAGAGGAGTACATCGTTGTTGGTTTCGCTTCTGCGTTCTTTGTCGCCCGTGTTCCCGTTTTATTGTTCCAAGCGGTCCAAGGCACGCTGTTGCCGAAACTCGCTGGTCTCGCTGGTTCCGGAAAGCATGATGAATTTCGACGCGGCGTCGTTCGCCTGCTGGTGTTAGTGGTCGCAGTCGCAGTAGCGGGGATTATCGGTTCGTTCCTACTCGGACCGACAGTTGGGAAGATCTTCTTCAAGGACTTCACAATGAGCGCCGGATATCTCGCGTTGCTCGCTGCTGGAAGTGGTGCATTCATCATTGCACTCACTGTTGCTCAGGCGCTTATGGCTCTCGGCGGTCTTCGAACCATTGCTGTTTCCTGGGGGATCGGTCTTTGCGTCTCACTCGGCATGATGTCAATTGTCGAGGGACTTGAAATGCGAGTCGATCTTGGGCTTCTCATCGGTTCAGTCATTGCTGCAGTGTTCATGGCGATTGGATTGGTGCGGCGTCAAGGCCAAATGGCAGATGCGGGAATCGGTTCGCTTATTGAGGCGATCGAACATGAACCAATTGAAATCTGAGTTCCGTTTCTGCAGATTCAGATTCGAACGATGTGCCGAGCGGCAAACCAATATGCCGCCAGCAATTTTTCAACCCATTTGGGCGATGTGAAACCATCGAAGTTCCCGGGGGAGAGACTTGTCGAGAGGGTTTCATAAAACTTGTTAAGTGACGCCGAGCGCAACGATTGCACGAGTTTGCGCCGGCCTCGCAACCACTGTCGGTGTGTTGTGACCCATCGGTAAGCGCGCAATTTCTCGCCCAGCCACCCTCCTCGAATGGCGACAGCGCACAGCCCAAGTTCCATGAAAAGGACCAGTGGCGCAATGGCGATGAGATGACGGGTCTCAAAGCAGGTCAGGGTGGTTGCCAGTCGATTTCGTTCAAGGAGAAAGAATTTTTCCGTGTTCTTCGAAAACTTGTAGTGATGAAGGACTACCGCATCTGGCACGTAAATGACGCCAAGGCCTTGTTGCCAACAGCGGATACTGAATTCTGTGTCCTCGTAGTAGGCAAAGAATTCGTTGACGAGTCCGCCCAGTGAGTCCCACACCTCTCGACGACACGCCATGCCAGCGCCACTCGCTCCGGCGACTGCGAAACGGTGGGGGTAGTCAGCGGCTAACTCCTCAAAATGTCCGGACCAGCTGAGGCCAGAAAACGTGAGGACCGATCCGGCAGAGTTAAGTAGCTCGGGTTTGTTGGCCAGACGAACCGAGGCTGTCGCAATCCCAATCTCTGGTTCGTTGGCGGCGTCAACGAGCGTGCGCAGCGCAGCGGGGTCAACTATCGCATCGGGGTTAATGAGCGCGATGACTGGCGCGGTTCCTGCGGCTGCTCCCAAATTACATCCCTCGGCAAAACCAGTATTGCGTCCGGGGCGCAGGACCGTGACATCGTCGAAGCGTTCGTAATCGGCAATGGCAGATTCACTGCCACCGTTTTCAACAATGACAATTTCTGTTTTGAGGCCGATAGATGATCGGATCGCGTCGAAACAGTTACGCAACTGGGGTTCCTCACCAAAGACCACGACAACAACAGTGGCCTCGGCGGGCTTGATCCCTTGTTCATTTGTGCTTTCCACTTGAACAACGGTAGTCGGGGCCTGTCGCCTGGTAGCGATCTCCTATGGTTGTTCCCATGGACGACCGTTCGACATCAGACGAGTGGTACACCGATCGATTGCGCGAGCGTTCCGGTGCTCGATGGAAAAAGTTGGTTCCAAACCCCTATCGACGCAATATTTCTAAACTTCGTCTTGGTCGTGTGCTTGACATCGGTTGTGGCATAGGTCGGTGTCTCGGCTTCAACCACGGAAATGGCATTGGTATCGATCACAATTTGGCTTCGGTTGAAATATGCCGAGGGCTCGGCTTCGAGGCTTACACGCCCGATGATTTCGCCGTGCAACCTCGAGGAACGTTTGACTCTTTGCTTCTCTCCCACGTGCTTGAACACATGTCAGAGTCCGAGGGCCTGGCGATGTTGAAATCGTATGTGCCATTTCTCCGCGACGGAGGTCGCGTGATTCTGATTACGCCCCAGTTGGCTGGCCAACGCTCCGATCCCACTCATGTTCGCTACGTGGGACAAATTGAGGCCGCCCGCCTTTTGGCCGACCTTGGCGCAACTGCGATTGAAACACGGTCGCACCCATTTCCGGCCTTCGTAGGAAAGCTCTTTCGTCATAACGAGAACATCGCTATTGGGACCGTCCGAAAGAATCCGGCAGCCTCCGACTAATCTTTGCTCGTTCTCCCGCTTACTGCGTTGTCCCCCAAAGGAACTAATGGCCTCCGTCACACCATCCGAGTTGATCAATGGCGTTCTTATCGTGGATCCTGATGTTCATGGGGATGAACGTGGGTTCTTTGTTGAGACCTACCGTCGCGAGTGGTTTCCCCAAGGTCGCGAAATGATTCAAGGCAATCGTGGGGATCGCCAGGCGGGGGCAGTTGTCGGACTCCACTATCACCTTCATCAGGCCGACTACTGGTATGTGCCGTTCGGTACGGCCCGAGTTGTGCTTCACGATCTGCGCACTGGTTCGCCCACCGATGGCGCCACGCAATGGCTCGATCTTGGTCGCCAAGCCGATGGTACTCATTCCCATCGAGGGGTGTTTATCCCGCCGGGCGTGGCTCACGGGTTCGCGGCGCTCACCGATATGACCATCACCTATCTCGTCGACGGGTATTACAACCCCACTGACGAACTCGGTGTTGCATGGGACGATCCTGCAATTGCCGCTGATTGGGGAGTCACCGATCCAATCCTTTCCAATCGTGATCGCGCAAACCCCCGTCGTTCTGAAATTGAACCTCAGTGGCAGCCACACAGTGGGCTTCGTCCCTGAGTTGTAGTCCCCTAAGGAAGGTCGTTTCCGTTTCATGAAGTTGTTTGTCACCGGCGCTGCCGGATTCATTGGTTCGAACTATGTGCGGCACGTGCTTTCCACCACCGACGACGAAGTCACAGTGTTCGACGCTCTCACCTACGCCGGCAATCTTTCGAGTCTTGAAGATGTCGTTTCTGATCCCCGCTATCGATTCGTTCAAGGCGATATTTGCGATCGCAGCGCTGTGGCTGCAGTAATGGATGGTCACGACGCAGTTGTTCACTTCGCGGCGGAAAGTCATGTCGATCGTTCCATCGTCGATCCTGACACTTTTGTTCGCACCAATTGTCTCGGTACAAATGTGATGTGCGATGTCGCCCGCAATGTGGGTGTCAATCGATTCCTTCACATCTCCACCGATGAGGTGTACGGCTCTATCGAGGAAGGTTCGTTCCTCGAAACAGACCGACTCGAACCACGGTCTCCCTATTCCTCGTCGAAAGCGGGCTCAGACCTCATTGCTCTTTCGTACGAAGAAACTTATGGACTTCCGGTCATTGTTACCCGGTCCTCAAACAACTTCGGTCCTTACCAGTTCCCCGAAAAAGTCATCCCAGTATTTGTTACCAATCTGCTCGATGGCCGCAAAGTCCCGTTGTACGGCGACGGTCTCAATATTCGAGACTGGATTTACGTCATGGATAACTGTGCCGGGGTCGACGTGGTGTTGCGTAAAGGTGCAGTCGGTGAGATCTACAACATTGGCGGTGGCAACGAAACCACCAATCGCGAACTTACTGAAAAGGTTCTCGCCCTTCTCGGTGCCGGCGATGAAATGATCGAATACGTCGAGGATCGCCTTGGGCATGATCGTCGTTATTCAATCGATTGCAGCAAGGCCAATGCTCTTGGGTGGACGCCTTCTCGTTCGCTCGACGAAGCCCTTGCTGAAACAGTCGAGTGGTACCGGGCCAATCGTGCCTGGTGGGAACCTCTGAAGGGCTGATTGCATGCGTGTCTTGATCACCGGGGCTGGCGGCCAGGTCGGCCGCGAACTCGTAGAAACGTTTACCTCCGATGCTCATGAGGTAATCGGTTTCGATCACGCGTCGCTGGACATCACCAATCGTGATGCAGTTCTTGCTGCCATAACGCAGGTGCATCCCGATGCCATCGTGCATTCTGCCGCTTGGACGGCTGTCGATGCGTGCGAAACTGATCCTGAAAAAGCATTCCTTGTTAACGGGCTCGCCACCCGATTTCTTGTTGAAGGTGCTCGTATTGTGGGAGCACCCGTTCATTATGTTTCTACCGATTACGTTTTCGATGGCAGGAAGACAGAGCCCTACTTGGAGTGGGACCAAACCGCGCCGGCTTCGGTCTACGGCGCTTCGAAGTTGGCGGGGGAGCGAGAACTCGATCCCGGCTCCTCGATCATCCGCACCTCATGGGTGTGTGGCTATCACGGTGGAAATATGGTGAAAACCATCCTGCGCATCGCCGCCGAAAATGACACGCTTGGTTTTGTTGACGATCAGCGAGGTCATCCAACTTTTGCTGATGACCTTGCATCAATGATTAAACGAATCGTCGTGGAGCGTCGCAGTGGAACATTCCATGTCACAAATCAAAGTGCAGTGAGTTGGTTTGAATTTGCCCAGGAAGTCCTTATTGCCTCGGGGGCCGAACCGGAACGCGTGCTGCCGGTTGCAACAGCCGATCTTCAACCGTCGCGCCCTGCACTTCGTCCCGCGAACTCCGTTCTTGACAATGCGGCGCTTCGATTATCTGGAATTCCATTGCTTGAGGATTTCCGGGTGCCGCTGCGACGCCTTGTTCAACGAATTTTGGCTGATTGAGCCCTATGGAATCGACTACCGATCGTTCGCAATTGCCGATTCGGCTGGTGGTCCTCAACTTCAATGGCGGCGATCTCACGTTGCGATGCCTCCGGCATTTAGAGGCGCTCGATTGGCCTGCCGATCAACTCGAAATTGTTTGTATCGACAATGCATCCACCGATGGCAGCCCCGATCGGATTGCCGCAGATTTTCCTAAGGTGGACTTGCGCCGACTCGCATCCAATGGCGGATTCCCCGCAAACAATGTTGCGATGGGTGACCTTGAGCAGGTTCGGTATGTGGGTCTCGTCAACAACGATGCCTTTGTCGAGCCCAGTTGGTTGCGGCATCTCGTGGAGGCACTTGAATCGGATCGTGGCCTTGGGGCGGTGTCATCCAAGTTGGTGCTGGCGCCGCGGTTCGCGTTGGTCAAGTTTCACTGCGATCGATTCGATCCAGGTCCCGGTGATAACCGAGAACTTGGTGTCATGGTTCGTTCGGTTGTCGTTGATGGGATCGACGTCAGCCGTGATGCTCACCTTGGCTCATCTGGCTGGGGGCGAGAATCCGATCGTGACGGAACATTTGAATGGACCCGTCCCGTTGGGTCGCTTCGTGTCCCGGCCCCCGAATCCTCGGGGCCGTTCAACGCGGTGATCGAGTTTGAATCTCGGGGGCGCGCAACGATCTCTCTAGATGGGGGCGACGGAGCCCGAACCGTGGTCCTTCCAAAAGGTCGTACCCGAATACCTGTCACCGTAAGTTCCGACCGGTTCGATGTCATTAACAACGTCGGTTCAATTCTCTTCAACGACGGCGCAGGTGCCGATCGTGGTTGGCTTGAGATTGACCACGGTCAGTTTGATGTTCCCGTTGATGTCTTCGCATGGTGCGGCGGCAGTGTTCTGTTTCGCCCCGGCTATCTCACTGATGTTGGCCTCTTCGACGAGCGGTTTTTTCTTTATTACGAAGACACGGATCTATCTTGGCGTGGACGCGCTCGGGGTTGGCGCTATCGGACGGTTCCCGCATCAGTTGCTCGCCATGTTCATGCGGCCAGCACCGGCGAAGGATCGGCGATGTTCACCTATTACGTTGAACGCAACCGTTTGCTTATGTTGCTGAAGAATGCACCGCTGCGAATGGCGCTCGCTCAGGTTGCGCACTTCCTGCTTGTTACCGCCTCCTATGCCAGGCGCGATATTATTCGGCCAGTTGTGAGGGGTCACCGACCCCGACCAACCGCACCGGTTCGGCGCCTTCGGTCCTTCTTGGGGTTTCTGCGTCTTATTCCGCCGATGCTGCGGGAGCGTCGCCAGTGTCGGTCGCGGCAGATTGTTCCCGACCATGAACTCACCGGTTGGTTTATCTCCCGAGACTGACCAAGGCCCGCCGCTATGCTCGCGGCCGTGACAACCACTGTTCGGCCTTTGTTAGCGATTCTTCCTGCTCTCAACGAAGAGGAGACCGTCGGCTCGGTTGTTGCCAGAGTTCGTGCCGAACTCGGGATCGATGTGCTTGTTGTCGATGACGGGTCAACTGATAGGACCGCAGAGGTTGCCCGGTTAGCAGGTGCGAAAGTCGTCCGTCACCCGTTTAACCTCGGAGTAGGGGCAGCCCTGCGAACCGGGTTTCGTTTTGCGGTGGCTTCAGGTTATTTCGCCGCTGTGCAGATTGATGCCGATGGTCAACACGATCCGTCCTCGGCGTTGCTACTTCTCCAACCGATTCTTGACGGTGAGGCAGATCTGGTTGTGGGTTCACGGTTTTCTTCGGGCTACGAGGTTGGGTTTCTGCGGGGCCGCGGAATGAAAATGCTTGCACGATTGGTGAGTCGTCGTATCGGCGTGCAACTCACCGACACGACGAGTGGGTTTCGTGCGTTCTCTCGAGGAACACTTGATATGTTTGCTCGCCGATATCCGTCGCAGTATCTGTCTGACACTGTCGAAGCTCTTTTGATGGCCGGAGCGGAAGGACTGACGATCGTTGAAAAACCGGCACAAATGCACGACCGGCAAGGCGGATCCCCGTCTGCAGGTTCCTTCAAAAGCGCATATCACTTTGTTCGATTACTGCTCGTAATCGTCATGAGTCCCATTCGACAACCGCTCCCGAGCGAGGCCACACGATGAAGGTTTCTGTGGTTCTTATCGCAATTGCCGTTGTCTTCCTTGTGGTAATTCTCGAGGCACTCCGGCGCCGAAAATTGTCGGAGGGTTACGCCCTGCTCTGGATTTCACTTGGTGTCGGCGCGTTTGTCTTAGCCCTCGCTCGACCAGTCATTGATTGGCTCTCACGTTCAATTGGTATCGCGTACGGGCCAACCCTTGTTTTCGCGGCAACGACAGTTGCACTGTTCGTCATTGCGCTCAATCTCACCATTCACATCACTCGTCTCGAAACACGGGTAGAGAAATTGGCGCAAGAAATTGCGCTCGGTGATGCTCTGAATGGGTCCACATCATCCGAAGAGGCAGGCTGAGTTGGCCTCGAATCGTCCGCAAATCGCCGTCTACAACGCTTACTGGTCAACCGCTGGTGGCGGCGAATCCTATGCAGGTGGAATCGCCGAGGTACTGCGACACGATGCAGACGTCACATTGCTTAGTCATGAAGCGTTTGATGTCGCAGCGCTAGCAGAACGCCTCGCCCTGAACCTCGACGGCGTGAGTGTGCGAGTGATCGATGAATGCGCATCGCTCGAACGAGCGTCTGCTGATTTCGATGTTCTGTTTAACGCTAGTTATCGGAGTCATGGTCGCAACGGAGCTCGACGTGGCGTGTGCATTGTTTACTTTCCCGATGAACCAGGAGGCGGGGCAGCGCAGTGGCAGCGCCAAGCGATGGCGCTAGGCAACCGTTTTTTCGGTTCATCGGCGCCTGGCGTAACGCTGGGCGATGGCTTCCATCCTCCGGACCTCGTGCGCTGGCAGGAAGTTCGTTGGACAGATGGTCGTGGGGTACTTACCTTCGACCCAGAGGCAGCCGGCACGTGTCGCCTGCATCTCTGGATTGGGCGTTTTGTCGACAAGGGCGAAGAGCGGCAACTTGAGATTGCCATTGATGGCCACGTGGTACGCACGGTGACGTTGAAGCGACCTCGCACCAAGTTTGGGTTACTCGAGCCACTCCGTATCACGATCGAAATACCCGATGGAAGCGATATCCATACGGTTGAACTCTTTAGCGAAGCTTCTCGTCCTGGGGGGCCAGACGGGAACGGAGATCGACGTCAACTCGGGGTTCCTCTCGTCGGAGTGACTACCGGTCATCGGATTTCATCTCCACTTCTTGGGAGGGTCTCGCTTCTGCGGAGCGAACTTCTCGACACGTCTTGGTTGGATTCCTACGACACGATCGTTTCGATTTCTGCATTCACTGAGCGATGGGTGGCGAAATGGTGGAACGTCGAGTCAATTGTTATTGAGCCGCCCGTAGCGATGCGCCAGGCGGGAGAGAAGAAGAACATTATTTTGGCAGTCGGTCGCTTCTTTGCTCCCGGGCGTGGGCATTCAAAAAAGCAACTGGAAATGGTGGAGCAATTTGGTCGTCTGGTAGGTGGGGGGCTACGAGATTGGGAGTTGCATCTGGTCGGTGGATGCTCGCCCGATGACGTGCGGTATCTCAACCAAGTTCGTTTAGCGGCGGAAGGACTTCCGGTTTCAATCCATGTTGATGCAACAGGAAGCGAACTTGATGAGTTGTATGCCAGCGCTTCCATTTTTTGGCACGCAACTGGATTAGGCGAGGACCTCGAAACCGATCCTGTTCGTGCCGAACACTTTGGGATGACCACCGTTGAAGCAATGTCAGCCGGTGCGGTGCCAGTGGTGTTTGATGCTGGCGGTCAAAGCGACATTGTGGCCGACGGGGTAGATGGGTTTTTGTTCCAGGATTCGGAGCAGTGGCTCGAATCCTCAATGAAACTCATCAACAACCCGCTTCTGCGGTTGTCGATGGGCGCAAATGCAGCGACAACCGCATTGGCCTTTCGTAGGGAGAAGTTCAACTCTCGGATTCGTTCAATTCTTGGTTGGAACTAGTCAACCGCCTCCTAGGCGTGCGAGTGCGCTCGGGTGCACTCACACGCACCCGTTTCGGGTCGTCCGCGACTATTCTCCTAGAATGGGGGCAAAGAGCGTCGTCGCGGAAGGTGCATCAGGGAGTGGAGTGGCTCCATGTGGAGCGAGAGAAGAAAAACGTTTGAGCCTGCCGCCTTTTCGGATTTCTATAGTTGTCCTTTTTGCTTTGTTGGCATTCGCAACTCTGCTGCAGGTCGGTCACAATGCTCGATATCGGCAATTTTCCCCCATTGATGAACTTCAACATTTTGATTATCTCGTGAAGGCTCCACTGCTTGAGTTCCCGGGCAGCGGTGACAAGATCGGGCAGGAGGCCGCGAGAGCTGAGACATGCTCTCGGCTTGACTCTGTCTCCGATGCGGGTATTCCTGCCTGTGTTGCAGCCCCAGATCAGGTGGATGTCGGGTTGTTGCAGGAGCAGGGGTACAACACGGCGTATATCCACCCTCCAGGTTATTACTTCATCGATGGCGTGATCGGCCGAGGGATTGGCGTCATTCCGGGGATTGAGATCGGAACACTTCTGGCGGCACGTCTTGCGGGAATTGTGTGGGTTTGGGCGGCTGTCCTTTTTCTTTGGCTCTTGCTCGCTGAACTTGGGGCTTCTCTGTGGTCACGGGCAACCTTGATCGTCATCGTGCTTACGGCACCGACGGTGATGCACGCATTTGGCACCGTGAATCCTGATGCCACAGCGATCGCCATTGGTGCCGCCGCGCTTTGGGCGGCAATTCGGTGGGAAAAGAAACGTACGGGGTTTTGGATACTTCCGTTGTTTGCTCTTATTGCAACGCTGACAAAGGTCACCAACCTTGTCGGTATTGGTGTCGTGCTGGCGTACTTGGCCGTCCCAGTTGTGCACGCAATGGAGCGCACGAGCGCAACGAAGTTCCGTGGCCGTTGGACGATTACTGCTGACGGTCGTGAACGGCTCAAAGCGATCGGATTCACCGCTTTGCCGATTGTTTTTGCTGCACTCGTGTGGCGCTTTATTCAGATCAAATTGCAAGTAATTTCGCCGAACGATATCCCGATGTCAAAGGCCAGCATGGCCGATGCATTCCCGTTTGCGGCGTTTACCGCTTCGTGGCATCAGACGTTTAGCCCATTACAGGGAGGCTATTTGGCGCCATTTTTGCGCTCCACGCTGAATCAAACCATGCAGGGCCTCGTCGATCTTTTGTTGGTTGCTGGGGCAGGTCTCGGCGCGCTTTTGGTGCCTGTGGGTTCCCGCTCCCGGCGAATCGCCCTCGTAGCTCTTGGCCTCGCAGTGGCCTGTGGGCCACTTTTGGTTATTTTCAATTACCTGGTGAACCAGATTTATGTGGTGATTCCACCGCGGTACGGGCTTTCTCTGGTTCCTGCTCTGGCGGTAGCTGCGGTGCCCGCCCTAGAGAAGCGATGGGGGGCCAGGATTGGGGGAGTTGTCGCAGCACTGGCCGCGGCGGGAGTCTTCCTCGCCATCGCCGTTCCTGCCGCAGCCTGAGGTTCTCCAGCGTGCCCGGCCGGCGGTGGTAGATTTTTCAACCCAGCCCATGTTGCAGGCTGTCCTGCGTACGGAGAACATTCCCCTTGGCCGCAATTTCCCAGCTCTGGGCATACCGGAGCCTCATCTATAACCTCGCTCAGCGAGAGTTGCGTTCACGGTACAAGAAGAGCCTGCTCGGCTGGCTGTGGTCACTGCTGAACCCGGCGTCGACGCTCGTCATCTACTCCCTCGTCTTCGGCGTCATCTTCCAGCAGAACGCCCCCGACGCTGGCAACGGTGAGACCGCGGTCTACGCGTTGTACCTGTTCGCCGGCCTGTACGTGTGGAACTTCTTCAACAACACGGTGACTGGTGCCATCGCCGCTCTCCAGGCCTCGGGTCCGCTGCTCAACAAGGTGTACTTCCCGGCCGCGTGCCCGGCCATCGCCAATACGGTGACGGTGCTGCTTCAGATTTTCATCGAGGCGGGGATCCTCCTCGTGGTCATGGGGCTACTGGGTAACATCGGGTGGACAATTCTACTGTTCCCGTTGCTCGTGGTGGTCATGGTGCTGTTCTCGCTGGGCATTGGACTGGCCCTCAGTGTGTTCAACGTCTTCTACCGAGATGTCGCCTACCTCGTGACCATCGGTATGAATCTTTTCTTCTACGCCACTCCGATCATCTGGCCGATCACGCGCCTCACGGATCATCCGACCGCACGATTCCTCGTCGAACTCAACCCGATCGCTCAGTTCGTCAGTTGGTCGCGCAGCATTTTCTGGACCCTCAGTTGGCCGAGTACCGCCTCGTTGGTCCTAGTCCCGTTGCTCTCGATCGCCACGTTCTTCATCGGCCTGGCCATCTTCAATATCAAGGCCCGCGAGATAGCGCAGGAGATCTGATATGGCATCGATCCAGGTCATCGACGTCTCCAAGCGCTTCCGGTTGTACAAGGACCGGCCCGGCAGCGTGAAAGAGATGTTCACGAAGTTCGGCAAGAAGCGCTACGAGGATTTCTGGGCTCTGCGCGACGTGAACCTCGAGGTGCGTGACGGCACCGTTCACGGGCTCATCGGCCACAACGGGTGCGGCAAGTCGACGCTCCTGCGCATGATGGCGGGCATCCACATCCCGACCTCCGGTAAGGTCGTCACCGAAGGTCGACTCTCGGCCCTTCTCGAACTCGGCGCCGGGTTCCATCCCGAACTCACCGGCCGCGAGAACGTCTATCTCAACGCGTCGATCCTCGGGCTGAGCCGCAAGCAGACCGACGCCATCTTCGACCGGATCGTCGAGTTCTCCGGTCTCGAACCATTCATCGACAGTCCGGTCAAGCACTACTCGAGCGGGATGTTCGTGCGCCTCGGCTTCTCCGTGGCGGTGCACGTCGACCCCGAGATCCTGCTCATCGATGAGGTCATCGCGGTGGGCGACGAGGAGTTCCAGCGTCGCTGTCTCGATCATCTCGCCTCGCTCAAGGCCTCCGGTGTGACCATCGTGCTCGTGACCCATGCGCTCGGTGTCGTGCAGAACATGTGTGACCACGTCACATGGATCGACCACGGTCGCGTTCGGGCCGAGGGCGATGCCCTTACCGTCGTGGCCGACTACCTCCATGAGGTTAACGAGGAGGAGTCCAATCGTGCGACGGGGGAGACTCTTGTCGTTCCCGTCGGCGACGGGATCATCGAATCGGTCGAGTTCCTTGACGAACGTTCGGCGGCCATCCCGTTCGCGGTCAGTTCCGACCCGTTGACCATCCGCGTGAACTGGCACGCCGGTGTCGCTCCGGAGCCCCCCGAGTTCATCCTCGCCATCGAGAGCGAGAGCGGTGTGCACCTGGGTTCCACTCGGGCGACCACCAGTGCGGGTGACAATAGCGGGACCGGTGGGCGGGTCCTGGACTACCGCTTTGAGCATCTCCCGCTCGCCGCCGGCAACTACACGGTCCGCGTCGAGGTCAATGTCTCTTCGAGCCGCGTGCCGGTCGGTCGGACCGGTGACCTCCCACTCCAGGTCCGGGCTGGTGGGCGTATCATCGAAGGGATGTTCGAGTTGCCGGGTTCCTGGGACCACGGTCGCTGAACCGCCGGACGAGACGGAGATTCCTGCACATGATGAGTCGGCGATCTCGAAACCAGTTTCCACCGTCGGTTGTTGGTGACGTGGCGATCCTGACGATCGAGGACTTCGACGAGGTCGGGTATCTCCTCACCAATCCCGATGTGGCTGATGCAGTTAGGGATGGAGTCTGCGCGGACGGGTGGGAGCACTATCAGCGTCATGGTCGGGCCGAGCGACGCTCTACGCGCCGGCCGGTCGAGACCCGCGTCGAGAAGATCCTCGCCTCGGTCGACACCTCCGGCCTCGGGCTCGAGGTGGGCCTGACTGGACCCCCGTAAACGAGTCCATTTCCATTGAGAGTCCTTATCGCTCAGAATTGGGCGGGAGGACATATGAAAAACAAAAGTTATACACCAGAGCAAATCATCCGAAAGTTGCGTGAAGGCGA
>Ga0209702_10006666_pt1 | contig 14686 bp, 7 predicted proteins | sample FRY01_FD_187210 | JGI IMG/M metagenome (GOLD analysis project Ga0209702, IMG submission 187210) | Freshwater microbial communities from Lake Fryxell liftoff mats and glacier meltwater in Antarctica - FRY-01 (SPAdes) (version 2) | ecosystem: Environmental > Aquatic > Freshwater > Ice > Glacier... | reverse complement strand
CATTGATTTTATTAGCACCGGACAGAGCCAAACCCCAAAAATCGACCCGTAACTGTCGAACTTGGGAATATGCACTTGATCGATTGTGGCTTGTGGGGGGCGTCGCAAACGCAAAGCTGTGCTCCAGATGTTCTGTTGGGTTTCCATGCCTTTTTGGCCGGCTGTTTTCCTGAGCGAAATCTATGCCCTAAGGCTGACCACCTGGTTTCCTGTGCCATCCGTACGAACCTCCAACGTCGGCACTGTCGAAAGCAGGTATGACAGCGAACTGCCAAGCTCAAATGGGTAGATGACTGGGCTCTTATCCAGACCTGAAATTGAGAGAGGACGCCCGGCACAACGCAGGCACGCCTCCACCAACCAGGATGTTGCGGCGCTTTCCTGAACTGCGATCTTTTCGGTGCGCGCCAAACGCTTGCCACTTCCTATTCGATCGATTGCACCCCAGCTTGCCTGCGATTGCAAAACCATGTTCGTCATTCGGCGTGTGCCCTCGCGCTCTCCGTACACCTCAGCCATGCGTCTATGAATTTCTGCCGAGGCGCAGTCGCCCTGAATCGCCGTGAGCCTTCCGACTATCTGTGCGACGCTGGCGAAAAATGGGTAGGTCGCCATCGCCATACCCCAGGTCAGGGCTGCGATTGGTGTGTCTGGTGCCTCCAGATAGATGCTGACGGCGCGGTCGGCAAAATCAACAAGATCAGCGCGGGGCTCAAGCCAAAGGCGGTTCAGAACCGTTCGAGTTTTCTTCCTCGCAGCGGCGCCGGGATGCGATTCTTCGAGCAGATCTAACAGCTGCTGCAAGTCGGTAAGGCCCGCTCGGGTTCGGAACGCAGACTCGGCCCACTCGAGCTGAATGAACCGGTCGAACCCGATCTGTGGTTTCTCTGGCGAATGGATCACTTTTTGCTCGCGACGCTGACTTTGACAAACGGGACAATCAGCTCCTCAATTGAGATGCCGCCATGGGCAACAATCTGTTCACCTTTGGAAACAAACGCACCCCTAGTTCCGGCGTACACCGGCAAGTAGTCGCCAGGAAGTCCAGCGACATCGATACGAAACGTGTCCATTTCCTTTGGCACCGACGCCGCAAGTGTTTCGCTTCGATAGGTTCTCACCCGTTCTCCACGAAGCTCGGAACTTACTCCCTCATTCAGGCGCCCGACGCCGACGGCGTCGACATTCCCATGATCGGCGGTGAGGTAGACGCTGTAGCCTTCGTCCAGGAGCAGCCTGAAAAGCTGCTCTACGAAACCTGACTCGCACCATTCAGCGATCTGCTTGGCGATCCCTCGCTTTCCGAGGATGGCGCCATGAACGAGTTCGTCTATCGTATCGACCACAATTCCTGCCACCTTGATCGCTGGGTTTGCGATTAAGGTACCAAGTTCGGCCAAGTGCTCCGTGCGTTTGATCGCCTTCTTGAAAGCCACCGAATTCCTGTTCAACCCGGAATCTGCCCAGAAACGGGCCCAAAGATGTGTTTCTTGGGCTGTTGTTTCGATGGAATTGGCAAACTCCCGTGGTCGCAATCCGGAGAACAGCGCCTGCCTCGATACGGCGGTCAGCGTCGGGATCCAAGCAAAGCACGCATTCTCTTCGACCATCAGATCAGGGGCGCGCTCAGCAAGGCATTCCCGGATCTGAACCCACTGATCCATGGCCATCCCGTCGAACACGATGAGCGCTATGCGCGCCTCGCCCATCTCGCGGCGAAGTGCGAGATAGCGCGGCACATGATGAACCATGACCGGACCTTTGGCAGGCGGCAATGAGGGCAGGTCGGTATAGTGCTTTGCCGTCCATGCGTACAGGCGCTCATCAACTTCCTGCTGAGTCTGACGGATTTGAGGTTCGACACTAGCTGCGCGCTCTTGTGACAGGCCGTGGAAACGGTGAATGATTTCCCCGAGTCTCCCGGCCAATTGCACCCATTCGCGGTGGCTTGCCTCGATGTTCGGGAGCTCAGCCGCGATGCGCAACGCACCATCCACGACAAGTTGCTCCATCGCATGAGGGTCGTCGATGATGCCCATCTTCACCCAATCTGGCAGGGTTTCCTTTGTCCGCTTTACTGGTACTGGCTGCAGCGTTCCTTCGAGGAACATGGAATCTACGAAGACCCTAACGTCCGGGTGTTCGAATGGAATGCTCAGAGCGTTCTCGATTTCTGCCACGCGGGCAGTCGCGACTTCAACGCCACGATTAACCAAAAAACGGTGCCATGCGTCATGGACGAGACTCACCATCAAGCTCTTCGATGCCAGAAGATCTGCCAGCGGGAGTTCCTTGAATAGCCCCTGAGCCTGCAAGACATGCGCGACATGGCTGGCAAGAACTGGCGGCAGTCCGTCCCCGCGATAGTGCAGCTGCAGGATTTTCTGCCAGAGATCTTGTGGCCGAGAAATCAAGTACGGGCTGATGCTGAAGATGTGCGTCAGGATGAAATTCTTCGTCTCCCCATCTCCCAGTGGATGGGGCGCATGCTTGGCTTGGGCTTCGAAAATCGCCTCGAAATGCTCTGTGCCAACTTGTCGGACGACGCCATAGCTGAGTTTGTGAAACAGGTTGGCAAGGCTGAGGCTGACGCGGCGACCAGAGCGTAGATAGTCCCAAGGCAACTCGTCGAGGTTCGCCTCGCGGTGCTGAAGAATTAGTGCGGAGGTCGCCGCAGCGCCTTGGTCCCAGGCTGACCGGTATTTCTCCTCGTACTCGACGCGGAATGCAACCGAGTCTTCAAATGGCAAGACATCGAACCCACGCTCGCGCAAGCTGGCAAGGATGTGCCCGTCAAGCAGCAGGTTGTCCGGATCGGCAGCGATCCAGAGCTGCGATAAATCCGGCGGGAATTCGCTCAATATGCGATCAGCCCATCCGGTCATGGCAACGCTGCCACGTCGCCTATGCGAAGCATAAGCACAGCGTTGAGGTCGGGCGTGTAAGCTTCTGCGGCTTGGAGTTGAGCCAAACGCGCTTGGTGATCGCCTCTGAGACGCTTTCGACGGTATTCACGCACGTTCGGAAGCCCGATGCGGCCTATGGCCTGACTGCGCGCGTCATAGGCGTATTGGGCTCGGGCGCGCTCCTCGCGAATGCGGTCCAGGTGCTGATCCACCAATTCGGAGAAAAGTTGTTTTCCCTGAACGAGTGCTGCTTGATGCACGGTCTCAAACCATTGACTGGTTCCATGGATATTTTCTGAAGGGGCGAGCGAAAGTTGCTCGGTCAGCAGGAGGTCCCAGATTCTCTTTGCTGTCGGCACAAAGGTACGGCCTTCATCATTCACGAAAACCGTCAGAAATCGGCTGCGGCTGAAATCATCCGCTGACAGGCTGATCTCCCAAAGTGACCAGACACCCCGCACCGTGTTGGGAAGGCCAGAAATCTTGGCCATCGGAAGGGTCTGTCCGGCGACCCAGCGCGGAAGTTCCCCGATGACCGCGCGCGCGCGTGGATCCTCGAGTGTGACCCATTCAAGTTCGGGGCGCTCCTCAGCAGTCCGGGCATTGAAGCATACCAAGCCGGACTCGCTACCATCCATCCAGCGCACGCGCCAAGCGTCGTCTTCCTTGACGGCCATCCCGCCGCGCGTCGGCAATCCATTGGTGATAGCGCGCTCCAGCCAGAATTGTGCCGGGTGATCGCGCCACTTTCGGGCATCGCCGGCTTCCAGTTCATGGGTATCGGCGATCAGGTCACTTCTCTTCTGGCTTTCTACGAGGGTTGACCGCAGTTGATCGACGACGGCATCGCATTTCTTCTCGATCGCGTCGGGATTCTGAAGCCCTTGGACGAAAAGCTCGTCGAACAGCGGCTCGGTTTCGACCGAATCCATAACGTCCGCCGCCTTGTCGACACCAAACTCCTCGGCGATCAGAGCCAGTTTGGTTTCCAGAACTTCCCTGACGCGGTGTTCAACCGTGTCTTCGAGGACGAAGTTGAACGCACGAACGACATGGGGCTGGCCGATGCGGTCGACACGGCCGATGCGTTGTTCAACGCGCATGGGGTTCCACGGCATGTCGAAGTTGACGATCACATGGCAAAACTGGAGGTTCAGACCCTCTCCCCCGGCGTCGGTCGAGATCAATATGCGCATATCGCGAGCGAACGCCTGTTGCGCCTTTGAGCGGGCGTCCAGGTCCATTCCCCCGTTCAGGGTTGCGATCGAGAAGCCGCGGTTCTCTAGAAAGTCGACCAGCATTGCCTGTGTCGAAACGAACTCAGTGAATACCAGCACCTTCAGTGCTGGATCGTTCTCCTCCTGTTGCAGCTTGTAGATCAGCTCGAGAAGCGCTTCTGCCTTTGCATCGGTGCCTTGACCTTCGGTCGCACGTGCGAGGTTCAGAAGTGTGTCGACCTCAGCTTTCTCTATCTCCCAGCCTCTCGCCTGCACGGCGATGTCCACCTGTGTCTGCCCGTCCAGCTCGGCCCATTCATCGATATCGGTACCGTCGAACAGCGAGGCTTGGAGTTGCGGCTGATCGAGGAGCGCCTGGCGCTTCTCTAAAGTGGTGCGAATGGCGGCAGTGCTGGACGTCACCAACCGCTGCATCAGGATCATCAGAAAACCGATGTGCCGTTGCTTTGCAGCCATCGCCTGATTGTAACCATGGCGCACGTAATCGGTCACGGCCTCGTATAGTTGCCTTTGCGCAGCATGCCGGTCAGTCCACGCAACCGCATGCAGTCGCGTCAAGCGCGGTTTGAACAGCGGTTTGCCTTCCGCATCAATCGCCGCCCGCTTTTCGGTGCGGATCACGAACGGGGCGACACGGTCGCGATTGATACTGCTTTCGTCCGGAAAGGAATCCCGGTCAACAAGCTGCATCAGCCGATGGAACTGGTCGGTCTTTCCTTGGTGCGGTGTCGCCGACAAGAGCAGCAGGTAGGGCGCCGCTTCCGCCAGCGCCGCGCCCAGCTTGTAGCGCGCCACCTGATCCGTGCTGCCGCCCATCCGGTGCGCCTCGTCGATGATGACCAGATCCCAGGACGCCGAGACTAGATCCTGAAAACGCTCACGGTTATAGGTGCTCAGCTGCTCGGCGCTCCAACCACGCCGCCCCTCCATCGGCTTCACCGAATCCAGCGAACAGATGACCTGATCGTGCAGGCGCCACAGGTTTTCTTCCTCGCTGCGCCATTGGCGGAAAGCCGACAGCGCGGACGGCTCGACGAATTGCAGCGTCTCGCCGAAATGCAGCCGCATCTCTGCCTGCCACTGGCGCACCAGCCCCTTCGGCGCGACCACCAGTATCCGTTTTGCCATCCCGCGGAGCTTCAGTTCGCGCAGGATTAGCCCGGCCTCGATGGTCTTGCCAAGCCCCACCTCATCAGCCAGCAAATAGCGGATCCGATCCCGGCTCATCGCCCGGTTCAGCGCATAAAGCTGATGCGGCAGCGGCACCACTCTCGACTGGATCGGTGCCAGCAGCAGGTTGTCTTCCAGCGCATCCAGCAGCTTTGCCGCCGCCGCCGTGTGCAAGACCTGCTCGACCGTGGGCTGGACGGAACTGAGGACCGCCAGCTCAGTGGCGCGAGCGCGGACGACGGCATCCTTGGACGGAAGCCAGACGCGATAGGCTGTCTCGCCCCAGACATCCTGGCGATCGACGACACGGCAGGCGGCGGCATGCCGCGCGTGCCAGCACCAGTCGCCAATGCCGTGCCCGCTGGCTGCCTGCGTCACGCACCAGCCTCCGTTCGGGTCAGCGCGCTGTCATACCAGAACAGCAGCTTTTCATCCTCCTGCAGCGCCTCTTCCGGAACCTTCTGGGCGATGGCGATGATCGTCTTGAAGTCCCGCGCCGCCCAGGCCGCCTTGAAGCCCGCGCGCAGCACCTCGAGCCGGAACTCCTTCAGCCGTCGCCCGGTGGCCGCCCGATACACATCGAACTCCTTCAGCAGCGCCTTTTCGCGCTTCTTCTCCAGATCCTGCGCCTTGTTCGGATCGGGCACGAACCAGCGATCCTTGGCCTTGGCCTTCAGGCGCGGGTCGGGTTTTTCGAGATTTCGCAGGTCGTGGAAGTTGGTCGACAGGTAATTGTGGATCTGACTCGGCACATCGCCCGAAGCGTCATAGCGCAGGAAGTTGTCTTCCAGCAGCGCCGACAGTTCCGGGCGGGTTTCGTGCTTCTTCCAGCCTGCGCCAAGCTGCGTCATGAACTCGGGATGGACTTCCTGATAGGTCGAAGGACGCTTCTTCAAAAAATCGGTCAGCCAGTCGATAGCACTACGCTCGTCAGCCACGAACATTTCCATCTGTGGGGCTTGAGCGACCTGAGCACGCTTACGGTCATATTCGGCGAACTGTTCGGACAGGAAGACCATGCCGTCACGGTCGGGGAAACGGCTGCGCAACCCGTCGAGGAATTCCTCGGTCGACAGCGGCACGGGCACGTCGTGGCGGACGAACCAAGCGACCATTCGGTCATAAATGCGGCGAGGATCGCGCTCGACGACGAATTCCAGCACGCCGTTCTTCGACTTCGAGACGGATAGCTGTCGCAGATGAGTGTGAACAAAATCCCAAGCCGATTCTGGGGCCGCCCCACGCTCGGCAAGGCGCTGCTCCAACCCACCATTCGGTTTGTATGCAGAGATCACCAGATCCTGCTTTACTGCGTTTGTCGATGTAACTTGCTTAAAACTTCCCTGCTTCTTGTCAAGCGATGAAACTTCTGCGACAACGAAACCAGACTGCTGAAGTGACAGTTGAATTGCATTCCAGACTGCTGCTTTGCTGTTTGAAAAAACAACAGTCATCCACCTTCCCGGCTTCAGCACTCGATAAAACTCACTGAATATAAGGCGCATTTTTCTTTGATAGACTATGATATCTTTTCCTGCATAGTCATCTATTACAGCCTCCTCGCCAATTGCCGTAACTACTCCATGCCACTCCTCAACAGATTGGTTAAGGTCAGCATAAAAAATATTAAAACCAAAAGGTGGGTCCACAAAAACATAATCTATTGAAGAATTTGCCAAATTCAACTGTGAAGAAGACGCAACACTAACGATGGCATTTCCATATTTTGTACGTAGCTTATCAAATGCACCCACCATCCTTGAAAGCTTGCCATCTAAAATATACCACGGACTGCACTCAGAATGCTGAGAGCCAACGTAAAGTACACCAGTAAGATTCCTGTTTACTTGAGAAAAATGACTTGGGCTGTAACGATTTAAGATTGAAAGTCCGATTATCGCTTGCTCGACAAAAAATAAGAGAACATTTCTGATTCTCTCATCTTTTTGTTGCGATGCTTTCTTCCAGATACTTGAAATCGCCTGAGCTGAGCGGGGTAGAAACATATGGTGCAGCGACCGTGTATTGGTCGTTCGCATCCGACCTTCGTTAAACGTCTTGGACTGACGAAACTCAGTCGTTGGGAAGTTTTCCGGCATACCAATATCTGCAATCATTCGCAGAGTTTCTTCATCTTTCGCGTCTGGCTTCTTTTCGTATTTCATTTTTCCAATTTTATATTGAATCATTACGGCCACCCGCTTTGGGCGCCAGTTAATGCCTTTCGTGTCCTTGAAATTTTCCCGCGTGATCTCCATCTCTTCTTTGCGAGCCTCGCTACTGCAAGTTGAACATCTAAGACGATCACGCTCCCCCTCGTGTTCAACCTTCTCGGCTTCAAGAAATACGTTCTCGCCACCGCAGTTAGTGCAAGTAAAGACTTCGCTCCAGACCGTGAAGTCGATTTTTGCCTTGGTCTTGCCGTCCGAATGCAGAGTCTCATACATCCAGCCGATTTCGCGCTCGACATCGCGCAGTAGCTGCTTGCCTGCCTTGGCAAAGGCATCGACATCGAACGGCAGGTTGTAGTTGGCACCGATGAACGTCGCGGCAGGCGACAGGTCGTTCAGCACCACCCGCCGCGCACCCCATTTTGGCGCGGGGTTGCCCGCCTTCTTCCACTCCATCTCCAGCTTGTGCCGATAGGCGGCGGGCGCGGTGCCGCACCATTGCGCCGCAACGCCAGTCATCCCCGAACCCGCAAAACCATCCAGCACGATATCCCCCGGATTGGTGTAGTGCAGGATCGACGGCACGATGGCCAGATGAGGCACCTTGGTATGGTAAGAATGCGCCTTGTAGATCGGGTCGGTCTTTCCCTCTGACACGTCAATCGCCATCGGCTCGCGCGAATACTTCTCAGCCGGGTCATAGGGTCGGCCATAATGCGTCACGAACTCCGCCAGCCAGGGGTTGGGGCAAGCCGTGTAATAGGGCGGATCCGACATCGCCAGGATCGCCGCGTCGGTCCCCAACGGAAACCCCTCCAGCGCACGGAACGCCGGATCCTTCAGGTTCTCGGCCAGCAGCATCAGAAAATGCTCGCGCCGGGCATCGTCGCTGGGAAAGGTCAGACCGAGGCACTCGACAGGACCGCCGCCTTTGGTCGTGGTGTTCAGAAGGTCGTTCATCGGCTCATCTCGATCTTTTTACAGGGCGGCAGTCGCGGCATCTCATTCCACCACGAAGCGAAGCTTGGTGGTGTCCTTGCCCTTGCAGCGGTCGTTCAGGAACGCCTCGAACCGCTTGCGCAGGTCTTCCGGCGTGGCGGGCGAGCCGCCTTGCAGCAGCGCAGTTTTCACGTCTTCGCTGGTCACATTGATCTTTTCCAACCCCGAGAGCGCCTCCTGCACGGCGGCCACGAATTCGGGCGTGACGAAGTCCGGCAGGGTCTTTCTCTCGGCAAAGCCGGTGACGATCTTGCGCGAGGTGTCCTTCAGCAGCTCGAAGTTCGACTGGATGATCGGATCTTCCAAGTTTTCAACCAGCGTCTGCACCCAGTTTTCCAGCAACCGGTCCAGTTCGTCGTCGAGTTGCTTGAGCACGTTTGCGGCGGGCAGCATGTCGCCCTGCTCGTTGGCCGGGCGGAACCCGCAATGCGGACACACCGGGCTGGCCGACAGGTCGGATTCGACCAGCGATGCGCAGCTTTTCAGCTTGTCGAGCTTGTCTTCGTACCCGGTCAGTTGGCTGGTAGGCATCAGGGAAATGCCCGCCAGTGTCCGCATGGCGATCAGGCGCGGATCCTTGCGCAGCGATGCCTTGGTCTTTTCCTCGGAGACGCCGAGCCGCGCCTTGCTGTGTTGACCGATATAGGCGGTGGTGTAGGCCTTCTTGAGCTGCGCCAGCGCCTGGCGATGCTCGGCCGCGTGCTTGCCCGCCCGATCCTCGGCCAGTTTCTCGAGCACTTCCTTGCGGGTCGACTGTGCCTGTTTCACCCATGCATGATCAGCGGACAGCACCATCTCGGCCTGCGATAGATAGGCGGCGGTGCTGCCGAGTTCGCTCACCAGCTGCAGCATCCCCTCTACCGAGGCCAATACCTCGAGGTTCTTCTTCTGTGCCTCGATGTCTTCTGCCGTGATGCGAAGATTCTTCAGTTTGCCGACGGTGTTGTAGGGCTGCAGGCTTTCCGTGAATGCCTTCAAGGCATCGAGACGTGTGCGCCAATCGCGCAGTTCTTCTTCGCGCAGCAGGGACTGCCCCCAGAAGCTCAGCCGGTTCTGCATGTCGGTTGTGGCATAAAGAACGCGCTTCACAAGGCCGCCCACGGCATCCAGCATCTGAACGACGGGTTCGTCTTTGCCCTGCGATGCGAGTTGCGCAAGGCCAGGCGACAGCGCAAGCAATTCGAAAAGCGAGCGCAGGACCGCGACGTTGATCTCCTTGGGAGCCTCGACGTGCTTGAACTGCTTCAGCTCGTCGAGCGGACGCTCGGCGAGCAGCGTGATCTTGCCGGAGTCGATCTTGTCACCCGTGATCGCCAGGACGATATCGCCGGAATAAACGAGGCCGCCCAAGACTGTCGCGAGCAGATCAGGCTCCAGCCGGAACTTGACCGGCGCGAAATACTCTGCGTCGGCATCTCCGCTCAGAAGCTCGCTTCGATTGAGCACTTGGCCATGCCCCTTGGCTTTGAGCCGTGAAAGCACTTCCTGGCAGTACCGTGAACGGGTGGGGTCGATGCGATCCCCGTCCAGCATTTCGAGCGCGTCGAGGACGGCCACAGCGTCTTTTGTTCGCTGGCCGCCCGCGAGAGACCGCAATGCACTGCCAACGAGCTGCCTACGGTTTGCTTCCGTGACCAGGACGGAGAATTTGGGGTATTCCGGCGCATCTTCCACAAACCTGTTGTTGAGCGCTAGGCCGGAGATGATGTTGACCACATCGCGGAAGTTGATCCGCTCCTCTGGCCCAAGACGGGCCTTGTCGCGCAGCGAAATCCCCTTGGTCCACTCCTGCAGGGTCTTGGATTTCCCCTGATAGGTGACTTCGTAGGCGGTCATCTGCTTTTCCTGCAGCCACTTGCTCATATCGCGCAGGGCGTCTTTGGCTTTGTCCAGGTAGACGGACTTGGCTCCGCCGCTTGCGGTGGCGGCAAGATCTTGAGCTGCCGCAAAATAGGCGAGGTGACGCCTTATGATGTCGTCCGGATCCTTCAGGCGGAAGAAGACTTCATCGGTCTTGTTGTCATCGCGATATTTCGGCGGCTCGAAAGGTTGGATGAAGTAGATGTAGAAATCACGTTCGGGCTGTGCTGTTGGCCGGTCGTTTGGCGCACCGAAAAACAGGTACCCGTTGCGCTCTACGCGGCGATCTTGCCACTCGATCTGATACTGCCAGATCTGGTGCCCAGTGACGTAAGCCGTCTCATCAGTCCGCTCCATCAGCAGGCGAATGGCGCCGTAGTAAGCACGGTCGAGTACGTCGTCCGACAGAGATTCGGCGCGCTTTTCGATTTGAGCGTCGTAATCGATGTCTTTCTTGAGATCGAGGTAGTACTGTTCGGTGTCTGCAGCTTTGGAGATGAACTGACCGTTCACGGTCTTGAGCGTCTCACGCAGAACCGTCTGCACAATGGTAAGAAGATCGGCTGCAGGTTCGCCCCCCATATCCCCGACACCAGGCTGAAAGAGGCAAAGGGTGTCCCGCAGCTCTTCTGCCGTCGGACCAATGGGAACGTAAATGTCACCGCCCGTTGTCAGGCGATGCACGGAAAGCCCATCGATGATGCGCGCAGCCATCGGTCGATACACCGGGCGGGTGAACGCTTTCTTCACCCGTTCGGCAAGGACATCCGACACCTTGAGTACTGGGCCGATGTTCGGATCAGCACGCAGCACAGAGTTGGAAGTGACTGTTTCCCAGAACTTGTCGTAGCAGATCAATCCCGGACGGTCTTCCGGCACTTCCGTACCAAGGATTGCCTGAATCTGGTCGCGCAAGGTGACCAGCGCACCACGCTTTTCTGTGAACACCAATCGCTCAAAGGTACCGATGTAGTCAGGGTGGACGGGGAACAGGCGAACATAGTCATCCATGCGCTCATTCATCGAGCCATAGAACTTGGCGAATGGGGTCAGATAGTTCCGGATCTTGTCCTGCTGGTCCGCCGACTTCTTGAGGAGCCGCTCCGCCACGACAAAACTGACATCCTGCCGCGCGAGCAGGATCTGAGTGAAGCGATCCTTGACGCGCCTAAGGTTGTCGGCCACGTGCTGAAAGCGGCTGCTGTCAAATATGGATTCCTGCACACCCGCAACAAAACGAAAGCGGAGGTGCTTGGTGACCTCGCCGATTTCACGCAGGAAAGAGAGGTCCAGGACGAGGTCGTGGTCCCTCCGCGATCGCAGGTAGTCGAGGAACTCGTCAACGACGAGCAGAACGCCGTGATTGGGGTGAACCTCGGCAAAGACCGACATCATCTCCTCGAAGGCCGATTTGTTGTTGATGACCTTGTCAGCGGGCGGGAACGAATAGTTCACCCCCTGCTTCTCGAGAAAGACTTCAAGTTCCTGGGTGATGATATCGCGCAACGACATCTGGCTCGAAATTTCGATGCGGTGAACCTTGAATTTTCCGGCAATTGCTGTTGCTGCCTCGGCAACCTTCGGATGGCGGATCATCGAAACATAGGCGGCATCCTCTGCCACCAGCGACAACACCGACATCAAGTGCGACTTGCCAGTGCCGTAGTTGCCGACGACCAGAACGCCCTTGTGATCGACGGCTTCGTCGAAAGAGAGCTGCGGGATCATTTGCTTGGAGATCCGCTCCGCCATGTCGTCGGAAATGACATAGGTGCCAACCAGCTTCTTCGCTTCGTCGGGCCGGTTGGCATCGAGAAGCTGAATCACCGACTCGATCGGCTCGAACTGAATGAGATCGCCATAGTGCATCGGCATCCCGACTCTCCTTCTCAATGAACTCTGAACGGGACCAGGCCGTCGACGCCGTAGTCCTGATATTCCGGATGACCTGTGGTCGCGTAAGTGAGTCGCCCATCCTGAAGCTCGCCCGGCCAGACAGCAACGACGCGCCGTGCGTGTGCATGCCGCTTGAGTAGATTGAGCGGGTCAAGCTGCAATGTGCGGTCGAAAAGCAGCTCAATGTTGTCAAGAAAACAGATCCCGCCAGTCGTGGACCCGTTGGCAAGTTTGCCAAGAAGCTCCGATGCCATCAGGTGCCGACGCGTCCTTGGCATCGAAACCAACTGGCGACCCAAATCTGTGCCCAAGTTGATGACGGTAGCGTTCTTCTGCTCGGCCAAGGCATTGAGAAGACCGGACTTGCCCGAGCGGGGCGGGCCGATCAAAAGAACCAGCTTGCTGTTCAGGTTGGTGATATCTGCGACGACTCGGTCCAGTTCTTCGAGCACAGGTCAGCCCTCCGCCGAAGTGGAAATGCTGTATTGCGCAGGATGCGAAGTGATGTCGCGGGCATTCAACAAGACGATCTGCTGGTCTTGGGGGCGGCGGGCAGCGGGATCTGTGTCGAGACCCAGCCGCTTGAGCGAGTAATAGACAAGCGCCATCCGTACCGAGATTTTGGCGACGCCGTCCCGCATACCGTAATCCAGCGCGATGACTTTGCGTTGCGTCTCGGACAGATCGGGATGCGGACCGATTTCCAAGATGACCTGCTCTGTCCATTCTCTGTCTGAATCGGCAGCGACTTCGGATGGCTGCGAGCCTCGCGTCTCAAGGATCCGGGAAAGCAGGAAGTCCTTGAAGCACTCGTCCGTCAGGCAGAACGCCCTTGCGTGCCAGCGGAACCCATCGAAGGCGATGGCATGCGGTGCGATCCAGCGCCAAATCGGCTCGGGGCGCGAAAGGGACTGGTACTTCACCTCGATCGCCTCGGCACGGCGGATGGCGGCGACGACGGACCGAAGGGTTGCGGGATTGACCCCACGTGCCGGAGTGGGTGCTGAATCGTAAGCCGGCAGATCGGCGATCCAGCAGTCCTCATGGTCGAGGATGCCATCGGCGACCGAGCGCAGCTGGGCTAGGTAGCGCCCCGCGTCGAGCTTGTCGAACACGGGCTTGAAGCCCGCGCCGCGAACATATGTCCGAGCGCTCTTGTCGTAGACCATGTTGTCCGGCGCGAAGCCGAGGTAGCGGCTCAGGTCGGATGACGCCTGGTTCACCGACAGCCCGAACTGCTCCATCACATCGCTGCGGTTCACATGTCCGTCCCAGAACAGGCGAAACTCGATGAACTCGAGCCTTTGCTCGACCCCCCAACGAAGTTCCAACCTGTCGTTTTTCACCACGCTCTCCCGGCTCGGTCGATGCGCACGATAACTATGCGCACCCATTTTTTGGACTTATTGCAGCCTAGCGGGGAGTGGCATGGCGTTCAATCGAAAAAGCAGGGAGTTATGCGAGGACTTTACCCAAGTGCTTCGCGCAGCGATGTCGCCACCGCGTCAGCCGCGCTCCTGACCGGATCTGCGGCGAGGTGGGCATAGCGCGCCGTGGTCTGCACCTGCGTGTGGCCCAGCAGCTTGCCGATCATGGGCAGTCCTTGGCCGGACGCTACGGCCGTCGAAGCGAAAGTGTGGCGCAGGTCGTGGATGCGGACATCCTTGAGCCCCGCGCGGGCGCGGACGCGCTGCCAGAAGGGTTGCAGGTCGCTGAGTGGCTTGCCGGTCAGGGTGCCGGTAATGACCCAAGGGTTGCCATCGATGCGCTGGGCGTCATGCAGGTATTCAACGGCTGGAGCGCCGAGATGGACGATCTTCTTGCCGGTTTTTGAATCCGGCAGGCGCAGGGCACGCTCGTCGAAGTCGATGTAATCCCATTTCAGCGTCATGATTTCGCCAAGACGGCAGCCGCTCAGGATCAGCAGCCGCGCCGCCAGAATGGCGGACGATAACTCCACACACTCGCTTTCCATCTCCCGCAGCACTTCGCCGATCCTGCGCAACTCGGCGGCGCTGAGAAACCTCTCACGTTTCTCTTCGGGGTATTTCCGGATGTGCTTGCGCGGATTCGAGCCCTCCGGCCGCAATCCCCACATTTCGGCCAAGACAAACATCTTCGAAACTACCTCAAGGCAGCGGTTTGCCTGATACGGGATGTGCCGCAGATCGTGGTGGAACTTCGCCACATCGGCGCGGGTAATTTCCGGCACGGCCAACCGGCCCAGAGCGGGCAGGATAAAACGCCTGAGGTTGCCCCGATATTCCTTCGCAGTGCTGGCTTTCAGGCGCACCGCGATGTGTTCCTTGTCGAAGCGCTCCGCCAGATCGCTGACCGTGGCGGCGTTTCGCTTGGCCGCACGATCAGCTGCAGGATCCTCGCCATTCTTCACGGCGGCGATGATCGTGATCGCCCGTGTGCGCGCCTGATCGCAGGTCAGCACCGT
>Ga0209702_10006664_pt1 | contig 14688 bp, 12 predicted proteins | sample FRY01_FD_187210 | JGI IMG/M metagenome (GOLD analysis project Ga0209702, IMG submission 187210) | Freshwater microbial communities from Lake Fryxell liftoff mats and glacier meltwater in Antarctica - FRY-01 (SPAdes) (version 2) | ecosystem: Environmental > Aquatic > Freshwater > Ice > Glacier... | reverse complement strand
AAACCTGCTTCGGTCGTGGCGGCAATGATGCTTCTCAGCAGGTTTGGCTGGTCTTCGACAACAAGAACTTGAGACATCGGATGGCCAAAACGACTGAACGCTGGTTGAGGACATTTTTGATGAAGCTTACCGGGTCCGAGCGTCCCCATCGGGCGCCCGTGCGTCAGATAAACTCGATTTAATCAATGCGATGCGATCTGGAGCATTCTCCCTGGTGCTGATGCGGTGCGCGCAGTTTAGCCATCGCGGTCCGGGATGAATTGGTGACGCAGGGTGCCCTGCAAACCCAACTTCGATGCGACGTTCGATCAAATCGGACTGTCGGATCGAGGTCAAAACGATCGAGATTCATGACCTTGTTCCACGCGGCCACAAAGTCGCTGACAAACTTCTGCTCGGCATCTTCACTCGCATAAACTTCCGCCTTCTGCCACTCGGTATTCATTTCCAGCAGGTTCACAAAGAAATCATTGGTCAGCGATGAGGCCTACATATTGATCTCATAACCTGTGCGGTATTCGCGTGAGAGAAATGAGTTGGCCTGCTCGTCGCCGATAATTTCTCGTTTGGCCGCATCCCAGTTCAGAGGACGGTTCAAACGCATGGCGATGTTGCTGAGGTGGCAAATTTCCAGCATGCGATTGTGGGACCAGACGTCGGAAATCGGTTGTTTGCGAGACTTCATAGCGTCCGTAAAGTTGGCCGTATGATTCGCGCTGACCGGACCACCGTAGACAGCTTCGATTGCGCCCTCTGGCAACGGTTTGTCTTTCAGGTCTTCCACTGGCTTGCCGGAAATCTTGCCGCGGTTCACAAACAAGCGACCTTCAGTGCCTTCGAACAGAATGCCGTTATCGCCTTCGCTCGTGATGATCATTTCGACATTGTTCGGCATGTCGACTTTGATATTAAAGCTGGTCGCCGCGTTGTACTGGTCGTCCACAACCGGATGTCCGTCTTTGTAGCCAACGGGCAATTTGAATTCGAGCGGCGTGATCTTACTCGGACCCGTATCGCTGGCTCCCAGCGCCCAGCAGGCGATGTCGACATGGTGAGCGCCCCAGTCTGTGAGTTTGCCACCCGAGTATTCATGCCAGTTGCGGAAGGAATAATGGCCGTTGCTGAACAGAGGCACTCCGCCGCCGTAGCCTTCCCGCAGTTCGGGGAGAGCCCGGTAATCAACTTTCGGAGCCGGACCAAGCCAGAATTCCCAGTCGAGCTCCTGTGGCACGGCGGCAACCGGGATCACGGGTGACGCTTCCATTCCGTTGATGCCGCAGGTCACTTTTTGAACGGTGCCGATGCGTCCGTCCCTGATCATCGCGACAGCCTGCAGGAATCGTTGATCAGATTCCGTTCGCTGCATAGTGCCAACCTGAAAGACGCGGCCCGTTTCTTTGACAACCTTTTCGATCAGTTTGCCCTCAGCAATTGTCAGCGTGAGCGGCTTTTCGCAGTACACATCTTTACCGGCATACATGGCTTCGACAGCGATTTTTGTGTGCCAGTGATCGGGCGTGGCGATCATGACGGCGTCGATGTCCTTGCGGTCAAGGATCGCTCGATAATCCTTGAAGGCATCCGGTTTTTTCTTCTGGGCCTTTTCTGTCTTTTCGACATTGACGCCCAGCACGTTGGCATCGACGTCGGCGAGGGCAGCAAAATCAGCATACCCGAACGACTTGCTGGTAATCGCCCAGCCCTGGTTTCGCAGTCCGATGGTTGCGAAGACCGGCCGTTCATTCGGTGACTGGTAGCCCATCGCACGATTCATGGACGGGCAGAAAATGGCAGCTGAGCCCGCAGCAGCAACTCCCTGAAGAAAGCTGCGACGCGTGGTATTGCGAGATGATGACATGGGCACAAACCTCTCGGGAAAGATAATCCAGAAGTGGGACAGAGAACTTACGGTGAGGAACAGTCAGGTGTCACAACGTCGCACGACGCCGACGGAGACACGGGTCTCATGGGTGTAAGATAGTAACCTGAGCCAGGCCGATTGTACGCCCACTGTCCCAGGGCCAGGCGATAGCGAGCTACGCGGGCAGTCGTCGCAAAGATGGACGAAACCGGCCATGCGGCTGCGGTGATCGCCGCGGCTGTATGTTGCAGAAAGCGGCGACGTTGCATGTTTCAGATCTCCGGAAGTTCATTGGGTGGGTCAGGAGAAGAAATCGTTGTCGTTGTAAGCCGCCGCTGACGCTTTGAAAAGGCCGAACGGCTACGAACCAGGAAGCGGATTTTTTTAAGGCGACAGTCGCTGGCGCAGCCACGTGTTGTCCGGCTGAAGCAAGTACTCGAAGCGATCGTGCAGGCGGTTCGGCTGACCCTGCCAGAATTCCAGTCGATCCGGAATGATTCTGATGCCGCCCCAGAAGGATGGCCACGGGACTTCACCGTCGGAAAATTTTTGTTTCAGCTCCGCCAGTTTTGTTTCCAGCAGGCTGCGAGACGTGATGACCGTACTCTGGCGAGACACCCAGGCTCCCAACTGACTGCCGCGAGGACGCGATGCAAAGTACTTCATGGATTCGAGCGTCGAAACACGAACCGCCTGGCCTTCGATCGCCAACTGACGCTGGAGCGGCAACCACTGGAACAGCAGCGACACGCGAGAATTCTGCGAGATGTGTCGGGCCTTGCGGCTTTCGAGATTGGTGAAGAACACGAAGCCGGTCGCGTCGTAGTACTTCAGCAGAACAGACCGTTGCGTCGGCTGGCCGCGTTCATCGACGGTCGCCACCACCATCGCATTCGGTTCCAGCAGATCTTCCTTCACAGCGGTCTGGTACCATTCCTCAAACTGCAGGAACGGGTTGTCTGACAGACTGCTTTCTTCGATCGGCGGTGCGTCGTATTCGCGTCGTAAATGGTGCATGCGAGTGGTCAGTGCTTTCTCTGAGTTTAGGAAGCCCGATCAATAATCGGCTGAGATGAGCAATCATTGCCTGTTCAAAGAAAGAAGTCTCGATCTTTGATAAAAGAGGTAGTGTGAATGAGAGATCAGTCGATGCGACTGTTCTGCGGACCCGCTCTTCAGATAAGGTTCGCGTCTGGCGGGCCAAATAACGACGCGATCAAGGCCTGCCATTGAGCAATGATCGGTGGCGTCTCTTCAGTTCTGTCACGGCAATACTGCAGACGAGCGGCGTTGTTGTCCCGGACAATTTGAATAACAGCGTTCTGGAACTTGCGACTGCGACGTTCGTCCCGAGAAAGTTCTCGCAGACGGAGGGCGTGTTCTTCTTCAAGGCGAAGTAGCACTTGGTCGAACTCATGGCGTGGACGGTCGGCTGTTTTAGCAACGTGGTAATGCTGAATAAGCGTGGCCATCGCCTGCTGTTTTTTATCGTCCAGCCGAGTGCGTTCGATGGACTGCCAGCACATTCTCAGTTCCAGCCACGCAAGTTCAAACGTTCGTTGTGAGTTGAATGGGGACGTCGGCCCGTCGGAAGGCTGGGCACTCTCGTGTTCAATTTCGTCTCCACTCGGCATCAAATACCCCTGCTCCGCTGACATGAAAAACAATTTCGGCTGATGGCTCCGAAACACTCCCAAGCATCTCCGAAACCACACACGTGACGTCGAAACCACATGGGCCTGCCGTGAGCCACAACGGGTGATCGTTGCGACTCGTCGAGGATCATGGCGCCCGCCGTATCGAACGCAGTCTACCGAATCGGAAACCATTTCAGAATCAGGATCTTGCTCAAGCCCTGTTTTCTCGACGATCTTCTGCAGCAGTTGCAGGTGTTCGGTATTCTTGGTGGTTCTACCGTGATTTCTTGTGAAGGTCTGCAAATAATCGCAGGATGTGCGAATCTCCCTCGGTTAATGTCAAATCGGCTATTTTCGGGCTCGATGATTTTCCTTCCGCCGGTCAGATGGGATAATACCGCCGCAATTGTCGAACAGCCGGTTCGTAGTTTGAAACCGTGGCATCGATGGCCGGTGTTGTTCAGCTAGACAAACTGAACGTTTCGTTGGATTAAATTGACGCGATCATCGTGGAGCAGACGGCAACGTTGAACTTTGCTTTTCAGGACTGACAGCTTTCATGACTTCTGTTTTTCGTCCGGCCATTGAACGAATGGCTGGCTACATTCCCGGTGAACAGCCTCAGGATGGTGGCTGGGTTAAGCTCAACACCAATGAAAATCCTTATCAGCCTTCGCCGCGAGTTGTGGAGGCCATTCGTCGCGCTGCTGAAGGTCGACTAAACGTCTACCCGGATCCCAGCGCGACGGGGTTCCGAAAGGTTGCCGCGAAACTGTTCAACGTGGACCCTGACTGGATTCTGCCGGCAAATGGCAGCGATGAGAATCTGACGATTATCACACGCTCATTTTGTGATGCCGATCAGTCTATCGCTTACCCCTATCCCAGTTATGTTCTGTACGAATCGCTGGCGCAGATTCAGGGAAGTCATGTTGTTCGACTGCGTCTGAATTCTCAATGGCAGTGGGATGTGAATGAAGCGGCCGAGCTGCAAAAAAAGATTCGCATTTTTTTCGCGCCGAACCCCAATTCACCGACAGGAACACTTTGGACGGCCGATCAGCTCAGCCAGCTTCTTCCGGATCGCGGCGTGCTGGTGCTTGACGAAGCCTATGGCGATTTCTGTCAGCGACCCCATCACGGAGACCTTCTGCGAAATGATCTGTTCGATGGCCGTATCATAGTAACTCGCACATTGAGCAAGTCTTACAGCCTGGCCGGCATTCGCTTTGGCTTTGCGGTGGCTCACCCGGATCTGATCAGCGGAATGCTGAAGGTGAAGGACAGTTACAACTGCGACGCTGTTGCGATCGCCGCGGCCACAGCGGCTTTGGAAGATCAGGACTGGATGCTGCAGAACCGGGCAAAGATCCTGGCGACTCGCGAAAGGCTGGCCTCCGGCTTGCCAGCGTTTGGCTTTCACGTTCATCCCAGTGAAGCCAATTTTCTGTGGACCAGCCATGCGACCGGAAAGCATCGCGAACTTTATGAACAACTGAAGGATCGAAAAATTCTCGTCCGTTACATGCGGTTCCTGGATGCTCTGCCCAATGGCGAAACGCTTGACGGACTGCGGATCACGATCGGCACCGATGCCGAAATCGACCGCGTGCTGGAGGTCATGGACGATGTCGTTAAGGCAGTCACCTGACAACGACCGCCGAGTTCGAACCGGTTGTAGGGACTGTGCCGAGCTTTTCGATGCCAACTCATGTCTGAGTCGCCAGGTTGCCCCACTTCCCTGCGATTCCCCCTGAACGTAGCGCAAGATTTCGTGAAGCCGTGTTTTCATCGTGTTCAGTACAAAGTCAAACCGTAAAATGTAGGTTGGACATTCTTGTCCGACTTTGTTTCGACGGGCAAGAATGCCCATCGCACCCCAATATCAGGCCTTGACAGAGCAGTCGTGCAAAGTCGTTATGAACCCCCGAGATGAACTCGGGGGCGTGGTTGCAATGGCACTCACCATGCGGCTCACGGTTAAAAGAAATTTCACCAGCAACCGTCAATCGCTCCCTTATCAAATCCGAAACTGGTTACGCTCAATGTCTCGCAAAGCATCCATCATACGTAACACCGCGGAAACACAGATTGAGCTGTCTCTGGAACTGGATGGCAGTGGTCAGAATGAGATCTCAACGGGCGTTGGTTTCTTTGATCACATGCTGACGCTATTTGCACGGCATGGTTTATTTGACCTTAAGGTGAAGGCCACCGGAGACCTGCACGTCGATCATCATCACACCGTGGAAGACGTCGGCATTTGCCTCGGTCGCTGCCTGAATCAGGCACTTGGCGAAAAAAAGGGAATTACTCGTTATGGGCACATGACGCTGCCCATGGAGGAAACTCTGGTGACGTCGGCCGTGGATTTGAGCGGTCGAATGGCGTTTGTTTACCGAGTCGAATACCCCACGGAAAAGATCGGGCAGTTTGATACTCAGCTGGTGCAGGAATTCTGGACGGCTGTTTCCAGCAATGCGCTGATGAATCTGCACCTGCTGCTTCACCATGGAACAAACAGCCACCACATTTCTGAGGCGGTGTTTAAGTCGACTGCTCGAGCCCTGCGGATGGCTGTCAGCGTGGACCCTCGCCAGCAGGGGGTTCCCAGCTCCAAGGGCACTCTGCACGGTTAGAATGGACCGGAGTAGGGTGCGAAATCCGTTATCTGAATTTTGACCTCGTGACTCTCGCATCCGGCGGCGTACAATATCCACTCTGACGAGCGGCCCGCGTGGTAGCAGCCGAGCAGTTGCATTTCATGGGCCTGCACCGCACGAAACTTTCCTTCGGTCGAATCGATCAGAACGATGACAGAGGATGAGGAGATCCAGCATGACAACGGAAGTCGAAGGCCCACTGACAGCAGTCCATAAGAAAACGGTGCCCGGAACGTCTGGATGGCGACGCGCGGTCGTTGCGTCGTCCGCGTTGTTTGGAATGCTGCTGACGGGTACAGCAATCCTGCCAACGATGTTGATGCAGACGTCGTTGCGAGATAAGGTTCTTGGGTCTGCCATTCATCAGCAAAACTGGACCGCCACATCGGGCGAGGCGTGCGGCGGCTGGCTGGCTCCGCTGGTCTTTAAAGACGTGCGCATCACCGATTCGGAAGGCCGATTTCTGTGTACCATCCGTGAGCTGAAGACATCCAAAGGATTGCTGGGCTTTCTGACCGATGGTGCTGAGGTCGGTCGGATCGATTTGATCGATCCGCATGTTGAAGTGTACATCGACGAAGACGGAAAATGGCCAGCGCGTGAATCAAAGCCTTCCAGCAGTCGCCTTGCCTTTGCTGTTGAAAACGGATCACTGGTGGTCACCGTCCCGTGGCGGAAGACGCCGATCGTGGACATTGACGAACTGATCCTGAGCGGAAAAATTGGGCCTGACACGGAAGGCCGACGCATGCTGACTGTAAATGCCGCGCAGATTTTTGATCACGAGCCCTTGTCAGACGCGCACACGACTCAGAATCTGGCCCTGATTGCCCCGGTGTTGTCCCAGTCCACGAGTTTGTCGGGATCTGCTTCGGTGTGGATTGATAAGGTTGAGATTCCTCTTGAGGGCGATCAGAAGTCGCCGTTTCCAATTCGGGGCCGTGCCGAGTTTCATTCGCTGGAAGCGCGCCTAAAAGAAGCATGGACTCGTCAGTTGGCTGCTGTTTCAGGCCAGCTGACCGGCCGCGAACTTCCGGATCGTGTGGAAGTGATGCAGGATTCACGAGTCGACTTTGTGATCACTGACGAAGGAGTGACCCATCAAGGTATGGTGTTTCTGCTGCCAGAAATTGCTCAGGATCTTCGGATCACATCGTCCGGTATGATTCGGCTGGATGAGAGTCTGGATCTTCAGCTGACCGTGTCCGTCCCGAAGATTGTTTCGGCCGACAACCCTGTGATGGCGATGGTCAGTCAGCTAGCCTCCGTTCCTCTTCAGTTGAACGTGAGGGGAACGGTTTCAGAGCCGGAACTCCAGCTCCCACAGGGTATCGACCTTCTGGGAGAAATTTCGAGGCGAGTTACGCCAGCTCAGCATCAGCAAGAGGCTCCCGCACTTCCGGCGGTCGTGATCGAACTGCTTCAGGATGTTGCCAATCCGGACAAGGCGGAGGCCCAGAAAAATCTGCCGGGCAACATTCTCAACCTGATCCGTTCGATTGATAAAGGTGCAAAGGACAAGGCCAAAGACAAGCCACGGCGAACGCGACAGAAAGATTAATCGGCCAGCGTCTGGTTGCGATAAGCCGGCTGCACAAGAGTCGGTTTAGGAAATCGGCATTCGTTTGTTGCCATCCACAACATCAACGCTCGCCGCATTATGGCCAGCACTAAAAAACGGTGTTCGAAAACACGCGTTGTTCGTTTGCGCAGCGAACAGCAGGGAGGTCTATCGCCGGGTAACTCGTCAGGTTTTCATCGAATTGCTCATAAGCCTCTGGCTAAACCCAAAGACGAGAATTACAGTCTGGAAGAGTCCACTCGGGAACTGAGTTGGAACGCCCGACTCCAAGGCGAACGGCTCTTGGCAGCATCGGAAGGTGCTTCAGGGAAAGTTCACGGGAAGGTTTGGTCTCCTACGATTGTCAGTGCCTCTGAATCAGCTCCGCCTGTCTCTGATCCCATCTTTCGCCGATGACCTTGCTTGAGGTTTAAAGAATGATGTTGCATGGTTCGCGTCCGCCGGTCTGTGGACTGAAGTCCGTCGCCACGGCTGTAATTGCGGTCTTGGTTCTTTGTCTCGGAGGTTCGCCGTGCTTTGCATGGCAGGCAACTTCCCTCGCCGGTTTGCCACCGAAGGATCCGAAAGTCATTCAGCTGGAAGGCATCGTCGACCAGGCGAAGAAACTCATTGAAGAAAAGAAATATGATCTGGCCCTCGCAGAATGCGATAAGGCGCTTGCGATCGACTCTGCTTTTGCGGCAGCCACAGTGGCTCGCGGGATGATCCTCAATGCCAAAGGCGAGTACGAAAATGCAATGAAGGAGTTTGATCTGGTCACCGCTCTGACCGGCCGCGAACCAGACAAATTGCAGAATCGAGCGGACGCGTATGCTCACCGCTCGTACTCCCTGTATCAGAAGGGAAGCTATCTTGATGCGATCGACAACGCATACTTCGCCACGCTCGAAAAGACCGATCACGTTATTGCGCACAACAATCGAGCGATTGCCTATATCGCTCGCCAGGATTACGACAAGGCGATCAACAGCGCCAATCGTGCAATCAATGCTGACGAAAAATCGGCGGAAGCGTACAGCATTCGAGGCCTGGCCTATGCTGGCAAAAACAATGCGGATCAGTCTCTGAAAGATGCCATGAAGGCCGTGGAACTGAATCCGCAGTTGTCCGAGGCTTTTCAGCGTCGCGCTGTGGCTCATGCGTTGAAGGGAGACGCTGGCTCGGCCAGGAAGGATCTGGATCAGGCTCTTTCGCTCAAGCCTGCCAACGTCGATGCCCTGTGTGATCGAGCCTATCTGTTTGGAATGGCCGGTGATCTGCCGACTGCCATGGTGGATCTGGACCTTGCCGTGCAGACGAACCCGTTGTCGGCTCGCGCCCACTTTCAGAAAGGGCTCGCGTTGCTCGAACAGAGCAATTTTGATCAGGCTCTGAATAGCTTTAACGAAGCCATTCGTCTGCAGGAAAAACACGCGGGAGCCCATTGCTTCCGCGGTTACGCATTTCTGGAGAAGAAGGAATTTGAGAAAGCGAAGCAAGATTTCGACAAAGCGATCAGCCTCGATTCCAAACTGGCAAAAGCGTACTCCGGACGAAACAAGGCGCTGAAAATTTTGGGGCTCAATAAAGAGGCCGCCGCCGATCTGGCCAAATTCAAAGAAATGACCACGCCACCGAAGAAGGCTGACAAGAAAGACAAGGGCAAGGAGAAAGAAGAAGAGCCCGCAACGTTTGTTGTGAAGTCCAAAGCCGTGGCTCCAGAGAAGCGAATCCAGATGCTGCGTTCGGCCAAAGAGATTGATCGGATGGTTCAGGCGAACTACACAAAGGTCGCGGTACAGCCAAATGAAAAAACAACGGACGCACAGTTCCTGCGCCGCGCCTATCTGGATATCACAGGTACGATTCCGACATACAATCAGACTCGCAAATTTCTCACGGCCACAGATCCGAACAAGCGGTCCCTGTTGATCGACGAACTGCTCAGCAGTGATGGATACGCCAGCCACCAGTTCAACTTCTGGGCCGACATCCTGCGCTACACTGACAGCCTGAACACGAATGTTCGCGGGGAGCACTATCGCCAGTGGATCAAACAGTCTCTGGCCGAAAGCAAGCCGTGGGACAAAATGGTCCACGAAATGACGACGGCGGACGGCCTGATCTGGAAAACTCCGGCCACAGGTTACATCCAGCGGGATTCCAATATGCCGTTGGACAATATGAATAACACGGTTCGCATCTTCCTCGGAACCCGCATCGGTTGTGCCCAGTGTCACGACCATCCATTTGACCGATGGACTCAGAAAGAGTTCTATCAGATGGCTGCGTTTACTTTTGGAACGCTGACGTCCACGAACGGAGGCGACAAGCGTTACTGGGAAAGCAATCCAGACGATCGATTGCAGAGCGAGTACGCCATGATCGAACAGGAAGAAGAGGATCGGCGAAATAACAGTTATCGCTTCGATCGTCTGATCAGCATCAACATGATGATGGTCAACGATCAGGTCGACCGAAAGATCACGCTGCCAAAGGACTATCAGTACGACAATGCAAAGGCGGGCGATGTCGTCGAACCTAAGGCGCTCTTCGGAAAGCCGGCTGATGTTCGGCCAGGGGAAACTCCGCGTCAGGCATTCGCTCGCTGGCTGACATCAAAGGATAATCCACGGTTTGCTCAGACAATTGCCAACCGTTTGTGGAAGCAGGCGTTTGGGATCGGTCAGATTGAACCGGTGGACGACATGATGGATTCGACCGTTGCCGAAAATCCCGAGCTGATGACGTTTCTGGAATCCGAAATGAAGCGGCTCGACTTCGACATGAAGGAGTACCTGCGAATCATCTACAACACCGAGGTCTACCAGAGACAGGCCAGCGTTGATGAAGTCACACCGGGAGACACCTATCATTTCCAGGGACCAGTGTTGCGACGGATGACGGCCGAACAGGTTTGGGATTCCTTCCTGACACTGGCAGTGCCTGATGACTATCGCGAACTATCGGCGAAAGTGCACACGGATGTGATTGGTGTGGATCTGACATCTGTGAAAGCTCCCGATCTGATGGCCGCTGAAGTGATGGGAAACCAGATTGACGGAAGCCGAGGCAAGTATCAGCAGCCGCACATCTACAAAGGTGTTCTGCTTGCACGCGCTTCAGAGCTGCCTTCGCCGGTTCCGGCAAGCCACTTCCTGCGTATGTTTGGGCAGTCAGACCGCGAACTGATTTCGGCTTCATCCACAATGGGATCGGTACCGCAGGTTCTGTTTATGTTCAACGGTCCGATTTCTCACATGCTGCTGGAGAGCAATTCAACAATCTACAACAACGTGATGAAAAAGAAGTCCGTGACTGACGGCGTACGAGCCATCTTTTTGACAATTCTGAATCGCGAGCCTGATGCAGAAGAACTGGCCCTGGCCATCAAGGAAGTTAGCGAACAGGGTGCCCCCGGTTATGGCAACGTCATCTGGTCGCTGGTGAATACCCGCGAGTTTTTGTTTATTCAGTAGCGTCCGCCAGCGGGTTGTTGAGTTAGTCACACATTGAGCGTTTTCGTTTAACGGCGAGCCGCAGGCGGAGGAGAAATCGGCCAGCGGACGCCTTCGGCTTGCCGTTAAACGATTAAATCAACAGACCGATAGCGGCTTATCTCGCAGACATGAGACGACTGGTTCAAACCGCGAATGGCGACCAAAGCTGCATCGTGAGCCTGTGGCTTATTGAAGTCGGCTGATTCAAACACACCTTAGCTGCAAAGACAGTGAGCATTCCTATGAGAGATCTGCTTTCGAAACTTGATGGATTGAATCGACGACGATTTGTCGAGTACGCTGCCAAATCAGCTCTCGGTGTCAGCCTGCTGCCGACGCTGGACAGCGCCGTTTGCGGGGCTCAGGCGGCTGTTGGGCCTGGGGGAAAGGCCAAACGGTTGATCTACCTGTTTATGAATGGTGGCATGACTCACCTGGACACTTTTGACCTGAAGCCTGGCCACGAAAACCAAGGGCAGACACAAGGGATTGCCACCAATGTCGCCGGACTGCAGATCAGTCAGTTCCTGCCCATGCTGGCTCAGCAGTTCGATAAAATCGCCGCCATTCGTTCCATGTATACTCTCACCGGTGACCACGAAGACGGTGAGTACCTGATGCGAACGAGCTACGAAGAAATTGCGACCGAGCGACATCCATCGCTTGGACCTTGGCTTCAGCATTTCAAAGGACGCCAGAGCAAATCACTGCCGGACACCGTTCTTGTCAGCGCTCCGGCTCGCCATCCGGGGGCCGGTTTTTTCGATCCGACGTTCAGTCCGCTGCCAATCGGTGATCCTAATCGCGGTCTGGAGAATACAACGACTCCCGCATATCTGACGCAGAACTCAATCGGCAAACGGGTCGGTTTGATCGATGCGTTCGACAAGAAGTTCCGCGATCGCTTCAAGCAGAGACAGGTGCAGGCTTACAACGATTTTTATACCGAAGCCACGACGCTGCTCTCCAGCGGCGAACTCAAGGCGTTTGATCTGAACGAAGAGAAACCGGAAGACCGTGATCGTTACGGTCGCGATGCTTTCGGTCAGGGATGTTTGCTGGCACGTCGTCTGGTCGAAAGCAACGTCCGCTGCGTGGAAGTCACCTGTGGCGGCTGGGATATGCACGCAAATATCTACAATGGCGGTACTTTGCCGGCACGCACGGCCATTCTGGACAAGGCCGTTGGTAACCTGCTGAAGGATTTGTCAGATCGTGGCCTTCTGGACGAGACTTTGGTGGTACTGACAACCGAATTCGGTCGGTCGCCAGTGATCAATTACAACGCCGGCCGCGACCATCATCCGGCGGTCTTTTCTTCGATGCTCGCCGGCGGGGGAATCAAGGGCGGACAGTTTTACGGAACATCCGATGCCGCCGGACATGCGGTGGATCAGGACGGCGTGGCTCCTGCCGCTTTCAATGCCACAATTGCATCAGCTTTGGGGCTGCCGCTGGAAGAGATCGTCCATTCTCCAACCGGCCGGCCGTTCAAAGTGGCTCATGACGGAAAGCCGATTACAAAGCTGCTGTAGGGACCGCAATCATGTTTGTGATCCCGGTCGTGATCTTACTTGGAACCGGGCTCGGCATCGTTTTTGTCGGGCTCCTTGTCGCTCTTTGTGTTCGCATTGCATTGGCGCAAACACAAATGCGTCGTCAGGGTCTGTGGGTCACGTCATCGTTGCTGATCTACGCAACGGTCGTTGCCATGATCATGCAGCGGATGACAACTTCCGAAAAGCACTTCGAGCAAAGATTTGGATTTCCAATTCCTTACGACGTGCGTCATCTTTCTATCCGATCCGATCTCTTCGCGGTAGATAATGACTGTTTGTCGATGCGATTTGAGGCAGGCGAGGAGACGTGGCTCGTATCGCTGCGCGGGGCATGATTAAGATGCCTGAAATTGGGCGGCAGCGACACTTCCGTCGTGAGTTCAGTGAAACCTTCGGTTCGGAACAGGAAGATCTGTTCTACGATCCTGCAACTGACAAAGTTTTTTACGAGTGGACTGGAATTGATTGATGCGAATTGCGTGGATCGAATGTGCAACAGGTCTCAGCGGCGACATGACTCTGGCAGCTCTGATTGATGCCGGCGCGGACGTGGCCAAAGTGCGAACTGCAATTGCATCGCTGAATCTGCCGGACGTTGTGGTCCGAGTTGAAACGGTAATCAAGGGCGGATTTCGATCGCTGCAGGTGATGGTCGATCATCCCGAGCAGCACGCTCATCGGCATTACACGGACATTCGCAAAATCGTCGAACAAGCGTCTGCTCTTACGCCCCGCCAGCGACAACTGGCTCTGCAGATGTTTCTCGCCGTGGCCGAAGCCGAAGCTCAAGTCCACGGTTCAACGGTGGAGCAGATTCATTTTCACGAAGTCGGTGCCATTGACTCCATCGTCGATATCGTTGGCGTGGCTGTGGCGTTTGACTTGCTTGGGATTGAGCGAGTCATCTGCAACGCGGTTCCGCCGGGCCGCGGTTTTGTCAAAATCGATCATGGAATCTGCCCGGTCCCGGCTCCCGGTACCGCAGAAATCTTGAAGGGAATTCCGCTGGCCGATGTTCCGGTCGAAGCCGAACTGACCACACCGACCGGAGCCGCGATCGCAAAGACTCTGGCCGACAGCTTTGGTCCGATGCCCGCGATGACCATTGAAGCCATTGGCTGCGGCTGCGGGACGATGACGTTTGCAGAACGCGCCAACGTTCTGCGGATCTTTATCGGGACAGCGAATGTTCCCGAGAACACAGAACATGTGGTGATGCTGGAGACCAATCTGGATGATGTGTCGGGTGAAACCATCGGTCACGTTCGTGAACGACTCAGCTCCGTCGGCGCTCTGGATGTCTTCGTGACACCGGTGCAGATGAAGAAGGATCGACCGGGAGTTGTGCTCAGCGTTCTCTGTCGGCCAGAAAAAGTGGCTCGATGTGAAGACATCATGTTCACCGAAACCGGAACGCTTGGCATCCGCCGCCTGCAGATCCAGCGAAGTGTGCAGCATCGGGATCTTGTTGAGGTCTCAACGCCGTGGGGCAAGGTCCGCGGCAAGCGTGCCTGGCGGACTGGCATGCAACCAACGTTCTCGCCGGAGTTTGAAGACTGTGCCCGAGTGGCCCGTGAATGCAGCGTACCCCTGCGAGACGTCTACCGAGCTGCTGAATCGTCGTTTGCCGCCCCGTCTGAAACACCCTCGGCCCCCACGCCGCCTCGACGAGATCACGACCACGATCATATGCACGACCACGACCACATGCATGATCACGACCACATGCATGATCACAGGCACTAGACACGCACGCCTGAATTAGTGTGCCATGGCGGGCGAAGTTATCCTGAACTGTTGTTTTGCAACCCATTTTTCCTTCCATGTTTTTGGGCGAAAATCGCGTTTGGTTGAGAGGGGGCGGCCGGTGAAAGTCCAGTGGAATGGTTTGGCGAACGTGTTGTTGA
>Ga0209702_10006662_pt1 | contig 14689 bp, 16 predicted proteins | sample FRY01_FD_187210 | JGI IMG/M metagenome (GOLD analysis project Ga0209702, IMG submission 187210) | Freshwater microbial communities from Lake Fryxell liftoff mats and glacier meltwater in Antarctica - FRY-01 (SPAdes) (version 2) | ecosystem: Environmental > Aquatic > Freshwater > Ice > Glacier... | reverse complement strand
AGGTGTATCGTCTGGGCTGGGCGCCATATCGGATTCAGGTAAGATAGATACCCCGGAACGCTATATGACGAAGTGTTATTCGCACTTCGAACTACCAAAATTCCAGAGTCATGGGCGCTTTTTCATTTGATTTTTTAGCGCAATTTTCGAATATTTCCATTCTAGAAAACTGCGTCTCAGTAATTCTTAGAATTCTTATCTGTCCGAGACTAGGAAGCGCTCGACGAATGCGAGCTGCTTTTGATTTAGCGATCTGACGGCTGTGGCAGTGTCGGCTGTAGACCGAATACTGCACCATAGAGAATCCTTCGTTAAGTAAAAAGTTTTGGAATTTTCTGTACGCTGATTTTTGCTCAGGCTCTTTGGTCGGCAAATCAAACATGACCATCATCCACATAGGCCGCCAATTATCTATTTCACCCATCATGTCTCCATGTAGGTATATCTATTTTCTCAGAACCAGAGGTGATAAAGCGTTTATAACTATCTGCGTAGCGTTCACAGACTTCACCCAATAGGCCTGATTTATCTTTTGTCATAAAACTTTCGGTTAACACTCCAACGATTTCGCGTTTGTTTTCAGGATTCAGCTTTCCGATTATTTCAGTTTCAAGGTTTGCAATATGGCGATCAACTAGTGGTCTGAGAGGCTCAATAAGATCATCAACTAGACACATCGGGTTAGCTCGCGGTGAGTGAAAAACTCCGACCGAAGGGTGAAGCCCTGAACCCACAATCGCTCGTGCCAGTGTGGCTCTAACCACGGCGTATCCATAATCCAAAGCCGCGTTAATTCCCTCACCCGCTCTAGGCTCACGCCGGAATTGATCGCCAAACAATGCCTTCCAGTAAATGCGTGCCCCTTGTGCTTCATAATTATCGGGGTCGCCCGACTTGACTCCTGCAGCCAATGACTGAATACGCTTTCGTTTTCTGGATGACAGCGGAAGATTTTTAGCTTGGTGTCGAAGCTTGGCGGCTATTAGCCGCTTCCAAATTCTTTTGCTCTGAGGGCGAGATAGCGCGAATTGTGCCGCAAGAACTGCCCCGTGGTCGAGTGTTCCAAAGAGGGGGAGTAAAACGCCTGCAGGAAGGTGGCGACGATCGCAAACTACTAATGCGGTATTCGATTCTAAAAATCCCTGCAAGACATGAAGATTTAAATTTAGCCCGTTAAGACTTTCGATAACGACGATACCAAGGTCTTCAAGAGGAGCCTGCTTATTTTCTATTTCGCTGGAACGGTTATGAGCGATTAGTTGTCCGTGTTTAACCTTTAACTCCGAAATCGAATCACCTATCTGCAGCGCGCGCATAGGTTTAGATACCAGTTAGTCGTTTGCGCGACGCACGGTTCCGTCTGGGAGTATTGCAACTTTGCTAGCAGCCCACTCGGCGAGTTTGTCAGCGCTCATATGCTTTTGCTTTTCTATATCTTTTGAAGAGTCCGAGACCTTTCTTACGCTTACGGTTTTCGCATCGCCAGACATTTTGAAAACTACAAAATAATCCGACTGCTCAGATGAGGGATCGGTTAAACACAAAACTTCGCCGATTGTGAGTGAAAACTTAAATTCTTCACTTTCTTGAGCATAAAGTTTGCGTAATTCTGACTGCGACTTTCCGCGGTTGATGTGAGCACAAAGACGAGGCACGATATCGACGCGCCACTTTTCGGTTTCGGAATTGATATAAACATAGGCTCCGTAGTTATTACCTAAAGTAACCCCGGTCTTAGGAGCCGACTCGGGTCTGAGGATGATGTTAGAGGGCAGGTTCATATGACAGCGAACTTTTTTTATTTCTGTTCCGTCAGGCATTACCGGCGGATCTTTGGGATCAAAGGTGAACTTTCCAGCCTTATCGGGGTCTTGTCCTCGGCTTCGTAGATTCTCTATTAACGCTTTCTTAACTGCCGAATCGGCGACTTCGTCCAACTGTTTTTTGGATGCGAACCCTCCCGACACAGGTCGACGACGGGCATACATTGAGTCCTTAGTGCTATTAGGGCTATTGACCTTGCCGTAATAGGTCTCTTCGTGTAGTTGCCCGCTTACTTTTCGGGCAGAACGGTGGGAAACGATTACTTCTTCGTATTTGCTCATGAGATCGGCGCGAAAACCTTCCCACGGCTCCCAATCACCGTAAGCTTCTTCTCTCTCTTTATCGCGGTCGCGGTGAGCCTTGTACTCTTTCGCCAATTTTTGCGCCGTTCGAATATCAGTCAGAGCGACCATGGCGGCATCAAGACCGTGACGGCGGTGATCGTTGGAATCTTTATCCACACCAATTCGATACCGTAAATGTGCAGTCAGACGCCCGCGCGACACCTCGGGCTGGATGCCAAAATCTTTTTCAATACATTGGCGGGCCAAGGAGTTGATGTAGCCAGTCTGCACTAGGAGTGACGACGGAATTGCGTCATCGGCGACATGGTCGCTTTCAATGTTATTGATCTTTGCGCGTTGTAGTTTCATTTTTCTAGCTCTAGCGACTACCTCGTTGACTTTGTCTTCACCGCCCCATTCAAATATCGTGTGCTCGCCCTTATCAGCGTTAGCACTCGTGGCTACAAGCACAATATTTCCGAGACTATCGTTCATGGTTTGCGAGCGCGGTAAAATGTGATCTAACTGAAATTTGTTAGAAAGAGCATCGGCTTCGCTTATGCGTTTTCCGGTATAGAGACACTCGCCGCCTTGTTCGTGCCAAAGTTGCATTCTTCTAATGCTGTCGCGACTGTTCTCGGCTCCGGGAGCCAATTGCGCGATGCGTTCTTTGGCTTCATCTCGCACTTTTCGGTTAGCTGATTGTTTTTTTTCTATTTCTTTACGAATCTTCACAGAATTAGACACATCTCGAGTCAATTCAACCCGTATTACATCAAACGTGGAACCGTCGGAACGCTCAAAGTGTTGAGTTAGGGAATTAAGTACCTTGGTAACCTGAGAAAGTGAAGCCTTTACGAACGGATTTGTAACACTGTGGAGATCAAAGGTCGTATCCACTTCTATAAATTTTGCTTCAACTGTTGCCGCGTGTACTGATTCGGCATCAGGAAGAAACTCAAGAATACGGGCTAAGGTTTTTCGACTAAAATTCATTCTTCCGGGTGGCAGAGCTTTTTTTAATAAGGCATCAATTTGTTCAGCAACCAATCCAAACTGGGCTGCCAGTGCCTGACGCATTTGAGTATCGGTGCTTTCTCCCAGTAATAAAAAAACGACTTGATTCCTTTGGTCTTCAGTAAAGGATTCCCATGTCTCGCCAAGGCATTGATGCATGCTGTACTCGGTCTGGTTTCCCTGAAGAGATTTTATCTCTGGTCGTTCAAAGTTGATTGCTTCATCTTTATCGAGGCTGAGCTCTTTGCGGACTTTAGAGAACGCGAGTGTCTTTTGTTTATTTAGTATTTGATAAAGAAGATCGCGCTCTGGGCGCGTTAAAACTCTCTTTTCTCTACCTACTCGCAAGTGGGCAAGAGTCTGCCATAGAACAAATCGCTGAGAAAGCCGTTCGGCTCGAGCGGCACGATTTCCAGAACCAGGATCAATTGAACACTTGCCAATTGTTTTTTTACGCCAGTAGACCTTGCGCTGAAAAAATACTAAACCGTGTACGCCGAATTCATCGAACACAGAAGAATCTGCACCAGAAAGGAACTCGTCTTGAGCAATCGGTTTAACCGGATACTCAAGACGACCTCGCCGACCAAAAATAAATTTATGGTCAATTAAATCTGGATAATACTGTTCTTGTGTTTTTAGAAATTCAACTAGTGAATCTTCTTGTCCAGTTTCTACTTCTTCACGGGTAGTCTCACTGAACTGCCGCTGGCGGAAGCGAACTGGTTTGAAACTTTCGTCGTCTTCATCATCAGACAAAATATTGCTGCCGCCAGATCGAAGAGAGAGAAAACCGCGACGAGAAGAAAACCAGTAAATAACGCGACCGATTTCTCCAAGAGTTAGCTGCTTCCCATCATTTCCTTTTTTTAATAAAAGATTTGGATTCTGATCCATAAGCTGCGCGTAAGCATCGGCATCGGTGGGAAGTAGACCAAGCCCAGCGAATTGATCCCGTAAGACTGTCCGTCGTTTTGCTCGACGGGCTATTTGGCGCCGCATCGATCGTTGCTGTCTCCGCTCGGCGCATTTGGTCGCGGCTTTTGAGCCGCTCTCTTCGGCACCCTCAGGGAAGACCCTGCTACCCAGCGCCACAACCGCGCCGGATTCAGAATCGCTTTCGGGGACATCGAGTATCGCCCATCCGAGCGAGTTGGTTCCTAGATCTAATCCCAGCACTCGCTTCATCGAGAATTCCCACCCAAACGCATAGCGCCACGCTAGAGCAGGATGAAGCGGCTGACAAGAAGGGTCTTGCGAATCATCCAGATAACGGCTAGTCTGACCTCACTGAATCCGATTTGGCGCCTGTCCTAGACAAGGTTTCAATTCGTAGGCGCTGCTCCGAGGAGCATCCTTGATTAATGACACCCTTCGGGGTGTCATTTCTTTTTGTGCCGCCCTGGGTCCGCGGGCTCAAGGCGAAAGCGTTGATATTGCAATAGTCAATCGCCTCGACGGGGGTGGATATTTTCGATCCCGCGGTCCATGCGCGGACCCCATGTGCGTTCCTTCTTGTACCCCATTTGTACCCCAAGAGACAGCGAAACGGGGTTCCTGACGGTCATTCACGGTCACTCGAAAATGTACTCTGACCTGCGGTTTTGCGTATTCGGGCAGATCAGAGCGATGCGCTGCATCACCTTGCCAAGGTGAGGGTCGCGGGTTCGAATCCCGTCGTCCGCTCCAAACGAAAGTGCAGGTCGAGGCATCGGCGGCACATCGCAAGTCATGAGGTGAGCTCCAGGACGTCGCGCAGCGCGTGTTTCAACGCGTCGAGGTCGGCAGGGCTCAACGTGCCGAGACGGCCCATGAGTAGACCGGATGCCATGGTCTGCAACCGACCGGCCCGAAGGGTCGACGGAGCGAGCAGACTGGCGCTCCTCCAGTCCGTGAGCGGCACGTCACCGACGCCGGGGGCAGTCAGGAGCGCTCGGCGACTCGTGAGCATTGCGAGGATCAGGTCCGGCCCTCGGTTGAAGGCCTCGCCGGATACGACGCAGGCTGGGCGCCGTTTCACGTCTTCGGTGTCCGTGAACGGGAACGGAGCCCAGAAGAGTTCTCCCGGTCGCACGAAGCGCGCTACGACTCGTCGTAGATCTGGTCTTCGTCGGACATCCAGGCAGTGACCTGCGTCGCCCTGGGAGCCCACGGTGGACGCTCCCAACCGAGGAGCTCCGCACGAAGCTGCCAGAGGTTGTCTTCGGCTGCCTGGACCTCGGCTTGCGCGACGGCCATAGTGTCCGCGCTGTGTACCGGAGTCGCGTCGTTGGGCACGAGAACCCCGCCCAAGAATTGTTCGTACCTCTCCGCCGATTGGCGGAGACGCCGGTGTGCCTGCTCGAGACGGTCGCGGTCGGCCGGCGCGAGGTCCTCTACGGACCGATGCGCTCGATTGGCTGCCGTACTCATGTCTTCCAGTATACCTGTGGGTATGACACGAACGGATCGGATACAAGAGTGGCCACGAACGACGACTCAAAGCTGCCCGGTTCACGGTCCACAAGACGCTCGACACGTTCGACTTCACCGCGCGACCGTCCGTCAACAAGATGCTCATCACCGAACTGGTCACCACCCTCATCGTCACCACCAACCTTCCGTTCGAATCATGGACCGAAGTCCTCGGATCCGAACGGCTCACCGGCGCCACCCTCGACCAACGTGCTGTCGTTTTCGACGATCACGCGCTGCTAGATTCGATTAGCGTTCACAGCGCGCGAGCGAGGTACCCATGTCCGACAACGAGGTCGACATCGTTCAGTGCCATCTGCAGGTGTGCGCAGGGTTTGCCGATGGAGTCGCCGCGGCCGCTGGACGATGGGATCGCCCGTCGCCGTGTACGGGTTGGGACGCTCGCGCGGTACTTGAGCACGTCATCGGGTTTCACGACGTGCTCCTGTTGCGCCCGCTCGGCGCTAAACCTGATCGGCCGCGTGACGACCCCGCTCGACGCTGGGCGCTCACGGTCGACGCACTGAAGGATCTCTTCGATCGGTCCGGCCTCTTCGAACGGGTCATCGACGTACCTGCCGTCGGTAACCGCGCGCCGACGCAGATCGACGCGCGTCTACTGGTTCCGATGTTGAGTCAGGATGTGTTCATCCACGCCTGGGATCTGGCGCGAGCGGTCGATGCCGACGACCAACTGGACCCTGGGCTCTGCAGTGTGTTCTACGGACGACTGCCCGCAGACCCCGAAACTCAGGTCAGATCCGGGATGTTCAAGCGAGCCGTCGAGGTGTCAGACGACACAGACCTGCCATCACGACTCCTGGCGCGTCTCGGTCGAGACCCGAACTGGCGGACGCCCGACGGATGACGGGGGAACGGCCATCCCCGCTCCGCTCTGCCGACGGCGGTCCTGATCGTTCGGGGGACAATTGGACACGCTGGGGTGGGCGAACACCCAAGACAGGAGAGGCCCAGTCCGAGGCTACAGTGGGCGGCCAATAGTGGGCAAAATCGTACCTAGTAGGGACGCTTTTGCCCACAGTATTCGTCAAATAGTGACAAACTCGTACCCAAGGAGTACTATTTCGCTCATGGTCAAGCCTGTGACTGTCTTTGAGCGACTCTTGGGCCCAGCTGGTGAACAGCACGGGTTCGTCCGGACCGGCGATGCCCAAGCCGTGGGCGTGGACCCAGCGATGCTGCGCAAACTCGCGGCCGAGGGTCGGCTCGAACACCGCGGCTGGGGCCTCTACCGGCTCGCGACGATGCCCGCTACCGCAAACGACGAGTACCACGAGGCAGTGCTTTGGCTGAAGCAGCCGGGCGTCATCGCCGGCGAAGCGGCATTGGCGCTCTGGGAGCTTGCCGATGTGAACCCTCGACGAATCGAGGTGATCGTCCCGCGGACGTACAATCCACGCCGTGCCGGTGGGCAGCGCTACAAGTTCGTTCGCCGGACGCTCGCCGCCAACGAGATCGACGAAGTCGACAACATTCCGGTCGTCGCGCCCCGCGTCGCCATTCGCGACGCGATCAGGGCCGGACTCGCCGGTCATCTAGTCGAGCAAGCGATCGCGACTGCACGACGTCGTGAGCTCATCGACCCGATCACCGAAGCTCGACTCCGCGTCGACCTCGCCGATCGTGGCCAATCCAAGCATCAACGCAACCGAGTTGCGCAGGAGCCCTGATGGCCGTCCAGCCGCCCGGTGATCGCAGCCACCTCGAACGACTGCTTGCCACGTGGTCGAACAACACAGACAACGCAACTGCCGGCCGACTGCGAAATGTCGTCGGTGTCACCGTCATCGCACAGATGTTGGACGGGCTTCGCGACTCGGATGGAGCGCACCTCTTCGCGTTCAAAGGTGGCGCTGGTCTGCAGATGCGATATGGGTTGCAGACACGAGCTACGAAAGATCTGGATGCGGCGTATCGCGCCGAGATGGACACCATGGTGGCTCGCGTCACAACGGCAGTCGAGACGGGCTGGTCAGGCTTCCAGGGTGTTGTCACGAACGTGGAGCCGATCGCACGCGCGCAGATCACGCCGCCGCCGATGCGCATGAAGGTGAAACTGAGCTACAAGCAGCGGGCCTTCATGACCATCCCGTTTGAGGTTTCACCCGCTGAAGCGAGTTCAGTCGACGAACCCGAGATGGTCCCGGTCGCAATCACTTTGGAGCAAGTCCAACTCGAGGGACCGACCGAGATGCCGTTCCTACCGTTGCGCTACCAGATCGCACAGAAGTTGCATGCCTGCAGCGAGGCGTCGACGGACGATCACCCAAATGACCGTGCCCGCGACCTTGCGGATCTCGACCTGATCGAAGAACTCTCAGTCACCGATGAGGACCTACCTGCGATCAGGGAAGCCTGTGTCGAGATCTTGGAGAGTCGGGGCATGCACGCATGGCCCCCCTATATCGGCGCCGGCCCAGACTGGGACCAGATCTGGGGCCGGCTCACTGCAGATGAACACCTCGAAATGACGCTCGACGAGGCACTCGAATCGGCCAACAACTTCATTGTCCGCATCGCCGCCGCGTGACCGCGGCAACAACACGGCTCTAATCGAAAGGGCCGAAGACGCCGACTCGATGCGTTCGATATGTTCACGTGTTCACGGTTTCGTCCGAGCCTGTCGCGGGCGCGTAGGCCTGCACCCGTCCCGCTACGAAGACCGATGTCGACTCCCCGACGGTGGGGAGGTCGGAGACAGGGACGCGTGCGGTGATGCTGCGAGCGAGGCCGGTGATGGCGAGCTCTACGGTCGCGTCGGGGCCGTGGAACTCTGTCCGTAGGACTCGGGCCGGAACGCGGCCCGGTCCGTCGCCGAGGCGGATCTGCTCGGGCCTCAGTACCACCACGATGCGCGACGGAAGCGAAGGATCCGGCCGGAGGGCCAGCCGCCCGAGAGCACAGATTGCTACGTCGCCATGACGGTCGGCATCGACGATCACCGCGTCGCCGACGAAGGTGGCGACCTCGAGGTTGACCGGCGCCTGATAGAGGCTGAGCGGGTCGGTGGCCTGCACGATGTGGCCGCGTAGCAGCACGGCGACTTGGTCGGCGACGGAGAGTGCCTCTTGCTGGTCGTGGGTCACCAGCACCGCGGTGGCGCCGATCTGGCGGAGGAGTCCGCACACCTCGGTTCGAACCCGAGTGCGTAAAGACGCATCGAGTGACGAGAACGGCTCGTCGAGCATGATCAGCGACGGCCGCGGTGCCAGCGCCCGAGCGAGCGCGACCCGTTGCTGCTGGCCTCCCGAGAGCTCGTGCGGGCGCATGTGCTCGAGTCCCTCCAGCCCGACAAGCGCGAGACACTCCGCGACCCGAGCCGAACGATCGTGGCCCCGAGGTAGTCCGTAGCCGACGTTACGTCCGACGGAGAGATGGGGGAAGAGCGCGCCCTCCTGGGGGACGATGCCCACCTGGCGACGCTCCGGCGGCATCGACGTCGACGGACTCTCGACGATCTGGCCGCGCACGGTGACAGTGCCTCCGTCGGGTCGCTCGAAGCCGGCGATGATGCGGAGCAGCGTGGTCTTGCCTCCACCGGAAGGCCCCAGCACCGCGGTGATGCTCCCGACCGGCACCGAGAGATCCACCCCCTGGAGCACGGTCTGATGCCCGAACGCCTTGCGAATCCCGGCGCAGACCAGCACCGGAGCGTCAGGAGACGACATCGCCCCGCTCAACGGCTGGCGCGACCAGGAAACGGACAAGGAAAGCTGTCGGAATCGCGGTGAAGAGCACCAGGGCGACAGCATAGGGCGCCGCGGCCGCGTAGTCGGTCGTGGACGTGAACGTCCACAGACGGGTGGCCAAGGTTTCGGTACCCGTGGGATGCAGCAGCAGTGTGGCGGGCAGCTCCTTCATCACGGTGATGAAGACGAGGGCGGCACCTCCCGCGAGAGCGGGCGCGGCGAGGGGAAGGGTGATCCGACCGAGGACCCGCAGCGGTGTGCTGCCTAGTGATCGGGCGACCTCTTCGTAACGTCGGGAGGACTGCTCTACGGCTGCCCGCACCGACCCGACCGCCAGCGGAAGGAACAGGACGACGTAAGCGAGGATAAGCAGCGGCACCTCTTGGTAGTACGCTCGGAGGAAGCGCACGCCCACGAAGACCAGCGCGATCCCGACCACGATGCCCGGCAATGCATGAGCGAGGTACGTCGAACGCTCGAGGACCGCAATCCCGCGTGTCCGGTATCTCGCGGCCAACACTCCCACTGGAACCGCGAGGACGATGGTGACACCCGCGGCCAGCGCCGCGAACCACACCGAGCTCCCGAGCGCGTGGAGGATGTCGGAGGTCGGTACGGAGACCTCGAGAGCTTGGCGGACCCAGTAGGTGAAGCGCCAGATGGGGAACCCGATCGCGATCACGACGATGCCTCCGACGAGGCCCAAGGCCACGGGGCGAGCGCGTCCGAGTTGGACGGGCGTCGGTAGACGAGCGGATCCGCTCCCTAACCGGGCGTAGGCCGACGAGCCCCGAACCCACGTCTCGAGCAGGACGAGTACCGACGCCATCGCCACGAGCGGGAGGGCCAAGATCGCGGCCCGGGACGGGTTGAAACCCGCGTAGGCGCCGTAGATCACGAACGTGAACACCTCGTAACGCATCGTCGCGACCGCGCCGAAGTCGGAGAGGACGTACAGCGCTACGAGGAGCGCGCCCGCCGCTATCGCCGGGCGGATTTGAGGAATAGTGAGGGTTAGTGCGACTCGGAACCGGCCGTGCCCCAGGCTTCGGGCGACCTCTTCCTGTGCGGGATCGAGCCGACGCAACGCGGCGGCGACGGGGAGGAAGACGTATGGGTACGAGATCGTCGTTAGCACCAGCACCGCACCGGGAAACGCCGACATCGAGGGCCGCCAGGACAACCAGGCGTACGCCGCCACGTACGATGGCACCGCTAGCGGGAGGGCCAGTGCGACCGGCCAGATTCGGCGTCCGGGAATGTCGCTGCGCATGACGAGCCACGCCGCGGTAACTCCGATCACGACACAGAGCGCGGTCACCACGCCCGTCAATGCCAGGCTGCGCCCGAGCAGCTCGAATGTTCGTCGCTGGAAGAGCTCGTCGACGACGTTGCTCCACCCGAGCGCGGCGACGCGGTCGGCGAGATAGATGACGGGAAGGAAGGTCACCGCGGCCGCGAGGCAGGCGATGGCGACCAGCAGCAGCGGGGGACGTCCAGACCGCCGCACGCGCCACGATCCCCAACGCGTGCCGGGGATCGTGGTCGAGGAAACGGGGGTGTCGGTCACCTAGTGAGCAGGCGAGTTTTCACGAGCAGTTCCTGGGTAGCAGCCAACGTGTCGAGATCGGACAAGTCGACCTTCGGAGGGTTGAGAGTAGCGAACTTCGGCAGCTTGGCGGAGGGCTGGACCCCGGCGGCCAGTGGGTACTCGAAGGTCTTGTCGGCGAAGTAGCGCTGGGCTTTCTTGCTCAGCAGGTAGTCCACGAATGCCCGCGCCGCGGCCTTGTTGTCGCTCGACTTGAGGATGCCGACTCCCGCCACGTTGACGAGCCCACCGGGGTCACCCGTGCCGAGGTACTGGTTGCGGGCCACGAAGTTGGCTTCGCCCTCCACGTTGATCCGCTCCCAGATGTAGTAGTGGTTGACGAGGCCGAGGGAGATCTGTCCGGCGTTGACCGCGTCGCGTACCGCGCCGTTCGACGCGTATGCCTTCGGCTCGTTTGCTGCGAATCCGCGGAGCCACTTCTCGGCCTTGACTTCACCCCGGAGCAGCCGCAGGCCGGTCACGAAGCTCTGCCAGGACGCGTTCGTGGGCGCGAATCCGAGCTTGCCCTTCCACCGAGGATTGAGGAGCGCGTTGATGGACGTGGGGGGTCGCGGAACCAGCGTCGGGTTGTACACAAAGACCCGCACTCGGCCGCTTACTCCGACCCAGGTACGGTCCGCGGCCCGGTACGGCTTCGGCACCATGCTCAACGTCTTCTTCGACAACGTGGTAAAGAGCTGCTCCTTGGACAGCGCACCCAGCGCACCCGCGTCCTGAGAGAAGAAGACGTCAGCCGGCGAGGCATCGCCCTCGGTCAAGAGCTGCGAAGCCAAGGCGCCGCTGTCGCCGTAGCGGACCTGGATCTGGATCCCCGTGTCGGCGCTGAACTGCTCGAGCAAGGGCTTGATCAACGTCTCGTTGCGCCCGCTGTAAATAGTGATCGAACCACTCGGCTTGGCCGCCCGTTCCGTTGCGGCGGTGGCAATCGCCCCACTCGTTCCTGTCGTCAGGACCATCGCCAAGGCGACCAGCAGACTAACCCTTTGAAAACGCATCGAACATCCTCCTCCTCGAGACTGGTCCTCAGCCAGAACTTACTTAGGTATGGCTACCCTAACTTATCGAGATGGGCTCATGCAAATCCGGCCTCGTCGCACTGAGAATGTTGTCAAATGCACGCGTATTGCGTATTTCAGAAACGCAGAACGCGAGCGAATGAAAACCGTCAGGGTCGATGTCCAGTGGTGTTGCAGTCTGCTACAGTGTCTGAGAGGAGGTAGCCATGGCCACGACATCACCGACCCGTATCGACGACGAGTTGTACGCCTCAGCGAAGATCGTCGGTCCTTTGATGAGCCGCAGCGCTGCCCAGCAGATCGCCCACTGGGCACGGATCGGGCGGGAGCTCGAAACGGCTGACAGTGTCTCGCACCGTGACATCGCTGATGTGCTCGCCGCGCGCCGACACTACGACGAATTAAACACGCAGGAGCAGGCGGTGGTCCGAGCTGAGTGGGCTGAGCGGATGGACGCCCGACGCGACGCCCTCGACCTTGCTCGGGAGTTCTCTGATCAGGGTCGTTCCTATGTCGAGCTCGATGAGGACGGCCAGGTCGTTCACCGTGAGCTTCCCGTTCAGGAACGCACAAGCATGGCCTGAGAGGCGTGTCCGATCCGGTACTGCATGTCATCGCGGGGCCCAACGGTGCCGGCAAGACGACCTTTTACGCCAAGATCCTCGAGCCGGTCACGCACCTCGAATTCGTGAACGCCGATGTCATCGCTACAGACCGTTGGCCCGGCGCTGAGGTCGAGCATGCCTACGAGGCGGCCAAGCTTGCAGCTGCGGAGCGGGCCCAGCGAATACAGGCCCGCCAGTCGTTCGCCACCGAGACGGTCTTCTCACACGAGTCCAAGATCGCGTTGTTGCGCGACGCAAAACAGGCCGGGTACCGGGTCAGTCTGCACATCGTCCTGATTTCGGAGGACCTCGCTGTTGCTCGTGTCGTCACCCGGGTTTTCCACGGAGGTCATGATGTCCCGGAGGACAAGGTACGTGCTCGTTTCGGCCGCCTGTGGGGGCATCTCCGTGATGCCATTGAACTCGTCGACGACGCGCAGGTGTATGACAACGCCTCGGCGGCCGAACCCTTCAGGCTCGTAGCGTCGTTCCTCAACGGACAGCTGATCGGCACCGCGCGCTGGCCGCCCTGGGCACCGCAGGAGCTTCGAGAGGCGGGGGAGTCGAATTACTAAGGTGAGGGTCGCGGGTTCGAATCCCGTCGTCCGCTTCACGGAAGACCCTTATGACTGAGAATATTACGGAGTATTCAAGTTCGAATCCGACTAGTGATTCGGAGTTAGATGTCCGGCACTCAGATCCCCGACACTCAGATGATTCGGCTAATCGGACAATTTTTTGGTGGCATATAGCAACTCTGGTTATTGCGGGAATTATTTTGATCTGGTTTGGTCGTAACCAGTGGTTCACGGGAGACGAATGGGATCCAATCGCCAACCGATCCGTTTTTGGTACAGGAGTTCACGGACTCCTAGCTCCCCATAATGAGCATTGGTCTACATTTGGAATTCTTATCTATCGTGCGCATCTTGCCCTATTCGGGTTGCGGACATATTTACCGTTGATGTTTGTATTTGTGGGCGCCCACCTTATTGCTGCTCATTTACTTTGGCGAGTGATGCGCCGAGCGGGCGCTGACGCGATTATCGCTACTGCGTTAGCAACAGTTTTCGCCCTAGTCGGAACCATTGGCGCCGACATGCTCTACGCGTGGAATGTAACGTTTAGCGGGTCATTAGCCTGCGGTTTTGGCGCGTTGTTAGTGATGCCTCACGTTCCTGGCTGGTCTCGACGTTACTTATCAGTCTGGTTACTACTTTTGGCGGCACTAGTTTTTTCCGGAGTCGGAGTAACCGTTATGGCGGTCGCCGTTCTATTTGCCGGATGGTCGCTGGGCTGGCGTGACGGTGTACGCGTTGCGTCAATCCCAGCTTTTGCATATCTCGTTTGGCTTTTTTTATGGGGAAGCGACGGAGTCAATAGCGGAATTAAATCGGATGCAGTTAAACACATTCCTGAAACAATCTGGAACTCAATGACTCATGTTTTTGATCTTATTACCGGATGGTCGGGAATTGGCGCAGTGCTAGTAGTCCTTATTCTGTGGTTTGTAATAAAAGATTTACGGATTCCTACCCGTCCAAAAATGCTCGCAGTATCGTGTGCTGCTGGTGCGCCACTATTTTTTGTTTCTACTTCATTTAGACGGTACGGGGCACTTGGCGTTCTCGGATTACCGGATGATGCATGGATACAAATGCCGCGCTATTCCTATGTAGCATTTGCGTTGTTACTACCACTAATCGCTTTAGCGATGACCCGGAATTTTTCTCGCAGTCGCTCGCAAGTAGTAGTCCTCCTGGGTGTTGTTGGTCTCGTCTTAATCCATCAGGTCGTGGTGCTCAATAAGGCCGAAGCTGAAACGACACGCTTTGATCAGGAGATACGCGAACACGTTGTCGCGGTTGCCACTTTGTTGCTCGCCGACGCGCCGAGGGCAACTAGCCTTCCTCTGGCCTACTGCTGTGCCGATTTGAACGTCCATACGATAAAAGAACTCGACCGAAACGGAGATCTCCCCGGCATCGTTCCGAGTCAGCACGCAATAGATGCCGCTCGTACACACTTGCAAGTAGCGGTGATCGACGGATCTGACGAACCATCGGGGACTCCGGCCGTGATGAGTGCCGTCAGTGAAGCGACTATTAAGAACATTGATGGTCAATGTTCTGAAGTACTGACGGGCTCGGTTTATCCAGTCGTACGATTG
>Ga0209702_10006661_pt1 | contig 14690 bp, 16 predicted proteins | sample FRY01_FD_187210 | JGI IMG/M metagenome (GOLD analysis project Ga0209702, IMG submission 187210) | Freshwater microbial communities from Lake Fryxell liftoff mats and glacier meltwater in Antarctica - FRY-01 (SPAdes) (version 2) | ecosystem: Environmental > Aquatic > Freshwater > Ice > Glacier... | reverse complement strand
TCATGCGACGATCGCCAGCCAAAGACTCCATGCGACTCAAACGCAAAGTCGCAGCCTGGAACGACAACTTCCTCGTCAGCCTCATCGCGCAATGAAAAACTCACCCGATTCCCCTGGGGGGACTGAGGTGCCATCTTGACAACGCCTGCCGGGTTTCTACCCAAGTGCCGATGCATATCCATTTCAATCATCATATCTCTTGCATCCGCGACATCATCTTGATGATCCGCGAGGCGCATCCCGGTGTCACCCTTTCGGCCAGCCATGCGCGGGCCGACCACGGGCTTGAGGGCGTGCTGGACCGGGTTTCGCCCGAGATGCCTGCGCGCGAGGATGGCGGCATGCCGGATGGCTACGTGGGCTGGCTGATGGATCAGGCGCTGGCCGAGAGGGCGGATATCGTCATCCCCTACCGTCACCGCCATGATCTGTCCTACGCTGGGGGTATTTTCGCCCTCAACGGTGTGCGGCTGCTGACCTGCGGCGCACGCGACGTCATGGCCATGATCGAAGACAAGACGGCATTGCTGGCGCGGGCAGAGGGTCTGGGTCTTTGTGTCAGCCCTTTTTACTCTTGGGTGAACGAAGCGGGCTTCGTCGCATCGCTGGAACATTTCGGGGGTGACGGGCTGCTTTGCGTGAAGCCGGCGCAGGGCATCTACGGCGAGGGGTTCCGTATCCTTTACGACGAAGGCGCGCCGGATGCCTTTGCAACGGCATTGGGCGATCATCGCCCCCATATCTCGGTCCAGGGCCTGCAAAAGATTGTGTGGGGCGCGGAGCATGTTGCAAAAATGATGACGATGCCGTTTTTGCCGGGGGTAGAGCGCAGCGTCGATTTCGCTTGTCTCGACGGGCTCTTGCTGGGCGCGGTGACGCGCGAAAAGCATGGATCGGTTCAGCATGTCGGACATGACACCGAAGCGGCAGGCATGGCCGCCCTTCTGGTGCCTGCGCTGGGGCTGTCGGGCCTTGCAAATCTGCAAACGATCGAGGGCGAGGATGGCAGGCAACACCTGCTGGAGGTGAACAGCCGCGCCGCCGGGGGGATCGGAATGACCGCCCGGTCGGGGATCAACCTGCCTGGTCTGCTGGTGTCGGCCCTTCTGGGCGATGTGCCGGATGCACCGGTGTTTCCGACCGGGGAGGTGCGCCTGTTGCGCCGTCAGGTCTATGATGCCGTCTGAGTAAAAGCGGGCGACTGCACGGTCGGCCCGGTAAAAGTGCCGGGTCATGCTGGTTGCGCCCGACCTTGTGGTTTTCGCCCCGGCCTTGCGGTAACCTGCCCTGAATTTCTGCGGCCCATGCCGTTCATTTGCTTGTCGTGACCTTCTGCAATCATTATCTGTGTGCGAATGCCGGACGGCGGATGCGCAGCCCCGACTCTTTGGCTATCGGCCGCTGGGTCCGGGTCGTCCCGGTGAAAATTTGTGCCTGACAAAACGTGCGAGGATAATGGATGAAAAGCCTGGTGACCCTGCGGAATGTCCTGATTGCCATCCCTGTGATGATCTTGCTGTTGGCGTTGAACTACGCGCTGCCTCAGGTCGATGTGGTGCGCGCCGTCGGGGTCGAGATCAAACGCGTCGATGTGGCGCAGGATGCCGGCGGCCAACAGCGCACCGAAGATGTCTATTTCTTGCAGATGGAAACGCCCGAGGGGCAGCCGCGGGTTTACCGCAACGAGGACAAACTGATTTATGGCAAGTTCGATGCCGCCAACCTTCAGGCGAAGGTCCAGTCGTTTTCCGCCGACAAGCAATTGGTGGCTTTGCGCCATTATGGCTGGCGTCTGACGCTGTTTTCGGTCTTTCCCAACGCCCTCACGGCCTGGCCCGTCGAGGACGGTTACCGCCATATTCCAGTGTTCAACATCCTTGTTTGGCTTGGCCTTGCGGGCCTTGGGTTTCTTGGTGTCCGGCGGTTGCGCCGTGCGTCGCAAGTCCGGCAAGAAAACCGCCGGACGCGTGAGGTCGAGCGCGCCACCCGCGACGCAGAGCGCGCCGCCGCTGCCGCACAAGCGGCCGCATTGGCCGCAGGACGCAGCCGCGACGCGGCGCAAAAAGGCCGATCGGATGTCGACGATTTTCTGAACACCGGCGGGACCAAGAAGGATTGAGCGGATATGCTGGTCTTGTCCGAACAGATGGCCCGAACACGCCGCACCTACGACTTGCAAGCCGGGGCGTTGACGCTGCATGCGCAGGCGGCAGCCGGGCATGCACTGTTCGGCATTGCCGAGCGGATCAACCCCAAGCGGGCGTTCCTGTTCGTCTCGACTGTTCTGGGGCGGCACATCCCGGTTGACCCGGCGGCACACCGCGCCGTTCTGTGCAGCCTTGCCCAAGGGGTGTCGCGTCATCTGTTGGCGGGCCCTGTGTTTGTCATGGGCTTTGCCGAAACGGCTGTAGGCATCGGCGCGGGGGTGTTTGACTGTCTGGCCGATGCGCACCTTGGCCGCGCGATCGGATATCTGACCACAACCCGCTTTGCCCCGCTTGGGGCCAAGCCCTGGTTCACCATCGAGGAAAGCCACTCGCATGCCGTGGATCACATCATTCTGGTGCCCCGCGAGGGGGTTGTGCAGCACGGCGCCGATGCCACGCTGGTCCTGGTGGACGACGAGACCACCACGGGCAAGACCTTTGCCGAATTGGCGATGGGGCTGCATGCGCAGGGGCTGACCTTCGGCCGGGTGGTGCTGGTAACCCTGACCGACTGGTCGGATGGCCGGGCCGCTTTGACCGTGGCGAAGGTGTTCGGGACCGCTGATGTGCGCGAGGTGTCTTTGCAAAAGGGCACCTTTGACTGGACGCCGAGACCGGGTTGGCTGCCTGCCGCGCTGCCCGGTGCTTGTCCTGTGGGATGTGCCGCGTGGCACCCCGAGGCCGAACAGGCCTTTGCCCCGCCGCGCATGGGTCTGGCGGCGCGCGAGGGGCGCGCGTCGGGCGAGGATATGCTGGCAGGTCTTGTGGCAGCGGGCCTTGATGCGCCGTGTGCCACCGACCGGGTGCTGGTGATCGGCGCGGGTGAGCATGTCTGGCAGCCGATGCTGGTGGCCGAGGCGCTGGCCGCGCGCGGGATTTTCACGCGGTTCATCACCACGACCCGCTCGCCGATCCTTCTGGGGGGGGCGATCGCGCACAAGCGGTCGTTTCCCGATCATTATGGACAAGGGTTCTGGATGTATCTGCACAACGTGGTGCCCTGCGACTGGGACCGCATCTTGTTGTTCACCGAGACCGGGGCCGACGGCGTACATGCCGATCTTCTGGGCTGGCTTGGCCGGGCCGATGTGGTGGACGGGGCCGGGGCGGTTGTCTCGCATGCAGGGGGGGCACTGTGACAAGGCCGATTTTCTTCAGCGACCTTGATGACACGATCTTTCAGACGGCACGCAAGATGCAACCCGCCCCCGACGAGGGCAGGCTGGTCAGCGAAGCACTGAACGGCAGCCATTCCTACATGTCGGCGTCGCAGGCGGCGATGATGGACTGGTTGCTGGCCACCACCCGTTTCATCCCCGTCACCGCCCGGTCGACCGAGGCGCTGGGGCGCTGCCGCCTGCCGTTCGCCGATCACAAAATCTGCGCGAACGGCGCGGTCATCTTGCGCCCCGACGGCACCGCCGACCTGGAATGGAGCGATCGCACCCGCAAACAGGCGATGGCCGCAGCCCCCACGCTGGCCGCGCTGGTGGCCTTTGTGCGCGACCAGACAGCACCGGATCAATACCGCGCCTGGATCGTCGAGGAATTCGGCACCGGATATTATTTTTGCGTCAAGTCGAACGGAAATGCCGGGGCGCTGGACGGTATTGACGCGCGGCTGTGCGTTCTGGCGGGCCCTGCGTTCACGCGGCACCGCAACGACAACAACCTGTCCTTTACGCCGCCGGGCATTTCGAAGCAGCAGGCGGTGGCGTATCTGTTGCCCAAGATCATCGGCAATGAAAAGGCACCGGTTTTCGGGATGGGCGACAGCCTGACCGATCTGCCGTTCATGGCCTGTTGTGATCTGATGGTGGTGCCGTGCCATTCGCAGATCGACCGCGAACGGCTGCGGGCGGGCAGGTCGTGATGGCGTGCATGGCAGGGGGGATCGTCGGGTCTTACCGGGCGTCGGATGTCACCTTTTTGCTTAAGGAGGTGCAGATCGCCCCCACCGAGATCGCCCTCAAAGAGCGGCTGATTCAAAGCGGGGCTGTGCATTATTCTGAAATGATCTCGCAAGAGCGCAGGCCCGATGGCCGCTATCTGGCGATCTTCGAGGCGGCCCGCGCCAAGGGGGCCGCGCGGATAGCAGCCGAGATGTCGGGACTGGCCCGGCGTATCATCGGCGACATCGCGGCAGGTATGCTGGCCCCGCAGATCACCTTGTGCTCGCTGGTGCGGGCGGGCGTGCCCTATGGGGTCTTGCTGCACCGCGAGTTGTTGGCGCTGGGCGTAGACAGCTGTCATTTCGGCGTGTCAATCATCCGCGACCGGGGGCTTGACGGCAATGCACTGGCATACATATCGGACCGCAGGCCGGTTTCGGGTGTGGTGTTTGTCGATGGCTGGACGGGCAAGGGGGCGATTGCGGGGGAACTGCGAACCTCGTGGCAGGCGCTGACCGGGCGGGCTGATGCACCCCTGGCGGTGCTGGCCGATCCGGGCGGGTTTGCCACGATGGCCGGGTCGCATGAGGATTGGCTGATCCCCTCGGGTATTCTGGGGGCCAATGTCTCGGGCCTGATCAGCCGGTCGATTCTGAACCGCGCGGTGATAGGCGAGGATGATTTCCACGGTGCTGTTGCAGTCGACCATCTGGCCGATATCGACGTTTCGCTGGCCTTTGTCGATCAGATCAGCGCGCTGATGGCCAGCCAGCGGCTGGCCGAGTCCGCCCCTGCACCAAAGGCGGACTTGCAAGCACTGCGGGCGCGGGCGCTGGGGTCGGTGAATGCGGTCGCGGCGCGGTACGGCGTGGCGAACCTGAACCGCATCAAGCCGGGCATTGCCGAGGCGACGCGCGCGGTGCTGCGGCGTAGGCCGAAGCTGGTTTTCGTGCGCTCGGCGGTTGATCCCGATCTTGCGGCGTTGGTCCATCTGTGCCGCAGCGACCAAATCGAGATGGTCGAGGATGCGGCCCTGACCGGGCCTTACCGCGCGATCACCCTGATCGAAAAGGTGGTGTGATGGCATGGGATTTCTCATCATACGCGATTGGCGCCACGCTTTACATGCCGATCATCCATCACAGGGTGCCCGAATATCTGCATGGCGAGGCGGCGTTTCCGTCGTCTTCGGTGGTGCTGTGCCTAGAGGATGCGCTGGCGGAAAACGATGTGGCACGCGGCATTTCCACCTTGAAAAATCTGCTCAAACAGGGTCCCATTGTCGGGGGTGAGCGGGTGTTCGTCCGCCCGCGAAGTTTGGAAATGGGGATGCAGCTTGCCGAATGTGCCGGTATCGAAAAGATCGCAGGGTTTGTTGCCCCCAAGATCGTGCCCGAAACGGCAGCGGCCTGGATTGCGATTGCGCGCGACGCGGACCTGCGCATCATGCCGACGGTCGAGTCCGCGCAGTTCTTTGATCCGGGGCGCATCGCCGCACTGCGCGAGGTGTTTGACGATCACGACAGGCACCGCATCGCCGCGATACGGCTGGGCGGCAACGACCTGCTTGCCGCCATGGCGCTGCGGCGTCAGCGGGGCATCACCTCGTGGGAGGGACCGCTGGCCTGGGTGCTTGCGATGGCGTCTTCCATGCTGATCTCGGCCGGCTATCCGGTGGCAGCCCCGGTGTTCGACATCATCACCGATATCGAAACGCTCAAGCGCGAGGTGGCGCAGGATGTGGCCGCGGGCTTCATCTCGAAAACCGCGATTCACCCGGCGCAGGTGGGCCATATTCTAGAGGCGTTCCGCGTAACGGCTGCGGAATTCGAGCAAGCGACAGCGATTGCGAACAACTGCGCCAGCGCCGTGTTCCAGATCGGTGGCGTGATGTGCGAGCCTGCGACCCACGGTGCCTGGGCGCAAAGAGTTCTTGCAAGAACCAAGGTGTTCGGCGTCAGCGAGACCGTCACACAGATGGCGACCGGATGACAAGCCCCAGCCTGTGGCAGCGAATTCTTGACTATCTCGAGGCGGGAAGTCAGGCGCTGCTCGGGCTGTTTGAGACACGCACGCCGTCGGAGTCGGTCGTCTTTTCCATCGCCTTCATCGCACTGGCGGCGAAGCTGGCCAAGGCCGACGGCACCGTCACCCGTGACGAGGTGACGACTTTCCGGCGTATTTTTGAAATCCCTCCTGAGGAAGAGGCAAACGCCGCGCGTGTGTTCAACCTGTGCCGACAAGAAACAACCGGGTTCGAGACCTATGCACGCCAACTGTCGGGCGTTTTTGCAAGCACACCGAACGGCGACATGCACCGAGAGGACGTGTTGGACGGGCTGTTTCACATTGCCGTCGCCGATGGGAAATACCACGACGACGAAGATGTCTTCTTGCGGCGCGTGGCAGACGTGTTTGGCTTGGACGCAGATGTCTATATGCGTTTGAGAGCAAGACATGTGCCGGAATTTCGCGATCCTTACAGCATTCTGGGCGTGAGTGCGGGTGTCTCGCTGGACGAGTTGCGGGCAGTCCGGCGGCGCTATGTCAGGGACAATCACCCTGATGTGCTGATCTCGAAGGGGTTGCCCCGAGAGATGGTCGAGTTGGCAAATGCCCGGCTGGCCAGTTTCAATCAGGCCTATGACGAGATCGCGAAGCTTAAATCGGGGTTGGAGGACGCAATGGCGCAGCGGTAGGGCCGAGTCATGGCCTTTTTGTTGGCCATGACCTTGTCATGTGGGATGAGCCTTAATACCTGAGTCTTTGATATTTGAACGCTGGAGGAAAATGAATGAGCATTTCACTTGCCAAGGGACAGACGATCTCGCTTGAAAAAGGCTCCGGCCTGACCAAGATTTTCATGGGCTGCGGATGGGATCCGGCGAAGCCCGCGAAAAAAGGCTTTTTCGGAAGCCTTCTGGGTGGTGGCGCTGCGGCGGACATCGACCTTGACGCGTCGATCATCATCTTTGACGGCAACAAGCAGATGATTGATCTGGTCTGGTTCCGGCAGTTGCAGTCCAAAGACGGTTCGGTGCGCCACAGCGGCGACAACAGGACCGGCGACGGCGACGGCGACGACGAGGTCATCCACATTGATCTGACGGCACTGGACACGCGCGCGAAGTACCTTGTGTGCACTGTCAACAGCTTTCGCGGCCAGACCTTTGACGAGGTCGACAACGCCTTTGCCCGGCTGGTCGATGCCACCAAGAAATCGGAAATCTGCCGTTTTACTTTGGCCGAAAAGGGTCGCAATACTGGGGTTGTCATGGCCTCGCTGGAAAAGACGTCAGGTGGTTGGCAAATGACGGCACATGGGACCCCCACCAGCGGGCGCACGGCAGAAGAACTTGTCGGCGCGGCTGCGGCTCAAATTTAAGGAAATTTTCATGCTGAACTGGCTCAAACAGAACGTCGCACAGGCCCGCACCAAGCTTGCGGCGGAAGCCTCGAAATTCAAGAACCGCGCTTTCATGGAGGCGGTGGTGAACGGCTGCGCATTGGTCGCGGCGGCGGACGGCAAGATCGACGCTACGGAAAAGCAGAAGATGGCGGGCTTTCTCGAACGCGCCGATGAGCTGAAGCATTTCGAGATGCGGCAGGTGATCGAAGTTTTCCAGAAGGCCGCGTCGGATTTCGAGTTCGATCATACCATCGGAAAGGCATCCGCGCTGAAAATGATCGGCAAGATCAAAAGCAATGAAGAGCAGGGCCGCCTTCTGGTGCGGGTGGTGTGTGCCATCGGTGCCGCGGACGGCGATTTTGACGCAACCGAAAAGGCGATGGTGGCCGAGATCGCGCGCGAGCTTGGTCTGAACCCAGCTGATTTCGATCTCTGATATTTGGCACTCGGACCAAAGACGCAGGCGGGCCATCAAGCCCGCCCAACTTGTCCAGACAGGAACCATTCATGCACGAACTTGAGTCCTACCAGCTGGTGGTGATCGCGCTTGGCGCAATCGCCTTTGGCATCTTCCTGTTGATAAAGGGTGGCGACTGGACTGTGGACAACGCGGTGATTATCGCCGAGCGGTCGGGGCTGTCCAAGCTGTTCATCGGGGCCACCATCGTGGCCTTTGGCACGTCCGCACCCGAATTGGTCACGTCGGTCAACGCCAACCTTTCGGGGTTTCCGGGAATCGCGGTCGGCAATGTGATCGGATCGAACATTGCCAATATCCTGCTGGTGGTTGGCATTGCGGCGATGATCGCGCCGATTGTCTTCAGCCGCGCCGAAGTGCGGGTCGACACTCTGGTGATGCTGGGCGCCACGGCGGCGATGGTTCTGGCCATCCTGAATGGCTTGCTGCCACGCTGGGGCGGTTTCGCCATGCTCGCCGCCATCATCGTTTACGTGATCTATCAATACAGCGCGTCGAAAGTCGATATCGCGGAAGGCGACGACGACGAGGGGGGGGCTGCAAATCCCATGCTGATGCTGATCGGCGGGATCGCCACCCTGGTGATCGGGTCCGAGATTCTGGTTCAGGGGGCCGTTGCCGGTGGCGTGGCTCTGGGTGTGCCCGAGGCGGTGATCGGGATGACCCTGATCGCCTTCGGCACCTCGTTGCCCGAACTGACCGCCTGCGTCGTTGCCGCGCGCAAGGGACAATCGGAAATGATCGTGGGCGGCATCGTCGGGTCGAACATCTTCAACATCCTGTCCGTCCTGGCGCTTTCGGCTATCGCGAGACCGCTGATCATTGATGGCCGGTTTGCCCAGTTCGACATGCCTATCGTCGTGGGTGTCACGCTGCTGTTCGCCGTCTTCTTGCTGTTTGCCGGACGGATCGGCCGGGTGACTGGTGCGGTGATGGTGGCAGGCTATCTTGCGTTCACCGGCTTTCAGTTTCTTATCTGACGGCCTGCCCTGAACGGCGGTGAAAATCTGAACGGGTGCGGTGATGCACCCATCACTAACAAAAAAGGACAGAACATGGCAGTCAAACGCCTTCGCGGTCAAAATCCTTTGCCGATGGCTGCAAGCCTCGGCTATGATGGCGCCATGTTCGCACCGCGCGGCCAAGGCGGAATGGCTGTCGGTTTATCCTGATCCTTCGCTACACCCCCGATATCGGCGCAGCCTGCGCCGATATCCCCCCACAGCGTCATGAAAGGAACTCTCAATGGCTGTTACACTTCAAAAAGGCGGCAACGTATCCCTGACCAAAGAGGCCCCGGGCCTGAGCAAGGCCACGATTGGTCTGGGCTGGGATCCGCGCGTGACCGATGGCACCGATTTCGACCTTGATGCCTCGGTTTTCGTCTGCGGCGAAGACGGCAAGGTAATTTCCGATGCCCATTTCATCTTTTACAACAACGCCAAAAGCCCCGATGGCTCGATCGAGCATACCGGCGACAATCGCAGCGGAGAGGGCGAAGGCGATGACGAGCAGGTCAAGGTCGATCTGAGCGCGGTGCCCGCGAACGTCAAGAAACTGGTGTTTGCCGTGACCATCCACGAGGCCGCGACGCGCAGCCAGAATTTCGGTCAGGTCGCCAATGCGTTCATGCGCGTGATCAATCAGGATGGCGGCAAGGAGCTTGCCCGCTATGACCTGTCGGAAGATTACTCGGTCGAAACCGCGATGATCTTTGGCGAGGTTTACCGCAGTGGCACCGAGTGGAAGTTCAAGGCCGTCGGCGCCGGGTTCGAGGGCGGCCTTGGTCCCTTGGCCAAGTCGCACGGCGTCAATCTCGGATAAGCCGATGGCCGTGGCGTGCGGGGGCAACTTTGCGCGCCACGACCCGCACGGGCCTGCGGCTGGTGGGTCTTGAACCGTTTGGACCGAAAGGCAGATCAATGACCCCCCTTGCCATGGGCGCCAATGCGCCGCTGACCTCGCCGAAATTCACGCTGGATGTGCAAGTGCCCAAGGGTAGTGCTGTCGATGTCAGCGCGTTGCAGCTTTATGCCGGTGGCAAGGTGCGCGGCGACGACGACATGTGCTTTTTCAACCAGACCTCGATTGGCGGCGGCGCTGTGACCTTGCAGGTCAGCGGCGACACGCAAAGCTTTTCCTTCGATCTGTCCAAGGTCGGTGCCGATGTCGAAAAGATCGCGGTGAACGCCACGCTGGACAGCGGCGGCTTCGGCCAGGTAGCCGGGTTGCGGCTGGCCTTGGGCAATGAGCTTGAGGTGCAGGTGAACACGGTCGGGCGGACCGAGGCGGCGCTGATCTTGTGCGAAATCTACCGCCGCAATGATCAATGGAAAATCCGCAACGTAAGCCAAGGCTTCAACGGTGGCTTGCAGGCTTTGGCGGAACATTTCGGTGTAGAGGTGGCAGCGCCCGCGCCAACCCCTGCACCAAAGCCAACCCCAGCCGCCGAACCAGCGCCGGCCCCAGTATCTGCCCCGGTGCCGACCCCGTCGGTCAACCTGTCGAAAGTATCGCTGACAAAAACCTCCGGCACCATTTCGCTGAAAAAGGACGATGGCAAATTCGGTCGCATCCGCGTGAATTTGAACTGGAACCAGAAAAAAACCGGGGGCCTGTTCGGTCTGGGCAAGCGTGGTATTGACCTTGATCTGGGTGCCTTTGTAGATTTTCAGAGCGGCGAGATGGGCGTGGTGCAGGCTCTTGGCAATAGCTTTGGCAACCTTGACGCCATGCCGTTCACCAAGCTGATGGCCGACGACCGGACCGGCACCTCGACCGATGGCGAATGGCTTGAGATCAACGGTGACGCCTGGCCGAAATTCCGCCGCGTGCTGATCTTCGCGTTCATCTACGAGGGTGCCGCCAACTGGCAAGAGACCGATGGCGTGATCCGGGTGATGGTTCCGGGACAGCCCGAAATCGAGGTGCGGATGAACGAGCAAAGCTCGGGCAAGAACGATGCGATGTGCGCGGTGGCGCTTTTGGAAAACAAGGGAAATCAGATTGAGGTCAGCCGAGTGGTTAGTTTTTTCGCGGGCCACGAGCCGATGGACAAGGGCTATGGCTGGGGTATGCGTTGGCGCGCGGCCAGCAAATAGGGCCCGCACGGGTGCGGATATCAATCCAGATGACAAAACCGCAGCAGACGTAGAAGATCGTTTCTGACGTAGTGGCAGATGCACCTGCGGCCGAAAGAAGGACGCGCGGATGAGAAAACTTCCCGTTTATGTCTTGCTTGATACCTCGGGCAGCATGCAGGGCGAGCCGATCGAGGCGGTGAATGCGGGGATGGAGACGCTGATTTCGGCGTTGCGGCAAGACCCCTATGCGCTTGAGACGGTGTTCATGACCATCATCACCTTTGACGCCGAGGCACGGACCATCGTGCCTATGACGCCGCTGGAGGACATCGTTCTGCCGCAGATCACGACACCGCGGTCCGGGCCGACGCATCTGGGTCTGGCGCTGGAAAGCCTGGGCGCGAAGGTTCGGTCCGAAGTGGTCAGGGGCACGGATACGGCCAAGGGCGATTGGGCGCCGTATCTGTTCGTGATGACCGATGGCAAGCCGTCCGACACCCAACTTTATGCCGAGCAATGCCTGCAGATCCGCAAGCTGGGGTTCGCCAGCATCATCGGCTGTGCCGCCGGACCGAAGGCGCGCGAAGAGGATCTGCGCCCGCTGTGCGACCATATCGTGCGGCTGGACACAATGGACAGCAGCGCCTTCAACAAACTGTTCCGCTGGGTGTCCGAGGTAATTGCTTCGGGCAACAAAAGTCTTGGCGCGCGGGATACGGGCAAACTGCCTGCGCCGCCGCCCGAAATCAATTTGGTGCTGTGATGCGGATATTCCCGATCTTTCTGGTCATCGATGTGTCGGAATCCATGGCGGGCGAGGCGCTGGTGCAGCTTGAATCGGGCATGCGCCGGATCGTGGCGGATCTGATGCAAGACCCCTATGCGCTGGAAACCGCATGGCTTTCGGTGATTGCCTTTGCGGGGCGGGCGCGCACTCTGGTGCCCTTGACCGAACTGACCGATTTCGTGCCACCGCATCTGCCGGTAGGGGGGGGGACGGCGCTGGGCGGTGCCCTGATGCATCTGATGGACGAGATCGACCGCAGCGTGACGCCGGGTACGGCACAGAAAAAGGGCGACTGGAAGCCGCTTGTGTTCCTGATGACCGACGGCGTTCCGACCGATAATCCCAAACAGGCGCTGCGGCGTTGGAAGGAAAAATATGCGCACCGCGTGGCACTTGTGGCCGTCTCCATCGGTGGGGGCGCCGACCGGGCAGTGCTGTCGCGGCTGACGGATGACATCATTCCGTTCGACGATACGGTCGAGGGGGCGTTCAAGAAGTTCATCACCTGGATCACCGCTTCGGTCAAAAGCTCGACCCGCAGCGTGACCGCTGGCGGCGGTATCAGCCTGACCAAGCTGGACCCGGATGTGTCGGGCGGACGCAGCGGCAAGCTGCCCTTCGAGGCGGTGGATGACCGCTATGCAGTGTTTGTCGGGCGCTGCACGGCGTCAAAAGCACCTTATGTGGTGAAATACGAGCGGCACATGAACCGCATCGACGCGCAAGACCCAAGCCTGGCCGAGCTGTTCAAGACCCGCGCCTATCTGCTGAAAGCGGCGGTGCCGGTGCAGCAGGATTACTTCGAGCTGTCGGACGGGACGGCGTCCAATGTCAGTGTCAATTCGACCCAACTGATCGGTCAGCCGAATTGCCCCCATTGCAGCGCCCAATTCGGCATGGCCGTCTGTGCCTGCGGCGGCGTGCATTGCATTGGGTCGAACTCGGTGTCGATCTGTCCCTGGTGCGGCAAGACCGGGCGTTATGGATCATCCGACGGATCGGACGGCGGCTTTGACATTGGCCGGGGACGGGGATGACCCTTGGAGCGTGCGGCCCCGAACGACCGTTGCGCATGACCGACCAGGGCGGCCCCCAAAAATCCGGGCATCGCAAAAGGACCACAGCATGATCAAAGGACCGGGCGGCATTCCCAAGCTGGACACGACCCCGTTGCCTTCGGATCCCGCCCGGATCAACCTGAGGAACGGTCGCGCAGGATTGCCCTACGCCGCCGTGATCGAGGGGTATGGCGCCTTTGCCCTGACCGATGACGGCGGCACCGGGCTTGCGGTCACGGCGGAGGGAGCCGTGTCGGGTGGCCCTGTGGCTGCAGGCGACCATACGCTTTTGCTCGACGCGGTGAAGGCTGGGCGGCCAGTGCGTTTGCAGGTGCGTCTGTCGATCATCCCCGATCCCCGCGATCTGTGGAAGCCGCTTGCCTCTGATCAGACAGCACCGCTGGCCAAGCCTGACCAGGCCTTCGACAGCCAGATCGCAGCGGCTTTTGTTGTGGCCGCCAGCAAGCGCGGTCGCGCCCATGCGCAGACAGGAAGCTACCGCGAAGACCATTTCCGTATTCGCGCGGATGCCGCGACAGGCTGGCATATTCTGGTTGTCGCGGATGGTGCCGGATCTGCCACGTTAAGCCGCGAGGGCAGCAAGATCGCCTGCGATACGGTGATGCATGTCTTGCCGGGGCTATTGGCCGACATCGCGGATCCGGGGCTTGAGGCGATTGTCGCCACGCATGGGGGCGATCCCGCCGAATGGGTGCTGCGCTTGCGCACCGATGTCATGAGTCAAGTGCTGCCAGAAGCGGCGCTTTGCGCGGCCCGCGCCATCGAGGCCGAAGCCTGCAAAGACGACAGACGGGCGCAGGATTATGCAACCACGATCGTGATCGCCGTATCGCGCAAGGTGGCGGAGAAATGGATCATCGCAACCTTTACCGTCGGCGATGGCGGCGTGGCGTTGTTTGATGCAGCGGCGGGGCGCGTCGATGTTTTGTGCCGTGCCGACAGCGGCGAGTTCGCGGGGCAAACCCGGTTTCTGGCAACCACCGAATTGCGCGACCCTGAGGATGTGCTGGGCCGCCTGTTCGTCGATCTGCGCGATGGCTTCACCGTTCTGGCCGCGATGACGGATGGCATCACCGACCCGAAGTTTCCCACCGAGGCGGTGTTCGCAGATGCGCAGACTTGGGTGGCTTTTTGGCAAGACGATCTGTGCCACCACGTTGATCTGCATCCCGAAAACCCCGAACTTGGGCCTCAGATGCTGGCATGGCTCGATTTCTGGTCGCGCGGAAACCATGATGACCGCACGATTGCGCTGCTGCTGCCCGGCCCTGTTTCCGTACGCGGGGGATCGGGCCGATGAGTGTGGTCAATCTGACGTCCGACAGCGGGCACCCCGTTTCCTTTGTCGACGAGGTCATCGCCGTAGGGGCGATGAAGGATATCTATCTCAGCACCGACAAGACCTATGTTGTGGGCTTTTTTCGCGGCCCCCCCGACGCCGTCCTGAAAGACCGCTTGCGCGAGATCACCACCCGTTACCGGGCCAATCTGTTTGATGCCGAAGGTGGCGCGTTCTGGAAGGATTATTTCTGCTGGCCGACTGATACGGTGCAGCACCGGGGCCGCAACGGCGTGGTCGTGCCGTTCTATGCGCCTCATTTTTTCTTCGAATTCGGCTCGAAAAACAAGGCTCAATTCGCATTAGCTATGCACATGGTCTAACCGGCAGGATTCCTACTGCTGCGGCGAGAACGGCGCGTGGTGTGGGTTGCCTTGGAAGCACTGCAAGATGAAACCATCTGAGATAGCTGTCGA
>Ga0209702_10006656_pt1 | contig 14700 bp, 5 predicted proteins | sample FRY01_FD_187210 | JGI IMG/M metagenome (GOLD analysis project Ga0209702, IMG submission 187210) | Freshwater microbial communities from Lake Fryxell liftoff mats and glacier meltwater in Antarctica - FRY-01 (SPAdes) (version 2) | ecosystem: Environmental > Aquatic > Freshwater > Ice > Glacier... | reverse complement strand
TTGTTTGCAGGCACCATCCGTCACCAAACGGCGGTTTCGGACAACGAACGCAAAACATAGGGTGACAACGGATAAAATCCTGGACGCAAGGAAGCGAATACACTACACTGGACAAACGCGGGATAGGGCATCGAACCCGACAAGCTGGAAGCCTTACCAGTTTCCCGCGATTTTCTCTCAAGGCATTCACTAAAAAGGCAGGTGGCAAATGGCGAGCGTAGGCAAAGACTCTAAGGGTTATCGTGTTCGGTTTGTCATGCCGGACGGGACGAACAAAACGATCAGGCTTTCGGGCTTCAACAAATCGAAGTCTGAGGACATCGCCCGACACATCGAAGAACTGATTGCGGCGAAAGCATCCGGCAGCGCGATTGATCGGGCAACGTCGAACTGGCTGGCGAAGATCGGCCAGAATGTTCACGACAAGCTGAGCAACGCGGGACTGATTGAAACGCGGGCTTCGTCGTTGTTGGGTGAATTCATTGCCGAATATCTGAACGACGGAAAGACGATCGACGGGAAGGCAGCGGCGGCGAACACTCTGAAGAAATGGAAGCAGACTCAACAGGTTCTCGATGAGTTTTTTTGCAATCGGAACCTGAGGGACATTTCACACGATGACGCTGCCAAGTTTCGGCGATGGATGGACGGCAAAGCATTCGCGGAAAACTACAAGCGAACACACATCGGCGTGACGAAGATGTTTTTCAATGCTGCCAAACGTCGGAAGCTGATCGACGAAAACCCGTTCGAGTTTCAAAAGGCTTCACTAGTTCTCGACCGGTCGCGGGATTTCTTCCTGACCAGGGCGAACGCGATGAAGATCATTGACGCCTGCCCTGATTCACAATGGCGGCTGATTGTCGCGTTGTGGCGTTTTGCGGGGCTGCGAAAAATGGAAATCTTCCAACTACGTTGGGAACACGTTCTATGGGACAAGGGCCGAATGCTGGTGACGATTCCAAAGACAAGGCATCATGAGGGCAAGGAAACCCGGTTCGTTCCGATAGGCGATATCCTGCCCTGGCTGGAACAATCGTTCAACGAAGCCCCGGAGGGCTCTCAGCGGCTGATTACGCGGTTCACTGAATCGAACGTGAACCTTGCGAAGCCGTTCGAGAAGATCATTACAGTGGCTGGTCTGACCATTTGGCCGAAGCTGATTCAGAATCTTCGGGCATCCTGCGAAACGGATTGGCTGGACGCTGGGAACCCTGCCCACGTCGTCGCGAAGTGGATTGGCCATTCCGTGAAGGTTCAGAACGACAATTACGCACAGGTTGACGACCACCATTTCGACCAGTTCAACACGAAATCCAAGCTGGTTCAGTCGGCTGAGAAGCTGGAAAAACTGGCCACCACTGCCGACGACTCTTCCACGGTGGCCATCCAGGTGGCCAGTGAGACACGCGAAACGACGCAAACTACTGAACAGGCCAAACGAAAGAACCCCGTAAAAACCAATGTTTTACGGGGTTCTGCGGATGAGTGCGCGTACCTTCATCCCGATCGACTACCGGAGGCGGGGGTCGAACCCGCACATGGAATTACCCATACCGGATTTTGAATCCGGCGCGTCTGCCATTCCGCCACTCCGGCGTGTACTTGCTGATCCTGCGACGCATCACAGGATCGGGAGGATAATCGATGAAGATTCAGATGGCAAGTTTCCCGCTTCCTTTACGACTCAGGAATTCGAATGCGAGACAGGTCATGGCGATTGGGTAGACTGATACACCGGAATTTGCCACTCCTCCCAGTTGATCTGCGCCACTTTATTGGGATTCTTAACCCGAAACGTCAGTGAGGGATTGAGTTTAGACCATTCGGCCGCGCGCCCAGGAATCCCTCGCTGATGCATCGCGTTGTGATGAATCGGTTTACGGTGCAGCGGCCATGTGAGTTTCGAAGAATTTTAGACGACGCCTCGACGCCCATAGAGTTTCACAAGCTCCGTGGCCAGCTCCGGGAACCACGACAAGATCGAATTCTTTTTCCGCTTCGACAAGTCGTTTTGCAACCTGCATCGTCGTCGCAGGATCGACATTCCGATCGAGTTCGCCCACAACCAACATCAAGTGCCCCTGAAGCTGACGAGCATTTTCGGCGTTGGAATTGGTTGCGTAGATATCACCTTCCGGTACGCCCATCCATTGCTCGTTCCACCAGATTTTATCCATGCGATTGTCGTGGCAGCCGCAGTCCGCGACGGCGACTTTGTAAAAGTCACCGTGCCACAGTAATGCCCCCATCGCATTTTGGCCGCCAGCAGATCCGCCGTAGATGCCAACTCGCGACAGTTCCATTTGCGTAATCTTTTCCTGAGCGGCTTTCATCCACGCAATGCGATCCGGAAATCCGGCATCTTTCAGATTGCGATAACAAACGTCGTGAAATGCTTTCGATCGCCACGCCGTTCCCATTCCGTCAATTTGCACTACAATAAAACCCTGATCTGCAATCAGATGCTGATGACCAAACACTGGACGAAACGCTTTGGGGACGTGATGATCATGTGGACCAGCGTAGATGTTTTCAACGACGGGATACGAACGCGCGGGATCGAAGTTCCTGGGACGATGAATGATGCCCCAGATGTCGGTGATACCGTCCCGGCCCTTGGCGACAAAACGTTCCGGAAGCCCGCCACGCGCTGCGATAATTTCACTGGCATCTGCTTCTTCAAGTTTACACACAAGCGTTCCGTCGCTGGCTGACCGAAGCTCCGTGACGGGCGGCAGATCAACGCGTGAATATTGATCTATCAGCCATTTGTGATCAGGCGACCATTGCACCTTGTGTGTTCCGTCGCCTTCAGTCAGTTGTACGAAACCGCTTCCGTCGAGATTGGTTCGACAGAAGTGTTCATGGTAGGGATCTTGTCCGGGCTGAAGCCCCACGGCAAAGAACCAGATCTGTCCCGACTCTTCGTCAATTCGATCGATGCGCCGTAAGTTCCAATCTCCGGTGGTGACTGCGTTTACTATTTTGCCGGACAACGTGTCGTAGCGATACAGATGATTCCAGCCCGATCGTTCGCTGGCCCACAGCAACGTGTGATCTTTCAGCCAGCGAAGTTCCTGTTTGCCTTCGGACGAATATTGGATAAACGTGGCACTGGATTCTTCAACGATGGCTCGCACTTCGCCAGTTGCCAGCGTGATTTCGAGGACTCGCATTTTCTGATGCCCGCGTTCGTTGTAGAGCAACCAGCAGCGAGTGCCGTCGTCACTCCATCGTTGAAATTCGAGCGACCATGGATTTGCAAACAATTCGTGCGAGAGCGTAGTTTCTTTCCCGGAGTTCAGGTCAAACAATCGTGGCGTCGAAACAGGGATCGCGTCGCCTGGTTTCAGATATGGATACGATTGAAGCTTCGGTTGCAGCTGATCTGACGGCGTTGATTCGATATATGAGACTCGTTTTTCTTCGACGGTTTTCGTTTGAAATGCTACAAGGAATCGAGAGTCCGGAGTCCACATGATGTCTGGTGCGGATTCAGGATAGTCAGCCTTGTCGTAGGCCATATTTATGAGGCGTTCACGCGAGGCATCGCGGTGCATGGTATGGCTGACATCGGCGTCAGTTGTCAGTTGAGTTTCGCTGTCATCCGCAGTCTTCCGCAACCACAGATTGTGATCGCGCACTAAAGCTTCATAAACGCCGTCCGGTGACTTTGACGCAGTCGCATTGGAATCTGGTTCACGTCGTCGGCCTCGTCGAGGTGGTCGTGTTTCGTTACGACGAACATTGACAACGGCTTCATCGTCAAGCGTGATGCTGGTGCCACCGTTCACTGCGCGGATGCAGCCTATGTCGTCTCCATTTTCAAACTTGAATAGCCAGACATGCCCGGCATACGTGTGCTGCCGCCGAGTCTCACCTGGTTGAATTTTGCCATAACTGCGTTGATTTCGTTCAGAATTCACCCAGAAAAGCAAAACTGCAGAAGTCAGTTTGTTCGTTACGATCACTTCTGTCTCGTCAGGCGAGTTCCGCGACGGTTCGGGCGGTAGTACAAGTTGAGTGCTATCACTTGCCGCAGCCGCTTCAATTTGCGTCAACGTTCCGTCCGTGCCATCCAGCCGAAATCGACCTTCTCGACCAAAGAACGTGAGATGCGTTTTGTCGTCTGAAAATTCAATGCGATCAATCGGCAAGGCTGTGGCACGATAGGAACGTCCCAGAAGATCATTCATTTGTTTGGCGACCGCCGCATGGTCGAAGGCTGCAGTTCGAGTTCCTGCCACGGAATCAACGACGATGAATTCTCTTTGATCATTTTTCAGGTCGACTCGGTACCAGAATTTTTCGCCGTTCGAAAACCATTGAGGCTCAACACGATCCCTGTAGACTCGCGACTGAGCACTTGCAGCAGAACAGCCCAGCACAAAACATGCGGCAACAGCGCAACACGCTAAGCGTGCAAAGCCAGCGGACCAAATGTCTTTGGTCGCCAAACGTGTCAGACGTCCGGTACCGAATGGAGACTGTTGTTTGAGAGGCATATTGCATCCACGCCTTAGTGCTTAAACGCCGCGTGGTCCGCCTTACCTGTCGCCACCAGATACGCCAGCAGATCCAGAATCTGTTCCTTATCCAGAGTGTTCAGGATTCCTGCTGGCATGATTGAGAGCGGAGACGGACGTTGGGATTCAATTTCCTTCTTCAAAATCTTCTGCTGCTGATCTGCGGTTGGTCCCGTCTGCACGGTGACGGATTCTTTGTCCTCGGTCACGATGTTGCCGATGACGTATTTGCCGGAATCCATTTCGAACATGAACTTGCGATACTTTTCCTCGATGTTGCGAGAAGGCTCGACAATTTCCTGCAGCAAGAGCTTCGGATCGTTCTTGTACTTCTTCACCACTTCCGTCAGGTCCGGGCCAACCGTGAGGCTTGGTCCATCGGCGGGGATAGCGCCATGACTATGGCCGGCGTTCGCATAGTGCTGCAGAGCCGCAGGGATGGCATCGGCACCCGTCATCTTGTGACACTGAGCACAAGCCAGCTTGGTAAACAGCAACTGCCCTTGCAAAAAGTTGCGATGCTGACCGGCACGTTTAACGTCTTCCTGAAGATCAGCCAGCTTCCATTCGGTAATTTTGACGACCGGCTTGGGGTTCCGAACAAGGAAGTCTTTCAAGTCGTTGGTCACATACATCGTGCCGCGCATCAGCAGGTGATGACCGGGGAACGAACAGATGTAAGGATACGCACCTTCTTCGGTCGGAGCCGTGAATTCAATGACCTGCTCCTGTCCATGGTCCACCAACTTGCTGGACCAAAGAATGTCCGGGCTGTCCGGAACGTAACTCACTGCAAAGCCGCCCGCTCCCAGGGCCATCGCCTTCAGACTGATGTCGTTATCTGTGCCGGGCTTCACCAGCAGAATATTGTGCGGCATGAAGTCGGGGTTGGCGAACGTGAGCTTCACTTTCTTGCCTGGCTTCACAGTCAGTTCTGTGACATCGTACTGCATTCGTTCGGGCACCGTCCCGACGCGAATTGTTGTGAGTTCGGGCGTGTCGTTCAGGACACCGGACTTTTCTGCCGCAGCCATCAGTTCGGCGGCAATCACGCCTCCGCGCATTGTGCTTTCGACGTTGAGCCAAAGGTGCTTGACCGTGTTCGCTGCAATTCGGGCGTGAGCATCCGGCGACTTCAACAGTTCGCCCATCAATTCGTAGTCTCTGACATTGTGCTGCTGATGGACCCACAGAGCTTCCAGCAGATGATGTGCATCGGCCGGATCGTTCGGGTCGAGCGTCTTAACCCATTGCTTTGTGGCCGCGATGACTTCTGAGGAGTCGCGTTCGCTGAGTTCCACTCGAGTTCGATGTCGAATGGCATCAACCGGCGACTTCAGGTTCTCCAGCAGAACCGCGACGGGCTGACCGTCGATGGCAACCGGCTGCTGCAGGGGTCGACCAACCGCCGTCATGCGATAGACGCGACCATGAGCGTGGTCGCGATTCGGGTCGCGGACGTTGTGCTGCATGTGGCCGATGATGGCGTTGTGCCAGTCGCAGATAAACAGCGAGCCATCCGGTCCAAAGATCGCATCGGAAGGTCGAAAGTTCTTGTCGCCGCTCATGAGCAAACCGCGTGACTTGTCCAGAGTTTTAGAACCGTCCGCGTTGATTGTGGTCACCGTCACGTCGCCACCCTCGGGTTCGCCCCAGACGGTTCCTGTTCCAGGATTGCGATCAAGATGATAGTGCTTGATGCCAAGGAACCCGATCACGTTACAGATCAGGAAGTCACCCTGCATCGATTCCGGAAAATGCGTGCTGCTGACCACTTCGCAGGCGGTCACCGGACGAACTTCCTTCTTCAGCAGTTCGTGCATCGCGAAGCCTTTGCCTTCGGGGAGAACCTGGTACGCTCGACCGCCCGTTCCGTCCGTCGCATAGTGATAACCCCAATGGTCGAACGCGATGCCGTGCGGGTTCGGTGAATTGTTAGCGTGCATTGAAATGGTGAAACGCCGTGGATCGAAGCGATACATCGCGGACGCTGCAGCCTGCAGCGATGGGCCCCAGGGATGTTCGTGATTGTGTTGCATGAACACGCCGCTCTGCCAATAGATCGCACCATCGGGGCCATAGATCAGGTTGTTGGCACCGTGATGAGTGTCCGATGAATCAACGCCCTGCAGCATGATGATGCGAACGTCAGCCACGTCGTCGCCGTCGGTATCTTTCAGAAACAGCATTTCTGGCGCGCAGGTGACGATAACGCCGCCATTCCAGAATTCAAAGCCCAGCGGATTCTGCACGCGAGCGAACTCGGTGACGCGATCGGCCCTTCCATCGTTGTTGTCGTCGTGAACAATGACGAGAGCGTCGTTCATTTCCTTCAGCGGTTCCCACTTAGGATACGTCGGCCAGACAGCGACCCATAAACGGCCTTTGGTGTCGAACTGCATCTGCACCGGATTCACCAATTGTGGAAACTGTGCTTCATCCGCAAACAGGCTGACTTCGAAGCCTTCCGCGACGGCCATGTGCTTGATGCCTTCTTCGCCGCTGATGTATTCCAGCTTGCCTTCCTTCATCGCGCTGGAACTCTTGCTGCCGCCGCCGACGTTCGAAATCACTTCCACCGGCTTCGGCACGTTGCTGTCGTCGATCGCAATGTCTTTACCCTGGGCCACGGCCCAAACTCGGGCGTCGCGGTTCATGGTCATTACGTCGAGCATCGACAGTTCGTGCTGCAACACAACGGCGTTGGTTTGGTCGTTGACGAATGCCAGGGTGGACCGCCCACCCCAGACGTCATTGCCGTCACGAGCGCGGTAGCGGTTGTTCCAGTGATAGCTTTTATCGACAACAGATTCTCGCAACGGCTCCATCGAACCTGAAGAGGCGACCGGTTTGCCAAGTACCGCAGTTGCAATGACTTCGGCCAGCTGGCGATTTCCTTCCACCGTCAGATGCACTCCATTGATCGTCAGCGGCGTGCGAGCGGCCTTGAACAGTTCCAGCGACGGGTGAAACAGATCCACAAACGCAACGCCCGCTTCTTTAGCGGCCGCTTCGGTGGCGACGGTGTAGGCTTCCAGTTGAACATTGTGAGCCTTCCCGTCCGGCACGTTCGGGTTGCCGGTGCTTTCATGAGCAATCGGGCTGAACAGCACAATCCGCGGGAACGATTTTCCGTTGGCTTTTGAGCCACGTGTTTTCTTCACGAACGCGACCAGTTTCTGCTGGTACTCAGCCGCCTTTTCGACGCCGTCGAATGATTCGTTGTAGCCGAAGAACGCGAAGACCACGTCGGCTTTTGCGTGCTGAAGGAACTCGGTGATCGACGCGGCACCCTGGCTGCGAGGAAACGAATCCGGTCGATCTCCACTGGCGCTCATGTTACGGAAACCAACCTGTTTGCCCTGGAGTTCGCTTTGCAACAGCGTCTCCATCCAGCCGTCATGCTGCATGCGATCCGGCAGACCGTTGCCAAGTATGGCGACGACATCGTCCTTCTGAAAAGAAAACGGCAGCGGGTCCCTATAGTCGGCGGGCACGTCGGCCAAAGCTGGTTCGTTGGACGGCGTGGAATCGCCCTGGCCGCCACCAGCTTTCGCGGGGGCTCCTGGCTTTCCGTCGTAAGTCAGATACGTCAGCTTGCCGCCGTTCTTGATATCAATTTCCAAAACTTCCGGAGCCGCCAAGTTTACGGCGCGGAAGACTTCGTTGCGATCCGCATCCAGCAGTGTGATGGTGAAGCCATTCAGTCGACTCTCGAAACCACTACGATTCCAGACGCCTACTTTTTCAATATCCACAGCCGTTTTCAGATCCACTTCCCACCACGGATTCGTCGAACCGTCGTTGGTTGTGTGAGTCTGTCCGCCTTTGTTCCAGTCGGAAGACTTGTTTCCGTCGAGTGCTCTGGCAGCTTTGCCGTCGCCATTGGTGCTGGACTGAGTTGCGGTTCCTTCTTTGGCGATGTTCTTGCCGCCGCTGATGACTTCCACTTCGGCCAGAGTCAGAATGCGTTTGTCGCCAGGAAGTTCGATGCGGACAAAGCGAGCTGGCTTGCCGGTGGCCAGCATTCCGGCTGATGGCTCAACCGACGCTGCCGCGTCCGCCTTGGCATATCGCGTCAGCAGCCCATTTGCTACTACCAAAGTAGCGAGCGACATGGCCAGCATGAAAACATATTTTTGCATCGGTCAGTTCTATCCTAATGGTTAAAGCACGATTAATAAGCGTGTGAGATGACCTTCAATTCACCTTCATGCTACACTAACAGGATTCGATTGCACCAGAAAGCCATACTCATATGCTTGAAATTACAATATGCCGACTTGTTATTTGTCTGATCACCGTGTTATGCGGAACGATGGGTGCTGCGGTCGCGCAGGAAGCGGGTGTTGATTCGTCGGCGAAGACGTTTCACGAATTAAAGGTCTCTGGAGCACTTCGGTCAAGCTACCGCAACCAAGAAGCAGTAGCTGTCTCAACGAAAGTTCCCGAACCGCAACTGGACGTGTTTCGAAAAGACATTCAGCCGATTCTGACCAAGGCCTGCGTTCAATGTCATGGCCCGGAAACTCAGAAAGGCAATATTCGCATCGACACGCTGAATCCCGACCTGCTGCACGGCGACGATGTGAATTGGTGGCTGGAAGTGATGGCCGTGTTGAGCAATGGTGAGATGCCACCAGTGGATGAAGCGGAACTGGCGGACACTGATCGCAGCAAGATCGTGGAATGGTTGTCTTCGGAAGTGCAGACAGCTTCGACCGTGCGTCGCGCGGAGCAGGGGCATTCTTCTTTTCGCAGGATGACGCGTTACGAATACAACTATGTGCTGCAGGATTTGCTTGGACTTCCATACGACTTTGCAAAAGATCTGCCACCCGAAGCGGCTTCGGAAGACGGCTTTCAGAATAGTTCTGAGATGCTGCACATGTCCGCAACGCAGTTTTCAACCTACCGCGATTTAGCGCTGAGTGCTTTGAAGAAAGCAACCGTGACCGGCTCGCAGCCCGCAGCTATTTACTGGGGCGTGTCGATGCAGGCTGCGGCAGCCGAGGAATGGAAGAAGCAGGACAACGAGCTGGAGAAAATCAGGCAGGAGCACAAAGACGATCCCGGGAAATTGCAGCAGGAACTGGATCGAAAAACGGAAGAGTTTAAGGGTCGAAAAAATGGCGTTCATTACAAGGAGCTCAGCACCGAACGAGCTGCTGGAGTTTCCTGGAATTATGGCGGCGCGAAGTATGCCTGGCCGCCGACGCAAACGAGACCCGAAGTCGCGGCGAATTTTGATCACGTTGTCATCATTCCGCCGAGACAGAAGCTGATTGTTGAACTAGGCGATACCGTGCCGGATGAAGGCACGATGCGGGTCCGAGTTCGTGCGTCACGAGTGTCGGCTGATGAACCACGTATCCCGAGTCTGCAGTTGGAATTCGGTTGGCAGGCAAGCAACGATTCGCAGGCTTCCGTCCGCATTAGTGACCATGACATTGCCGTCGATGCCGTTCCGGGGCAGCCCGAGTTTTATGAATGGGATATTCCGCTGAGCGAAGTTTATCCTCGTAATTCCGTCCGCAGAATTTCGCAAATGGGCGATTTGCCAAGCCCTTCTGAGTACATCAAACTTGTGAACAGTTCGGCGTCTCGAGGCGACATTCAGATTGATTCCATCGAAGTCATCGCGCCAGTTTACGACACATGGCCACCGAAATCTCACAAACGAATCTTCTTCAACAGCGAGAGCCAGGCAGACGAAACTGTTTATGCAAAGGAAGTGCTGACTCGCTTCATGACACGTGCCTGGCGGCGACGTCTGACGGATGCCGAAGTTGATCAGAAGCTGGCGTTGTTCCAGAAGATTCGACCCGAGTGCGGTGACTTCCAACAGGCCATGACTGAAGTATTGGCGACCGTATTGGCATCGCCCAGATTTCTGTATCTCGTGCAAGCAGGTTCGGAACACCCGGACGAAGGGCATTCGCCGGCAGACCAAACGCACTCCGAACGGCTCAGCCATGACGAACTGGCGACTCGACTTTCGATATTCCTGTGGTGCAGTGCGCCTGACGATGAATTGCTCAACCTTGCCGCATCGGGGCAACTGAGCGACGTTGATGTGCTGACAGGTCAGGTCAAACGAATGCTGGCAGATGCACGAGCCCGACGATTTTCGCAGCAGTTTGTGCGGCAGTGGCTGGGCATGGAGCTGCTGGATTTTCTGAACGTGGACCGCAAGGTTTATCCGCAGTTTGATCCTTCACTCAAGGAGGCCATGCAGGAAGAACCGATCGCCTTTTTTCAGGAAACCCTGCAGAACAATCACAGCGTTCTGGATTTTCTGCACACGGATTATGCGATGGTCAACGAACGACTTGCTCGGCACTATGATCTTCGCGACGTGTACGGCAACCACTTTCGACGCGTGCCGCTGAATCCACAACTTAACCGTGGCGGCTTGATGACGCAGGCGGGATTGCTGGCCATGAACTCCGACGGCAAAGACTCGCACCCGTTGAAGCGAGGCATCTGGATGCTGGAAAGTTTGCTGAACGATCCACCTCCTCCACCGCCGCCTGCTGTTCCCGTGATTGATCTGGCGGACCCTGAAATCGCCAAGCTCACTCTGAAGCAACGTATTGAGAATCATCGAAACCAGCCAGCCTGTCTGTCGTGTCATGTGAAGATCGATCCCTGGGGAATCGCCTTCGAAAACTACGACGCCGTCGGCAGTTGGCGAACCGAGATCCAGGGGCAACCCGTCGATGCGTCAAGTCTTCTATTCAACGGGCAGAAACTGGATGGCGTTGATGCCTTGAAACGATTCCTGTTAGAAAACCGTCAGGATCAGTTCACGCGAGCGATGGTCCACAAGATGACAACTTTCGCCTTGGGACGACCGTTGACGTTCGGTGATCGAGCCGGCGTTGACCATATCACCGCCAGACTTCGCCAGCAAGATGATGGACTGGCAACGATGGTGACTCAGATCGTGCTCAGCGATCTGTTTCAGCCAAAATAATTCTTGCAGACCTTCACCTTCCCAATGGCAGGGGCGATTGCAGCGATGGTGAGGGGCAACGCCGTTCAGGATTCATAAACCCGATCACAGGTGCCATGCACCCGCAATTTGTCATGCACCCGCAATTCGTCAACACAATTGAAGGTAAGCAGATTAGCGAAGTCAAATGCGACTAATTTGCTTACCGCGAATCTTCTTGCCTGAATGAAAGCGACGCATCTGAATTTCGATCTGGAAGGCAGAAAAACGCAGAAAAAATAATCGCATCCATGACGTCTTGTTTTTGTGTGTCCGATTTTTCTGTCTCGACCGAATCGATTACGCGATACGGGAATTCGGCGATTGGCCAGGACATCAAGTCGGTAAACAATTGAAGGCAGGAAAATGCACGTTCGATCGCCGACATCGCGGGAGTTGGGAACAGTTCCTGTATTTCGATTGAAGATGCTTCGTGGTATGTTACACCGCCAATGTCACGGCAAAAATTCGCTCACGACTGCAACTGCAGGTACTCACAGGGATTAACAAATGATTTCGGCGACACTACGGGGTCTGCTTGTGGTAGCTGTCTGCGTCTCGTCATCAGTTGTTTCGAAGTCACAGGATGGCGATCGTGATTCTCAACTGAACGATCAGCAGCTTCGCGAAGGTGTCAAGAAAGCCCTCACACGCGGCAGCGATTATTTGAAGCGAAGTCAGCAACCGAATGGCGCATGGTCGGCGCAGGGAGGTTCGCTGTTCGAATTCAAAGATGGATTCACCTCGCTTGCGATTATGGCTTTGATCAACAGTGATGTGCCGGTGGATTCGAACGAAGTGCAGCGCGGACTTGAATATTTGCGGGGTCGCCCCATTGGCGGATCTGACGGCATTACAGGAGTCTATGAAACGTCGCTGATCATCATGGCACTCAGTGCGGCCGAACAATACGATCGCGACTTGCCGAGAATTCAGCTTCTTGCCACGGCACTGGAGAACGCTCAAACCAAGCGCGGCGAAGATGCAGGATTGTGGAACTATAAGCTGGGCGGCGGAGGCGGCGGCGGTGATGCCAGCAACGGCCAATACGCTGTTCTCGCACTGCGCGATGCGGCATATGCAGGTGCCACTGTGTCACGCAAGACATGGGAACTTGTTCATCAACGCTGGACGACGGCTCAAAATTCTGACGGCGGCTGGGGATACAATGTCAGTCAACCTGCGTCGAAAGGCAGCATGACGGTGGCTGGTCTATCAACCGTTGCGATCACGACACGAATGCTGCAGGATGATAGTCATGTCGGTGCCGACGGGCGTCCCGATTGCTGCTTCACAGAACCGCCCAATCTGGCGATGGAGAACGGTCGAAAATGGATGTCACGGAATTTTTCGGTGACCACGAATCCGGCATCCAATACCTGGCACTACTATTATCTCTACGGATTGGAACGGGCTGGTCGCATGAGCGGAGTGCGTTTTTTCGGCAGTCATGACTGGTACCGTCGCGGCGCGCAGATGTTGGTGGCCGCTCAATTGCCAGCCGGTGAGTGGCTTTCGCAGGATGCTGCTGAACGAGATCCCGTGCTCGGAACATCAATGGCCTTGCTGTTCCTTTCAAAGGGGCTGTCACGCGTCGTGGTGAATAAACTCGACTACAACTCGCCTAATGGGGAAACGCTGGAACAAGGGGAATGGAATCGACATCCGCAGGATGTTGTCAATCTCGTGGACTTGATCGACGGGCTGAAAGACTGGCCTCCGCGGTTGATCAGCCAGGTCGTAACGCTCAGCCGACTGAAACAGGAATCGGCAGTCTTGGAACTCAATCAGGCACCGGTACTGTTCATCTCTGGACGCGAAGCTCCAAAGTTTACCGACGAACAGGTTGGCTGGCTGCGGGATTACGTCGACAATGGTGGCTTCATTTTTGCGGCGGGCAACTGTGATGGAAAAGGCTTTGATGCCGGGTTTCGAGATCTTGTCAAACGCATGTTTCCGCAGGGCGATGCGTCACTGCAGCGGCTGTTGGGTGATCATCCGGTCTATCGCAGCGAATATCTGTTGAACGGCGAACAGATGGAACTGTGGGGTGTCGATTTCGGCTGTCGCACATCCATCATCTATTCGCCGGATGATCTTGGATGTTTGTGGCAAAAATGGATGAAACACGAGCCGCCTGGTCGAAATGCAAATCTGAGCCAGCAGATTATTCGAGGCACTCGTATCGGTGTGAATGTGATCGCGTATGCAACAGGTCGCGAGCCACCAGAGAAGCTTGACGACGTGGTCGTTCGCCGCAAAGAAGCCGCAGCGACGATTGAACGCGGTTTGCTGCAGATCGGTCAGCTTCGTCACAATGGCGGCTGGGATACGGCCCCCAAGGCAGTCAGAAATCTGCTTGTCGCACTGAATGAAACGGTTGGCGTGGCGGTTTCAACAAAGTCGGATGCAATTCCCATTACTCTGGAAGAAATGTCGCGGTTTCCTTTGGTCTATATGCACGGGCGACATCGTTTTCAACTGCAGCCGGCACAGCAGGAATCGCTGCGGGATTATCTGGGTCGCGGCGGAGTGCTGCTGGCTGATTCCTGTTGCGGTTCCAGTCAGTTTGATCGAGGCTTTCGTGATCTGGTGAAGCAGCTCTATCCTGACAAAGAGTTGACTCAGATTCCTGCGGATCACGAATTGTTCACAGAAGCGAACGGGCACGAGATCAAAGAGGTTCGACGGAGGCGACTGGTGCCGTCTGCCAGGAATGCTACGCTGGAGATCAAGGAAGAAGTTGGTCCTCCCTTTCTGGAAGGCATCGAAATCGATGGACGATTCGCGATCATCTATAGCCGCTACGATATCAGTTGTGCGTTGGAACATCAGGCGTCTTTATCGTGCGATGGCTATGTCGAAGCCGATGCGGCGAAGCTTGCGATCAATGCCGTGCTGTATGCGATGCAGCAGCAGTTTTAGATCTGCTGAAGATTTTGAACGCAGCATGCATGAACGTTAAAATATTTACTCACATTCCGCACCCTAAAAACAAGGTTGGTAGTGACAGGATAAGTTGAATTTGCGAAGCTGATCAAGTCAGATTTTTTCAAATTCAGATAAAGGAGAGTGGAATAGATGCCACGACTCGGTTTGACAGTCAGATAGTTGGAGCGTTGCCGGTCATCGTGTCGTATCTGGAGAAGATGCGGCTGGCGGCTGTGATCAATG
>Ga0209702_10006653_pt1 | contig 14704 bp, 12 predicted proteins | sample FRY01_FD_187210 | JGI IMG/M metagenome (GOLD analysis project Ga0209702, IMG submission 187210) | Freshwater microbial communities from Lake Fryxell liftoff mats and glacier meltwater in Antarctica - FRY-01 (SPAdes) (version 2) | ecosystem: Environmental > Aquatic > Freshwater > Ice > Glacier... | reverse complement strand
CCGCATCGCATCACCTCAGCAGCCATCGAGTCTATCAACGGTATCATCCAAACTGCTCGCCGTCGTGCTCGTGGCTTCCGCAACTTCAACAACCTCAAAGCTATCTGTTATTGGATGGCTGGAGATCTCAACCTCAAAATCCCTTCCGCTTTTACCCACCCGGTATAGCGAAGCGCCCAAAAAATGTCGCCGCAGTCGCCTGATCCAGGATCGCAGGCTGAGCCGAGGGAGCGAGGTCGTTCCGCGTCGTAGTATTCTGCCAACGCAAGTTGCAAGGTGAGATTGGCTTCCGGGAAGTGGGGGGAGGCGGGGACGCTATCAATGAAGTGAGATCATTTGCGCCATAAGGCCTTGATGCTGCGCAGCCAAGTTTTGACGTGTCGTTTCTTTAGCTTCGCTGTTGTAGCGGGTGGGTAGGCAGATGCTAGGCCATTCCAGTCAGCACTACTTTTTAGCTGGCGCAGGACTTGGTGGAGATCGGGCTTGTCCAGCATGCTGGTCCGTGGTGAGCGCCACTGCCAGAAATCAAACTCAGAGGAGGTTAATGAGCAATTTCCACGGATGAAGTAGCTGGTGAAGGCATGATCAAAAAGCTGCGCCGCCAGCGCGTCCTCTCCTGGCGCGGCATAGCAGACGACATGATCACGCAGCGCGGAGACGCAGGCGGAGAAATCTGGATGTGCGAGTTGCTGTGCTGCTGGCCACGTAGAAGTGGAGGGGCTGCGGCAAAGGAAAGGAATATCAAGCCAAGCTGCTTTTCCGGCCAATACCGAATGAAGGGATTGCGCGAGTTCGCAGAGGCACCAGTTCGCCATGGTAAAAGGTGTGGAGGAGGAAATTTTTAGGCTTTCTCGCAGCTCAACTGCTCTATGGACAGCGTAGCATGTGTGCGAGTAGGCGGCGAGGTGTTGAGCGGCACGCTCAATGGGAGAGGCTGCATCAAGTTTGCCGCGCAGTGAGTTGAGATGCCAAGTTACTACCCCGTTGGCCGAAGGGCCGGGTAGGCCCAGGGTGATGCCCTGGGCGGTAGTATAATCGGGATTTTGATCCAGGAAGTCGAGCGCTGCCAGAACGCCATTGGGCATGAGGAAATCATCATCAGCACAGAGCATGGCATAGGGGGTGAGGGGAGCTTCCAGTAATGTCATGGCGCGATGCCAGGCGTGAGTATCCGGAAAATGCCGCCATTGGGCGTCCGGGTGTCCACAAGCCTCCACTGCAGCACGGTTCGCCTCGCTGACAGCCGTGTTGCTGCCATCGGCCACGCGAATGGCGAAATTCTGAAGCCACCGAGTGCAATGCAGCAATTGTCGCTGAAACTGGTCCTGGCGATTATAGGTAGGAATGATGAGGGTGCAGCGCATCAAGGTTTGATAACCATTCACAAGAGAACGACTTGATTCAAAGTCAATAGAGGACCCTGAAGAGGCATTTTGTGGGGGTAGGCGAAAATGGAAATTGAACTGTCTAAATGAGCTTGAATCATACGACAAAAGCCATATATACTCTGCGTCATCAAGATTTGTGAATCGCAAAACCTTGGCTTTTCACAAAACATGATGCCGTGAAGTACAGAAAAGCGTTTGTGTCAAACTTGCCGCGCTCTACCCTTTAAACAGTTCTCCAATGAACGTCATGCAACACCCTCCGAATATTTCAAGATAAGGATATTAAACGCAACAGACATTGATTTTGTGGATTAAATTTCACAATTTACCGAGGTATTGTAAGACAATTTTCTCAAAACTCGCTATATTTTAATAGAAGCATAAATATGTTAGTGGAATCTACCTCCCCATCAATCCTGGAAACTATTAGGAATAATCACGATTTGCGCAAATCTTTCGTCAGGGCAATAGTTCAATGGGAACAAACCCCACTCGCCTCCCATCCAAACATTCGTGAAACTGTTTCGGGTCCGCTGGTGGACGAACTGCACCAGGCGAGTGAGGTTATGACCAAGAGTTTGCAGAATGGGACAGTTTTCGAGTTCCTTTACCGATCTAAAATCGCCAGAGAATTCATCATGAGTACCCCTGAATTGCCAGATCATGTCTGGGAACCGCAGACCACCAAACTACTGGTGCGTCTAGCGCAGGGAGCGCGCACGGCAGTCATTGGCGGGGCGTATTTTGGCGATCATGCCATTCTAGTGGCCCAGGAAATGGCTAAGTGTGGTGGCACGGTGCATGCCTTTGAGCCGAATGCCAGCCAAGCTGGCATGCTGGCGCATAATGTGACGCTCAATGCGCTATCCAATGTGCGGATTAATAAGCTGGGCTTGTGGGACTCGAAGCGTGAGGGGATGCAGCTTTCTGGCCTGGATGCCTTTGCCACGATGATGGAAGGGGACGGGGACGCGGATGAAGATTCCATCCGCATCTCAACCGTGAGGCTTGATGACTACCTTCGTGAGCAGAGTTTGGCGGCGGTTGATCTGATCATGCTGGATTTGGAAGGCGCGGAGCAAATGGCGCTCAAAGGAACGGGGGATTTCCTCGCCCTGCCGCCTGGTCAGGCTCCCAACCTTGTCTTTGAGATCCATCGCCACTACGTTGACTGGACACAGGGCCTGCATAACACAGAACTGGTGCAGTGGCTCATAGGATTGGGATATAGTGTTTTCGCCCTGCGAGACTTCAATGCCAATTATGATATGAAGGGCTGGCCGGTGGAACTGATCCCGTGTGACAGCGTCTATCTAGAAGGCCCCCCTCATGGTTTCAACATGGTGGCGTTCAAAGACACCTCCCTACTGTCGGAAGACGGTTTTCGCATTGTTCGGAATGTTAGTCCCAAACTTTTGCTTCATAAAGATCCGGCCCTTTATCATCCGATTGGATGGGAAGCCTAATGTGAAAAAGAGCGAATCTCTTGCAAAACCTCGCCGCACTTGTGTGGAAATAACCAGCAAATACCAATGACCATAAAAATTCATGCATTTGAAGCAAAAAAAAGCGCCAACAATAGGGGGTTTGCAAGAGGCTCGATTGTATTCACATAAGCCAGATGAAGCTTAAAAAATTATTAGCCAGCATTGCCGGTGGCTGGAGAAAAACTCCCGCAGTCAACATTACTCGGGCGGATCTGATTGGATGGACTGAAGTGGATTGTATTCAGTTGCAAGAGCGTACCTATAATCAGGATGGCCTCATTTGCATGCACAGCACGGAGTTTGCCAAGGATCCGAATTTTGCTTCTGCATACGCCAGAGCTCGGGACACCAACTCTTGGTGGGGTGGAGAACTACACTGGCGCATGCATGTTCTGACATGGGCGGCAAGACAAGCACTACCATTGGAAGGCGACTTCGTAGAATGTGGGACCAACCGTGGAGCCAGTGCGCTGATGATCTTGGAATCTCTTGGTGAAGAGATGTGCGAACGGTCTTTCCACCTGTTTGACACCTTCAATGGACTCGATCCCACGATAAGTTCTGGAAAGGAATTGAAGCATTACGAGGGGTTGTATCCTGAATGCTATGAGGAGGTGAAGGCATTGTTTTCACCCTATGCCTCAGTACATGTGGTGCGTGGCTCAGTGCCTCAAAGTCTTATAGGGCAGACTATTGAAAAGGTGGCTTTTTTTCACCTGGACATGAATGCCGCCATACCGGAACGCGGGGCCATAGAGTTTATATGGCCATTGCTTGTTCCGCACGCCATTGTGGTGCTTGATGACTATGCTTGGGTAGCCTGCCATGAACAGAAAAAAACAATTGACGAATTTGCCCGGCGCGAAGGTGTTCAGGTTCTTTCCCTGCCCACAGGGCAGGGATTGCTGATCAAACCGCCCCGCTGTTGAACCTGCTAGATTCAATTCTCGCAGAGCTTATTTTCGAATAACAATGACTGTCAGATTGTGCTGTTCTTCGATGGGCGTAGTCACCTGGATTAATTTGGGTTTCTGGTCACAGCCATCCCATAGCCTGCCCAAAATGAGGAGCAAGTGGGTGGTTTACGCAGGGAGTGTGGCTGGAAAGTGCTGGGGGCCGAGTTGCGGTTTTCGATGGTTGCTTTGCGTTACTCAGGCGAAATCAGGCGGATGCTGTCCCATGAGATCGCGTTCATGCTGGCTCAAGGCCTGGCAACCACGCGGTTTGCGGGCTGCCCAGCATCACAAAGCTGCCTCCTGCTGTCCCATAACTTCGCAACACTCCCAGCAAGTCCAGCCGCTCCCACATCGCCGCTCGCACCACGGCGAAGAGCCGCGTAAAACTATGCCCCCACTTGCTCATGTGCGCGGCGTAGCGCAGCAGCACATACACCAGCAGCGCCGTCCATGCCTGCCAGCGGATGGCGTTGGCGTTGTGACCGAGGAAGTCACCGAGCTTGAGCGTTTGCTTCACCTGTTTGAAGAACACCTCGATGTCCCAGCGGGCGCGATAGAGGTCGCACACGCTGCGCGGACTCCAGTCGAGGTTGTTGCTGATGAAGACCATCAGGCGCTCCTTGCCCGCGACCTCGACCCAGGCCTCGACCCGGCGCAGAGTCCAGCCGGAGAGCGCTGCCACTTGGCCCCGGTGAGCTTGACGATCTGGTCCTTGACGATGCCGCTGCCGTTGACCACCGGCAGGTTGCGCAGGGCGCGGTAACGGCAGTTGTCCTTGGCGCGGGTGACCCACTGCACGCCGCGCAGGTCGAGATCATGCAGGTGGGCGAAGTCCACATACGCCTTGTCGAAGACGACCACCTCGCCGTCTTGCCGCCCCGCGCAGAGTTCGCGGGCGCGTTTGTTGTCGTGCTCGCCCGCGCTATTCACGATGGCGAAGGTGGGCAGGAAGCTGTTGAGGCGCAGGCGCAGGCGCAGGCGCAGGTGCAGGTGCAGGTGCAGGTGCAGGTGCAGGTGCAGGTGCATCTTGGCAGCGGCTTTGCGGCGGCGGTGTTTGGCCCAGCTCATGCAGTTGGCCACCAGTTCCATGACGGTGGAGTCCACCGCGTGGATGTTCACTTTGAAGCGGTGCAACAGGGCGCGTGAACTGCCGCCAGGGCGCTGCCTGCCGAAACTCGCGTCGCGGTGGCGCAGGTGCTCCAGCGTGCGCCAGAAGACCAACTCGGTGAAGTGTGCGTCGCGCACCTTGTTGGAGTTGGCGAGGTTGTTGCGCGAGGGCGGGGTGAGACCGCAGGCGGCGATGGCGCGGGACTTGAGCCGCAGCCAGTCGCAGATGTCGTTGAGGCTCAGGGCCTGGGCGAGCTGGGCGAAGATCATCGTACCGAGGTGGCTCAGCACGCGGAAGGTTCGCGCCTTGGCATCAACGCCGGTCTCCTTGGCGGCGGCGCTGATGCTGCTGCGCGGTATGAGCTTGAGTATTTGGCCGAGAACGTTGATGTGATGACGTACTGGCTGGGTGGCTTGGGGGTGTGTTGGTTTTGACATGACACTCCAAATCAAGCAGCCCTTCACCCTCAGTCAGCGCTTTTCACCTCAGCCATCCTGCTTTTTCTATGGGATGGCTGTGGTTTCTGGTTTGAGTGGGCGTGGCTCCGGTGTTCAAGCGCCGGTTCATCACGCCGGTGAATGAGCGTTAAATGAAGGCTGCGTTGATGATGCGGATTCTTTTCATGATGGCGCATCAGGCTGCGTTGCTTCATCTGTCTGTGGTGGTTAAATGAGGCCCCCCACCATGTGAAAACACTTGAGTCCAGTATTTATGCAACTATGTAAACTGACCTCCGACCACCATCCATTGAGTTTCATGAATCACACACCAGACCTCGCTGTAGAACAATTTTTTGCCGAACGCCATACTGACATTATCAAGATGGGGCAGGATGTTGAACTAAAGCGCAAGTCTATCGAGTGGATGGTGCATGCTGACAAATACAAATATACCTATAACTTTACCTGGATGGGGCGTCCGATCATCAAGTTCCCCAGTGACATGATCATCCAGCAGGAGTTGATGTGGCAGATCAAGCCAGACTTGGTTATCGAAACTGGCATTGCTCATGGGGGGTCCATTATTTTCTCGGCTGCGATGCAGCAGATGATGGGTATTTCCGACGGGCGTGTGATCGCGGTGGACATTGATATTCGTGACCACAATCGCAAGGAAATCGAAACTCATTCGATGGGGAAACACATCACCATGATTCAGGGTAGTTCGGTGGATGCTGGAATTTTCGCACAAGTGAAAGAGCTGGCAGCGGGGGCAAAGACCGTAATGGTCATTCTCGATTCCAATCACACGCATGACCACGTCTATGATGAATTGAAATTATATGCCGACCTAGTTACTGTAGGGTCTTACTGCATCCTCCCGGACACGTTCATCGAGTTCTTTCCCAAGGGCTATTACAGCGACCGGCCTTGGGACGTAGGCGACAATCCATGCACGGCAGCCCGGCAGTTTCTCACGGAGCGCCCCGACTTTGAACTCGACTCATTCCTGACTTCCAAGGGGATGATCAGCGAGGGATTGGACGGATATCTGAAACGCATCAAGTAGCATCGAGATGAGGTTCAGACATCATTACCTGTGATGCCCTAACCCGCAGAGGCTTGTCGAGGAGCCGTAGAAAACGAATAATGCCACTTTGAGCCAGCGGAGCCTTTTTGAGGGTGAGTAGGACTACAGCATCCGTGAATTCAGCGGCTTTCTTTGTGGGTCATGATGGCTGAGGTTTACCGTCTGGTGATTTAGTAACAGGGTTGTTCAAAGGACCTCACGAAATTTCGGATGGTGTTTATGAGAGTCTGAGGTGCAAGCATTGCACCAATGGAAAGTATGAAAATTTAGATGCAATGTCGTAGAACATATCATCAAGAAGCTCCGTGAAGCCGTGGGATACATTGCCGGAGGTAACGAACGCGAGGTGGGGGGCATGAAGGTGCGATAGCTAGCATAAATGCGGTTTATCCGGGCTGCGGTATGCCTCCGCACCAACAATAGGAGAGTCAGAAAATGCAGAATTCATTTGGCGGAAGCCGTGCGACTTTTGCCCGCGATAAATTTTTTTAGAGCTTTGCGCTTGCTGGAGAAAAATCGTCGAATAGGTCCTTTAACCTTCGGTTGACGAGGTTTGATGACACCGTCCTTGAGTTCATAATTTTTCGAAAGACCGTGGCAGTAGTGGAAGGCGAGCTGCCACTGGGATTGGAGCGCAGGCTCATAACCAGGGTCTTTCTTGGCGGCCAGTCGCAGTTCATCGAGAAGCTGGAAGGTACCGATCCCTGAGTCTCGCATGACGACTTCCTTCAGGCAATTCAAACTATAGTTGTCACTGTAGGATGTGTGGACATAGGAAACAGATGGGCAAAATTTCACCGGGTAATCTCGGACCATACGGATCATGCCAACGCCTTCGCAGTGGCTGTGACGCCCATGGTCGTAAACGGAGATGATGTCGTGTTTGGGGATCACGCCAAGATCAAAAAGGCCCATCATGATGATGCCTTGACGGTCGATGACCATGCGGTGACACATTTCATAGCGGGACATCTCGTTGTCATAAACATGGGTGAGAACCTTGTCACGGAATTCGCCGCTTTCGGGGTAGTCGATCGAGATATTGGGAAACACCACCCCCGTCTTACCATCATGCATCTCCAGAAGTTTCTCGAGGTAGTCGGTTTCGCCCCAGGTGTCGTCATCCGTGGTGGCAATGTAGTAGCGACCACTGCTCTGATTAATGCCGAAGATCCAGTTGGGGAGGAGGCCGATATTGACAGGTTGGAGGTGGAGCTTGACCCGGGGGTCCGACTCGGACAACTTCTTGAGGTAGTCGATTTTGCCGGGTTCGTCGGAGGCGTTGTCAGTGATGACCAATTCCCAATCGGTGAATGTCTGGTCAATAATCCGCGCGATGGTGACCTGAACGGATTTCAGACGGTTTCGAGTGGGCAGGGAGATGGAAATGACGGGAGCTGGGTGCATGACAAAAAATTGGGTATGGGGGAAAACAGCTCAACTAACCAGTTGTGCCACTGGTTGGGCGAAATGGTCGAAGAGTCGCCGAACGACATCATTCATCCGCGAGCGGGATTCTTCGACCGAAGGGCGCAAATGAGCGAGTCGTGACTTTAACGTGAAATGATTGCCCTGCGTCGGCTGGTCGGAGTGAATTTCGAGGTCAAGGGGCGTTCCCATGCGCCGCTCATGCTCGGCGGCGACAATTGTGGCTAGTTCGTGAATGCTGGCGAGCCAGTTGGAGCCCACGTTGATGATTTCGGCACCACTAGGGAAATCTTCAAGCAGATGCAGACATGCATCCGCCACTTCATCCGTGGAGACAAAATTACGTTGCTGTTTACCGGATGATTGCAAAACGATCTCGTTCCCCTTCATGGCTGCTTTCACGAAGCACATGGGCACCAGACTGGAGCGCTCGACAGTGGGCGCGTCGGGAACACCGTAAACATTCGCCGGGCGGATGAGCACGATGTTCAGTCCGTGTTTACGGGCGTAAAACCGGCAGACCTCTTCTCCGAGCAGATGATTGAGGCCGTAAGGGGATTCGCACAGGGGAGGCGTGGTTTCGGTGATCGTACCTTCCAATTCCGTCCCATAAACTTGCAAAGTTGAAAAGAACACGATCTCACGGATGCCGTTTTTTACCGCCATCTCCAGAATATTACGGGTGCCATTGACTGAGAGATTGACGCTAATCGCAAAATCTCGTGAGAGTATATCGTTGGCTGTCGCGCAGTGGAAGATGACGTCGGCTGCGCAGGCGAGTATTGGGGTCGCAGTATCCAGCACATCTAGTGCCTGTACGGACATACCAAGCGCCGTTTCAAGCTCGGTTGTTTTCCGTCTGGCCGTTGCGGTGACCGCGTGTCCGGCTTGGGCGGCGCGGATCGCTAAGCGGCTTCCGATAAATCCTGACGCACCTGTGATCAGCACACGTTTCATGGTGTCCACAATGGATGGGCTTCGTCACGCGCTGAGATGATACGTTGTGCTGTGTCCGGCCACTTGATCTCGAAGGCGGGGTCGTCCCAGCGGGCACCACGATCATGCGTGGAGGCATAAAATGTGGAGACGAGATAATGAATCTCGGCGTTGGGAGACAAAGTCAGATAGCCGTGGGCGCACCCCTTGGGAATGTAGAGTGAACGAGCATTTTCAGCGCTCAATTCGACTCCTGCCCACTGCAAGTAAGTCGGTGAGTCGCGACGCAGATCGAGTGCCACATCAAAAATGACCCCCTGAGTGCATCGCACGACTTTGACCTCGGCGTGAGGAGCGTCCTGCCAATGCATGCCGCGCAAAGTGCCTAGCTTGTGATTGTAGGACATGTTGCCCTGCAAAAATTGGGTGTGAAGTCCCTGGGCCGCAAACTCCTGTTGGCAGAAAGTCCGGGCGAAGAAGCCGCGTTCATCCGTGCGTGGCTCGGTTTCCACGATGAACACACCTGCGACGTTGGTGGAAAGAAATTTCATGATGCAAAAGCCCAGGAGACGCCGGCGAGTGCGGCATCTTGTTCATAAGTGGAAATTTGGTTTCGGGTGATTTCTGAAAGGTTTCCGCCCGTCTCCTGCTCACGGTACCACTCCACGGTGTGCTTCACAGTGGTGGAAAAATCCCAGATAGGGGACCAACCGAGCAAGGCCGAAGCTTTTTCGATGGCGAGTTGGAGGAACTGTGCCTCATGCGGAGTTTGTCCGCCGGAGATGTCCCGCCATTGACCGGGCCAGTGCCGTAGAAGCTCCTGCACGAGAGATTGCACAGTTCTGGCGGAAGCAAGGGCGGGGCCAAAGTTGAAGCCGCCGCATAGAGGACTGGCAGGTTCCACCCCGACGAGCCGAGATCCCAGACAAAGATAACCGCTGATACAGTCGAGAACGTGCTGCCAGGGCCGCGTGGCACCGGGATTCCGTAGCTCGATATCCTTGGCTGCTTGTAATGCGCGGATGCAGTCGGGTACGATACGATCTTCGGCCCAGTCGCCACCACCGATCACATTTCCTCCACGCGCTGTTGCGATGCGGGTAGCTTCGGGATCGTTAAAATAGGAGCGCCGCCAAGCAGAAGAAATGAGTTCAGTGGCTCCCTTACTGACGGAATATGGGTCGTAACCACCCATGGGGTCGTTTTCACGGTAGCCGTGATGCCAACCGACGTTTTCATAGCATTTGTCGGAGGAGATGACCACAACAGCCTGCGGTGGGGTCGGCAGACTACGGATTGCGTTCAATACATGGGCGGTCCCCATGACATTCGTGGCCAGTGTTTCCAGCGGTTGGCGATACGCTAAACGTACTAGGGGCTGCGCGGCGAGGTGAAAAACGATCTCAGGGGAGATGGCGAGTATGGCTTTCTCCGTGGCTTGAATGTCGCGAATGTCCACCATGGACTCACTCGCAAACACCCCCGCGCATGCGGTGGAATAGACACCGGCTGTTGATTCTGGCGGCAGTGCCAACCCATGGACTTCGGCTCCGAGTTGGTGCAACCAGCGGCTCATCCACGAACCTTTGAAACCGGTGTGGCCAGTGATCAGCACGCGTTTGTCTTGGTAAGTGGATTCGAACATCACCAAATTTTCCATGGAGCGCTGCCGGTTTCCCACATTTTGTTGAGCATCTCAAATTCACGATAGGTGTCCATACACTGCCAGAATCCGTTGTGACAATACGCCTTTAGACGGCGTGACTCGGCGAGCTGCTGCAAAGGTTCCCGTTCAAAGATGCATTCGTCACCCGTGAGCCGTTCACGGACAGATTTATCGAGCACCATGTAACCTCCGTTGATGAAGCCTGACTCCTGTTCTGGCTTTTCGTTAAAGGACTGAACGGTTAGGCCGTCCAGCCCCAGTTCACCAAAGCGTCCCGCAGGCCTGACCGCCGTCATCGTGACGAGCGCCTTGTTCTCGTAATGAAAACGAACCGAGGCACCAATATCGGAGTCCGTCAGACCGTCACCGTACGTTAATAACACATCCTCATCACCAACGTGACGCATGGCTCGGAGGAGGCGACCACCAGTCATTGTCTGCATTCCGGTTTCGAGTAGGGTGACGGTCCAGTCCTCTTCATCATGGGTATTGTGATAGGTGATCTGGGGATTGTGCCCGAGTTGGAGGGTCACGTCGCTGCGGTTCCAGAGGTAGTTGCGGAAATAATCTTTGATGACGTCGCCCTTGTACCCCAAGCAGAGCACGAAATCTTTGAAGCCATGCTTCGCATAGGTCTTCATGATGTGCCAAACGATGGGCTGCCCTCCAATGGGCACCATTGGCTTGGGGCGATATTCGGTTTCCTCCCGCAGACGGGTTCCTAGTCCCCCACATAGGATGACGACTTTGAGTTTTTCTGGTAGCATGATGAGACCGCAGTGGTTGTTTCTTGATGGTCAGGCCGAGTTTCATCGAACTTGAATAAAAAGGTGTCAAATACAAACAGCATTCTCGACTTTCTTGTCGGCCGTGTAATATTTTTCATGCGGACAAAGACGCCGTGTGCTGAAAAACCTCCTCATCCCAACCTCCAAATTCGCCCGCGAATGTTCCTGATACGCCTGTTGCTGGGCAAATACAGCAAGACGACCAATCTCTCCAAAAGTGGCGAGAGCATGAAGAAGCTGCTTTCCTATGTGCGCCCGCAGTGGCAGCGCATGAGCGCGGGGGTCGCGCTGGGCATGGTTTCCGCCATGTTCAATGCACTGATGCTCATCTCCTTTCAGGTGATTTTTTCCCTCGTGCTCAAGGGGGACACGCCCATCAAGGATGTGGCGCAGCGCATTCCCTTCTTCGGCCCGGTGAAGATGACCGAGATATTTCCGGTGGCGGAGGGCGACACGAATGTGAGCGTTTGGGTGGTCATTCTGGCGGCATCCGTGATCCCGCTGCTGATTTTCTGCCGCGGGCTGTTGAGCTTCCTGAGCTCCCGCACCTACACGAAGGCGGCCAGCCATGTGCTTTACAAGATCCGCCAGGATCTGTATGCCGCCGTGCTGCGCCAGTCGCTGAGCTTTTTCAACCGTTCGAAGGCTGGAAATCTCATCCAGATCGTTTCGAGCCAGTCCACCTCGCTCCAGGTGAACGCCCTGGCGCTGGTGCAGGCGCTGACGAAGCACCCGATGACCATCCTGTCGATCCTCATCGTTCTGTTTGGCATCGATCCGGTCTTCACCTTCTGGTCGCTCTTTGTTTTCCCGCTCTGTCTCATCCCAGTGGCGATGATTTCTAAAAGCGTGCGACGGAGTGGCAAGATTGAGGTCGCCGCAGCCGGTGACATGCTGGTGAGCATGCACGAGGCCTTTGCCGGCATCCGATTGGTGAAGGGAAACTCACGTGAGGCGCATGAACTGGCGCGTTTTGAGAAGGGCAACCGCATCAGCACGATCGATGCCCTGAAGTTCAACAAGTTGGCCGATTTCAGCAGCACCATGGTCGAAACGGTGGCGTCCCTAGGTGTGGCGGGCGGCCTGATCTACTGGTGGGCGAACGAGCGCACCGCCCCCGAATTTTTCATCCTCGTTCTCGCGTTGACGCAGATGTACCCGCCGATCAAGGAACTCAGCCGCATCGGCCTGACGATGCAGAAGACCCTGGCCGCCTCTGACACGGTGTTTGAACTGCTCGACTGCGCACCGGAGATCGATGACAAACCAAATGCGGCCGAACTGCCCCGCGTGCGCGGCGGTATCAGCGTGCGCGATGTCTCCTTCATCTACACGGACGCCGACGGTCACAAACTCGACAGGCCCGCTCTTCACCACGTCTCCTGCGATTTCGAGCCCGGCAAGTTTTACGCGCTCGTCGGTCCCAGTGGCTCCGGCAAGAGCACGCTCTTCTCCCTGCTACTGCGCTACTACGACGTGGACTCCGGCAGCATCTCCATTGACGGTCAGGACATCCGTGACGTGACGCAGACGTCGCTGCGGCAAAACCTCGGCATCGTGAGCCAGGACGTGTTCCTATTTCACGACACGATCCTCGAAAACATCCGCTACGGACGTCTTGATGCCTCGCAAGGGGAGATCTTGGAAGCTGCGCGGAAGTCGCACGTTGATTCCTTCGCGAAGGAGTTTAAGGAGGGCTACGCGTCCGTCGTCGGCGACGGGGGTTCCAAGGTCTCCGGTGGTCAGAAACAGCGTATCTCTATCGCACGCACCATTTTGAAGGACGCCCCTATCCTTCTGCTCGATGAGGCGACTTCGGCGCTGGACACGGAGAGCGAACGCTTTATTCAGGAGTCGCTTCACGATCTGGCGGAAGGGAGGACGGTCATCGCCATTGCGCATCGTCTGTCCACCGTGCTCGCCGCACACAAGATCATCGTGATGCAGGACGGCTGCGTGGAGGCGATCGGCTCCAATGAGGAACTGTTGGCCTCCTGCGCGCTGTATCAGCGTTTGTACCAGCTTCAGTTCCAGGTCGGCAAGGAGCCTACAGAAACGGTTCCGGTAACAGATATTTCATGAGTAAAGCTCTCTGATGCGAATTTTTTTTGCCGCCTATCTGCGTACTCATTTTCGTGCGCTTAGCCCACTGGCGGAATGGCTGCGGCAGCGCGGACATGAGGTGGGGTTTTATTTTGCCGCGCGCTATCATGGCTGTGATCAGGATGCGCGTGAGGCTCTCGCCGCAGGTCATCGGGTAATTCGCTTTGATGGCTCCGAGGATGCGGCGGAGATGGCGTTGTGGCGCGGGCGCAAGGAGCCGACGGCTGTTCCTGCACGGAGTTTTCTCCGTTGTCTGCTGAAGTTTGCCGCAGTGAAACGATTTTATCGAGCGCTGTTTGCTCGGTTGCAGCCAGATATTCTCGTGCTGCCGGAGGAGAATGTCGGTTATCTGTCGCATTTGTTGGTGCGGCAGGCACAGGCTTGTGGTGCGAGTGTGGTCGTCATGCCTTATACCATCGACAATCCGGTCGAGGCAGCGGAGACGTTACTCCATAAAGTGGCGTGCATCGTACGTGGTGGATTGCGTAATGCTTTTGCCCGGCGGAATCCAGGGTGGGTTTTTGAATATAAAGGGGTGCATCTACTGCGCCTGCCGTTTCCCGCTGCGGCAGCTATGCAATTGATGGGGGAGGCACCTGCTCGTCCGTGGCAGAATGTTTGTTCCTTTGCTGATGTGGTGGCCATTGAGTGTGAAGCATTGCGCGCTCAGCATGCCGTTGCTGGCACGGCCGAGGCCGATCTGCGAATCACCGGCTCATGCACGTTGGATGGAATGGCGGCTGTTCAGCGAGAAGCGATGGCTCTGCGGGGCAGTCTGCTGCGTGAGCTGGGACTTGATCCGGTGAAACCGGTGTTTCTTGCGGCCATCCCGCCGGATATTTTCAAGTCGAAGCAGCGCAAGGTGGAGTTTACGCATCATGCCGAGGCCGTCACGTTCTGGATCGAGACTTTGGCGGCGACGGGCTGGAACGTGATTGTGAACCTGCATCCTCATCTCAAGCCGGAGAGCATCGACTTCGGTACGTGGCCGAATGTGAAATACTGCGCGCGACCCACAGCGGACGTTATTCCGCTTTGCGATGTGTTTGTCGCCAGCATCTCCGCGACCATCCGCTGGGCTATTGCCGCAGGGAAACCGGTGCTCAATCACGACCTCTACCAGTATGGCTATGACGACTACCGGAGCGCTCCGGGTGTGGTGCATGTGACGACACGGGACGAGTTCCGCCGCGAGGTGTCGCGCATCACCACGGATGCAGGTTATCGGGAGGAAGTCAGGCTGGCGCAGGCCGCTGTGGCCGCAGATTGGGGAATTCTCGATGGCGGCAGCGGCGAGCGTCTGCTAGCTCTGTT